>Ga0182024_10000089_pt1 | contig 177938 bp, 179 predicted proteins | sample P32metaG_FD_120480 | JGI IMG/M metagenome (GOLD analysis project Ga0182024, IMG submission 120480) | Permafrost microbial communities from Stordalen Mire, Sweden - P3-2 metaG (Illumina Assembly) | ecosystem: Environmental > Terrestrial > Soil > Wetlands > Permafrost | place: Sweden: Stordalen... | reverse complement strand
GCAGCTCGCAGTGGTTTGGAGCCGGCCCCTGATCGCCGGCTCCGAGGGACCTTCCCTCATCTCTCTTACAGTTTTCACACCCCCTTGCGGTTGGTGTACTCGCGGCACACGTAGTGGATCAGTCTGCCAAGTTATTCACCACAAAGGTCACGAAGGTACACGAAGGGAAATCCAAGGGCTTCGTGCTACTTCGTGTCCTTCGTGGTCAAAGGTTTTTGGGGGCTGTACTGGATCACGGCACCATTTAAACTAGAACACCCACGCACATGAAACTAAAATTGCCCGAGGGCAGATTTCGAGCGTACTTGTTCGACTGCGACGGTACCGTTGCCGATTCCATGCCGCTCCACTACCTCGCGTGGAAAAGGGCCCTTGGAGAATGGAATTGCGACTTTGAGGAGGAGATTTTCTACGCCTGGGGCGGAATGCCGGTAGCCGAGATCATCGACGCTCTGAATGAAAAGCATGGACTCCGTATGCCGACAGAGACCGTCGCCCTGCGGAAGGAAAATCTCTATTTCGAACTGCTTCCGCAGCTTAAAGCTGTTCCCGAAGTTCTGGAACATATCGAGGCCGAGCACGGCCGGACTCCGTTTGCCGTTGTGTCGGGAAGCACCCGTGAATCGGTGACAGCCTCTCTGGTTTCGCTGAACCTCCTCGATCGCTTCGACGCGCTGGTCTGTGCCGGGGACTACGAGAAGAGCAAGCCCGATCCGGAAGCCTTTCTGCTCGCGGCGGCTAAACTCGGAGTACCTGCGGAAGCCTGCCTGGTTTTCGAAGACACGGAGATGGGAATTCAGGCAGCGAGGGCTGCGGGGATGGCTTGGGTTAAAGTTCCTCCGCCGAGCGAGAGGATTTCCGCAAAGCCCGACTCAAAGTAGCGAATGTGATCGGTCCCGTCGGCCACGGAATCGGACCCTCACTCCATGTCCGACCCCAGCATCTGGTAGCGATACTTCTTTCCGTCCCAGAAAAGCACCGAAGAGGTCGATTCGCCTTCGCCCTTTTCTTCCATGTAGATTCCGAGTACGGTCTTCTTTTTCAACGCGAGCCTTTTCACGGTGAGCGTTTGGAAGGGCAGGTTGATCAGCAGGAACTTGGACTTCGTCTTATCGGAACGCCAGCCTTCGGTGCCGACTCCGTGAACAATGAGCAGGCTGACCCCTTTGCGGTCCGGCACGTCGGAATTGAATGTCGAAGTCAGTTTGACATTGCCGAAACCCATAAAGCTGTTATACGGATCGGCTACGACAAAGCCATATTCCGCCTGGTCGGCCATCGGATTCTTGCAGCGCGCCGCGATGACAAGATCATCCACACCATCGCCGTCAAGATCTGCGACAAACTGCGCAGGCCCCGCCAGCACCGAACAGTTATCGCCAAACTCCTTGTGCACGTACTCGTCGGTGACTGCAGGTACGGGAGACTTGGCATGCGCCGGCGGCGGAGGCGGCGTTTTCTTTTCAGCACCAAGCCTGGCGGAACTGAAAGCGATCGTCAACAGCACAAGCAAAACACGGAGGCATGCGATTCGGGAGGACGACATAATACCCTTACTGTAGTCCCGTTTTTCCCACGCGGGTAGATACATGAATGGTGACCGGTAACCGAGGTACTCACTCCCTGCGGAAGTGCTCCCAGCCCAATGGCTCAAGTTCCACCCCGACTCCAAGATCGTTCCTAAGGAACATCTTCTGCTGGCGTGTCACGCGCCCGATGCGCGTAATGGGGATTCCCGCAATGCGCGACGGGACTCGCTTGCCAGAAGGGGCAGTAAACAGTAGTTCGTAGTCTTCTCCCCCATGCAGCGCAAATTGCAGATCGACTCCCCGCGCAGGCTTGCCAACTCTGGCCCGTGGGATCGATTCCTCTTGCAGTTCCGCGCCCACACCGCTTTCTTCGCATATGTGGGCCAGATCGGTCGAAAGTCCGTCGCTGGTATCGATCATCGCGGAGGCCAGACCTTTTTCGCGCAAGATGCGGCCCAACTCGATTCGCGGCTCTGGAAAGAAATGCCGGGGATACTCTCGCGGATTTGCCTTCCCCCGTGCCTTCTTCCGCATCTGCCAGACCGAGGCGGCTGAACCGCCTAGTTCCCCGCTTACATAAATAAAGTCGCCAGGCCGCGCCCCAGACCGCAATACTGCTTTCCTATTCGGCACAGTTCCCACGACAACGATGTCTGCCAGAACTCCGTTGGGCGACTCTGCCGTATCCCCGCCGGCCAGGGTGACGCCGTATCGCTCTGCCAGGCTGACCAGGCTGCGCATGAACCGGCCCACCCAGCTCTGCGGCAACTTCCGGGGCAGCGCCAGCGAAAGAAATGCTGCAACCGGCTCCCCGCCCATGGCCGCGATGTCGCTCAGCCCTCGCGCCAGGCACCGGTGTCCAACCGACTCCGCCGAATGCCAGTCCCGCCGGAAGTGGATTCCCTCGAGCGTAAAGTCAGTCGTAACCAGCGTGTCGGTTTCCCCACCTCGACCCCCACCTCGGCCGGGCAGAAGCCGCAACACGGCGCAGTCGTCTCCAATTCCAGTCTGAACGGCCTGATGCCTGGGCAACTTCGCCAGGCGGCGAACTTTGGCTATCAGCGCTTTTTCGGCAATCGGCACGACAACCACTATAAGCGACGCCCGTCGAGGAATGCTGCTCGTCGTCTCAGGGATTCAGCTGGCGACTTAACCGGACTCGAAGACCTGTGCCACCATGCCTCGAGGTAATCGAAGTAATCTGTCCCACAGGCAGTTTTGCTTGCCGGTCTTAAGTAACTTCTAATGCCCCATGGCGTCGTTGACAGGGGGGAACCTAGTTTGTTACCTTTACCAGACATTCACAAGGCCTTTGGAAAACAAAGTCGGACCAGCTTAAGTTCTGCATTGCGTATCAATTGCAGACAACAGGTTCCGGCGTGGTCCCCGGTTCTGATAGGAAAAGGGCGCGTTAAGAAATCTCCATTCCCGACATGGGAAGCGTGGCCCCAAAAAGGGTCAGGTGGTCCGAACAGGCTTTCTGCAACCTCAGAACTTTGCCTGGAGTTCCGGCTCTGATCGTCAAAAGCGGAAGATCATCCAAGAAGGAAGGCATTTGCATAAGCGCTTCTACATTTTTTTTGTGGCTCGCGGGCAGGACGGCCAACTGCGCAAGATCTCGATTCCCGTCCATTACTTATATATATTCGTAGTCGGCGCGGCCATCGGATTCCTCAGCCTGACCGGTATCGCCAGCTCCTATGCCCGCATGCTTCTCAAGGTCTCGCATTACAACCAGTTGCGCGCCGAAAAAGAGCAGCTGAAGGATCGTTATTCCCGTCTCGAAGAAGTCGCCAGAGAACGCGACGTTCAAATCGCTTCTCTGGGTTCGATCGCCAGTGAAGTCTCGGCACTCTACGGATTGAAATCGCAGCCCGAACTGGTCACCGGCTCACAGAAGCAGATCCAGGACGCTGAGGTCAGTTCCTCCCTGGACCAGCTTGGCGCCCTGCGCACTTCCGCTCTCACCGGCGCTGCCACGGTCGGCATCAGTCTGGGTATGACTCGCAATGCCACCACGGCCGACTGGGCTCGCGCTAACTCCGCGCCCAACCTCTGGCCGATCGACGGCCAGATCACAGGGAGCTTCGGTGAGCGCCTGGACCCCTTTAACGGGGAAGGCGCGTTTCACCAAGGCGTGGATATCGGCAGCACCTACGGCCACCCAATTATCGCGCCAGCCGATGGTGTAGTTACTTTCGCCGACTTCCTCGGTGGATACGGCAAGCTCATCATGATCGATCATGGCCACGGCATCTCTACCCGCTATGGACACCTTTCCGGCTTCGCGGTCATAGGCGGACAGCAAGTGCACCGCGGCGACACCATCGGCTATGTCGGCATGAGCGGACGTTCTACCGGCCCGCACCTCCACTACGAAGTCCGTATCAACAGCACTCCAGTGAATCCCTACAAGTACCTCCGTCTGACACTCGCCCACAACGGCGGCTACCAACCCGGTAGCTAGAACCCAGGTCTCAGTTCTCCTCTCTCAGATCCTTGCTCTTGCACTCTTCCCTTCCCTAAGCTACGTTCATGAGGAAGAAGAAACAAAGTTCCAGTAACCAGGCTCAGCTCTTCCGAAGGCGCGGAAGCGCAGTCTAAGAAGCAAGCACGACGGTTTGCTGAGAACTGAGAACTGCCCTATGCTCCGCTCAGTGCGTGAGGACATTGCCGCTGTCTTCGAGTCTGACCCCGCCGCTCGTTCCTACATCGAGGTGCTGCTCTTGTATCCGGGTCTGCACGCCGTGTGGGCACATCACCTAAGCCACTGGCTCTGGCGTCACCACATGCCCTTTCTGGCGAGATTCGTTTCACAAGTCGCCCGCCTGTTCACTGGAATTGAGATTCATCCCGGAGCAGAGCTTGGACGCCGCCTCTTCATCGACCACGGCATGGGCACGGTCATTGGCGAGACCGCCATCGTCGGCAACGACGTAACGCTCTATCAGGGAGTAACGCTAGGCGGAACTGGCAAGGAGAAAGGCAAGCGCCACCCCACCCTCGGCAACAACATCTCGATCGGCTCCGGGGCCAAGCTGCTGGGCAACATCACCATCGGCGACAACAGCCGCGTGGGCGCGGGCTCGGTGGTGCTGCGCAACGTCCCGGCCAACTCAACGATCGTAGGTGTACCCGGACACATCGTTCTGCGCGACGGCAAACGCGTGGTCATCACCGACCCCAAAGACATCAGCGACCCGCTCTCGGACGTAATCATCAGGCTGGCCGCGGAGTTGCAGGAGCTTCGCGAAAAATTCCAGCATCACTCGCACGGAGTCATGGGCGCCGAACCGAACCTCACCATCGACGAAGTGGGTTCAACTCAAAATATCTCTCCTCAGGATTTGTTCCAGGACGACTATCAGATCTGAAGTAGAAAGGTTTCAAGGTTTCAAGGTTTCTCAGGTTTCCCAGGTTTCCCAGGTTTCAGAGCTTCAAGGTTTTTGAAACCTTGAAACATGAAACTTTGAAACTTTGCACCGCTACTGCCTTAATCCCATCCAGCTCTCCGACACCACCAAGGAATTCCCTGGATTATGCGGATCGTATTTCACCGACGTAGGCAGCCCCAGCCGGCAGGAATGCAAATTGATCCACTGGCGCAGGTAGGTAACGTCTTGCGAACACTCGTACGACACACCCGCGACGTCGTATTTATAGATGAGCAGCACCGCTGCGTGATGGCCGCTGCTGACCGGCAGCTCCTGCACGTCGATGACGGTACCGTCGGTGATGCGCCCAATGCCGTCAAGCCAGGTGCGGCGTTCGCGTTCCAGCTCCGCCGGGCCCTTGGGCTTGCGCCGCAAGAGCGCGTAAGCACCGACAACCACGGCGCTGCCGCCAACAACAATCAACGAATAGAGTCGCAATGAATCCATGGTCGAAGAATTACTGAGGAATCGAAGATATCAGCATATGACGGAAGGCCGCGTCTGCGGAAGTGTGCTGAAGGTTACCGAGGTGGCATGGGCTGTGGAAATCTGAAAGGCAGTGGCCAGTGGTCCAGTAAACAGAAGCGGTGTTTTCACTGGCCACTGACCACTAGCCACTGATCACTGCTTCTACTGCTTACAAACAAACTCTTGTGCCATCGCGCCGAAGTCGCCTTCCGCCATCTGCCCGAACTGATCGTCGCGGCGAGTCTTCTTGCTGACCACAAGCTGCCCGCCGCGGTCGCGGGAGTAGAACCACTCCGAATTCGGCACCGCGCTGCCGCTCGCGCAGTTGAAACGAACCCGGGCCCGCAGTTCCACAAACGGACCACCCTGCGGCAGTTTGGTTGGTTCTTTGTATTCGACGCGCACCCAGGCCGTCCGCAGCCCGTTCTTCTGGGTCGTGACCGAGCTGACCAGAACCTGATCGCCGCCGGCGGTAGAACCGATCGTCCGCCAGTCCGCGGCAGCCAGCGCCACCAGTCCCACCAGCAGGATCGGGGCCAGCACCACGGCGACCATGATAAACAGCCCTCTTTTCATAGGGGATGGAGGTAAGGCCATAAGCACGCCGCAGACACTTTGGGCCAAAAACTGGTTTCTGTCAACTGGCGGGGCCGCCGGATAGTTTCCGGTTTCTGGTTTCCAGTTTTGGCGGCTCAACACTGGAAACCGGAAACCAGAAACTGGAAACTCTACTCATCAATCGTCTGCTATCGTAATCTGCTGCTCCCATGGAAAGCCTTCACTGCACCACGATGCATTCCGCGATCGGGCCACTGTTTCTAGCCAAGTCCGCCCGGGGACTGGTCGCCTTGGAATTCGATGCCAGATTACCAGGCCAGCAATCGATTCGCCCCAACCCGCGCCATCTTCGCAGAGAGAGTGAGAAAGAGAAAAACGGATTCAAGTTCGAAGATTCTCCGCGCCTGCTGCAGCCTTACTTGAGCGAACTCGAAGAATATTTCGCCGGCAAGCGGCGCGAGTTCACCTTCGCGCTCGACCTTCGCGGCACAGATTTCCAGCAAGCCTGCTGGCGCGCCTTGGTGGCGATTCCCTACGGAGAGACGCGCACCTACGCCAATATCGCCCGCGCCGTGGGCAAGCCGAACGCATTTCGCGCCGCCGGAATGGCCAACAATCGCAACCCAATCGCGATTGTCGTCCCCTGCCATCGCGTGATCGCCTCCGACGGAACTCTCTGCGGCTACGGCGGAGGCCTCGACGTGAAGCGAAAGTTGCTGGAACTAGAAGGCGCGCTGAGCGGAACACTGGCCGCGTAGGATTACCGGATTGTCATTCTGAGAGAGCGTGTTCTTTGCGCGAACGAAGGATCCGGGTAGCCGGGCGACGTGGTGGCCTTTTGGCGTCACAATAATCGCGCGTCTGGCTCGCTTCCTTACAACTTCACAACACCTTGACTTCTTCCGACCACTCCGCCACCGCACTCCAGAAAGCCAGCCTTTTCTATCTCGTCTTCGTGATGTTTTCCTACACCACAGGCGGCCCTTTTGGACTCGAAGACATGGTCACCACCTCCGGTCCGGGGATGACGCTGATCTATCTGCTGGTGCTGCCGTTCTTCTGGTGTATCCCAGTCTCGCTGGTCTCGGCAGAACTCACCACTGCCATGCCCGTCGAGGGCGGCTTCTACCGCTGGACTCGCGCTGCCTTTGGAGACTTCTGGGGATTTCTCGCGGGATGGTGGAACTGGTCAGCGTCGTTCCTGCTGGGCGGAGCCTATGCCGTTCTCTTCACCGATTACCTGGCCTATTATTTCCCCGGGATCACTGGATGGAAGCATTACCTGGTCTCTGTGGCACTGATTGCCGCGATCACGTGGATCAACGTCCGCGGGATTCAGATGGTTGGACAGGTTGCGACCGCGCTTGAGATCTTCATCTTTGTGCCGATCGTGACGATGATTGTAATCGCCTTCGCGCACTGGCGCCATAATCCGTTCGTCCCGCTGATTCCACCGCACCAGCCAACCTTCAAGATCTTCGGAGTGGGGCTGGCCTTGGGTCTCTGGTTGTATTCGGGGTATGAACAGCTTTCAACCGTGGCGGAGGAAGTGGAGAACCCGCAACGCGCTTATCCGCGGGCGCTGGCGCTGGTCGTGCCGCTCTCGATCGCAGCGTACTTTCTGCCTACGCTGGCCGGGCTGGCTTCGGCGGGTAACTGGGAACTGTGGCATACCGGATATTTCTCGGAAGCCGCGAAAATAATTGGCGGGCCCTGGCTCAGCACTGGGATGACGCTGGCGGCGATGGTGGGGTTTGCCGCGCTGCTGAACAGCACAGTCCTTACCACGACGCGCATGCCCTTTGCCATGGCGGAAGACGGATACCTTCCCGCGGCACTGACACGCAAACATTCGCGGTATGGCACACCGTGGCTGGCGATTGCGGTGTCGGCGATAATCTATGCGCTGCTGGCATGGCAAAGTCTTGGCCAGCTTATCTCGGTGTATATCTGGCTGCGCTCGGCGACGACAGTGCTGACGGTGCTTTCGGCGTGGAAGCTGCGGCGTACGCGGCCTGATATGCCGCGCGCTTTCGTGATTCCCGGCGGGCAAATGGGATTGCTTTACGTTGTGGCTGCGCCGGTGGTGATGGCTTTGGTGGCGCTGTTGGGCAGCGACCAGTTTGCTGTAATCGGGGGAGCTATCGCCATGGCGTTAGGGCCTGTGGTCTATGCCGCTGCGCGGCCGAAGGCCAGACCGTCTGGCGCGCGGTGACCGCTTACACGAATGCCCCGCGCGGCGATTCTAAGGGACCGTCCGAAGTCAGCAAGCATTCGACTGAACTGGACTGCGTCGACGCCTTCGAGAGCGCTGACGGGCGAGATAAATCGATTTATCTTGGCGGATTAAGTACCGTGTTTTCATCGAGATACGGACTTACTTTTGCACAGGAGCACGGTCAAGTAACTCCTTCGGAATCATGATTCTGGAGGAATACGCCCCATTGCCCGTGCAGATGGCGACAACTGGCACTCGGCGATTGCAGTCAATGCGTTATGGATATACAATTTTAATGTATATCCATGGAGGCTCTGTGCAGGTTTCAAAGTGGGGCAACAGTCTAGCCATTCGTCTGCCTGCGGCAGTCGTGAAGGCGCTTGAGCTGAAAGAGGGCGACGACATCGAGATTCGAGTCGCTGGTAGCCATGAGTTAGAGGTCAGCCGCGATGAGAGCCGTCAGCGCGCGCTGGAGAACCTGCGCAAGTTAAGCCGTCCTTTGCCCCCCGGCTTCGTCTTCGACCGCGACGAGATCTACGAGCGGGGAAGCAAGGACGATGAGCGCTAAGGCGTTCTTCGACTCCAACGTGCTGATCTACGCGATGGTGAGCGGAGATTCACGCAGGGAGCGGGCTCAGCAGTTAGTAGCGCAAGGCGGAGTAATCAGCGTTCAAGTCTTGAATGAATTCGTCGCGGTCGCACGACGTAAGATGCGCATGCCTTGGGGGGACGTGATCGAGGCGCTCGATGCGGTTCGAAGCTTATTCCCTTCACCAGTTTCGATCATGCTGAATACGCATGAAGCGGCACTGAAGATCGCGCAGCAGTATGGGTTCGGCATCTATGACGCGATGATCGCGGCGGCGGCGCTCGAAGCGAAGTGCTCTACGCTTTATTCGGAGGACTTGCAGGATGGTCAGGTTGTCGACGGAGAGCTGACTATTCGGAATCCCTTCCGGTGACCGTCTTCTAAAGCTTGCGCCCAACCGCAGGCCGCTCAGTCTCTGGAATTGCAGTCTTAAACTGCTCAAGAAGGTCCCCAAAACTAACCCCTCCTCTGGCGGCAGCCATCGAAGTAAAATTTCCAATCAGGCACGTTATCGGTCTCTTGAACTGTGCGGTGAATTTATAACCGGCCCTTACCTTTTCGGGCTGACTGTGCTGAACCTGATTTTTTGTAAGGTATTTGACAAACTCCCCGTATGTACTTGTCTTGCCGGAATACCCAGTGAGGAGAATCGCTTGAAGTGAGTCGTTTTCATTGATGATCCCGAGAATGTCTTGAGATTCTATGATCTCAATGTCTTCGTCTGCTGAACTCTTACCTTCGCGCAATATAGTCTTACCAATATTTTGTACCCCTACTTTAAGTTGTGTCATCAGCCTTTTTCGTTCCTCAACGGCCTGCGGCCCTCTACTTATAGACAATTTGGTATTCGCAATTTCGGCCATCACATTCCAAAAGCGATTCTGACTGTTGGGATAATAAAACTCATAGTGCCGCTTATCGCTATGGGGGGAGGTGCCGAGGATGAGGGTTCGCATCCCCTGAACCGGGTAATACCAGTCGGGATGATCTTCTTTTTTTGTTTTCATTCCTTGATCCACTCCCACGGCGACGAAACGCGGGCGAGGGCGCCCGCGCCGCAGAATCCTCTAGCTCACCCAATCCAGAAACTTGTACCACATCCCAGCGAAGGGCAGGAACCATGGCTTGCCGTTGTACAGGCCGAGCGGCGCGCCGGGGAATTTGATACCTACGAAGGGATTCTCTGGCTTATCTCCGCTGATCAGCTCCGCCATCTTCTGGCCTTGATACATAGCCATGGCTACTCCGTGACCGGCGTAGCCTATGGCGTAATACATGCCGTCGATCTGGCCGGCGTGGGGCATGATGTCGAAGGCGAAGTCGAGTGTGCCTCCCCAGACGTATTCGATTTTGGCGTCACGGAGTTGGGGGTAGACGTCGATCATGCCGCGGCGCAGGATTTCGGCGCTGCGGCGAATGGTCTGGTCGTTCTCGGGGAAGAATGCGGCGCGGCCGCCGAACAGCATGCGGCGGTCGGGCGTGAGTCGGTAGTAGTAGAGGTAGTTCTTCGAGTCGTAAATCATGCGGTTGCGCGGACTCAGTTCGCGCGCCAGCACTTCGGGCAGGACTTCGGTCGTGATAATGAAAGACCCGATGGGGATGATTCTCTTTTGCAGAGCGGGAGTCGCTCTGCCGGTGTAGCCGCTGGTGGCGACGAAGACTTCGCGCGCGCACAGCGAGCCGCGTGAGGTAGTGATTCCCCATCCCCGCTCGCCTTCCTGTGCGGCGCGCTCGATTCTTTGTACGCTCGCATGCTCGAAGATCTCCGCTCCGGCTTTCATCGCGGCTCGGGCCAGGCCGGCGACGTAGCGGGCGGGATTTAATCCGGCGCTGACTTCATCGACCATGCCGCCGTAGTAAATGCTGGATCCGATCTCAGCGCTCAACTCATTTCTCTGCACCACGCGAAGCTTGTGATTGAACTCGCGTGCAATTAGTTCCACTTGGCGGGCGTAGTCGTCGAAATGCTTTTGTTTGCACGCTACTTCAAGATGGCCGCAACGCGAGAAGTCGCAGTCAATGGCTTCCTCGCGGATGATCCGCTCGACGCAGTCTATGGTTTCGAGAGAGGCCGCATACATCCGACGCGCGAGCTCAAGTCCGTACATGGAGATGAGCTGGTTTATGCCCAGCTTCATTCCAGTCAGCACCATGCCGCCGTTGCGGGAACTGGCTCCCCAGCCGATTGTCTGGCTCTCCAGCACGGCGACCTTGGCGCCGCGTTTGGCGAGAGCGCGCGCCGCCGAGAGTCCGGTGAAGCCGGCGCCGATTACGGCAACGTCTACGCAGGCTGAGAGTGGACGGGGTTGTGTCTGGGGGAAATCCGTCGTGGTCAGCCAGTAGTTTTGTTCTTGCAGAGACATGGTTTCCCTTGAGGATAAGTCCCTTACGCCGAGTCAGGAGTTCGTTAACCTTCAGGAGCTTGAAGCCCCTGATCTTGGTGGGCCGCTGATCGCGGCGCTACGGCGCTGCGATACACAAAATCGTAGCGGGCGCTAAAGCGCGGGCTGCATGCGGCCGGGCTTCGCCCAGGCCTGGACGGGCGAAGGCGCCCGTCCCCACACAAGTCCGACGGCGCGGCTGAAGCCGCGCCCTTTCAAAGCGCCGATACGAAAAGCGGAATCGGCGCTCACAGTATCGCGGTCTCGTGGATCAGCCGGCCTTCTGCGAAGCGCCCTAGATTCAGCGACGATACGTCGATCAGGTCCGTTCGCCCACCGAGAATCAGGTCGCTAAGAATCTTTCCGGTTGCGGGAGCGTGCATCACGCCATGACCGCTAAACCCGTTGGCCAGGAAAAAGCCCGGCACCTCGGGAGCCTCGCCCAGGATGGGATGGTGGTCCGGCGTCATCTCATACAGGCCAGCCCACGCGCGCTTGGGATTCACTGGAAGATTAGCGAAGCAGGGCACGCGGTCTGCCGCACGGGTAAGGATCTTCTCGACAAAGCCAGCGTCGAAATCGGTTTTGAACCCAGGCTTTTCTTCGGGATCGTTCCATGCAAGGAGAAAGCCGCGAGCCTCGGGACGAAAATGAAATCCGTTCGACATGTCGACGATCATTGGCGCACTGTGAGGGAATTCGTCAAACGGTTCACTGGGAACGAGCATGCGGCGTAGCGGCTCAACGGGCAAATCCACGCCAACGAGCTTGGCCACACTCGCGGCCCACGGTCCGGCGCAGTTTACGACCTTGCGAGTCGAGATCGAGCCCCTCGTCGTCTGCACAGATGCAATCCCCGTTGAATCCTGCGTGACGCCCGTAACGACGGTGTTCTTCCACAAAGTTGCGCCGTGATCGGCTGCGCAGGTCATAAATCCAGTCATTGCGCTGTAGGGGTCGACGAAGCCATCGCTGGAGCAGAAACTTCCGCCGACAATGTCATCGCTGCGCAACTGCGGGAACATGCTGCGGATCGCATCGCCAGCCATCAGCCGCACATTCTTCAAACCCATCTTCACTTGCTGCGCGTGGTTTGTGCGCAGATAAGCCATCTGTTGGTCCGTCGTCGCACAGAATAGATAGCCTTGTGGCCGGTAGTCGCAGGGATGGCCGAGACGCTCCTCAAAGCCGGCATAGAAAGGAATCGAGTACAGCGACATCTGGATGCTGACCGGAGTGGAAAACTGAGCCCGCACTCCGCCCATGCTCTTTCCCGTGGATCCCTTGCCCTGGGCCGATTCGCGCTCGACGACGAGCACGCTCCGGCATCCGTTCGCCGTAAGGTGATAGGCGATGCTCGAGCCGACGATTCCTCCGCCGACGATGACGACATCCGCAGTCTGCATACACGTACCGATCAGGAATGACCCAGCATTCTAGCGCAGGAGCAGTGGTCAGTGGTCAGTGGTCAGTAGTCAGCGACGAACAAAACCGGCAACGTCGTTTTGCTGGTCACTGGTCACTGATCACTGATCACTGTCCACTGCCTTACTCACCTAGGTAACTTGCCGTGGTTACTCTGGCTGCTTAGGCTGGAATAGTATGCCCTTGCGCTGCCTCTTGTTCTCCTCCAATGAAGAGATGGTCCAGCCGATCTGGCAGGTGCTCGCCGATCTCGGGATCGAGGGAGAGTACTGCCAGAGCGCGGTGGACGCGGTAGAGAGGGTTACAACGCAACTGTTCCAAATCGTGATCACGGACTGGGAGGATCAACCGGAGGCGGGGTTCCTGTTAAAGACGGCGCGGGATTTGAAGGCGGCGCACCGCCCCCTGATTCTGGCTATCGTCGGCGAGGATGCCAAGCTGCCCGAGGCGTTGCAGGCGGGAGCAAATTCAGTTCTGGTGAAACCGATTCGCACCGAACAGGTGCGGGACACGATGAGCACGGCGTGCGAACTGCTTCAATCAAAGCTGAAACCATCTCCAAAACTGACCGCGCCAGCGGCCGTGCCGGAAAAAACGGAAGCCGCCCACATGGCTGCTGCGGGGGCGGCCAGCGGGCTCTCGGCGCCGATTTCTGCCCAGGCCTTCGTGCCCGCCTCCGTCGTCCAGGCCCCTGAAAAAACCTTCCGGGCAGGCGAATTCCTGACTTCCGCAAGTTCCGCGCCCGGAGCTGAATTCGACACGGAAAAGGAATGCGACGTTCAGAAGTCGCTGGACCAAGCCGCAGCCGCAGAAATTGACGCGCTCACGGACCTGGAGCCGACCGCCGCAGCGGTCGAGGATGCTGCAGCGGAGCCGACTGAAACCCAAACGGCACTGACCGGCTGGGCATCTCTGCAAGCTCGGCTAACGAGACCGGTGCGCGCGCCGGTGGAGGAGGCTCCGGCAAAGAGCGAATTGTTGTCGTATGGGGAAACCCCATCCCATGGGGCGCCCCTCGCGGAGCCACCGTCAAAAGACCGAGACAAAGATCCGGTGAACACGGAGCCAGTAGAAGAATCGGGATCGGAAGCTGCCCTCTTTAGCTACATGTCGGGGCAAACGGACGAGATCGCCCTACCAGCGGAGCAGCCGGCCTTGAAACGCGGCAAGGTTGTTCTGTTGAGCGCATTAGCAGTTGCGTGCGTGGTTCTCATGGCGGTGCCTCGAACCCGGCAAGGCTTGCGGATGCTCTATCGCAATGCTGTGCATGCGGGAGGGAATTGGCTGAATCCGCCACCCGCGCCTTTACCGCAGGCCGTGGTACAGCACGACAGCTTTGGCCAGGAGGGTGACGAGTACAAGCTTCCGGCGACGGGGAACATTCCGGACGCGACAACGGATCCCTCCCAGATTCGCGTGCTTGCCGTGGTCGATCCAACGGCTAAAACGGAAAAGGGTCCGGAGGCGAACGGCGCCCCGGCACAGACTACGGCAGGCGAGAGCAACAGCGGCGATCAAAATCAGGCGGTTCAGAACCAGTCTAATCAGAATCAGGCTGCCGGAAACCAGGGTGCTGGAAATCAGGCCGGAAGCCAGAACTTGCAGACGCAAGCTGATCAGCCTAAGAATTCGACTCAGACAAGCGCCGGCCCTGTGCCGGGACGTTCTGCCGTCGGATCATCCGGTACGACCCTCCCCGAAGCGCCGGCTCAGCCGACGGTGCAAGCGGCCGCGCCGCAGACCCACCCGGCCACAACCATTGTGCAGAAAGTTGCGCCGCCGCGCGCCGCTTCGACAGCCAGTAACACGGGCATTCCATCGAGTCTAAGATCACAGATGGCCTCCACTACTCCGGACGCCAGCGGGAACAAGCCACCCGAGGCAGCGATGTCGGCCATTGAGCCGGTGAACCTGCCTGAGTCAGCGGTCCGCGAGCTGCTGGCGCAACCAGTTGATCCCGAATATCCAGCGGCGGCAAGAGCCGGAGGGCAGCGGGGGAGCGTGGTTCTCCAGGTCACCATCGGACGCGATGGCGCGGTACAGGATGTAAAGTTCCTCCAGGGATCGCTGATGTTTGCGCGCGCCGCGATCGACGCCGTAAGGCAGTGGCGATTCAACCCTTATTCCATGAATGGGCGACCCGTATCGGTGCAGAGCGTGATCACGCTGAGCTTCAAACCTCCGGCGTAGCGGGCTTGGTGACGGAACCGGGGCTGGACCGTCAGACTCTTGTGGGTAAGACCCGAGTTCCCAGCGGGTTACCGTCAGGGGCGAACAAGAGCAGCCAAGAGGCCGTAAACGGCATCTACCAGATATAATGATGAAGGTTCCTCGGGGAAGTGATTCTTTCCAAAGAGAAGAATTCGATGTCCATGAAAATTAAAGCAGCGGTGCTGGTTTCGTCCTTTGCGGTGTTGTTGTTTGTCGTGGCCGGTTCGCTGGGCCTGGGAGGCGTGCATGCGTCCTCGAACGAGGGCTCCTACCGGCAGATGCAGGTCTATAGCGAAGTACTGTCACGCGTGCAAAGTGAGTACGTGGAGGACCCGAACATTCCCAAGGTGACTGACGGCGCGTTGCACGGGCTGGTGGAGTCGCTGGATGCAAACTCCAGCTATTTGACCCCGGAAGCTTACAAGGCCTACAAGGCTCACAAGTCAGAGGCCAAGGGCGAGATTGGCGCGACCATCTCGAAGCGCTTTGGATACGCCGATGTGGTGTCGGTGCTGCCCGGTTCGCCGGCGGAGAAGGCTGGGATCGAAGATACGGACATCTTCGAGTCGATTGAAGGCCGGAGCACGCGGGACATGTCGCTGCCGGAGATTCGCACCGCGCTATCGGGAACCCCGGGGTCGATCGTGAACGTTTCGGTGGTGCGGGCGCGCAGGGCGGAGCCGCAGAAAATGACGATCACGCGGGACGTGGTGAGCATCCCACCGGTATCCGACAAGATGCTGGAAGATGGCATCGGCTACGTGAAGGTGGACGCTCTGACCAAGGGCAAGGCGCAGGAAATTGCCGGAAAGATCAGGTCCCTGGAAAAATCTGGAGCGAAGAAGCTGGTCCTGGACTTGCGGAACACGTCGGAGGGAGAAGAGAGCGAGGGTGTTGCCACCGCCAACCTTTTCCTGAACCATGGCACGATCACGTATCTGCAAGGGCAGAAGTTTCCGCGACAAGCCTTTAACGCCGATCCGGCGCAGGCCGTGACCTCGCTTCCGGTCGCCGTGCTGGTGAATAAGGGGACGGCGGGGGCGGCTGAAGTTGTGGCGGCGGCGATCCTGGAGAATGCCCGAGGCGACGTGGTCGGCGACAAGACGTTCGGCGAAGGGTCGGTGCCGAAAACTTTCGATCTGCCGGACGGCGGAGCGCTGATTCTTTCCGTAGCGAAATACTATTCGCCCAGCGGAAAGGCGATTCAGGAGACTGCGGTAACCCCCAACGTGCTGGTGGCCGACGACACTGACAATGTGATCTCCGATGATGAGGAACAGGAGCCGGCCGCTGCCGAGCCCGAAGCCAAACCCAAAGCCACGCAGGACGATCAGTTACACAAGGCCATCGAGGTGCTGAAGAGCCGGGCAAGCTAGATGCTGTTTTAGTATCGAGATTTTGTCGCGCAGCGTGAGCTGCGCGATTTCTTTTTGAACGCTCTGGTTGCGTGCGCACCGACGATCACTCTTTTCGCGATCCACCCTTCGATCTGCGCCTTCTTACTACCGGGGTGCCGGATGCCCTGCTATCCTGAACGCATCTCGCCATGAAGTCGCTCTATGAAGATCTTCCGCCGGTAGAGATTGCCGGACGGAAGTTAGTGGGCCGCGTGTTATTTGGCCTTCTGGTGTTGATTTCCGCCCTGGTGGGAGCGACTGCGGGACTTCTGCTGGTCTACACCACGGATTTGCCGCAGGTCGAAGCCCTGGAGGCATATCGTCCAAGTTCAATTACAGAACTGTACGACGACCACGAGCGCGTGATTGGATCGTTCGCGCTGCAGCGCCGGGTAGTGGCTGGCTACGACGATTTTGCTCCGGTGCTCCGGGATGCGCTGGTTTCGATTGAAGACAAGGACTTCTACCGGCACTCGGGAATCAACTTCTGGCGCATTGTGGGAGCGGCGTACCGGGACGTTGAGTCCGGCGGCAAAGTTCAAGGCGCGTCGACGCTGACCATGCAGTTGGCGCGCAACCTGTTTCTTTCTCCCGACCGCTCGTTTCATCGCAAGGTGCAGGAGACCATGCTTGCGATTCAGATTGAGCGGCGCTTCACCAAGCCGCAAATCTTCACGCTCTATGCCAATCAGATTTTTCTGGGGCACGGAGTGTACGGGTTCGAGGCGGCGTCGGAGTTCTACTTCGGCAAGCCGGCTAAGAAACTTGCGTTAGCAGAAGCCGCACTGCTGGCGGGTCTGCCCAAGGGTCCGGGGATTTATTCGCCGATCAACCATCCCGACAAGGCGCTGAGGCGCCGGAACCTCGTGATCAACGCCCTGCTGGAAGACGGAAAGATTACGGCTGCGCAGGCGGCGGACGCACGGTCGGCGCCAGTGATTTTGCATCTGCAACACGATCCCAACTCGCTCGCACCCTACTTCGTGGAGGAGATACGACGGTACCTGGAAAACAAGTATGGCGCCGACCAGGTTCATGAAGGCGGGTTGAAGGTTTATACCTCGCTTGACGTCGATCTGCAAAAGGCCGCGAACGCGGCGGTGCTCGACGGCCTGGCGGCATACGAACGGCGGCACGGATGGAAAGGACATCTGGAAAACGTGCTCGCGGAAGGAAGCACGATCGATAAATACGGACATCCCGATTGGGATGACGAACCGGAAGTGAATGGATACGTTCACGCGCTGGTGACTTCGTCCGGAGTCGGTATTGCGACGCTGAAGTTTGGGCGCTACGCGGCGGCTTTGGGACAGTCGGATGTGGCCTGGACGCAGGGCAAGGTGCAGGATCTGCTGCGGATGGGAGACATCTGCTACGTGAAGATTTTGTCGTTGAGCGCCAACGGGGCAGCGCGCGTAAGTTTGGAGCAGGACTCGGGCGCGCAGGGAGCGCTGGTGGCAATTGACAACGCGACGGGCGGCATTAAGGCGATGGTGGGGGGAAGGGATTTCAGCGAATCGAAATTCGATCGTGCGACTCAGGCGTTGCGGCAAGTGGGATCATCCTTCAAACCCTATGTTTACACTGCGGTGATTGACCGGGGCGGAAGCCCGGACGACACGATTCTCGATGAACCGGTGACGTTTGAGACCGGATCTGGACCTTACTCACCACATAATTATGACGAAAAGTTTGAGGGGATCATCACGCTACGGCGGGCTCTAGCGCAGTCGCGGAATATTCCGGCGCTGAAGCTGGCCAGTAAGATTGGGATCAATGCCGTGATTGAGTACGCGGAGCGCTTTGGGATCACTGCCAAATTGCCGCCGTATTTGCCGGTGGCACTGGGAGCGGCAGAAATCACATTGATGGAGCAGACTTCGGCGTACAGCGTGTTCCCGAATGACGGGGTGCGCGTTACGCCGCGCTACATCACGAAGGTGACCGATTATGAAGGGCGAGTGCTGGAGGAGAATTATCCCGACGTGAAGGATGTGATCAGTACGCGTACGGCGCGAATTATGACCGGGATGCTGCGCGAAGTAGTGCTCCATGGTACGGGCGCGGCGGCGGCGAAGATGCCCTTCCCAGTCGCCGGAAAGACGGGCACGACCAACGATTTCACAGACGCATGGTTTGTGGGATTCTCGCCTACGATGACTTGCGGCGTGTGGATGGGATTCGACGAGAAGCGCTCCTTGGGAGCGAAGGAAACGGGAGCACACGCCGCGCTGCCGATCTGGATGAACTTCATGAGCGCAGCGATGGCGGGGAAAGATCCGGGCCAGTTCCAGACGGCGCCGGACGTGCCAGTAACCGTGCTGCAGAAAGTGGATACGCCAGATACCTCGCCGGGCGCTGATGAGACGCACTAAGAGCGATCAACGTATATGAAACCTCTGTTCCGCTTTGCGATGATGGCGCTGGTCCTGGTCATTGTGGCCTTGGTGTCGGCGCTGACGGCGATGCGATTTGCAATCCACGGCCAGGTAGTCGCGGTGCCTGCTGTCGTGGGTCTTACTCCTTCGGACGCGGAACGCACGGTGGCCGGACTCGGGTTCCAGATCGAAGTGGAGCGGCAGTATTACAGCCCTCAGATTCCCGAGGGACGGATCATGACTCAGTTGCCGCTGCCGGGGACGAAAGTCCGGCGCGGATGGCAGCTGCGCGTGGCGCAGAGTCTGGGGCCGCAGCGTGTGGTGATTCCAGATGTGACGAAGCAAAGCGAGCGCGCGGCGGAATGGAATCTTCAGCGGCGCGGACTCGAAGTGGCCTCGACTGCGGAGATGCAGTTGCCGGGAACGCCTGCCGACCAGGTGCTGGCGCAGAGTCCACCGGCGAACGCGAGCCAGGTGGCGGCGCCAAGAACCAGCCTGCTGGTGACGGTTGCGTCCGATCCGCCAGCGTATGTTATGCCGAGTTTTGTGGGACAGCCTTTAGGCACTGCGAGCCGCACGCTGCAGGATGCGGGATTCAAATTGGGGAACGTGAGCATGACGCCGCCTGCATCGAATTCAGCCGCGTCGGTTACTGTTACGGTCGTTCCGGCTAACCCGCTGCCTCAACCGTCGCCCGCCAGCGTCATCGTCGTGCAGACACCGCCGGCGGGACAGAAGGTTCTGGTCGGGGCAGTGGTGAACTTCGAAGTGCGCTGAGGCTCGCAGTCCTGGGCTAGATTTTTTCCAGGATCGCGGCGAAGAAGCCGTCGCCTGGGTGGATGCCGGGCAGCGTGCGCAGGTAGGGGCCGCGGGTTAGCGAAGAAACGTCCGGCCAGATTAACTCTCCTTCCTGTTGAAGGTGTTCGAGTTCGGTGCTGCATGGTACCACTTGGAATGAAGAGCCTTCTGCCAAAGCGCGCTCGATCACGTTTTCATTTTCTTCTTTCTCCAAAGAGCAAGTGGAATAAATCAGACGGCCTCCGGTAGCGACTTGATCCATTGCTGAACGCAGGATCGCGAGTTGCCGCACCTGCAGATCGCCAAGATCTGCGGGAGTCAGACGCCACTTGATTTCCGGATTGCGGGAGAGAGTACCGGTGCCGGAGCAGGGCGCGTCAGCCAGAACCCGGTCGAATTTTGTGGCGAAGGGAAAATTCCGCGCGTCGGCAGCGACCACTGAGATGTTGGGGTCCCTAGCTTCAGGAGTAGGATCATGTGCGCTTAGTAGTTTTCGGAGCAGACGAGCGCGATGAGGATGAAGATCGACCGCAGCAACTTTCGCGTTGGGATTGCGATCGGCAATGGCGGCAGTCTTTCCTCCAGGTGCGGCACAACAATCGAGAACGTGCGTGCCATGGCCCACTAGAGCCGCTACAAGCTGTGAGACTTCGTCCTGAATCACACAGAGACCCGCCCGAAAAGCGGCGGTGGTGGTGACGTCTCCGTGCTGTACTCTCCGGGCCGACGAAAGAAAAGCGCCGGGAGCGAGTTCGATTCCTTCGGTACGAAGTTGGTCTTCTGCTTCAGGACGACGCAGGCGGATCGCGGTCACCGGAACCGATTGGTCATGTTGGCAAATGCGCAGAGCGGAATCGAATCCGTAGGCTTGGGTCCAACGTTCGACGAGCCATTGCGGGTGGGCTCCGCTGATAGCGAGAGTCTCGACTGAAGCCCCGCTGATCGCATGCTGCGAAGAGTTGTTCGCTTGTGCGACGCTGAGTGCAAGTTTGCGTAGGACAGCATTCACGAAGGGAGCTGCGGAACGTTTGCGAGCGCGTTTGACGAGTTCGACGCTCTCATTAATGGCGGCACGTGCGGGAATGCGAGTGAGCCCGAACTGGTAAACGGCAAGACGCAGTGCCGTGAGAATCTCAAGATCGAGTTTGGAGAGTGGTTGGTCAGAAACCTTGATAATTTGACAGTCAAGCAATGATCGCCAGCGCAGGACGCCCATCACCAATTCTGTCGTCAGGGAGTGGTCGACTGTCGTGAGCCGGTCGTAAGTCTGGGAATGGAGAAGCTCGGACGCATAAGAAGACTCGCGCTCGACACGAAGCAGAATGTCGAAAGCAGCAGCGCGTGCTGAAGAAACGGCGGATCGCGAGGTTTGAGCTTTGGATTTCACTCTCGCCAGTATGACGGAAGCGTGCGGTGTAGAGAAGAAATTCGTCCTGCTTCACGCGCCGAGCTTTTCTCCGGATAGAGGACGATACCCGCGAATAAAATCAGCGGCGGAGATTCGCTTCTTGCCTTCCAGTTGGAGCTCGAAAAGTTCGATCGTGGTCCCCTGTCCGCAGCCGACTACAAGGCGATCACCTTCCATCTTGAGCTCGGAAATCGGCAGGCTTTGATCGAGCGCGGCCGCCTTCTTTAACTGCAGATTCTTGCCGCGGAATGTCGAATACGCGCCGGGCCAGGATTGAAAACCGCGCATGCGGTTGAGGATTTCCACCGCCGGTCGCGAAAAATCGACGAGGCCGTCCTCTTTCTTGAGAATGGGCGCGAGGGTTGCCTCAGCGTTATTCTGCTTGCGGGGATGAACGGCGCCCGTCCTCAACCCGTGCAGAGTTTCGACCGTCAGATCAGACCCCACGGCTGCGAGCTTCGGCGCCAGAGTCTCCGCGGTCTCGTTCGGGGCGATGGAGATTTCCTGCTGCAGAAGAATGTCCCCGGTATCGAGGCCGGCGTCAATCTTCATCGTGGTGACGCCGGTGAGAGTTTCGCCTCGCGCAATCGCCCACTGAATGGGCCCGGCGCCCCGGTATTTCGGCAGGAGCGAGGCGTGCAGGTTGATGTTGCCGAGCGGCGGAAGATCGAGCATCCACCGCGGAATGATGCGGCCATAGCCGACCACGATGATGGCGTCGGGCTTGAGGGCGATGAGTTGGGCGCGAAAGGTGTCGTTGCTCTTGATGCTCTCCGGCTGATTGACCGGCAATTCCAACTTCAGCGCGCACTGCTTGACGGGTGAGGGAACAAGTTCGAGACCGCGCCCTTTGGGGCGGTCCGGCTGCGTGACCACCAGCTGAACCTGGAATCCGGCCTCGACCAGGCGTTCGAGTGTCGGCACAGCGAAATGGGGCGTGCCGCAGAAGACGAGATTGAGCGATTGAATCATTGACACATTGAATCGTTGATTCCTTGACTCAATCTCTCAATGACTCAATCCTCTACCATTCTCCCGCTTTGACTAGCTTGCGAATTTTGCGCTTGATCAAGTCGCGTTTGAGGGCGCTGATGTGGCTGATGTACAACTTGCCATTCAGGTGATCGGTTTCGTGCTGAAAGGCACGCGCCAGCAAGTCATCGCCGGTCTTCTCGAAAATCTTTCCGGTCAAATCCTGAGCGCGGATGGTAACCACTTTGGCGCGATTCACATTTTCGCGGAAGTCCGGGATGCTGAGACATCCTTCACTTTGCGAGTGGCGGCCTTCCTTGTGAATGATCTCAGGGTTGATGAGAACGATTTTAGCGCCGGGGTCTTCTTTGAAAGTGACGTCGACGACGGCGATGCGGAGCGGAATGCCGATCTGCGGCGCTGCCAGGCCTACGCCGCGCGCGGCGTACATCGACTCGAACATGTCCTCGACGAGATTCTTCAGTTCTTCGTCGAAAACCGCGACTTTCTCGGCTGGCTTCTCGAGGACGGGATCTCCGAACTTCACGATGGAATAGATCATTTTAGTTGCGATCAATAGTCTTTCAGTTGCTGACAGTAACCCTTGAAATTACGCAAGGTTTCTCCCATGGAGTCGCCGCCGAACTTGTCGAGCGCGCAGCGAGCCAAGGTAAGCGCGACCATGGCCTCGGCTCCAACTCCGGCGGCCGGGACGACACAAACATCGGAGCGTTCGTACGTGGCGCTGACGGGCTGACGCGTGGAGAAATCCACCGACTTTAGCGGACGGCGCAACGTCGAGATGGGCTTCAGGTAGCCGCGTACGCGTATCTCTTCTCCATTGGAAACACCGCCTTCAATTCCTCCGGCGTTGTTGCCAGTGCGGGTGAACCCAGTAAATTTCTCCGGCTTGCCGTAGCCAATTTCATCGTGCACGGCAGATCCGGGAGCGGCGGCTGCGGCAATGCCGGAACCGATCTCAACCGCCTTCACCGCTTGCAACGACATGACGGCGGCGGCAAGCAAAGCGTCCAGGCGCTCGTCCCACTGCGCGTAAGTCCCCAGGCCCGGCGGGACACCGTGGGCAACTACCTCGAAGACTCCACCCCGTGAGTCACCGTTTTTGAAAACTTTGTCGACTTCATCTTTCATGTGGTGCTCGGTTTCTGTGTCAGCACAATTCAGCAGGATTTCTTCCCGGGTGTAAAGTGCCTGTATCTGCTCCCAGGAGACTTCCTGTTGCATGGCCACGTTGCCAACGGCGATGACGTGGCTGAGAACGTCGATGCCGAGTTCGCGTAAGAAGGTCTTGGCCAGGGCGCCGATGGCAACGCGCGCCGCCGATTCGCGGGCCGACGCGCGTTCCAGAACATAGCGCGCTTCCGGGAAATTGTATTTCAGAGCGCCCGCCAGGTCTGCATGCCCAGGCCGCGGTGAGGCAACACGCTTGTGGCGGGCAGGGTCGCCCTCGCCGACAGGCAGGGATTCCTGCCAGTTTTTCCAGTCTTTATTTTCAAGCCGGATGGAAACGGGCGAGCCTATCGTCGTGCCATGACGGACACCGGAGAGGATGTGAGCGGTATCACATTCAATCTTCATGCGACCGCCGCGGCCATAGCCCTGCTGCCGGCGCCAGAGTTCACGGTCGAGAAAGGCCTGATCCACTCTTAGCCCGGCTGGCAGGCCCGAAACGAAGGCGACCAGAGCTTCGCCGTGAGACTCCCCGGCTGTGAAATAGCGCAGCATAAGTTGCTCGATTTTACCTGATGCGGCGTTTTTCCGGAGTTTCCCGCATGGAGAAAGAGGTTCGCTCTCGACCGAGTTACAGGAAAAAGACACCTCGGAATACCTTCGCCCGCGGAAAGCCACTACCCAGCAGCGCGAATGATTGCTACAATGACGCAACCGTCTTAATTCTTTCGAGTTGTGGGGTCTCCCCACCAGTCGTCGTGGTTGCCTAATCGTAGTTGCGTTAATCTCTGGCCAAAACCATTCTGTGGTCTAACAAGGAGGAACTGTGTGCCCCCCACGCACAGATCTTAGGGAAATAGTTTTCTTCGGCAGGAAGATCCGTTGTCTGCTCGCACACGACCATGTTTTGCTGCGGCAAGGCCTGCATCGTTTGTTGCAGGACGAGCCTGACATTGACGTGGTTGGCGAAGCTGGCAACGCGGCGGAGTGCCTGCGCAAACTTTATGAGTTCCGGCCGGATGTGTTGATCGCGGATGCCGGAATTTTCGATCTGCCCGCGCCCGAAGTGGAACTGCTTGTGGCACGGGAGTCTTCCCCTACTAAGATTTTGTTCCTGAGCATGCGAGAAGATGGCATCTCTGCGTTTGACGGCCTGCGGGGGGCAATGAGAGCGTGCGCGGTGCGGCAGACTTCTGCGGAGGACGTCGTGGAGATGGTCCGCAACCTGTGCGGCGGCATTGCGGCGAGCCGCATGGCGACAGGCCATGTTCCGCCCCACCATATTCCAACAAACCCTCTCCTGTCAGACCAGCACGAAGCGCCGGCGCGACGTGCAGTACAGCGGTTCAACGAAACACAGTTTCCCGAGGAACGCGCTCTCACTGCGCGCGAGCGAGAAGTCCTGAAACTCCTGGCAGAAGGAAAAACAGTACGCGTGGCGGCTACTGTTCTGGGCGTAAGCAGCAAGACCGTGGATGCACACAAGTTCAATCTGATGCGAAAGCTTGGCATCCACAACAAGGCCGAACTGGTCATGTGGGCAATTCGGAGAAAAGTGGTGAAGCTTCCCGCCAACTTCTAGAGGTCGCTGCCGGCATTAGATCGATTGCTGATTGAAAATCAAACCCCTGAGTCGTCAGCTTTCAATCAACCATCATCAATTATCAATCAGCAATTGATTTTCGCCGCAAGCTCCGCGAGGCTGGAAACCTGCAAGTCCGGACGCCCCTCCACCGCTTTGACGGCGCCCACTCCAGTGCGCGCCGATGGACCGTTGACCCAAACCGTCGCCAGGCCGAGCGCCTGCGCGGGAATTACATCATGGTAGAGGCTCTGGCCTACGTGTAGAACACGGTGCGCGGGGACGCCGACTCGGCTCAATGCCAGTTCGAAAATCTTCAACGACGGCTTGTAGGCTCCAGCCTGTTGGGCGGTAATTACCTGGTCAAATTCCACGCCAAGCTGAGGTCGCGTCGCGGCAAACAGGTCGTCGTCCACATTGGAAACGATCGCCAAGCGAAAGCGATCCTGTAGTTCGCGGAGTGCGCTTACCGTGTCAGGCCATGGCTTCCAAAGCGGCAGGGACTCAGGCAGCGAGTGGACCTCCTGTTCGGTCGAAGTGAATCCAAGTTGTTCTCCGAACTGTTTTACAACGGACTCAAGGACTTCACGATAGCGGCGATACTCTCCTTGCTCGACGCGGGCTTCGAAATCGCCGTAGAGCTGTAGGATCGTGGCATCGTCTATGTCCTTGCCGTGGGCTGCAAGGATTTGGTGCAGGCAGCGAAGAATTCCGTCCTCCCAGTTAATGAGGGTGCCGTAGCAGTCGAAGGTGAGAGTTTCGAAGCGGTTAAAGTCGAGCATGGTCGATGCTTGTCTTTCAACACGGAAGTTAGGATTTAAAGCCGGGCAATATCGGAGTTTCCTCGTTGGATTCGCTGGCGGGTTCGGCCTCGCCCTCGGCCTCAGCGGCAGAGGAAAGGTCTTCAGGAGCAGAAGGGGCTTTGGGCGCAAGAAACTTTGCGCTATTCAGTAGTGGGCGACCGAGCGAAGCGTTGTAACTGGTCCAGGGACTCTCTATGTCGGCTTCACGCTCAAAGTGGGCGCGCATGGCCTCCATCTTGGAATCCAGGTCATCCATGTAGTGAAGGAGAAGCGCTTCGGGAAACATGGGCAACTTGGGTGAGCCGAATTCGTACTGGCCATGATGGCTGATGATGAGATGCTCGAGCAGCGTCTTGGTTTCGGCGGGGAAGTCAGGAACCAGGGCGAGTTTCGCCTGTAACATTTCAAGTTCAATGACCATGTGCCCAAGAAGCTGGCCGCGGGTCGTATAGGAAAACGAACGATTGTAGGCAAGCTCTTGAATCTTGCCGATGTCGTGAAGAAATACGCCGGTCAACAGCAGATCGCGATTCACCTGAGGGTAGTTTCTGCACACCAGGTCGCAGGAACGAAACAGCGAAACTACGTGGTCGAGCAGGCCGCCGATGTAGGCGTGATGCAGAGTCTTGGCCGCCGGAGCGTTGCGGTATGCGGCCGCGATCTCAGGATCGGACATGAATACTTGCACCAGGGACCTGAGATGAGGATTCTGAAAGGACGCGACAAAATCCGTTAGAGTTTGCCAGAGCTCGTCAATATTCCTGGTGGTCTTGGGAAGATAGTCTGAGAAATCGATTTCCGTTTCGCCCAGCTTGCGCAGTTTGTGAATGGTGAGCTGAAAACGGTTTCTGTATTTGTTGACAAGACCCTTGATCTTAAGGAAGTCGTCCTGCTCGAAAGCAGCGAGCACTTCCTCCACGTTGTCCCACATCTTGGCTTCGAGGTGCCCGCTGCGGTCGCCGAGCGTGAGCGCGAGATAAGGCTCGCCGGTTTTCTTGGGCTTGATTTGTTTACTGACCACCACAAAGTTGGAGGTGACGATCTTGTTTTCGTGGCGGACGCAGTCGGAGATGTAGAACTCTTTCATTCCTCCATCAGTGTAAATCAGAATGTATGAGAAGGACGGGAAGTGGAGGCGTGGCAGGTCGTCACTGCAGCAAGGTTGGTGTCTGGACGCCTCGCTGCGCTCGCCGGGACAGCCGAGGCGGCTGTCCCTACGTGAGACTTTCTCAGCCTTCTAGATAATTCCCAGCTTCTTTTTCTTCTTGAGCTTCTTCGCGTCCGAGGCCTTTGCCGAGGCGGTCTCGATCGGCTTGGTCTGGTTCGGACTGGCGCCGGAATCGACGTAACCTTCCTTGTAATCGATGTAGGCATCCTCGCGCAGCTTGGTCAGATAGGCGCGGAGCGCGGGCTGCAACTTCTGGTAATACAGGGCATTCTGGACCTTATCTTCGACATCTTTCAGCGGCGGAACTCCCGCCATCTGGTGGCTCGTGACCTTCAAGATGACATAGCCCTGCTTAGTACGGATCACGTCAGTCACATCGCCGGCCTTCATCGCGAACGTCTTGTCTTCAAGCTCCTTGGCGAGAGTACCGCGCTTGAACGCGCCGAGATCACCGCCCTGCGAAGCCGAGGGACCGTCGGAATTCTTCTTCGCGGTGTCTTCAAAACTGGCGCCCGCGCGAATCTGTTTGAGCAGATCATCGGCCTTGGCTTCGGCCGTTGCCAGAGACGCAGTGTCGTCAGACTGTTTGGCAGCGTCGGGGGCTGGTTCGGCAGCGCTGTTTTGCACTGGAGCAGCGGCGGCGGACTTATCCCCCGCCGGCTTCTTTGGCGCAACGAGGATTTCGCTCAGTTTTATCGACTCGGGTTGCTCCATTTCACTCTTGTGGTCGTTGTAAAACTGCTGCTCTTCCTCCTTGGTAAGGTTGAGATGCTGGCCAACTTCTTCGCCGATCACCTTCCGGGTGATGATCTGGTTGCGCATGTTCTGTTTGAAGTCTTCGTAAGAAATGCCCTGGGCAGTGGCGGCTTTTTCCAGTTCCTCCATCGTGTCGAGCTTCATGTCCTTACGCATCTGGTCGAGTTGCTTGATGAGGTCAGTATCGCCACTGATGTCGAGGTCCTTGCCCTTTTGCAATAGAAGTTGCTGGTCGATGAGATCGCGCAGGACATCTTTTTCGCGCTCGGCGTAGAGTTTGTCCGCGTTGGCAGCATCCTGTGTTTTCACGTCGTCCCTGAGTTGGTCCTTGCTGCGTTGGAACTCCGAAAGAGTAATGATCTGTCCGTTCACGCGCGTGACTATTTCTTCGACCACCTGACCCGCAGCAAATCCGGGGAGGAAAATCAGAGCAATGAGTATCGGAACCAGTTTCTTCATAGTATTTTCGAGTGCCAGGCTGCCCCGACCCGCGGGTGCAAGCCTTCCGTATATTTTACTACCCCTGGCGAGGTACAGGCCTGTCTGGATTTATTTTGATGCGCCGAGGCTTTTACCGGTTTTCTGAAGGCGACTGCTAGGCGGTACGCACAAGAGCGAGGGCGGTCATGTCGTCTGGAACAAGTGGTTCGCAGGTGAACTCGCCGACAGTATTCAGAACCGACCCGCAAATCGCCGCAGCGTTTCGCGAAGAATCCGCCTGCAGGCGTTCTTTTACACGTTCCAGGCCGAACTCCAAGTCTTCGGCTTCGTCGTCCTTGCACTTGCCCTCAACCACTCCCCGTGAAACCAGCAGAAGAACCGAACCTTTCTCGAGAGCGACCGTGGGAGCTTCGCAGGTGGCGTGGGAGAAAAGGCCGAGCGGTAGGCCGGTAGACGCGAGTTCAGTAATGCCGGTTTTATCAAGGAGAAGTCCCGGCGTGTGCCCGGCGTTGGTATAGCACAGAGTCCCGAATCGTTCGTGATAACAGGCGATGAAAGCGGGGCAGGAGTGAACGCCCGCAGCAGCTTCCATTAGACCGCGATTGAGCTGGATGCAAAGCGTGACCATGGCTTCGGATTCGTTGATGTCAGGCGGCGCAAAGAGTTCTGCGCCGAGAGTGCGAAATATCTTCGTCGCGGCCGTGAGGATGAACTGATTATTCTCGCGGCGACCGGCAACATCGAGCAGACCGAACAAGATCCGCTCCGGGCTGACTCGCAACGAGTCGTAGAAATCTCCGGCCACTCGCCTTCCGTAAGTAGTGGCGGCAATCTCTGCGCCGCTGATCTTCGGAAACTCGGCCGGAACAGGTTCGACGGCTGGTACCGGCTCAGGCACGCGGGACTGGAATAGAGGGCACATTCGACGCGTAGACTAACAGCCGAAGCTAGCTGCGGGCAAATCAGCTACTCGCCGTATTTGTCGCTGAGATACTTGGCAAGATCGGATTCGAGCTGGCCGTAGTCAGAGTGGATGGTCGCGCGCAGAGCAGCTTCGGTGGAACTGCCCTGGCTAAGAAGTTGCAGAATGCGCTGGATGTCGCCCATCCCGTAAGAGTCGTTGATGTAAGAGGCCGCAGCCAGCGATTCCGCATAAGCCACGTAGGCTTCCACGTTGGAAAAACGCATGAAGCTGCTTTCCAGCCCATTCAGTGGGATATTACGCTGAGCCTTGAACAACTGCGCCAACTGGTGACCATCGCTGCCCAAAGACTTCGGTTCCAGAAGCTGGGCGATTCCCTCGTGCAGCCAGAGCGGGCAACGGCCTGCAGAAATCTGGTTGATGAAGGAATGCGCTAACTCATGCTTCAAGACCCGCGCCAAGTCAGGCGTCAGGGAATTCAGGCCACTGATGGGGATGCGGAGTTTACCGTCGTTGACGGCTCCCGACCAGGCCGGGGCGCGGGTCACGTCAAAGAAAGCTTGCTCGGTATAGAGCGTCACCAGAATGTTATCGCGGGGTGGCGTCCCCAGATCACGGACCAGGTCGTCATAGTCCGACTCCAGCGCGGCCAGGATTTGTCCTCGAAATGTTTCCGAAGTCTGCTTGCCCTCGTAGTGCAGAACAAAGTGGCTGCTCTCGCGCTGGGCGAAATCCGTCTCGACGTTTTGCTCGCGCTGCGCTTTGTCCAGGTATTGTTGGACAGCGGGGTCAGGGCGCAGTTCAAGGGAATGCTTCCAGGAAGCCACGGCATCTTTAGTGTGGTCGGACGCTTGCTGCGCATAGCCCAGCACAGTGTAGGCATCGGGCGAGCGGGGCGCAGCGCTTACGGCCCGCTGGCCATAGGTCAGCGCTTGCGACGCGTTCCCAGTACGCACCAGCAGTGCGGCGTAATAGATAAGGACAGTTGCATTCTCCGGTTGGAAGCGGAGGGCACTTTGGAAGTAGCGCCGGGCTTGATCGACGTTACCGTGTTCGAACTCAAACTTGCCGGCAATAAAGTTAGCGGTAGCGCTCAACTCGGCATTTTTCTTATCCTCGAGTTTCGCAAGTGCGTCGGGGTCAACCTTGCCATCCTTAACAATTATCTCGGGAAAGTTGCCCTCGTTCGCGAGACTGTCGACAGGTATGAAGGCGGGAAGATCACCGGAACTCTTACCACCAGAGGACGCAGAGTGCGCAGGCATGCCGCCGGCCTCGACGCGGTCTACCGAACTCTTGGGAATGGCATAGCTGTCATCGCCGATTTCGTATTCGTAGCGATTGCCGTTCTCCCGAACATGGTCGACCAGAATGGTGCGGCCATTCTTCAAATGAATCGTATCCCCGGATGCCGCCCCGGAGGCGATCATGAGCATCATAGCTGGCAGGATAGTGACACGAAGCCGCATTGAAGCGCATTCTAGCAACAGTGGAGCCTCATACCTACGTGACCAAAGTACCAGCAACGCGACGCAGAGCAGCCGTGATCCTGGCCGCATGTCTAGCGGTTTTGCCCGTTCCGTCGGCCTTCGGTTGCCATGCAACTCCGGGACAGGCAACACCGATTCAGACAACTCCCGGACAGACCTATCGGCCCGGGCCGGCGGAGTCGCTCTATCTGCAATTGAGCGATGTCGGACTGGATTCGACGCGGGTGTTTCGCGTGCGGGGGGCGTCGCTGGGCCGATCCGCGATCCATATCACTTTGGAAGATGGAACCATCGCTTTCACCAAGGATGTGCTCGGCCGGATTACCGGAGCGTTCTTCGAGGGCTATGGAGAGTTGCTGCTGGCTCCGCCCAACGATGTAGAACGAAAATCCATGAGCCTGTTCACGGGGATGGCGATTCTGGAAGAGCGCTTCTCGACCGCCTACTTTCGCTTCAACGATAACACCGCCGCTGAATTACAGCCGGGTCTCAGGGCGCCCGATGACGCCGAGAAATTCGTCGCACAGTGGAACCAGACGGCCCGCAATCTGGCGCACGCCGATGCCATGAGGCTGCTGGCGAGTTTCAGCGGGATGCTGCCTATCGCTAGCGGGGCAGTCCCGGAGGGTTCAGCAGCGCCGAGGGCAGCGGATCTAGAGGACCGCATGTTGCATGCCCGGCTGCAGGGAGACAAACTTGGCGTCTTAGACGTCTTTTTCGACTCCACGGCCGGGGAACAAGTCGAAGCCGGGCAAATCAAGACAGGAGAAGACGGAAGCCAGTATTACGACATCTGGACTTCATTTTCGATCGAGAGTGCCGGACGTCGCCAGCCATCGCGGAAGCAGACCGTGCAAACGCTTCCGGCCGAAATGGAGTCTCAGGGAGATCCGATTCTAGTGCGCAGCTATGTAATTGATGCTCATGTGAAACCACCCAAACAGCTCGATGCCGAGGTGGAAATGCAGCTCGACGCCGTGCGGGGCGGATCGCGTTTCCTGGAGTTCGAACTATCGCGCTTTTTGCAGATACAGACTGTCGAGGCCGACGGGCGTAGCGTGGAATTCATCCAGAACCCGGCGCTGGAGGGCTCACGGCTGGCACGCAGTGGCAACGATGTAGTGGCCGTGATTCTGCCTGAACCGGCTCGGAAGGGACAAAAGATTACCCTGCGCTTCGTCTATGGCGGAGAAGTGTTAGCAGAGGCTGGCAGGGGGCTGCTCTACGTGGGCGAACGCGGGACATGGTATCCCAATCGCGGAATGGCCATGGCTGATTTCGATCTTACGTTCCACTATCCACCGAGTTGGACTCTTCTTGCGACGGGCAAACCAGCGCCGCTCTCCCGGCCATCGACACACCCTCAGCAAGCTGCGCCGCAGACCGCCGGCGAAGAGCAGGCGGGACGTTGGGTCTCGGAACGGCCCATCCCCGTAGCCGGGTTCAACCTGGGCAAGTATGTTCGAGGAACAGCGCAAGCCGGCAATGTCACCGTGGACACCTACGCGACGATCGGAGTGGAACGAGACTTTCCCAAGCCTCCGCCGCCGACAGTTCAATCAGATGAGCCACCGTTGCGGCCTGGCAGCATCCCTCCGACGCCTATCATTCCTCCACTTGCGCCTCCGCTCGCACCTTCACCAGCGCGAACCGCAGCCGCCGTGGCAGAAGTTACAGCGCGGGCCATTCGTTACTATGCCGAGCGCTTCGGTCCATTTCCCTACAGTCAACTGGCTTTAACACAATTGCCGGGGACGGAGAGTCAAGGGTGGCCAGGGCTGATCTTCCTGTCGTCTTACGCTTTCCTGACATCGAAAGAGCGCGAAGAATTGCACATCAGTCCTGTTCAGACGCTATTGGGACAACTGATCCCTGCGCACGAAACCGCGCACCAGTGGTGGGGCGACCTGATCACATGGGCAACCTACCGTGATCAGTGGTTTTCCGAAGGCCTGGCAAATTATTGCTCTTTGATGCCGCTTCAGGAAAAGAATCCGGCAGGCTTTCGGCTGGTGATGGAGAAATATCGAAAGGACTTGGCTGAGAAGAATGATAACGGCAACTTTCCCAAGGATGCTGGGCCTGTGACCTTGGGGAATCGCCTGCTGTCGTCTCACTTTCCGGAGGGCTACGAAGCCATAAGCTACGGACGGGGAACGTGGCTCTTCCACATGCTGCGCTCGATGATGCAGGACGCCGCAGACGACACGCAAAGAAAAGAACCAAGCCTCAGCGGTGTCGAAGAGCCCTTCATGAGGTCTCTGCGCAAACTCCGCGAGCGCTACGCGGGGAAAGCCATCAGCACGCGTGAACTGCTCGAGGTCTTTGCGGAGGATCTGCCGCCGTCGTCGCGCTATGAAGGCAAAGCTTCGCTCGACTGGTTCCTCGAGGGTTGGGTGAACGGCACTGCTCTGCCCAGGCTGGAGTTGCAGGGTGTCAAGTTTACGGTGAAGGCGAATGTCACAGTGGTGACCGGGGTCATACGGCAAAAGGATGCGCCAGAAGACCTGGTGACATCCGTTCCTGTCTACGCCGTGGTCTCGGGCAAAGCTCCCGTGCCGGTAGGGCGGGTGTTTGCCGATGGGGCGGAGACTTCGTTTCACTTGTCCGCACCAATCGGCACGCACAAGCTTTTGCTGGATCCGAACGGAACCATCCTCACCAGCCCGAAATAACAAGTCATGCGGGGCTTCGCCAGAGGTGATTGCTCCTTCCGAAAACGAACGCGCTCGCTGCTGACGTGTCCCGAAACGGGCGATGAAGGAGAGGAACCTTCTGCTCTAATTAGGCGTCATGCGACCTAAGTGACTGATCGCCTTTCACTTGCGCTGCACCGCTCCAACCATAAGGGATGGCAGCAAAGCTGCAAGACGAGCAGCATAGTGTAGGAGCGGCCCCTTTGAATTCATGTAGTGGAGACAAGCGTGCCATCGAAGACAGCGCAAATGGGCGGTTGCCAGGCTTGGTTTCCGGGGCCGGCGAGACAATGCTCGTCGATACAGTGCCCGGCGAAACGATGCCCTGTGCCGCCTTCGTCGAGTCCTGGTGTTGGGGCGGACCCGAAACAATTCTGCTCGTGGAAGACGAAGGGTTCGTGCGGAAGGTAACTGCCGAAGTGCTTGAGTCGGCGGGATACAAATTGGTGATCGCCCGAAGCGGCGCCGAGGCCTTAGATACTTATCGCCAATTGTCCAAGCCCGTCGATCTGCTTCTTGCCGACATCGTGATGCCGGGAATGAGCGGCCAGGAATTGGCAGCTGAATTCGAGGGCTTGTGTCCGTGCGCCCGGGTTCTGCTGATGAGCGGCCATGCCGGACAACTCGCACGGTGTCAGGTTTCCCCCTATGGCAAGACCTATCTGGCCAAGCCCCTCTCTGTGCGAGTGCTCTTGAAGAGAGTACGCGAAGTCCTGGATACGAATCCGGCCGATTGGGGAGCGCGGGCTTAACTCACGCTGATTTTTCGGTAGCGCGTGGCTTGCAGAATCTCGTGCGGAATCTGGGACAGTGGCACAACCCGGTCGAGGATCCCCATTTCTGCGCAAACCCGGGGCATGCCGTAAACCGCGCAACTCGGCTCATCCTGGCCCATGGTGAAACCGCCTTCCCGGTGAATGGCGTTCATCCCCTGCGCACCGTCTGATCCCATGCCGGTCATAATGAGTCCCATCGCACGGGTATGAAATTCGGAGGCTACCGACTGCATCATGACATCGGCCGACGGGATGTGCATGTGTCTTGGTTTATCCGAAAGACAGATCACAACATGTGAGTGCGGACGCTCTACAGTCATGTGAGATCCCGCAGGGGCAATGCAAACAACTCCCGGCTGAACCACCTCACCATGCGATGCCTCGCATACGGAAACCGCGCAAAGGTTGTTCAGCCTCACGGCAAAAGGAGCGGTGAAGCCGGCTGGCATGTGCTGCACCACCAGAATTGGAACCGTAAGGTCGGCTGGAAGAGCCGGAAGAATCTCTTCCAAAGCCTTTGGACCTCCGGTTGAGATCCCGAGAGCGATAATCGCCAAAGGAGCGCGCAAAGTCTCCCGTATGCGCAAATCCACCGCGCGCGGAGGTTTTAGCGCCAGTATGAAATGATCTCTCGAACGCCGCGATTCCGCGGCTACTTTGATCTTGGCGATTAAATCATCACGGATGTCAAAGAGGTCCAGCGAGGTGGGGGAGAGTTGCTTGGGCACATAGTCGAAGGCCCCTGCGGCAAGTGCGCTGAACGTGGTTCCCGCATCTTTCAGAGTGGCCGCGCTTACCATGATGACTGGGCGCGGAAACTCGGCCATAATGCGTCGGAGGGTCTCCAACCCCTCGAGACCTGGTATTCGCACATCGAGGGTGATGACATCGGGGTCGAAGGCCTCAATCTTTTGCAAGGCTTCCGCTCCACTGCCCGCGGTGGCAACGACCCAGAGGGCAGGATCGGAAATGACCATGCGAGAGAGCGCAGTGCGCATAAAGGCGCTGTCGTCCACAATGAGCACGCGTATTTACGGTTTAGCGGTTTCGGTATTCACGAGCGGTAAATGGCCCGGACAAGGCTGTGGACTTCATCCATGTAGAAATCCAGTTCAAAGGTGAGGCGGGCCCAGTCGAAGTTCTTCACAGACGCGGAGTTTTGGGCGAGGACGGAAAAGCAGGTATCTTCGGGGAAATTTACTTGTCGCTGCTCCACATAGCCGTAATTTAGACCGCTCATGCGGCAGAGTAAGCCGGCGATATGCACCAGGGCCACCAGCCCCGCCTCTTGCGACAGCTCCGGCGAATGATGAGAAGTAACGACCTCGATCACGTCGGGAGGGAGCCCCCAGCTTTCGGCAAGCAGATGTCCGCTGTCGCAGTGCGTGAAGCCCAGAGAGTCTTGTTCAGCTTCGTGCAGCGGAACCCCATCGGCCCTGGCAATTTCGAACGCCATACCGAATTCCCGCGGCAGAACCCAAAGGTTGACAATGTTTCCGAGGTCATGAAGAAGACCTGCTAGATAGGCCTTTCCGGGATCGCAGAAGCCGATCTTGCGGGCCAGGCGCCGGCAGACCAGGGCGCATCCCAGGGAGTGCTCCCAAAACACGACAGGATCGAGACTGGTTTTGGCTTCCGGAAGCAGGTTCAATACACCGCACGACATGGCAATATCGCTGATGCGATGAAGCCCCAGGCTAACGACCGCCCCGCGTAACGATTCCATTTTTTGCCACTGCCCTGAACCAAAGACCGGAGAATTCGCTATTTGCAGGCACTGTCCCGCCAGGGACTCGCCCTGCGACAGGAAATCTGTGACTTCCTGCACATCGAGTTGGTCCACGGGTTGCTGCAGGTAGCGCAGCAAGGGGGCAAGAACGGCCGGGATCGTTGGGATCTTATGCAGTCCGTCGAGCCGCTGCAGCAAGACCTGTTTTCCCAGGGGTGCGGTTTCATACTGTCGTGCCTTCTGGAAGCGAAGGTCCACCTTTCACATAGGCAGTGGCCCCGGGCAAATGGACCAGGCGAAAATCTTCGTTCACGCCGAAAAGTGACTCCGAACGGCCGAGAAACAGACATCCGTGGGGCAGAAGATTGTTGAAGAAGTGCTGAATGACACGCCGCTTGGAAGCAAGATCGAAGTAGATCAGCACGTTGCAACAAAAGATGACGTCCAGATTGTTCATCAATGTCATGCGGCCGTCGTCCGACAGATTGAGCCGGCTGAAGCTGATGTTGGCGCGAGCCGGCTCATTCACCTGCAACCGGTCGCCGAATGGGAGAAAGTATTTCTGCCGGTAGCGGGGCGTGAGGTTGCGCGTGCTGTAGTCGCCATAGACACCCGCGGTGGCGTGGGCGAGAGAGCGCTGGTTGAGATCGGTGGCGAGAATTTCGACGGTCCAATCGTTGAGCAGATCTCTTGTTTCTTCCAGCAGCAACATGCGGAGAGTGTAAGGTTCTTCTCCCGTGGAACAGCCGGCGCTCCAGATGCGGAGCGGGCGCAGAGGTAGTTTAGATTTTTCCCGAAGAATTTTTGGAATCACGATACGGCGCAACGCATCCAGTTGCGGTGGATTGCGAAAGAAGCAAGTTTCTCCGATGGTGATCTCGTTGAGCAAAGCGATCAGTTCCGCCTGCCGACGGGGAAGGACTGTGAGGCACTCGATGTACTCGCGCAGGGTATGCACTTTGAGTTCCGTCATACGAAGGCCGCAACGCTCCTGCAGCAGGCAGAGTTTGTTGTCCGGATGAAAGATCCCGACCGCTTGATAAACCAGATCGCGGATGCGCACCAGGTCGGGTGGGGGCGGTCCAACCGTGCCGGTAGCTTTTTGCAGAGTGGGCGCTGTGATCACGCGGATGCCTTTCGGGTCGCTGACATACAAGCAATCCTGATTTCTTCACTCTGATCGCATCGATCGCACTTCCCGCAACTCGGCTGCATGATGGACACGCGCCCAACATGAACTTCATCGGCACCGGAGGCGCGTTTCTTTAGGGCTGAGGGACCAGCCACGACCTGGAGCAGTTCGCTCTTCCCGTACAGCGCATCGTCTCGGAGGTGGACCGTGATCTACCCGTCTCCGACGTGCTCACCATGAACCAGTTGCTGGGCAAATCGACCCTGAGCCAAACTTTCAACACGACGCTGCTCGTTGGTTTTGCCACGCTGTCGCTGGTCCTTGCAGCGGTGGGCCTGTTCGGCGTGATGTCGTACATCGCAGTGCAGCGGACGACCGAAATCGGCATACGCATCGCTCTGGGCGCAAAGCGCGAACACGTGATGCGGGAGATGTTGCTGGATGGAATGCGGCCCGCCGCCTTCGGTCTTGTCCTGGGACTCGCAGCAAGCCTGCAAGCCGGCCAGTTGATGCGCGACTTGCTCTATGAGATCAAGCCACTCGATCCGGGGGTTTTTGCTGCGGTTGCCGCAACGCTGCTCGGGGTGGCTGCGTTCGCATGTATGCTTCCCGCCTGGCGTGCATCGCGCCTTGATCCGATGCAAGCATTGCGAGCCGAATAGGCTTATATTCCGGCGATGTCCCGCGAAAGGATGCGGCACACTCTCTTCGCCACTCCACGCGGCACAGAATCAGAATCCTACTTCTTCTTGGCGGCCGCCGCTGCTGCGGCTCTGGTGGCGCGCTCCTGCGTAGCTAGCATTACTACCTGGAGCATGTCGTCCTGGGGGGCAGGCTTGCCGGTCCAGATTTCGAATTGGCGGGCGGCCTGGTGGACGAACATTTCTATGCCGGGGATGATCTGCGCACCGCGCTGTTTCGCCAGCTGCAGCAGGCGGGTTTCGGTCGGATCGTAGATCATGTCGAAAACGTAGCGCGCGTTGATTTCTTTTTCCTGCAGAGGAGTCTCGCGGCTGTTGCCCATCCCGACCGGCGTGGCGTTGATGATCACGTCGAAGGCGTACTTCTTCAGGTCGGCGCGCCTGACCGCGCGCGCGTGAGCGCGCCGGGCCAACTTCTGCGCCGGGGCGAAACTGCGGTTCAGGATGAAGACTTCCGCTCCACGCTCCTTGAGTCCGAAGACGGCGGCGCGGGCGGCGCCTCCGGCGCCCAACACGAGGATCTTCGCATCTTGCAGCGTGGTCAGGCGGCGCTCGAGTGGGCGAACCACTCCCGAAGTGTCGGTGTTGAAGCCGTAGAGTTTTCCGTCCTGAGCGCGGACTACGGTGTTGCAGGCTCCGATCTTTGTGGTGTGCGAGTCAGTGTTGTCGAGGTAAGGAAGGATCGCTTCCTTGTACGGCATGGTGATGCTGAGTCCGTGGATGGGAATTTCGCGCACGCAGTTCAGCAGGTCTTTGAGAGTCTTGGCGTGCAGGGCGAGGTAGACGGCGTTGACGTTCTCGCGGCGGAAAGCCGCATTCATAATGGCGGGCGAGAGCGAGTGGGCTACGGGGTCTCCGGCAACTCCGTAAACGCGGGTGGCGGCGTCGACGGCATCGATGCGGTAGACGCTGCGCAGTTCCTGCGCCGTGGCCTGGCCGGGAGCAGTTTCTTCTCCGTGCCCTACTGCGGCGAAGGTGAACACGCTGCCGGCGCGGACTCCGAGCACGCGGCTGATGATGCCCTGTTCGCCCATGCACAGGCCGACTAGAGAGTGATTATCGGCCTCGCGTCCGAGAAACTGGATCATCGTGACGTTGTCGGAAAGAGTAGTAGCGGTACCGACCACCTTGTAGAAATCGGCGGGGATGGCGCGCATCTTTTCCAGAGTTTCATCGAGCTTCTTGGTTCCACGGAAATCGTGGACGGAAAGAATGAGGGCAGAGCGGGCGCGCAGCTTCTGGAGTTGTGCGGGCTTACACTTCACTGCGGTGGAGAGTTCGACGTCGATCAGTTGGCAGCCGATGGCCGAGGCTTTAGAGAGGATGTCGAGCTGGGAGGCGATAGAGCCGCGGAATTTGCCTCCACTGGCGGCGCGGCGGCAGGTGGCGATGACCACCGTGCCGGGGTGAGTTTCGAGGAACTGCTTCACCTTTGGAAGCGCCAGTGCAGGCTTCGAAATGTAGTCTAACCTGAACTCCACGAAGGAGTTATCGCGAATCAGGGCCTCGGCCTTCTCGACCATTTCGGCGGGGTCTGGAGCCGTGACTGCGACGCAAACCCGCGGCAGGCGCAGGGGGAGCAGGCGGGGCGCGTAGCTGTTGGCGGCAGAAATCATCTTGAATCAATGATTTGAATCAATGGTATTTGCCAAAAGGTTCGGCGCGAATCTTACAGGGGCTTAATTGCAGATGCAACTAAGTATTCGCGAATTGTGCGAAAAACCTATTTCCACAGACCGTCTGACACCCTCGTAACCTTGACCCTCTCTTACCCCCTTGTTACCTTCCATTTGAAGCCTTGCTTCCGCGACATTTTGCTGGAGAGGGGGCATCGTGTGTCTCTTCTCGGAGGTAACATGAAGAAAACAGGACTGTTAGTGTTATTGGTCGCGACTGCGGCCTGGGCGCAATCGACATCGGATGCGAGTCCGGCGAGCCCGACCACACCGGACGGGACGATTTCGACGTCCGTCAATTTCCCGACGCAGCGGATACAGATGCCCACTTACGCAGACGTGTACTGCGCTGGCTTCATCAACCGCGAAACCCTGCCTGACGCCAGGTTTATTGCTGGTGGGCTCGACACTCCTTTTAGCACGAAGTTCGTCAAGGGTGACGTGGTCTATCTGCAAGGAAACGGCTACGCTGCCGGCGCGGAGTACGAGATTGTGCGCGCTTTGCGCGACGTCAACGAGTATGAAATGTATCCCGGACAGCGCAAGCTGCTCCAGGCTACGGGACAGGCTTATCAGGAAGTGGGCCGCATCCGCGTGATCGACACCCGCAGCAAGACCGCGGTGGCGCAGATCGAGTACTCCTGTGAGCCAATCAATCCGGGGGACACGGCGATTCCTTTCGCCGAGAAACCGATGGTGTCATTTCACGCGCCGCTTCGTTTCGACCGCTTCCTGCCCACGGGCAGCAAGGTTTCCGGGCGCATCGTGATGGGAAAGGATTTTGACTCGGTGGTGGGAACGGGGCAGAAGGTTTACATCAACGTGGGATCAAACCAGGGCGTGAAGGTGGGCGACTATTTCCGTGCCACGCGGAACTATACGGAGACGCTGCGCGATCCCGTGGATTCGCTTTCGTTTAAAGCCGCAATCAGTGAAGATACGCAGAAGAAGCAGCCGTCCATAGATCCCGCTATGTTCACCAGGTCAAACGGTCCGGTGATCCACATGAGAGATTTGCCGCGCCGCGCGGTAGGCGAGATCGTGGTCATCGGAACCACACCCACCACGGCAACCGGAATGATCGTGTTTGCCATGGAAGACGTGCACGCCGGCGATGGCGTGGAATTGGACGAACAGACGAAGTAAGACAGTGGTCAGTGGCCAGTGAGCAGTAGCCAGTGAACAGACTGGAGTGGTTCGGATTGTAAGGTTCGCAGTTAATTCAGACGGAATCTTGCCGGGGACGGGTTACCGTTCCCGGTTTTGTTTTGGAAGAGCCGTGGTCGGTGGTCAGTAAATCCGAAACACCTTAGTTGTGCATGCGGGTTCCGTATCTAAAAGAGAATCATTGGGGTCGCGCCCGGCCAACCAGTGGGCTCTTACTGGCCATTGATCACTGATCACTGACCATTTTTTTCGCCGAAGACTTCGGCGGTAAAAGCTTCGATAGTTGCGCCTTCCTGCCAGGCATCCGGAGACAGTCCAGCTTTGCGGCAGGTTTGCTCAAGGAAGGTCATGCGGTCCCAGGAGCGTTCGACGGGCACCTGGGGTAGCAGCAGGCCGCGGCGGCCACGCCAACTGATGAGGAGACCGTGGCGGCCGACCTCGATTTCGTCAGCGCGAATTGGTTTTGCAGGCGAAAGAATGCTGAGCTCAATTTCGAGATGGGGAGCTTCTTCGGCAGTGACCGGAGGGAAGCGGCTGTCGTTGAAAGCCGCGGCGCGCGCGGTTTCCGCCACGGCGCGGAAAACTGCATCGTTCGAAAGTATGTAGCCGACGCATCCCCGCAATTCTCCACGCACATGGAGCGAAGTGAAGACCCCGCGAGGTTCAGCGAGGTGGGGAGTGGGAGGATCCAGAGAAATCTCGCGATGCTGCAATGCAGAAGAAATGGAATGGTGCGCCAAGCGAAGCAGTAATGTGCGCTCTTCGCGAGAGAATTCCTGGCTGGGAGCTTCCGAGGCAGTCACTGCCGTGAACGAGTTAGGTTGTAGAGGCGACATCGGCATCTGCCGGCCGCGGGGCTGTTTGCGGCTTGCGGCGACGGCTGAGAATGAATGCGCGGCGGCGGCGTTTGGAAACACGCCGGTCAATCTTGGACCAGAAGGCAGCGAAGTAATCGATGCCAGAAACCAGCGACACGCACACCACAAACCAGATGGAAATGTAGGCGATCCAGTGCACGGGGAAGATGAAGTTTCCGTAAACCGGCCACTCTTTCCAATGGTGGTCGAGAATTACCGCGACTACGGAGACGATTTGCACCACCATCTTGAATTTGCCCAATTCACTGGCTTCAATGGTGAAGCCGCCGGACGCCGCAATGGAACGCAGGCCGCTCACCAGAAACTCGCGGCCGATGATGATTACGGCGATCCAGGCTGGAACCAAGCCGGGATTGAACTGCACCAGCGTAACGAACGCGGCGGCGATCAAAAGTTTGTCGGCCATGGGATCAAGCAGAATGCCCATGGTCGTAATCTGGCCGCGCTTGCGAGCCAGGTATCCGTCGATGCCGTCGGTCATGGAGGCAGCGATGAATATCCCCGATGCCAATAGTTCTTTAGCGCCGTGTTCGCTGCTGAAATGATTGGAAGACAGAATCCAGATCAGCAAGGGAATACTGCAGATGCGAATCAGCGTGATGGAATTGGGCAGGTTCACCGCGGCTCAGCAACCTTCCTGAAGCGACCGGACGATAGGCTGATTATCCTCCACAGTGAGAGGGAACGCAATCGTGGAGAATGCTCGTAAGTGCCGATGACTTCCCGCGTCGAGTTTCGGCTCAGGCATTTCCCGTCAACGTTTCTTAGCGGGCGGGCCTATGCCTAAGAAGTGGTAAACCGCGAGAGCCAGCAGCCCCCATTCAAGGCCTACAGTAGGTCCAAACACCAATAAGGGAAGGCCCGGACCGTTGTAGAAAAAAAAGCCTACACACACCAAATGAATGGCGAGAATTCCAATTAGTATGCCCCAGAATCCGAAGTGCTTGCGGGCTCGCCACTACGTCTTCACGCAATACGCCGCGAAGAAAATCGTTACAAGAGTGAATCGTCCCCACTTCGAAAAAATGCTATCGAGGTAGCGCCGTGGAACCAGCACTATGGTTGCGATGATAACGGGAATCGCAACAATAGCCACCCCCGTCGCCACGAGCACCAACCGAAATCGATCCTTCGCGCGAGAGGTTGGCGGCATAAGCCTTCCCGATGTTTGCGGTCGCTTTATGAAGCCGCTTGCAGCTATTTTGGCGCGGCCGGAGTCATGGCGCTGGGTTTGGGTTGTTTGGCGATGATCTGGTCTTTGATCTTGTCGTAGGTTGCCTGGGGGATGATCTTCTTCTGCACTAAGTCCAGCTTCGTGCGATACGGACGGCCGTCCACAATTTTCTGCGAGTAAGCATCGCCAATGCCAGGCAGGGCTTTGAGCTGGTCCTTGGTCGCGGTGTTGATGTCGAGCTTGTCAGCCGCTGCAACTCCTGCGGCATATGCGACGAAACCGGCGGCGGGTAAGGTATTCACCATCCCCGCGCTCAAGCCGAACGTGAGAAGAAATAACACGACAATACGGACGACTGAAGTGCCGCGGATGATCTTCATAAATCCTCCCTAAGCGTAAATACCGCGCTGGCGAATCGTGTAGGCGACGCGATCAATGGCCAGCATGTAGGCTGCGATGCGATTGTTCACCTTATGCGTCTCGGCGTAGCGGACGACGTCGCCAAACGACGAAACCATGATCTCTTCCAGTTGCTCGTTGACGACGGACTCTTTCCAGAAGTAACCCTGGCGGTCCTGCACCCACTCGAAGTAAGAGGTCGTGACGCCACCGGCGTTGGCCAGAATGTCTGGAATGACGAAGACTCCCTTGTCGGTTAAGACATCATCAGCGGCCGAAGTAGTGGGACCATTCGCGCCTTCGGCGAGGATGCGGCACTTGATGCGGTCGACGTTGCGCGAAGTGATGACGTTCTCGGTTGCGGCGGGAATGAGAATCTCGCACTCCGTGGTTAGCAGGTCGGCGGTATCGGCCGGCTCGGCCTCAGGAAAACCGTGTACGGTTCCATTCTTCTGGCGGAATGCGACCAGCGCATTCAAGTCGATGCCATTCTTGTTATAAAGTCCGCCGCCGACTTCGGCGATGCCTACAACTTTGTATCCGGCCTGGTGCATGAGGTGCGCGGCGTTCGAGCCCACGTTGCCGAAGCCCTGCACGATCACGCGGCTGCTCTCGCGCGACAGGCCGAGCTTCTTGATGGCCTCGTCGCATACCACCATCACGCCGCGGCCGGTGGCCTCGCGGCGTCCGCGCGAGCCGCCGATGTTGATGGGCTTTCCGGTCACGCACGCAGTAACCGTCTGCCGCATGTGCATGGAATATGTGTCCATCATCCACGCCATGATTTGTTCGTTGGTGTTGACGTCGGGCGCGGGTACGTCTTTTTCCGGCCCGATGAATTCGATCAACTCCGAGGTGTAGCGCCGGGTCATGCGCTCGATTTCGCCCATCGACATCTTGTGCGGGTCGCAGATCACGCCGCCTTTGGCGCCCCCGAAAGGAATGTTGACCACGGCGCACTTCCAGGTCATCCAACTGGCCAGGGCGCGTACTTCATCGAGCGTAACGTCGGGCGCATAGCGGATGCCGCCTTTGCCCGGTCCGCGCGCGATCGAGTGCTGCACCCGGAATCCGGTGAAGACCTCGAGATGGCCGTCATCCATCTGGACCGGAATGTAGACCGTGAGTTCGCGGTTGGGGTAGCGCAGAACCCTCCACAAGCCATCGTCAAGATTGAGCTTTTGCGCAGCCAGGTCAAAACGCGCCCGCTGCGATTCCCATGGATTGCTTTCTTTGTCGACGTTCGGCGGGGCGGTGAGCGTGGTCATAAATGTAATCTCCGGAATGATCGCGATTCATGATGTTGGCCAGCGCCGGGACGAATTCCCGGCGTGAACGGGCAAACGTTCCGAGTATATGAGGCGGGACGGTGGGAAGCAAGGCGAAGGGTGGAGACGGAATCCCAAATTGAAACAAGCGCGACGAGCAGCAGAACTTCATTTTTTCCACGGGGCCGCGGATCGTCGCCAAGGCGGGTGCGTCTCTAGCGCGGCGTTTGGATTCCTTCGCAGATACAGGGCACCCTATACCAGCCTGGCTTTCCTCCTTGTATATACGATTATGGTTTGTATATAATCAAGGCATGCCGCTCAGTATCCGCAATTCGGAGGTCGAGCGCCTGGCTCGGGCGCTTTCCCGCCTGACTGGCGAAGGCCTAACGCAAACCATCCTGCAAGCTCTCCGCGAGCGCCACCAGCGAATTCGCGCCGCGCGCCAGCAGGAACGGCTGATAGAGGACTTGACAGGCATCGCGCGCCGCGCCGCAGCCCTTCCCGAGCTGGATCGCCGGAGCCCGGATGAGATTATCGGCTATGACGAGCACGGGCTGCCCAAGTAAATGGTCATCGACACCTCAGCCGCCGTGGCTATTCTGCGACAGGAGTCTGGAGCCGAAGGCTTGTTGCGTCGCTTGACTGCAGCTGGCTCCCGGCAAATATCTGCTGCAACCCTTCTGGAGACAGCAATCGTGCTCGAAGCTAAGTCCGGAGAAAGAAGCGGCGAGCAACTGGACTTGTTTTTGGCACGCGCTCAGATCGAAATCGCCCCGGTAACCATCGAGCAGGTGCGGATCGCGCGCAAGGCCTGGCGTCGCTACGGAAAGGGCAGCGGTCATGCCGCTCAGCTGAATTTCGGCGACTGTTTCAGCTATGCTCTTGCCCACAGCTTGGGAGAGGAACTGCTCTACAAGGGCGCTGACTTTGCCCATACGGATGTTCTGGACGCGGGATCAGGTTCGGCCTGAGTGAACGGCCTGAGCTTCGATCAATGGTCGCGAATCATGCCGGCACAAGCATCGCAAGCTCATTGCCGGTGGATCTTGAATCAGTCTGTTTCGCGGAGAATCGCCGTTCGCCGGCCCGATTCCACAGGTGCATAGCGGCATAGGCTCGCCAGGGCCGCCAATCTTCGGCGCGCCGCTCAAGCTCATGCGCAGTTTTCAAATCCAATACCCGCAAAAGGCCAAGGTCGCCGGAGGGAAAGGCATCGGGTTCTCCCAGGGCCCGCATCGCTATGTACTGAGCTGTCCACTGCCCGATGCCAGGAATTTCACAAAGCCGGTCGAGGAAGTCAGCGGAGTCGACGATGCCCTCAAATCTGATGCGCCCCGAGCAAACCGCCCGCGCGAGGGCACAAATGGTCTCGGCCCGCGCGCCGGGCAGGCCAATGCCCGCGACCTTGGCGTCAGCGAGAACCTGCGGTGTAGGGAAAATGTGAGTGATGCCGCCCGGTGCGCAGAACGGTTCACCGAAAGCTTCCACCAACCGACCGGCCAGTGTCGACGCACCTTTGACGCTCACCTGCTGGCCGAGTATCGCGCGAACGGCAAGTTCGAAGCCGTCCCAGCAACCCGGGACTCTCAGTCCGGGGTCAACCTTCATCCCCGCAGCCAACACGGGGTCGGTTCTTAGACTTTGAATGATGGCGGCCCAATCCGCATTCAGGTCGAACATGGCGCGGATTCGTTCGGTAATGAAAAAGAGCGACCGCGGATCGCCGAACTGAACTCGCGCAGTGAGCGCGTGATTCGCCTCGTCCAGCGAAACCTCGAAATAGCCGTGATTGCGATTGAGCGAAATCGAGCGGCGATAACATCCGCCTTCGACAACTTCGACGCCGGGAATCGCGCGAGCCGCGAGAAACGCAAGCATTCCCTGCCACGCATACGGCGGACGGAAGCGAAGGCGGAACAGATATTCATTTTCCGGGTGCTTTTGCTTCTGCCGCGCCAGGCGCCTTATCTGGGTCGGCGTACGATGATAGACCGTGCGAATCCCCGCATTGAAGCGCCGCACGCTTCCGAAGCCGGACGCGAGCGCGATCTGAGTCATGGGCAAGCGAGTCTCATCGATGAGCTTCTTGGCAAAATTTAGACGCCGCGTATGACCCACTGCTACCGGTGTCGCGCCCAGATGTTTGAGGAATAATCGCCGAAGATGACGAGAACCAACCCCGAGGCGCGTCGCGAGAACCTCCACGCCGCCATCTTCCAAACCACTTTCTCCGATCAACCGTAAGGCTCGGGAAACGGTATTGGAAGTTCCCAGCCAAGCCGGAGTTCCGGGTGAACATTCCGGACGGCAGCGAAGACAGGGACGAAAACCCGCTTCCGCGGCGGCCGCTGCTGTCGCAAAATAACGAACGTTCTTCTCCTTGGCCGTTGGAGCGGGGCAGATCGACCGACAGTAGACACGGCTGCCCTTTACGCCAATGAAAAACTTGCCGTCGAAACGCGGATCACGCGACAGCCTGGCTCGCGAACATACCTGCCAATCGAGAGTCATGTCTCGAACTCATCATAGCCTTTTCAACTCCGCGAAATAGACGTTTTCGGACTTCGCTGTCCGACGCATGTGCACCTCTTCTCTGCCGGCGTCCGCAAACTGAACCGGGTCGAAGTCCGCAAACGTCCAGCGTGGAGAAGCGAGTCCATTTATGTTGGGTTCACTGTTAGACAAAGATTCCGCCTCGGCCGTAACGAGAATTTTCTCCATGGGCTACCGTCTTCGTCACTGCGTGCAATGTCCCGAATGTTGCACCCGGTATTTAATTGGTTTCAGCCCGTACGGCAATGGATCCTATCTAGTGTCGGTTGGAGTCGATTTTTCGGACGAATACAAGCTGCTCTGCTCCTGTCGCCGGACGCTTGTTTGCAGCCGATGGAACAGGAACGATTTGAAGGTCTACGAAGTTTCGAAAGCAGCGTACGCTCTGGGCTACGGCTCGTCTCGCGAGATTTGGCTTTCCGCGCAGCACAGCGACCAGGGCGAAGAGCAACGAAGAGGAATAAGGTGAACCGTCCATCTCCGGGATCATGGGGGCTTACAGCTTCTCTCCTCGTGCTCCTTTTCACAATGCAGGTTCGTATTGTGCCTGCGGTATCGACTGACGATATTCCGCCGCATTCCCCTTGTAGCGCGCCCGAATACCGGCAGTTCGACTTTTGGCTGGGCGACTGGGATGCGTTCGATTTCGGCGGCAGGACTGTTGTTGCGCGGTTAAGGGTGGACCGCTTGCTCGATGGTTGCGTTCTGCGTGAGGCATACGAAGGCGTGGATGGCCATAAAGGCCAGAGCCTGAACATCTACGATAGTTCGAGACAAGTGTGGCACCAGAGTTGGGTTACAAATCGCGCCGAACTGCTTACGCTTGAAGGCACTTTCCAGGCAGGAGAGATGGTTCTAACTGGCGCGGATCGTACCGCGGGCGGAAAAGAAAGGCGGGTCCGCGGGGTCTGGAAGCCCGAAGACGGCGGGGTTCGCGAGACTGCGGTGACTTCCACAGATGGCGGCAAAACGTGGAAGCCGTGGTTTGATCTCGTGTTCCGCCCGCACAAATCCTACAGATGAATCTCCATCCCCTCAGCGGCTGCGCGCACTTTAGGGTAGTAGTTGCGGGCTTCCTGCACGACTTTGTCGATGACCGCGTCCGTGTGCTCGGGATCGTGGTGGAATAAGACGAGTTCTTTCGCGCCGCTCTCCATTACGACATTGACGGCTTCGCGCCAGTGGCTGTGTCCCCAGCCCCGGCGGCGCGCTTCGTATTCTTCTGGCAGATACTGCGCGTCATAGATGAGCACGTCCGCGCCCTCCGCGAGCTGGCGCACAGCTTTGTCGAACTCTGCGTCCCCAGGCTCGTTGTCGGTGGCGTAGACGAGGACTCCGTCTTTCGTTTCGAGGCGGAAGCCCATGCATCCCTGGGGATGGTTGAGCCACGCCGTTTGCAATTGGACTCCATCTTCTACCGTGATGCGGCCACTCTCGATGTCATAGAAGTCGCGATGCGCCGTCATCTGATCGAGCCTGACGGGGAAGTATGGTGCGGCCATCTGATCGGCCAGGACCTGCTTGAGGCTGCGGGTGCGAGTGGAGCACTGGAAGAGAAAACGGTTCTCCGCGTTCGAATACAGAGGTCGGAAGAACGGCATGCCTTGAATGTGGTCCCAATGAAAATGTGAGACGAAGACGTGAGCGGAAAACGGACGGTCACCAAACTCACTTTGCAGTTGCTGGCCGAGCATGCGGAATCCAGTGCCGCAGTCGAAAATGTAGATACGGTCGCCGAAGCGCACTTCGACGCAGGAGGTGTTCCCTCCATAGCGCATGTTCTCGGGTTGTGGGGTTGGCGTAGAACCGCGTACGCCCCAGAACTTAATCCGCATAGACTACGTGACCGCACCCGGGCCCAGTTGCTTGGTATCTTCCCTTGCTATCTTCAAACGTAAGGAATGCGTCCGTCAATTGCCGGATTGGTTCATGGGCACGATTTCGTAGCCTTTCAAGATAGCGGCGTGGTTACCGATCGCGTAATGAGAGCAGAATGCGACGGTCATCGCGACCAGGTCAGCCCGCGGCCCAGCACAAAAATGAACATCAGGCTGGCCAAGGTGGCCGCAACGATCCATGCAGTGCTGCGCCCGATAGGCCCTGCTTGCTCTTGTTCGCCGTGGCTCCGTCGCTGCAACATGCTCGGCAGGCTCAGCAGGCCGGCATTCGCGCCCAAAGTTGAGGGTAGCGCCGACGCGATTACATAGAACAATCCCGCGGGATTGAGCAGGCCGCCGGCTCCGGCCAGAATGCCGTCTGTGAAGTACGGCGTCCAACAGAGCCCGCGGAAGCGACTCGGTACCTCGTCGCTCCGAAACGGCATGAGCTGCGCGGCTACCAGCAGCATCGAGGCGTAGTAGGACGCCGCACCGAGCACGACTAGGCCAAGCTGCCACATCCAGTGCGGCTGCAAACCTCGAATCACGGCCGCCCAGTCGCCAAAGTCGCTTACGCCAGAGAAAAAGAAATAGCCCGTCCCGGTAAAGAGATTGCCTGCCATGGCCAGCACCAGAAAATAGTGGGTGGCGGGACGATAGCGCCGCGACCTCCGCAGCAACAGCCAGAAGATCGCGGCGAAAAGAAGATTGACCAGCGTGCCATTGGCCGAGATCCAGCGCGTATCGAGATCGCACTGCAACGCCACCGTGCTGATCGTGATTTGACGAGCGCCGCTCAGCCATGCGGTCACACCGTGGCCCAAGCCTTCGTGCAGAATATCCTGCAGAATGCAGGCTAGCGCTGAAATGGCAACGAGTGTCGCACGGTCGTCCTTATCGGGAACTGCCAAACCGGGCATGGCGGCTTCTATAGTACAGCGGCGAATGGCAGCTCTGGCGCCTGCCCTATAATGAACCGCGACCCGTGGGCAGGTTGAGCGGCGTCTACTTTTCCGCATCATGAACCCGGATTTCAAAGAATTCTCCCGCCTGGCGCGTTCGGCGACGCTGGTGCCGGTAGTGAAATCGGTGAGCGCGGACCTGCTCACACCCGTGTCAGCATTTCTGTCGATTGCGGAAAACGAAGCGCACGCTTTTCTGTTGGAGTCAGTCGAGCGCGGCGAGCAGATTGGCCGCTACACGTTTCTGGGTGCGCGGCCTTATATGCGGCTGCGGGCGCAGGGTTCCGCTATCGAGATCGAGCGCGGACGGCGCCGCGAGCGGCACGAAGCAAACGTCTTTGAGTTCGTGAAGCTCTTGTTGAGCGAGCACCAGCCGGCTGCGATGCCAGGGCTGCCGCCATTCACGGCTGGGGCCGTCGGATATTTCTCCTACGACGTGGTGCGGCAACTGGAAAAAATTGGCGAACACGCCACGGATGACCTCTCGCTGCCGGATTGTGAACTCATGTTCTTCGACCGTCTGCTGGCCTTTGATCACCTGCGGCACCAGATTCACATCGTGGCTGCAGCGGATGTTTCGCGGGAGAGCCCCAGAAGAGCTTACGACCGGGCGGTGCGCGATATTGCCGCGCTCGAACGAAAGCTGGCAGCGGGCGTGCGCCCGGCGATGTCGCGCAAATCCAGCAAAGCGAATCCGGGGAAACTCAAGATTAACGCCGGAAGTACGCGGGCTCGGTTTCTGCGCAGTGTGGAGCGCTGTAAGGAATACATTGCGGCGGGAGATATCTTTCAGGTAGTTCTTTCGCAGCGGCTCGATTTCATCCCCGGGGTTGCGCCGTTTGATCTCTACCGCGCCCTGCGCCAGGTGAATCCTTCGCCCTATCTTTATTTCTTGCGAATGGGCGAGACGCAGATCCTCGGCTCTTCGCCCGAGATGCTGGTACGCGTCACTGGACGCAAGCTGGAATACCGTCCTATCGCGGGCACTCATCCCCGTGGACGCGACGAGGCCGAGGACCTGCGGCTCGAGCAGCAGATGCGCAGCGACGAAAAGGAACGCGCCGAGCACGTCATGCTGGTCGATCTCGGCCGCAACGATTTGGGGCGGGTGAGCGAGTATGGATCAGTCAAAATGAAGGACCTGATGTACGTGGAGCGCTACTCCCACGTGATGCATCTGGTCTCGGCGCTGGAAGGCACGCTGCGCAAGGATCTCGGCGCGCTCGATGCTCTTGCCGCTTGCTTCCCCGCCGGCACGCTGAGTGGCGCGCCGAAAGTCCGCGCCATGCAGATTATTGAAGAACTGGAGCCAGTGCGTCGCGGCATCTATGGCGGCTCGGTGCTGTATGCCGATTTTGCCGGGAATCTGGATTCCTGCATCGGCATTCGAACCATGCTCGTGCAAGGCAAACACGCGTATTTGCAGGCGGGAGCTGGGATCGTGGCGGATTCCGATCCGGCGCGCGAGTTCGAAGAGTCGATGAACAAGGCGCAGGCGCTGCTCCGTGCGGTCGAGATGGCGAGAGGCAGTGATCAGTGATCAGTGGTCAGCACCAAAGCTTTGACAAAGGCAGAGCAAGGTGGCAAAGCTAGTTTGATTCATCAGGAGCGATCACATGTCGAAACTAGCCGGCTTGGCTTGCGCTGCAATGCTTCTATTCCCTGTCGTGAAGCCACAAAACGAAAAGTTTTCGAAGTATAAGGCTGTCGAAGCCTACGAAATCTGACCCGGAATCCTAGTGATGCCGAGGTATTCAGGGAACGGGTCAATCTGCGAGCTTGGACTGGAAAGGCGACATTATTCACCCGAGCTAATCAGGCTCGATTCTGGCTTATCGCGCAAGGACATTGATCAAATTTCCGAAGAACTGGTCCCATCCGATGAGAGAGGCCCGAGGTCAAAGGATTTCGGAGGGAGGGAAATGATCACGGTGAGCAGTCCCAGCATCACAACGAGCATTGATTTCGAGAATGTATCAATTCAAATTTTCAGTGAGGAGCTGCCCGAGCCGAATAGACAGAAACTTGCTGAAGGTGATATCGTCGCGGCGACCGTTCACTGGAAGAATCGAGAGTGCAGGTGAACCGGCTTGGGTGCCCAATCCTTTCGCGTTCTTGTCTGGTGAGCAGCAGGCAACTTGTCGATGGCCACTGATCACTCGCCACTGACCACTGCCAAGAAATTTCCTACCAGCTTTTTCCCCGCATCAGTCAGCACGCTCTCAGGATGAAACTGCACACCCTCGACGGCGAACTTTCTGTGCCGCAGGCCCATGATCGTGCGTGAGCCATCTTTCTCTGTGGTCCAGGCACTCACTTCGAGTTCCGCCGGCAGATCTTTTTCCTCCACGATCAGCGAGTGATAACGGGTCGCCGTCATGGGCGTGGGCAGACCGTGGAAGATGGTCTTGTTATCGTGGGTGACCGCGCTGGTTTTGCCGTGCATCAGGTGAGGAGCGCGCACCACGCGACCGCCAAAGGCCGCGCCGATAGCCTGATGTCCCAGGCAGACGCCGAGCACGGGTACTTTGCCGGCGAAATGCCGGATCAGGTCAATGCTAACGCCAGCATCTTGTGGGGTGCACGGACCCGGCGAAATCACGATTCGCTCCGGTTGCAGCGCCTCGACTTCAGCTATCGTGACTTGGTCGTTGCGCCGCACCTCGACCTTCGCGCCAAGTTCCCCGAGATACTGAACCAGGTTGTAGGTAAAGGAATCGTAGTTGTCGAGAACCAAGACCACACGGACCGTCCAACTTCAGTTTACATGCAGGCATGAGTCTAGATCCCTATGGTTTCGACTGTTCTCGACAAGCTATTCGAACCTCTGCCCTGCCAAAACGGGCCACTCCCCCGGCCCAAGGGTGGTATTGACGGGATACACACTTCAACGTCATTCTTAAACTATAGTTAGCCGCCACTTCATTAGCTTGGGGTAAACGCATGGCAGAAGCCCAGCAAGAGAAAGAAAAAAGGGCTGCACGACGCTTCGCGCTCCGGATTCCTGTATCCGTTGCCCGCGCCGAGGATACAAAGTACAGCGAATCCGCTGAAATCCGCGATGTGAGCGCGCGCGGCATTTGCCTTTACCTGGATTCCCCCATCGAGCAAGGTTCGCCCATCGGCTTTACACTCACGCTCCCGCCCGAAATTACGCTGACGGAAAGCATTCGCGTGCAATGCAAAGGGCGCGTGGTGCGGATCGAGGACAAGGCCGTCGAGGGCAAAATGGCCGTGGCCGCGGTTATCGAAGAGTACGAATTCCTGCCCCAGAGCTGACGAGTTCCGGATTTCAGCGATGTCTTCCGACCCAGCCCAGCCGCTGCCCTGCCACTTTTTTCACTTCCCCACAAGTGATAAGGTCCTTTTAAAGGCCATTTCTATTTTGTGCTGAGAGGATTTGTTTGCCGCGATCAGGCTTCCAATTCGTTGTCACTGTCCTGCTGACGGGCGTGCTGGTCACGACCGGCTGGTCGCAGAATGCTGCGCCCTCAAAGGCCAGTGCTTCCAAGTCTGAGGCCGCGGTTGTTACAGGTGTCCGCGTAGTGCACGAGCGGGGCGTTCTGGGGGTCGAAGTTGCATTCACTCACCCCGTAGTACCTGCGATTCAGGTACTGGATTCGCCTCCGCGGCTGGTGATGGATCTCGTCAACGCGCAAATGGGCCTGACGCGGAAGCGGATTCCCGTGCAGCAGGAAAATATTCTGACCATCCGCGCCGAGCAATACCAGATAGAGCCTCCGGTTGTGAGGATTGTGCTCGACCTGCTCGTCCCCTACGGATATGTCTGGGACACTACCGGCAATCGCTTGATGGTGCGCCTGAAGGCTCCTGGAGATTCGAAAACAGATGCGGACGCATCCGGCAAGAAATCTCCATTTCAGCTGCCGCAAGTGGTGTCGTTGACGCCCGATGACATACCGGCGGTTGTGCCCGTATCCAGCGGCGTTGGCGACGTGGTGGTGGCCGACCGGGTATTCGCGGCGGGGTCGTCCCTGACCGCGGGAAGTGAGACCACGGTGCTGCAATTGTCGAGAGGGGGCGAGGTCCGCGTTTGTCCCGGCACGACGGTTTCCGTGACTCCATCAAAGAATGCGAAAGACCTGATGCTGGGGATGAGTACGGGCGCGATGGAGACTCACTACTCGCTCGATGCCTCGACCGATACAGTGCTCACTCCGGATTTCCGCATTCGCTTCGCGGGCCCTGGAGAATTCCACTTCGCCGTCAGCGCAGATTCCCAGGGCAATACCTGCGTGCGGGGACTGCCAGGCAACGCCTCTTCGGCGACGGTTTCGGAGTTGCTGGGCGACCGCGCCTATCAGGTCAAGCCATCTGAGCAGGCGGTGTTTCGCCTGGGACGGATCGACAAGGTCGACAGCGATGTCCCGCTGGAATGTGGCTGTCGGCGGCCCGTTCCCGTGATGCGGGCCAGTGCTTCCCCGGCGGCACCGGCGGCGGATTCCAATTTGCCGGTGAATGTTACGTTGGCCCAGGGCGGTGCTTCAGCAGAGGCTCCGACGTCGTCGGGGAGTGGTGACGGACACGTATTTTCTAACGGACCTGAAATCCGGCCCCTGCCACCTTCGCGGCCTAATGACGTTCGCATCCAGGTAGACGCGCCATTGGTTTTCCAAGCCAAAAATCGTCCCCCGGCTGCACCTACGAGAGAAGTGGAAGCGCTGCCGGTAATAGCCTTCACGACCCAGCCAGTACGGCTCGATCCACAGGTGCTACCGCCGCGCGTCACTCGAAAGGCCAAGCGCGAAAACCCGCTGCGAAGGATCGGAAGGATTTTCTACGAACTCTTTCACTAGGGCAATCAGGCACTAGGGCGATCAGGCCGTGCTTGTGTGCGAATCTTCACCTATAGAAGATTCGCCCTGGGGAAGATCACCCGCGATTCATCGCCTTCCGCAGGGGTTCCACTTTCTCGCGCGCCGCGTCGCGCAAGTCTCCAGCCAGGTCGGCGCCGCGTTCAGCCACATCGCGCACGCGTTCCTTCGCGTCCTTGACGCGGTCCTTGGCATCTTCAGCCCAATCCCCGAGAGTATCTCTGGCGTCGTCGTAGCCGCGTTTCAGGTCGCGACGGAATTGCTTGCCCGTTTTCGGAGCCAGCGCCAGCGCTGTCAACGCGCCCGCACCAAGCCCAATCAGAAAGAAAGTGACGGCCGTCCCGATATTGTTTCCGTCGGAAGATTCATAACGTCCAAAGCGCATGATTGTGACCTCATTTCCAGTGGCGGAAAAAGCGCCGGGCCATTCTTCCGCCCCGGCTGCGATGTCTCGCCAACTGCAATTCTAATCCTCGGCACAGATGGGCGCTAATCCAGACTCGAGGCAACGAATGTGGCTCATTACGATGAATGCAGCTTTGGGAAGGTTTCCTTTCTTACAACCTGAGTGTAAAATAAGTTTTTAGCCCTTGTGCGGCGGAAATGTGCCTGCCCGCCTTCCGTCGGCTCAGCAAACCGCACTTATTTTTGAGGAGATTGTTTTAAGCGATGTCGATCCCTGCCACCCAACTGCGTCCCGGCATGATCATCAAGCACAACAATGATCTGCACTCCGTATTTGCCGTCGAACACCGCACGCCCGGCAACTTGCGTGCCTTCATCCAGGCCAAGCTGCGCAACCTTCGCACCGGCGCCATGTTCGAGCACCGTTTCCGCTCGCCCGACCCCATCGAGAAGGTCAACGTGGACGAAGTCGACATGCAGTTCCTCTATGCCGACGGCGACAGTTATTACTTCATGGACACCTCCAACTACGAGCAGACACACCTAAGCAAAGAGATTCTCGGCGATGCCGTGGATTATCTGATCGCCAATCTCGAGATCAAAGTGGAATTCTTCGACGGCAAAGCCGTAGGCATTGAGCTGCCGCAAACCGTCGAACTCACCGTCGTCGAGACTGAGCCCGGACTGAAGAGCGCGACCGCATCGAGCGTAACCAAAGCCGCGAAGACGGAAACCGGGCTGGTGGTGCAGGTACCGCCGTTCATCAATGAAGGCGAGAAGATCAAGGTTGACACGGCTGAGGGCGTGTATCTCTCTCGCGCGTAAGCGAACTCCACAAAGCCTTGTCATCCTTCAGCCCGCGTTTTCTGCGGGCTGAAGGACCTCGGTCTCCTCTGCTCCGTCCCCCCGCCCACTCGCCGCCTTCTCTAACTAACTTGTACAATTGTACAACTTTGATATAATGGGAGTCGTGGAAATAGTGATCGACACCTCGGCAATTCTCGCCGTCATCGCGGAGCAACCGGAAAAGGCTGACCTCGTCAGGCTGACACGTGGAGCGATCCTGGTAGCTCCGGCCTCGGTCCACTGGGAAATCGGGAATGCGATGTCGGCCATGTTAAAACGAAGAGCAATCAGCATCAAGGATGCACTCCAGTTGTTGGAGGCCTACGCTGCGATCCCGATTCGCATGGCCGAGGTACGGTTGAAGCAGGCCGTGGAATTGTCGGCGAAATGGAATGTGTATGCCTACGATGCGTACATACTGGCCTGTGCCATCAACGAAAGAGCTCCGCTCCTCACGCTGGACGGCGGGTTGAGAGAGCGTGCGCGTGAATTGAAACTGGATGTGCTGGAGGCCAAAAGCCGATGAAGTCCTACAGTTATTCTGAGGCACGAGGAAATTTTGCGACCGTCCTCGACGAAGCCGAGCGGGACGGGGCGGTGGAAATTCGCCGCCGCGATGGGACCGTGTTCCGCATTCTTCCCCTGCGAACTGGCGCGGCGTCACCGCTCGATGTGAAAGGTGTAAAGGTGAAAGTGCCGGCCGCCGATCTAGTGGCCATCGTGCGCGAGGGTCGCGAGCGCGGATAGATCGTTGTCGATCTTAGGAATAGGGAACGTCCCGCCTCGCCCCGCATTGTTCACAAAGCGATTCTACCGCCGTGACTCCGATTCTACGGCGGGTTTCTCGCACTCTGGGAAATAGGACTCATGGACGATCATCTCCCGAGATGACCTTTCAATATGCTTCAGCTTGACTGGTTCCAGTGCAACAGCCTCTGAGTAGGCCTCTTGGCAGGTGACCGACTCGGCTGCGTAAAGAAGCGGCCCAAAGCCAGCGATCTGCTTGCTATCCACCGTGAGGCGCATAAAATAACGCCTCCCTGGATGCAGGGAAATAGCCGTCTGGATGCCGCTTTCGGGGGCCGCACCAAAGCGAACACCGTTCACCGCCCGCTCTCCGGCAATGGTGTGGTCGCCCTCGGGCACTTTAACGGTGACGAACTTTCCGGGAACGATTAGGCCAATTTTCCGATGATCGAATCCACAGGTGGCCGAACCATGAGTCCCGATTCGGAAGCTTGGTTCGGAACCCTCCGTGCGAAGAGACAGAGTAGAGGCTAAGCAGCACCGGTGCCAGCGACGGCTCTATCGGCGGTTCCTGAGAAAACGTGAAGCTCGCGAATGCCGCCCGAGAAATATGCCCGTGACAATCCGACGCCGTTTCATAGGATCAGCCTATGCGTAGTAATCCGAATTGAACAAGCGCCGCCTCGTGGAATCCACTTTCCCAAACCTATAATGGGAAAGGAAGTGGGAATTTGGCGCCGGGGAGCCTCAGACGATATCAAAACAGCGCCGCGACGACTAGAGCTCTAGCCGAAAGAGTGCTTCGCGTGCCGAAACAATCGGAATGCCCTCCACTGTCCGCAGAGCGAGCAGGTCTGTCTTGTCGCCAGTGACCAGCAACGTCGCCCCTCCATCCACCGCAGTGTTCAGGAACACATCGTCATCCGGATCGGGACTCATTCCTATCCGCGACTGCAACTCGACCCGCTCCGTTTGGTAGAGAAGATATGCGGCGATGTCCGCGACGAATGCATCGGTGATTTTCCTGAATTTCCGGATGCGGGGATAGTCAAGCACGCGCAGGTACTCTTCCACAATCGGATCTGAAACCAGGTGGACGGCTCGTTTGCTTTGAAAGGCACGCATGATCCGCGCCGGTGAGCCTGCCCTTGAAATCAATCCGCTCACAAAAACGTTGGTGTCGAGTACCAGACGCGGCGGGAGTCTCTGTTCTTCCACGTCAGATTCGTGCTTTCTTTACATCAAGCCCGCGCCCGGCCTTCCTGACAGCCTTCACGGCCCTGGCGACCGAGTTCTCGACTTCCGCCGCAGACACCCCTCGGTTGGCGGATTGCACCTCATCAATGGATTTCCAGGGATCGATGTTTCTTAGAGCCCGCCGGACGATCAGTGCTTGCACGAGAATTCCGCTGATTGACGTTCCTTTGTCGAAAGCTTCCTTTGCGACTTCCTCGTGAACGATGGCCGGGACTCTGACGTGAATCTGGCCGTTGAAGGCTCGGGACATAGTAAACTCCAACCGTTATTATACCACTATACCATGGTATATTCCTGGGTCCCAAAGAACTGCATCAACCCCTATCAGTCACGTGCATAGGTCTGCCGTTGTCGGAAATGCGCCGGGCTGTTATTTTGATAAAGCTCAATGACAGAAGACGTACAAGCCCGCCGCTTCGTGGTTCGCGGACGCGTGCAGGGAGTAGGCTTCCGGTGGTTTGTCGAGCGGGAGGCGCACATTCTCGGAATCGCCGGGTGGGTCCGCAACAACGTCAACGGCAGCGTAGAGATACTGGCCCAGGGAACCCGCGATCAGCTCTCGGGATTACGCTCGCGCCTGCGCGAGGGACCGCGCGCCGCCCGCGTCGATGCGGTGGAGGAATCGGAAGCCCGCCCAGCCGAGGGCGTGAGTTCATTTCGCATTGAAGGAGCATGGTAGATTGTCCCCTAACTCACGCTTGGATTCCGACGAACTTAAACGCCTGATCCGCGAGGTTCCCGACTTTCCCAAGAAGGGGATCCTCTTCTACGACATCACGACTCTGCTTAAAAACAAAGTCGGATTAGCCACGCTTGTCGATCGCCTCTCCGAGCACTATGTCGACCAGAAGATCGACCTCGTTCTCGGCATGGAAGCCCGCGGGTTCATTTTCGCGCCTGCCATCGCCTATCGCCTGAATGCCGGATTCGTTCCCGTGCGCAAGGTTGGCAAACTTCCAGCCGAAACCGTGAAGTTCGATTACGCGCTCGAATACGGCACCAACTCGCTCGAGATGCACAAGGATGCCATCCAGAAAGGCCAGCGCGTGCTGATCGTGGACGATCTGCTGGCCACCGGAGGCACCGCCGAGGCCACCGCCAAACTGGCCGCTCTATTGGGCGCGGAGATCGTCGGACTCGGTTTCGTCGTTGAACTGGATTTCCTGCACGGGCGGGAAAAGCTCAAAGGCTACGAAGTAATGTCTCTGCTGCACTATGACGAGTAATCGACGAGTAATTCGAAGGCGAGAGCCTCTTACTTCCAGGCGCGCGCGATTATCAGTCCGACGCCGGCCCAAACGCTAGCACTGATACCTGCTGCCAGAGCGATTCCCGCAATCACATTCCAGTCGAGGCGTCCGCGCGCAAGGCCAATCTGGATATCGGAATCGTAGACCAGCCAGGAGCGCAGGAACTTCATATCCTCCAAATCGGCGTCCGGCGGATTCGCGCAGGAATATCCCCACGAATCGATTCGCCAACGTAACGGCGTCTCGGAAATGCTGGACCGAGAGAAGGAGCGTGATTTGTAGCTCATAAATGCCCACGCCTCCGGAACTTGATTCGAGCTAAAAGGCCGAGTCTTCCGGTGGAGCGACTTCGTAAAAATAGACTGCGGCAAGCCCCAAAAAGGTTGCCTCCATATGCACCATACTTCGAAAAGCTGTAATCACTGCGCTAGTGTCTCCGACCCGTCAGACCTCTTCCAGTGACAACTTCGAGTCCTTGGGCAGATAGCCCTTGCGCCGGAACCAGTCCTCCATGGCTTCGCTAAGCTGATCCAAGGGGACGTTAGTGCCAATCTCCATGCGCCCGTCGGAAACTGGTACTGTATCGTCGAACACGCTGGCGTTGGTGAAGTTGCGCATCGAGAAACTGTCGAGCCACTTCAGGGGACAAGGAATCCTTCGGCCGTGGTCGTCGTACGCGACGCGAATCTTGCGGGCGAACATAACTTGATTTAAACACAGACCACACAGCAGGCAGGTAACCGCGCCGTGGTGTCCGAAAGGCCCCGCGCTTGACAGATCGGCGCGAGGTCACTAGTCTGCGCATCACCACGCTTGTGCCGGTTGCCCGCGCGGTTAGTTCTTGCCCGCGGACGGCGGCCACTGCACGCGCGGCGCATCAAAATTCCGCTATTCACGGGAGAATTCCATGCTCACGAACTTGATTTGGTGGATCGTTGTTGGGCTGATCGCAGGATGGGCTGCTGGCAAGATCATGAAAGGCGGCGGCTACGGCGCTGCCATGGATATCGTCCTCGGCATAATCGGCGCGGTCGTGGGTGGATGGATCTTCGGCGCTCTCGGCATCTACCCCGGCGGTGGCCTCATCGGAAGCATCGTGGTGGCGATCATTGGCGCCATCTTCCTGATCTGGCTCACCCGCCTCCTCAAAAAAGCTTGAGCCAGGCAATGTGGGGACGGCCACCTCGGCCGTCCCGCCGGGCGTAGCGAGGCGCACGTCTTCCTCGATCCAGGCAAATTGAGGCATCACCAACGAACCTCTACCTCTCCTTATCGCTGAGAGCGCGTCTTCCCCTCCGGCCATCTCGAAACGCCGAACTCGCATCCACGGCTCCAGAGACCCCCGCTCAGGTGTCTAAACCAGTGGCAGGCCGCTTCGTCGCGCAAGAACTACAGCATTGCACGTTCTTGTCCGGCAAGGGCCCTTGACCAACGGAGGATCCAGCGCTTTCTGAGAATCGCAGTATTGTGCCTCTTGCTCGATTCAATCTCATCTGGCCTCAAACCTCATTCCACCGCTTCCGCCTCACCGTAGATCCGAAGAAAACCGAAACCCTTCTGGTCAAGGAGTACCGCCCGGTCACGAACAATTATCAGTTGACGAATGTGACGGATGAACAGATCAAATACTTTGTCGCGCAGAAGATGATAAACGCGGAAATCGATCAGGCCTTGCGGAAAGTGATGGCACAGAAGAATAGCATCGCCGCGCTCGATGCCGAAGTAGCATCACGCAAGTCGAAGATTTCCGGAATCTCGGAGGATCAGCAACGCGTCCGCGAGAACATGAAAGCACTAAAGGGCAGCGTGGAGGAAAAAGCGTTGGTGGCGCGTTACGTCCGCGAACTGAACGAGCAGGAGGACCGGGTGCAGTCACTGCACCGCGAGACGGCCGACCTGCAGCAGAAGCGCGAAGCCGCCCAGAAGACGCTCAACGAAATGACCGAAAACCTGCAGATGGAGGCAACGCTCTAGAGATTCATGTGGGCACAGCCGCCTCGGCTGTCCAGCGAGGGCGAAGCCCGAGCTGCGAACGACGGAGGCTCTAAGCGGACACTGGCGCCTGCATCGCAGCGACCACCGCCTCCAGGTGAGCCAAAGTTTCCTCGACCGTGAGCGAGTACATGTCCCGGCCCAGCCCTTCGCCGGCCTGCAGTGCGGCTTTCAGATAATGCCCTGCAATCTCGACCGCGAGAGAGTCAGTGATGGACCTGCCGGTGCGGTTCTTGTACTCCACCCACGCCGGATGCGGCAGCGCCACCCAGACAGTTCTTCCGTCGACCAGGAACTTAACGTCGACGGCATCGGCATGCCGCGTGGCAATGGCGACGATCAGCGCTTGATAAACGCAGTGCACCGGCTTCTTGGTCCAACGGTCCGTGGCGGTGAAATCCTCAAACATGGCTAGGAAAACTATAGCGGACGAGCTCGGCGTGAGCAAATGGATCGGCTCGAAAGAAGCTCATGTGGGGACAGCTTCCCCGAGCTTGTCCTGAGCGAAGTCGAAGGGGCTGTCCAGTCGAGCGAAGCTCGACGGCCTCTTAGTCGAGGCTGGCAGCGCGTGCCTTTAGCCTCCAGCGATGGCCCCTATGATGAGCAACGGCTCTTTCCCCGACGCGACCGCCTCGGGCAGTAGCGCCTCCGGCGACTCGTGCGACAGATCCTCTTCGCAGGCAAAGAAGCGCAGGAACGGCCGGCGCTCCAGCGTAACCTGATCGCGAATCGTCCCGCGCAGCATGGGATAGCGGGTCTCGAGTGCGTCGAGCGCTGAGCGCAACGTGACCGGTCCTTCGACCTCGAGTGTCACCTCGCTGCCGACGTGCGCCAGCGTTCGCAAATGCTGCGGGAGTATGACGCGGATCATGTCGCGACGAGTGCGATCTTCAGAATTGGAGCCGATTCAATTCGCTGATGCCTTTGCGCAGAGAGTCGATGCAGTTTGCCGGCAGAGGTCAACTGAAATAATCTCTCCGATGCATGTGGAATCAGTTCATGCCAGTCGTGCCCTGTTCGTTAGTAGTCGATTTCCTCATCTACTGCGTCTTCCATCAGCCAAAGAATCCATGTCTCAACATTACGCTTGGGAACGAGTCGCACGATTTGCTCGGCGTTACCGATTCTTGGTAGCCCACTTTCCTCCAACGCTTCGCCAAGTTGCGTCAATCTGGTTTGAACCGAATGAGTGTCAGCGTCGATCATGACGATCAGAGCCGTGACCGCCTTGGCGTGCCGAACGCGGTAGGCTCTCACTTCCGCCGCATAGCTTGTGCGGACCCACTGCTCGGCACTGCCTTGGCCCGATGGCGAAGGTTTAGTCCTAATCTCATGTGGAGACAAACCTCGTCTTCGGAGATATCGATAGATGAGCATTCTATGGCGCTCGTCTTCGACGACGGCAACCACCATGGATGGTCTAGGCATTCTCCCATCCGCGAGCAATCAATTCTGAGGGCTGTAAGCTCCCTTTGGGATCAATCCTGAACTTCTCAGTCCGAACGTGCCCGTTGTCTTCGCGAAAAAAACGCAGACCATGCCTTAAGGCCCATTGATTCAGAATCTCCGGATGATGGGAGATTAGAATGAGTTGTCCATGATGGTCTTCAACCGCCTCCTCTGCCGCCTGGAGCCACGGCTGTATCTCTCGCAAGGAGATAAAGTTGTCGGGTTCGTCGATGAATACGGTGCGTCCCTTCATGATCAGGAAATGAAGGAGGGCATATAAACCAATTAAATAACGCTGCCCGTCGGACAGCTCAGAAAGAGAATAGTTGACAAGTTCGCCCGTTGACACTCTGAAGACCGCCCTAAGACGCTCGGCACTACTTCCACTGGAATAAAACCTCAATTCTTGAAATTCATCCAGGGCTTCCTTTATCGCCGTCAGAAAATTCACGTTGTCAGCGGGTTGGCTTTGAAGTAGGTATCGGTACCAACTGGGAAAGTTGCCCAATTCAAAGTCCGGTTGACTCTCTCCACTATCAACAGGTTCGTCCATCGCATCGAGAAACGAAGCGTCTCGTTTGTTCGGTCAAAGGAGGTCGTGCCAGAGACTTTGAGGCTCTCCATATTCACCGAGGGCAGCCTCGTGTCCGAATCGAATCGGGTCTCAATTCGGTATTGATATTCTTGGCCCTCCAGAAGAGCATCGATTTCGACAACTTGGAGCGGTCGGTCCTGCCAGCGGGTACGGGTCAACTGCGTAAAGGGGTTTTCCTCGCCCGCAATGAACAACTTCACGTATCGAATTGCTTCGAGCAGGGACGACTTGCCGCTCCCATTTGCTCCGAGGAGCAGTTGCTTCTTCGCGGGCCTGTACTCAAAATTGACGAAGCTCCGGAAGTTGTCAATGTAGACGCGAGTCAGCATGATTCATCATATACGGAGCGGGCTTGGGCCTCCAAAGTTTGAATCACCCGATCGTCTGCACCTCCACCGAAAGCACCGCCGGCAAATCCCGCACAATCGGCGCCCAGCTATCCCCAGCATCGGCCGAGGCGTAAACCTGCCCCCCGCTGGTGCCGAAATACACGCCGCACTCATCGAGCGAGTCGACCGCCATGGCGTCGCGCAGCACATTGACGTAACAATCTCTCTGCGGCAGACCCTTCGTGAGCGGCTCCCACTCATTGCCGCCAGTGCGGCTGCGAAACACGCGCAGCTTGCCGTCGGGAACAAAGTGCTCGCCATCGCTCTTGATGGGGACGACATAAATCGTCTCCGGCTCGTGCGCGTGAATGTCGATGACGAATCCGAAATCAGTCGGCAGGTTGCCGCTGATTTCCTTCCAGTTGTCGCCCGCATCGTCCGAGCGCATTACGTCCCAATGCTTCTGCATAAACAGTACGCCTGGGCGCGACGGGTTCATCGCGATGTGGTGAACGCAATGGCCGACCTCGGCATTCGGGTCGGGAATGTATTGCGAGCGCAGCCCGCGGTTGATCGGCTTCCAGGCCTTGCCGGCGTCGTCGGTGCGGAAAGCGCCGGCGGCTGAGATGGCGATCCACATTCGCTGCGGATTGCTGGGGTCAAGAATAATTGTGTGCAGGCACATGCCTCCCGCGCCCGGCTGCCACTTCGGGCCGGTACCATGCCCACGCAGTCCGGAAAGTTCGCGCCAGTTCTCGCCGCCGTCCGTCGAGCGGAAGATAGCGGCATCCTCCACACCCGCGTACACCGTGTCAGGATCGTTGAGCGAAGGCTCAAGATGCCACACGCGTTTGAACTCCCAGGGATGCTGCGTGCCGTCGTAGAACTGATGAGTGGTAAGCGGCTTGCCAGTTGCGTCGGAAGTGTCGTAGACAAACTTGTTGCTCGCCGCCTTTGGGGGGCCGGGCTCGGGCGGCGCTCCGGGCGGAGTTCCGGGCTGGTGCCAGGTCCTGCCGCCGTCGTCGGAGCGCTGGATCAACTGCCCAAACCAGCCGCTCGACTGCGACGCATACAGCCGATTCGGATCCACCGGCGACCCCTTCACGTGATACATCTCCCAACCCGCGAAGTGCGGACCGCTGACCTCCCATTTCTCGCGCTTGCCGTCGGCTGTCAGTACGAATGCGCCCTTGCGTGTGCCGACAAGTACTCGCACTTTGCTCATTGTTTCCTCCCATTGGTCGCTTGATTAGACGATGCTGACATCCCCCTGTAATCACCCTTCCCGCAATTGATCATCCACGGTATGCCGAATCGATCGACGAGCATACCAAATCGCGCGGCCCAAAATGTCTCCTGCAGCGGCATTTGCACCGTGCCGTTCTCTTCCAAAGCATGAAATATGCGTTCCGCATCGGCGGGGTCTTTGATGTTCAGTGTGATGGAGAAGCCTTGCGGCTTCTCGTAGTTCTCCGGCTGAACGTCAGCGGCCGTCAACCTATTGTCGCCGATCAAGAGTTCGGAGTGGAGCACCTTGTTACGCCACGCCGCAGGCACATGATCAGCTACGGGAGTGCCCTCATACGGCAGCATGAGCGTAATTTTGCCACCCAGGCATTTTTCATAGAACTTTAATGCGTCTTCGCAATCGCCATTGAAATTGAGGTGAGGATTCAGTTGCATACAGATTTCCTTGTCGTCCACTTCCTACGGTCGTGACTGGAACGCGCTTTGAGATCTGATCGGCAGCGCTAATAGTGTCAGCCGTTCCATCCGTTGACTTTCTCCTCCGAGTTCGACGGTTCTTCATTCTATGACCTGAGTAGACGCTGAGATACTCGCCTCGGTGTCACTCTGTGCGTGCAGCCGTTCCGTCCGACCACTTGGACACCGAAATGATGAACTCAGTGATCGGCTCCGGAAAGTATTGATGTACGTACACCGGAGAGCCAGTTAGACCTCCGCCCCAAAACATGTCGTCTGTTTTCGGAACCCAAAACATCAGATGGGGATCCGCGTTCCCGTACTTACGGCCAAAGTACTGTTGCTTCGACATCATGTAGCACACCTCACCAGGTTCCGGCAGCGGCAGTTCTCTCTTGTCGAATGCAGCCTTGATACTGTCGAACATCTGAGCTTTGGAAAGTCCAGCCAATGCCAACCCTGTCATTTTGAAAGTAAGTGGCAGATGGGATCGTGCGGCCGGCGGATTGAGGCAGAGGGGAAGCCGTTGATCGGGGTTCAAAAACTCTGGGTCGTCGAAGGGAGCCATCCACGATCGTTCCACGACACACACGAAACCGTTCTTCCCTTTAACCGCAGTTTCGTAACCATGCCGTCCGAGGACCAGGACCTCGGCATCCCCTGAGATGGATTTCGGAGCCGCGCTCCGCGCCAGGGCTATCTCGGCATTCCGATCCGCCATCAGGTATTGGTCAAGCGGGGCGATGCTCAGATACGGTGCACTGGCGTCGCGCGCTTGCGCTTGCCACGAGGAGCCCAGCACAACAACCAGCGCAAAGCTTCGCAATGCGATTGTCCTGATTATCTTCCGCCTCATCAATTTTCTCCTGTGATACCGGCGTTGATGCGTGAAAGCCCCGGCTGTTCCAACGTCGAAATAACCGACGCGAACAGTGTTCACATTTCACTTGCGAATTGCAAGTAAATATTAAACAATGGGCAAAGATGCCGAGAAGGAAGTCGGTTCCAAAGCGCAGGTCGGGCTGCCCACTGAATGCTTCGGTGGAGATGTTAGGAGACCGCTGGTCGCTGTTGATCATCCGCGACATGATGCTGCGTGGGTTTCGGAGCTACAAGGAGTTCTTGGAGTGTTACGAAGGCATTGCGACGAATATCCTGGCCGATCGCCTGCGCAGACTGCAAGCTTACGGAATCATCGTTGCGGGGCAAGATCCCAAGGACGCGCGCAAAATCACGTACCTGCTGACCGCAAAGGGCATCGACCTGGCGCCCGTGCTCACCGAAATGGTGCTGTGGGCGGCGGCGCACGAAGATACCGGCAATCAGGCGCTGGTCCGGCAAATGAAGGAAGACAAGAAGAAGTTTCTGGCTGGGGTGCGGGAACGCTGGGCTGCTGGGTGACGCAGTTCGAGTAACATGGATGGGTGCCGAACCGGGTCTCCAAGCCAGCGAAACTCAACATTCTTCGCTCCTCACAGCTGAGCAAAATTCCCTGGCTGGTTCACGGATTCTCCACGCGTGTGGGGGGATTCTCCCGCACATACGGGGGCCGCGCGCTCAACCTGGGATTCACCAAAGACGATTCCAAAGCCGCGGTCGAGCGTAACCGCGCTGCGTTTCTGCGACAGCTCGGCACTGCCGGTGAACCGAAGAGCCCGCCCCTGGTCACGCTGCGCCAGGTTCATTCCGACATTATCCGGTTCGTCGATTCTCCCCCTGAATCGCAGTTCATGGGCGATGGCCTGATCACCGCGACTCCGGGTTTATTGCTCGGCATTCAGACCGCCGACTGCCTGCCCATCATTCTCGTCGACCCCAAACGCCGAGCCGTGGGCGTCTTTCACGCGGGTTGGCGGGGCACGGTCAAGCGGATCGTCGAGAAAGGCCTGGGCGAGATGCACCGCTGCTTCGGCAGCCGGGCTCGGGATCTCAAGGCCGCGATTGGTCCCGGCATTCACGGCTGCTGTTATGAAGTCGGCGCGGACGTTCGGGAAAAGTTCGAATCGCAATTCGCGTATGCGGCGAAGCTGTTCCGCGAGGTCGAAGAGAGCGATCCGGTGCGCGAAAAATATCCCATGCTGTTCCTCACGGCTCGCGCACCGGGCCACAGTGTTTTGCCGAAGAAGATTTTTCTCGACCTGGTGGAAGCGAATCGTCAACAGTTGCTGGCGGCGGGCGTGCCGGCGAAAAGCATCGAGGCTTCGCCGCTGTGCACGAACTGCAACACCGACATATTGTTTTCTTATCGCGCCGAGAAAGGAAAAACGGGGCGGATGATGGGCGTGGTCGGGATCCGGGGGTAAGCGAAGTCAGATGTCGGAGGGATGATTGTCAAAGAGTGATATGAAAACGTCAAAGGTCGTTCTCCTCGGTATTGTTTTCTTCTTCTCGGTGGCGTTGTCGGGGCTGGCGCAGAGCACGATTGTCGTGCAGGAGGATGTAATCTTCAGTCGTTCGCTGTCCGGTCACATTAATGTTGGATTAGAAAAGGTGGCGGGCAAAGGGATAACGGTTGAACTCTGCAGCTCCGACTGGAAGACGGTGCTTGCCTCCACCAAGTCAGACAACCACGGATACTTCTCTTTCCAGAAGCCTCCGGGGGAGCTGTTCAATATGCGGCTGTCATCGCCCGGCGTGAATCCGTTACAGCTTCGGGTCCGTGTAAACAGGCGCGCGGCTCACGATCTGACGATTCACCTCAGCGTCGCCACGTAACAGCAGAGCAGAGATACACGAGCAGGAAGTGAGACGCTTCTGCATCTCACTTCCGCACTTCTATGCCATGGGCGGCGCCGCCGCAGGAGGCGTCGCAGCGGCTGCATCGGCGATTCCCTCATTCACCAGATCCTTTAACTCCTTGCTGGGCTTGAAGAAAGGAATCTTCTTGGCCGGCACTTCCACCTTTTCACCGGTCTTGGGATTGCGGCCCATGCGGGACTTGCGCTGGCGGGTTCGGAAGCTGCCAAAGCCGCGGATCTCAATCTTGTCGCCCGCGCGCAACGACCGCACCACGCTGTCAAAGATCGTCTCTACGATCACTTCGCTGTCTTTGCGCGTAAGTTCAGCCAAACGTGAGACTTCATCAATCAGATCGGCTTTCGTCATAGTTCCTCTTCGCTACCAGCGAGCCATGCTCCGCAACCTGCATAACCTTCTCAAATTTCAGGGGTTGTACGCAAGTCTCAGTTTTGGGACGACACCCTGCCAAGGTCCTCGGTAGAGTTGGAAACTACTTCCACAAATAGTAAAACCCCACGTGCTGCTCCAGCATTTTCGTAGTGTCGGGAAAGTACTGCGAGATGTCGCCCGTCATGAGATCCAGCAGCGTCCTGCGGTCTTTTTCCGGATGCACCAGCGTTGGTTCGCCGGAAATGCCGACCGACTTCGCAGTGTCGTTGACCACGGCTTCAAAGTCACCGGTGTCGTCAATCAGTTTCATCGCCAGGGCTTCCTTGCCGGTCCACACCTTGCCGTTCGCAATGGCTTTGACATCGTCGAACTTCATTCCGCGGCCGTCGGCCACCGCCTGCACGAACTGTCCAAACATGTTGTCGATCAGGCTCTGCATGTAGGCCTGCTCCGACGGCGTCATTTCGCGGGCCGGGTTCCCCGTGTCTTTGAACTCGCCGGTCTTGAACACGATGCTTTTCAGCTTGGCCCACTTCAGCAGGTCTTCATAGTTCACCCACTCGGCAATGACGCCGATCGAACCCACGATGCTGCCCTGGTCGGCATAAATCTTATTCGACGCTGACGCAACGTAGTACGCGCCGCTGGCGCCCACGGTTTCGATGGAAACCACAATCCGTTTCTTCTTTTCCTGGTTGATGCGCTTAACCTCGCGATAGATCTCTTCCGATGCAGCTACGCCGCCGCCGGGCGAGTTCACGTGCAGGATGATCGCTTTGATCGAAGAGTCGTCGGCAAACTTCTTCAGTTGGCCCACCACCGGCTGCGGCGAGAGAATCACGCCGTCGAGGTCCACCACGCCGATGCGGTCGCCAAAGCCGCCAAATCCAGCTTGACTGCCGCCCGCGTGCAGCGTCAGGTAAACCAGTGAAAACACTGCCAGCACAAAGAGGAAGAACGCTCCTCCCCCAATCAGAATCCAGAGCACGGTGCGGGAACGTTGGTCAGACATGAGGAAAGTTTAGCACCGGACTCGCTAGGGCGTGAGGACCTTCAGCACTCCACGCTCGACCGCGACCTCCACTGGTGTTCGACACACGAACTCGCCATCGGCGTAAATATCGATTGGAGTCTCCGTTTCCACGCGCACCCGCGTCGTCTTGAAGTACTCCACTTCACGAATCCTCAGATGCCGGCCGAAATAAACCGTTGGAAACATGCAAGCGAACTTCACAGGATCGACGGCGCCGATCACGCAGACATCGAGTTGGCCGTCATCCATTCGTGCGCGGGGCGCGATCTTCATGCCGCCGCCGTATGTGGAAGTATTGGCGAAAGCCGCCAGGATTGTAGGCTGGTCGCTGCGACTGGTCCAGCCACCGGCTCCGTCAGGCGTGAAAATCTTCATAAGGAGCGCGGCAAATCGAAAGATCGTAGGAGCCAACATCAAAGCGTAACCACCGTGTCCGCGCAGCCAGCGCGGCAATTGATTGGCCCGGCGCGCCACTTCGCTATCGAGCCCAACGCCCGCCACACTGCAGAAATAGTGCCGAGCACCGAGTGCCGAGTTGCGACTAGATTCGTGTGGCGCGGGCGACTCGCCCGCGTCTTCCAATGGGGTGATAACTCCCAGATCGATAGCCCGCACCTTGCCCTGTCCGGCACAAAAACGTCGCCAGGCGGCAACCGAGTCCCGCAAACGGCGCAGCCCAAGCGCACGGGCAAAGTCGTTACCGCTGCCGGCCGGTACGATCAGCACCGGCAGCCCGAGTTTCACCAGTTGACTCAGGTGCCGGTGAATAGTGCCATCGCCCCCAAAGAGCATCACGATATCCGCCTGATCGGCAGCGGCGGGCATCCCAATACGCCAGTCGATTTTCCTGTTAGTCTGAAAGGGATCGAGATTTTTCACAGAACGTCCCAACCCGAAGATGGCGGCCGCGCGCATGTGCGCGGTTGAGGGTAACAGAGTCGAACCTCCTTTAACGGGATCGAGCGGGCCCGAGGACTTGTCCAAGCGGCCACGGACACAGCCCTAAAGCGAGGAGGTTTTCCGCACTTTCGTGACCTTCCAACTCCTCCCGACCGGATGGCATCATGATGATGCCAGAAAAAATCTCTGACTCAAGGTGGCGAATGAACGGTCAACGGCTAACGGATGTATTGTTTTTTCTTATAGTTAGCCTGTTTCTCGCAGGCTGTAGCGGCGTGTCTACACCCGGAGATGCTTCGACCGCCACCGCTCCCGCGATTACGACTCAGCCTACGAACCAGGCCGTCACTGTCGGACAAACCGCAGCCTTCTCCGTGACCGCGACTGGATCTGCTTTAACTTACCAGTGGCAGAAGGGTACGACGGCAATTGCGGGTGCGACCTCGGCTAGTTACACCACCCCGGCGACTATCCAGTCTGACAATGGCACACAGTATCGAGTCGTGGTCAGCAACTCAGAGGGAAATGCCACCAGCAACTCCGTTACTCTTACGGTAAATGCGACGAACCCAGGCGTTACCGACGTGCTGACCTACCATAACGACATGGCGCGCACGGGGCAGAACGTCGCGGAAACTACTCTGACCGCCGGCAACGTTACTTCAGCGAAGTTTGGCAAGCTGGGGTTCTACCCGGTCGACGGTCTGGTCGACGCCGAGCCCCTCTATGCCTCGAACGTCACGGTTGCGAACAACGGCACGCACAATGTGCTGATCGTTGCCACAGAACACGATTCGGTTTATGCCTTCGACGCGGATTCCGGCGCAACCATCTGGCACACCTCCATGCTGAAATCGGGCGAATCAACCTCGGACAATCGTGGTTGCAGCCAGGTAGCTCCTGAAATCGGCGTCACCTCCACCCCGGTGATCGATCGCACCCGCGGTCCGAATGGATCGGTTTATGTAGTGGCGATGTCGAAAGACGCATCGGGCAGCTACCACCAGCGGCTGCACGCGCTCGATCTCGCGCTCGGCACGGAACTGTTCACCGGCCCGGCCGATATTCAGGCCACCTATCCCGGGACCGGTGACAACAGCAACGGCACCGATGTCGTCTTCGACCTCGGCCAATACAAAGAACGGTCCGCGCTGCTCTTGCTGAACGGTGTCATCTATACCGCCTGGGCTTCGCACTGCGATATACGCCCCTACACCGGATGGATCATGGGTTACAGCGACTCCACGCTGGCCCAGACCAGTGTGCTGAATGTGACGCCCAACGGCAACGAAGGCGCCATCTGGATGTCTGGAGCCGGGCTCGCCGCCGACGCTTCCGGCAACATCTACTTTCTCGATGCCAACGGTGACTTCGATACCAATTTGGACGCCAACGGCCTTCCCAGTAACGGCGACTACGGCAACGCCTTCATAAAACTTTCGACCTCGAGCGGTCTAGCCGTGGCCGACTACTTCGAAATGTACAACCAAGCCTCGGAGAACGGCAACGACACCGACCTGGGTTCCGGCGGATTGATCGTGCTGCCCGATCTGAGCGACGGCTCCAACACCCTGCACCTGGCGGTCGGCGCCGGCAAAGACAGCCATCTCTACCTGGTGAATCGCGACTCGATGGGCAAGTTCAGCTCCAGCACCAATAACATCTATCAGGACCTTGCAGGAGCTTTGCCAGGCGGCGTCTGGGCGATGCCCGCGTATTTCAACAACACGATCTACTACGGCTCGGTCGGTAGCCCAATCCAGGCTTTCACCATCACCAATGCGAAGCTGTTAACTAGCGCAACCGCACAAACCCCCACCAGCTTTGGATATCCCGGGGCAACCCCCAGCGTCTCGGCAAACGGCACGAGCAACGGAATCGTATGGGCCGTCGAGAACAGCAGCCCGGCAGTATTGCACGCCTATAGCGCCACGAATCTAAACGAACTCTACAACAGCAACCAGGCCAGCAATGGCCGCGACCAATTCGGCTCCGGCAACAAATACATCACCCCAATGATCGTAAACGGCAAGGTGTTCGTAGGAACGCCGAACGGCGTAGCCGTATTCGGCCTGCTGCCGTAAAGAGGTTTATGTGAGGCTAGGTATTGGTTTAAGTGGGGACAGCCGCCCTCGGCTGTCCGGTGGGCGAAGCCCAGCTTCTCGCGCATCACCACGACTCCATAGCGGGAGCAAAGGGATTCACAAGCGCCTTCTTCCATAACCTAAGGATAGTCGCTCGATTGCTCGACTAGGCCTGCCCGAACAGGATTCTCCAGCAGGTAGATAATCTTCGCGTCGAGATTCTCGGAAGTGCGAAGCACATGATCAAAAGATTCGGGCTGCCACAATCGCCCTCTGCGGCCAAGTACTTTGTTCACTTTGTGGGCTGAAGCACCTTTGACACCATTCGTAATTTCGGCTAGCGAATAAATCTCCATCTCCTGCTGGTTAACTGGCGGCGTGAAAATAATGTGAACATGATCAGGCATGACAACAGCAACCCGCAGGTCGAACTTCGTTCCGTTGTCATGCAGGCAGCATTCCAAAACGATGGAGCGCGCAAGCCCAGGAAGCACCCAACGACGATCGGTGCAAAATGTTATGAAGTGCTGCCGGTCATCGCACTGAAGATGCGGAAGCTGCCGCCGATAAAAAGCTTGAGGCATAGGGGGTCTAAATGTGGGGACAGCCGCCCTCGGCTGTCCACGGAGCGAAGCTCCGTTCTGCATAAGTCTAGTGGGACTGGTCAGTCTGTGGGATTTGGAACCTATACAAAATTCTTGCTCAATGTCAGTTCGGGAAAGCCGGCGAGGAACCCCGATAAAAAGCCTGCCGCATAGGGGTTTCAATGTGGGGACAGCCGCCCTCGGCTGTCCACGGAGCAAAGCTCCGTTTGCACAAATCTAGTGGGAGTGATCGGTCCGTGGGATTTGGGAGCTGTATAAAACTCTTGCTCAATGTCAGTTCGGGAAAGCTGGCGAGGAAACCTAGCGAGCTTCGCTCGCCGAACAGCCGAGGGCGACTATCCCCACATGAATCGAAAACCGGTCCCACTATCGATGTTATGCCTCAATAATCACAGATTTGATCTTCTTGCCTATCCTGACGACCAGCCTGGTGGGCATGCCATAAAAAACGATAGCAAGGTGTGGAGACTTCCAGACATCTCCCCGCAAGCCGTTCGGTTGCAGGAGTTCCACGGAAGAGGCCTTGAGTTTTCTCCCCGCGTCAGTGGTCGAATCCGCCAGCCCGCACATAACCAAGAGCCGATCCAATCGAATCCACAGATAGGAGTCGGACCCGGGCGCCGGAGTATCGGGCAATCGAATTTTGTCGTACGAGACCCGAACCTCTTCGAGGCCTTCTGGGAGATCTTCCGCCACGAGTTCCCGATGGCGCAATTTCGTCCAATCTTCTCCCGCCTTAGTCGCTGCATCCGGCGAATGAAAGTCCCCCACAATCCTCCGTGCCAACTCCTTCTTGGCCTGCATCGGATGCACTTCCCGCTTCATCTTCTCAATGTCAGCAACCTGCACATCCGTCAGCAGTTCGTAATACCTCCACATCATCTCGTCGGAGATGCTCATTACCTTGCCGTACATTTCCAGCGGCGGTTCATTAATCCCAATCGCATTGCCCAGCGACTTCGACATCTTCTGCACGCCATCAAGCCCTTCAAGAATCGGCGTAGTTAGCACCACCTGCGATTCCTGCCCGTAAGCCCGCTGCAACTCGCGGCCCACCAGCAGATTAAATTTCTGGTCGGTACCGCCAAGTTCCACATCGGCTTCGAGCGCAACCGAGTCGTAACCCTGCACCAGCGGATAGAGCAACTCATGCACAGAGATTGGCTTCTCATCCTTAAATCGCTTGTGGAAGTCCTCGCGTTCCAGCAGTTGCGAGATGGTGTAAGTCGCCGTCAAGCGGACAAAGTCGTCGGCAGTGAAAGGGCCGAACCAGCGCCGGTTGAAGTCGATCACGGTCTTCTGTGGATCAAGAATCTTGAACACTTGCGCTTTGTAGGTCTCGGCATTTGCCTCAATCTGCTCGCGAGTAAGCGGAGGCCGCGTGGCCGAGCGTCCCGTCGGGTCGCCGATCATGCCGGTGAAGTCGCCAATCAGAAAAATTGCCGTGTGCCCGAGATCTTGAAAGTGTTTAAGCTTGCGCAGAACCACAGTGTGTCCCAGGTGCAAGTCGGGAGCCGTCGGGTCCATACCTAGCTTTACCCGCAGGGGCTTGCCCGTCGCGCGCGACTTCTCCAGCTTGGCGCGCAGCTCGGCCTCGCGGATGATTTCCGCCGAACCCTTCTTCAGATACGTCAGTTGTTCGTCGACAGATGCGAAGGTTGACATGGGAAAGGACATTATAAGGAATGCACAAGGCAGAAGTCAGAACGAGGAAGTTAGAATTGCTCTGGAAGTGAATGACGACCGTGGCGGAGACGAAGATTCACATACGCAAGGCAGTCGCGGCAGATGTCCCTCGATTGCGGGAAGTGATGGAAGCCTCGGTGCGCGGCCTTCAGGCTGAGGACTATTCGCCCGCACAGATCGAAGGCGCCCTGAAGTCAGTCTACGGTGTGGATAGTCAACTCATCGCGGATGGAACCTATCTGGTGGCGGAAGTTTCCGATTCGCAGCATAGATCAGAAATCGTAGCCTGCGGCGGGTGGAGTAAACGCAGGACATTGTATGGCGGCGATCAGTATGCCGCGCGTGAAGACTCGCTGCTCGACCCGGCCCGCGACGCGGCGAAGATCCGTGCCTTCTTCGTGCATCCGAAGTGGGCAAGGCGCGGCATCGGAAGCCTGATTCTCGAAGCCTGTGAGAACGCAGCCCGTGGCGCGGGCTTCACGCGCCTCGAAATGGGAGCGACCCTAAGCGGCGTGGCTTTCTATCGGGCGAAGGGATATGCGGCAGCCGAGAGCCAGCAAGTTCCGCTGGGCAACGGCGAAACCCTGCCCATCGTGAAGATGGCGAAAAAAGTCGCGGCGGATATCTAGGCAAGTCCAATGTGGGGACAGCCGCCTCGGCCGTCCAGGCGAGCACAGCGAGGCGCATCGCGCTCGTGCACTCCCAGTTCAGTGAAGTGGGCTTGCTGCGAAGGCTCCTGGACTAAAGTTATCTCCTAGCTTCTCTTTCTAAATCGTCGGCCAGCGATTTCGAAGTTTCCGCCCAGCACAACGTTGATGGCTTCCGTATACGCGATATGTTCCTGCTCAAGAATGCGTGCAGCCAGTGTGTGCTCGTCGTCGCTATCGAGCACCGGAACAGTCTTCTGCACGATGATCGCCCCATGGTCCAGTTCTTCGTCAACAAAATGCACGGTGCAGCCCGAAACTTTTACTCCATAGGCGAAAGCCTGCTCCTGCGCTTCGAGCCCAGGAAACGCCGGCAGCAGCGAGGGATGGATATTGAGAATGCGCCGCGGAAACTGCTGCACGAACCAGGGCGAAAGCAGCCGCATATATCCTGCGAGGCAGACCAGGTCGACATTGTGTTGCTTGAGCGCCGCGACGACGGCTCGGTCGTGCTCCTCTCGCGGCCTGCCCTTCGACGGAATTACCAGAGCATTCAAGCCTCGGTCCCGTGCGGTAGCGAGGCCAGGTGCGTCGCCTTTATTGGAGATAACAACGTCAATGCGCGCATCGGCAATCCGGCCCGCATCAACACTGTCGGCAATGGCGACAAAATTCGAGCCGCGTCCGGAAAGAAGAATGCCGAGGGATGTCATTGTTGATTTGCGATTGTTGATTGCTGATTGAACTGCGCACTCGCGGGCTTCTGATTTTCAATCAGCAATCAAAAATCAGGAATCATCAATTCTTTCAGTTGTAGATCACCTTGCGCTCACCCTTGACAATCCGCCCGACGGTGTAGGCCTTCTCTCCCACGCGCTCCAGCACGTTCTGGGTTTTCTTGAATTTCGCCAGGGGAACGACCAGCAGCATGCCCAGACCCATATTGAAAGTGCGCAGCATCTCATCTTGCGGAACATTCCCCAACTGCTGCAAATGCTCGAACAAAGGAGGCACCGACCAGGAACCGAGATCAATCGCGGCCGCGGTCCCGCGAGGCAGCACGCGCGGCAGGTTTTCCGTGATCCCGCCCCCGGTAATATGCGCCAGCGCGGAGACGCACTGGGCAGCCACCAGTTTTTTCAGCGCCGGCCAGTAGCTCTTGTGCGTGCGCATCAACTCATTGCCAACCTTGTTCTTGATCTCGTTCACGTAATCCTCTGGCGAGTAGCCGGCAACTTCGAAAAGCAGCTTGCGCGCCAGCGAATATCCGTTCGTGTGCAAGCCGTTGGAAGCCATGCCGAGAATAATGTCCCCGATCTGCACTTCCTTGCCGGTAATAATCCGGTCGCGTTCCACCACGCCAACGATAAATCCCGCCAGATCGTATTCGCCATCGGGATAGAAGCCGGGCATCTCGGCCGTCTCACCGCCAATCAGGGCGCACCCGTTATGCTTGCAGGCATCGGCAATGCCTTCCACCACTTTCTCGGCGATTGTGGGCTCCAGCTTTCCCGTTGCCAGATAGTCCATAAAAAACAACGGTGCGGCGCCCTGCACGGCAATGTCGTTGACGCAGTGGTTCACCAGGTCAGCGCCCACGGTGGAATGCAGGCCCATGGCAAACGCAATCTTGAGTTTCGTTCCCACACCATCCACGCTCGAGACCAGCACGGGGTCCACGTACTTGGTCTTGTCCACCGAGAACAAGCCGCCAAACCCGCCAATTTCGCTGAGCACACCGCGCGTAAAAGTCTTATGCGCCAGATACTTGATGCGCTGCTTGGTCCGGTTGGCCCGGTCGATATCGACACCGGCGTCGGCGTAGGTAATGGGCGCGCCAGCGGACGTGGGGTTCTTAGGCACAGATATTTCTTTCTCTTTCTCAGTGCTTCAGTGTTGGGAAAATGCTGGGTTCTTTGCGAAGCAGCAGCTTCTAAGGCCGCTCATTGTAGCACGTTCGCGGTAGGCTGCAGGCGGCCGGAATCTCAACTCGTGGACACGTTCATGTGGAGACAGCCGCCCTCGGCTGCCTGCCCCGAGTTCCGAAGGGTCCATCGAGAGCAGATCGACGCTCATCGTCGCCGCCACGGGACGCGTTCCTAGTGAGCGATGAAGTCCGAAAAGAAATAAGCCAGCAGCGCGAATAAAGCCAGCCCCGAAATACCGTAGGCGGTCAGAACCCAGGCGCCGCGGCCCTCACGCTGCCTGGTAAGCGCCGACTGGGAAACCGATTGCTGGGAAACCGAAGAGGAGACGTTAGAAGCCCGATCTTCCATAGCAGAAAAACCTCCGAACGGAAGGATCGTGGCGCATTACGCGTCACGCCTGCCCAGCGTCGCGGCCAGGCAGGACTATCTAAGCCCGGATTTTACTACGGTTTCGTGACCAGCGAACGAACAAATCTAATCCCATCCCAGGGCCTACTTGCCTCTTGCGCCACCTCCCGCTTGGGATACAAACGCCGCAGGCCTTACTATTACCTTATGCGCAGTCTCTTGCTCTCGCTCCTGCTAGCCTTCACCTTGGCCGCACCCACCGCCGCCATAGCACAATCAACTCCAGCGCCCTCACCCGCGAAAGTGAAAAAACCATCGAAGCCTGCGCAATCAAAGCCGGACGCCCCAGCCGCCAAACCCGAAGAGTCCAAACACGACTATTCCCAGGAAGCATTCGTCGTCGAGCAGTTCCGCTCCACCATCCGCTTTGAAAACGATGGCACGGGCCGCAAAGAGACCGCCGCTCGCATCCGCGTGCAGAGCGAGGCCGGAGTCCAGCAGTGGGGCCAGATCCAGGTCGGCTACAACTCCGCCAACGAGCGCGTCGAGATTGCCTACGTCCGCGTCGTCAAAGCCGATGGTACCGTGGTGAAAGCGGGCGACGACGCCGTGCAGGATTTAAGTGCGCCCGTGGAACATGAAGCTCCTGTCTACACCGACTACCGTCAGAAGCACATCACCGTGCCCGGCCTTCGTCCCGGAGAAGTGCTCGAATACGACATGACCACCGTGATTCACACACCGTTAGCCGCCGGGCAATTCTGGGCCGACTACGACTTCGACAAGAACAACATCATGCTCGATGAGGAATTAGACGTCGACGTTCCTTCCGACCGCCCGCTCAAGTTGAAAAACAAGCCTGGCCTGGATCCGAAAATCTCGGAAGCGAACGGACGCCGCATCTACCATTGGACCAGTTCTCATCTCGAGCGCGAAGACGACGCAAAAGACAAAGACAATGCCAAAGAGAGAGACAAGAAGGCAAAGAAGAAGAAAGCGGACGCGGAACGCCCGGACGTTCAACTAACCACGTTCGTCAGCTGGGAACAGATCGGCCGCTGGTATGCAGGCCTCGAAAAAGACCGGCGCGCGCCCTCGCCCGAAGTTCGCGCCAAAGCAGCGGAACTCACCAAAGGCCTCGACAACGACCTGGATAAAGTCCAGGCCCTCTACGATTACGTCGCGAAGAATTTCCGCTACGTCAGCCTGTCGCTGGGCCTGGGCCGCTACCAGCCCCACTCTTCAGCCGATGTTCTTCACAACCAGTACGGCGACTGCAAAGATAAGCACACTCTGCTCGCTTCCCTGCTCGAAGCCGAGGGCCTGCATGCCTCTTCCGTGTTGATTAACTCCAGCCGCAAGCTTGATCCCGACGTGCCTTCGCCTTCGCAGTTCGATCACGTCATCACCTTGCTGCCGATGACGAAGCCCAACGAAGAAGTCTGGATGGACACCACCAGCGAAATTGCTCCCTTCCGCCTGCTGGCCTTCAGCCTGCGCCACAAACTGGCACTGGTCATCCCCGCCGATGGCAGTGCGCCGCATCTCGAGGAAACTCCCACCGATACACCCATGCCCGACCGTGAAATTTCCGAAGTCGATGGAAAAATAAATGAGATCGGTAAACTCCAAGCCCACGTCCACTACACCTTCCAGGGCGATGAAGAACTTATGCTGCGCTCCATCTTCCGTCGTGTCCCGGAAGCGAATTGGCAACGCGTGGTCGAGAATGTGAACGCCGGAATGGGTGGCGACATCACGAATTTGAAAATCAGCGATCCAGCGGCAACCCGCGAGCCGTTCACCATGTCCTACGACGTCGTCAAGCCGAACTTCCTGGACTGGTCCAAGAAAAAATCCGATCTAATCCTGCCGCTGTGTCAGTTCAACCTGCCCGACCCCGGCGATGGCGATGACGACGGCGACGCCGAAAACGAAACTCTCAAGCTCGGCCCCAAGGCTGAGTACGCCTACAAGATCAAGCTCGAACTGCCTGCCAAATACACCGCCCACGCGCCGCTGCCGTTCTCGCTGAAGCGCGACTATGCCGAATACCAGGCTACCTACAAACTGGAAGGCACCACTTTCACCGCCGCCAGAACGCTCACGCTTCGCAAGGACGAACTGCCCGCACTTCGCGCCGAGGATTATCAATCCTTTCGCCACGCCGTCGGCTCCGATCTCGGACAGTTTCTTTCAGTCGAGAATACGGTGGCCGGCGCGCCAACTCCTCCCGCCGATATGAAGGCCGACGATCTTGTCGAGAGCGGGCGAGCGGCCTTCGCTAGCAATAACTTCCCGCTGGCTGTTCAGCTTCTCAAACGTGCCACGGAAATAGACTCCAAAAACAAATATGCCTGGAACATTCTCGCGGCGGCCTACATGGGGATGCGCCAGGATGACGACGCCATTGCCGCGCTCAACAAGCAGATCGAAATCAATCCTTACGACGAGTACGCCTATAACGCGCTCGGACGCGCTTACTGGCAGGAGCGCAAGTATCCCGATGCCGTGACCGCATTCAACAAACAGATCGAGATCAATCCTCTCGACAAGTTCGCCCACGCCGGCCTGGGCGCAATGTATTCTGAATGGCACAAGTACGCCGAAGCCGCGCCCGAGTTGGAAAAAGCCGCATCTCTCACCCCAGACAATGCCGAACTTCAGGTGAGCCTCGGCGACGCCTACTTGAACCTTGGCCAGGACGACAAGGCCCTCGCCACGTTCGACCACGCAGTCGAACTCTCGGCTACCCCGCTTGTCTGGAACAACATTGCCTACCAGCTTTCGCTGAAAAAATCTCATCTCGACCGCGCGCAGCAATACGCCGAGTCGGCCCTCTCAGCGACAACGGCGGCGTTGCGCAACGTATCGCTCGATCGTCTGACGCCGCAGGATTTGCCCCTGGTCCCATCTCTGATCGCCTACTGGGACACGCTGGGCTGGGTTTATTTCAGCCAAGGCAACATGGACAAGGCCGAGAAATACATCGCTGCCGCCTGGCAACTCGGCCAACACGGCGAAGTCGGCGACCATCTGGGACAAATTTACGAGAAGCAGGGAAAGAAGGATCAAGCCTTGCGCACCTACGCGCTTTCTTTGAACGGCCTGCGCCCCGTCCCCGAAACCCGCGACCGCCTCGCCGCGCTGGCCGGCGGCGACGCCAAAGTAGACGCCACAGTGGCGAAGTTCAAAGACGACCTTCAGCAGCTGCGCACCATCGACCTCGGCAAAGTAGCAAGAGAAACCGGCAGCGCCGAATTCTTCGTGCTGCTAAGTCGTGGCCTGAGTCACGCTGAATCGGGCACGGGACAAAGTTCCGCCGCCACGGTGGAAGCCGTAAAGTTCGCCAGCGGCGACGAAAAACTAAAACTCTTCACCGAAGCCCTCCGCACCGCCGAATACCGCCTAACCTTCCCCGACGAAACGCCAGTAAAAATCCTCCGCCGCGGAACCCTGTCCTGCTCCAAAACAACAGGCACCTGCGAGTTCGTGCTAATGCTGCCAGATGATGTAAGAACAGTGGACTGAAGCTAAATCAAGGTTGTCCCCCTTTAAGGTTGTCATCCCGAGCGGAGCAACTGCTTTCGCGAAAGCGAAAGCAGTTGCGGAGTCGAAGGATCCCTACCAGTGCGCCCCGCAGAATTGGCGCGCCGCCTCAAGACCACGCCGCAAGAGGTCAACCGCCTCACCGACGTCCAGCACACCTCCCGCATCGACGGCATCGCCGCCGCCCTGAAAGTGCTAGGTAAGCGCCTTGATATGCGCGCTGTGTAGCCGTTTTCCACAACCACCATCTGACATCTAACCTTGCCCCGCAATTAAAATCGCGCGATCATGGTCGAGGCAGTGACGGTTGGAAGCACCCAAAGTGCCCAACCCTAAGCCTTTTGTTCTTAAGATTTTGATATCTAAGTTCTTTGAAAACCATATTTTGCGCGATACGATTTCACGAAACCCGCGCCCGGCAAGACTTTCAGCGATATCGAGAGAAAAAATCGATCTGGATATCTGCCCGGAAAGCCGTCCCATCCACAATTGGCAAGTCGCCTCGAGAATTTATTTCGCTTGAACAATCCACAGCCTGGGAGGCCGCGAATGCTCAGCCGACCGGACGACGCCTATGCCACTCGGTCGCCGACTCGTAAGCATGAGCAAGCCTCAACACCAAGTCTTCCTGCCAGGGCGGCCCAGCGATCTGCAATCCGATAGGCAGCCCTCTCTTCGTAAAGCCGCAGGGCACCGAAATAGCGGGCAGTCCCCAAACATTAAACGGGCGCGTGTTGCGGAGCAACGTAAGTTCCGCCGGACGAAGCGCCTCCGGATCTTTCTTCAAATCGGCGACAGCCGGCGCCGGGATCGGCATCGTAGGCGTAACCAGCAAATCGACTTCAGCAAAAATGTCATGAGCACGCCGCCGCTTCACCTCCAGCTCGCGCCGCCGCAAAATATATTCCGCCGCAGAAATGTTCGCGCCGGATCGGATGCGCCGCAAAGTCTCCGGCTGATAAAGCTCAGGCGTCCGCGCCACATAGTCGGCGTGATAAGCAAAAGACTCGGCAGCCTGCACGGTGCGGTCGTTGGAAACCTCGACCCGTACGTCCCGAACCTCCGCCACAAGAGTCCGGATCACTATCAGAGCCTGCTCGACTGCCGCGCGCACTTCCTCGTCAAGCTCGTCGTAGAAATGCGGCTGCGGAACTCCAACACGCAGAGCCTTCACACCATCGTCTAAGCCGGAAACATAATCAGCTACCGGAACATCGGCGCTGCCAACATCAAGCGGATCGTAACCCGCAATAGCCCGCAGCACCACTGCCGCGTCAGCAACGCACGCAGCCAGCGGCCCAACATGATCGAGCGACCACGAAAGCGGAATCACGCCGCGCGCGGACACCCGCCCATAAGTTGGTTTGATCCCCACGCACCCGCACAGCGCTGCCGGTTCGCGAATGGATCCAGCAGTATCCGTCCCAATGGCCGCGTAGCAAAGCCCTGCTGCAACCGCTGCCGCCGATCCTCCCGACGATCCGCCGGCAATATGCTCTTTGTTCCAAGGATTGTGAACGTCGCCGAAAAAGCTGACCAGCGAACTCCCGCCATAAGCGAACTCATGCAGATTGTTTTTGCCCAGAATCACCGCGCCGGCCCGCCGCAACCGCAGCACTACTTCCGCGTCCTCAACTGGAGCACGGTGCTCGAAAACCGTGCTGGCAGCGGTTGTGCGCGTGCCCGAGGTATCGATCAAGTCTTTCAGCGCGACCGGAATTCCGTGCAGCGGCCCACGCCACTCTCCACGCGAGATTTCGATCTCTGCGGTCCGAGCCTCCGCCAGCGCAGACTCGGCTGTCACCGTAATGAAGGCATTCAGTGCAGGGTTGAATTTCTCGATGCGATCCAGGCAAGCGCGAGTCACCTCGACCGGAGAGATTTCCTTCCGCCGCAGACGCGGGGCAAGCTCAACGATAGTTTCCAAAATGGGCATCGGCAACGACGGTCTTCATTGTAGTGGACAACTAAAAAGTTCTTCTCCTAGGAAAAAGCAACCATCCGCCGAGGCCTATAATCAAAATCGGGGTCTGCATCCGGGAGGCAAAATGGCGGAAATGACGATTGCCTCAGTCGCGACCCACGGTTTCTTTGTCGATGGCCGATGGATGGAAGACGGCGACATCGTCGAGATTCGCGCGCCCTTCGATGGGAGCGTGATTGGGCGGGTCGTCCAGGCGCGGCGCGAACATGCCGAGGCCGCGATTGCGGCCGCCGTGAAGGCTTTCGGCACAACCCGCCGCCTGCCTGCCTTCGAGCGACAGCGCGTGTTGCGGCGCGTTGCGCAGTCCATTGTCGAGCGCCGTGAAGAATTCGCACGCACCCTGGCGCAGGAAGCGGGCAAGCCCATTAAGCTCGCGCGCACCGAAGTGGACCGCGCCGTTTTCGACTTCAACGTTGCCGCCGAAGAGGCCACCCGCATCTACGGCGAGTAGCTTCCCCTCGACTGGCAGGAGTTCACGGCGGGGCGCTGGGGGATCGTGAAGCGCTTTCCACTCGGCCCTATCTCGGGAATCACGCCTTTTAATTTCCCATGGAACCTGGTCGCGCACAAAGTGGCGCCCGCCATTGCCGCGGGCTGCTCGATGGTGCTCAAGCCCGCGCCGCAAACTCCGCTGTGCTCGCTCTTGCTGGCGGAGTGCGTGCAACAGGCAGGCTGGCCCGACGGCGGACTCAACGTGCTGCCACTTTCAAATGACGACGCCAGTCAGCTGATTACCGACGAGCGCATCAAGCTGATCAGCTTCACCGGCAGCGTACCCGTAGGTTGGGACATCAAACGCCGCGCCGGTAAAAAGAAAGTCGTACTCGAACTCGGTGGCAACGCCGGCGTGATCGTACACAACGACACCGATCTCGACTATGCCGCGGAGCGCTGCGTTGCGGGAGGGTTCGCCTATGCCGGCCAGACTTGCATTTCGGTGCAGCGCATTTTGGTCGAACAAACGGTCTACGGCAGATTCACCGATCTTCTTGTCGAAGGCGTCAAGAAACTGAAAACCGGCGATCCCATGGAAGAGTCGACCGACATTGGTCCGCTGATTCGCGAGAGCGACGCCATCCGCGTCACCCACTGGGTTGAGGAAGCGATTCGCTCCGGCGCCCGCCTGCTGTGCGGTGGTGGCCGCCGGGGTTCCGTGGTTGATCCCATGGTGCTGACCGGTACCAAGCCCAGCCCGACATGAAGGTCAACTGTCAGGAAATCTTTGGCCCCGTGGTGACCGTCGAGCCTTACCAGAATTTTGACGAAGCGTTGCGCCGCATCAACAATTCCAACTACGGTCTACAGGCCGGCTTGTTCACGCGCGATGTGAAGTCGCTGTTCCAGGCCTATGACGAACTCGAAGTTGGGGCGCTGATCGCGGGCGATGTGCCTTCGTTCCGCATCGACCAAATGCCGTACGGCGGCATAAAGGATTTCGGCCTCGGCCGCGAGGGCTTGCGTTATGCGATCGAGGAGATGACCGAGCCGAAGCTATTGGTGATGAATCTCCGCTAAAGCGTCGCTCGTCGGCGGAACTCAACCCCGCTGCGGCGGCGTTCGAGTTTGAGATATTTCCCGCTCCCGCGGAAAAGCACAAGACAACCGCGCGCGAAATATTTATAATCTGCTGTTTCGCAAATGGCGCGGGAAGAATTTGTGGTTTTTCTTTTCGCCCCACAAACAACTATCGGCAACATAGCTGGGACTTGTTGCGTCTTATCCGCAGTCCCAACGTTCGTACGCAAGCCATGCCGCAAATTTTTCATCGCAGTACGAACACCCTATCCCGGGCCACAATTTTTGGCGCGGTCTTCGTGGTTGCCGCGCTCAGTTGGGTGGCGATGGAGGTGCAGCGCTCGCCTTACGTTACCTACGCCGGAGTGCGCAAGCCGCAACCCGTGCCTTTCAGCCACCAGCACCACGTTGCCGGACTTGGCATCGATTGCCGCTACTGCCACACCTCGGTTGAGATCTCGAGTTTTGCCGGAATCCCTCCCACCAAGACGTGCATGAACTGCCATTCGCAGATCTGGACCAACGCGCGATTGCTCGAGCCGGTGCGCGCCAGCTACAAGACGGGCGAGTCCCTGCAGTGGACGCGGGTAAATCAGCTCCCCGACTTTGTCTTTTTCAATCACAGCATTCATATCAATAAGGGAGTGGGTTGCAACACCTGCCATGGGCCGGTCGACCAGATGCCGCTGATGTATCAACAGGAATCGTTGCAGATGGAGTGGTGCTTGAGTTGCCACCGCGCGCCGGAGAAAAATCTGCGCCCGCGGGATCAGGTGTTCAATATGCGCTACCAGCAGCCCACCAGCGCGAATCCCGTGGTGGTGGACGGGCAGAGTTATACCGATCAGGATGACCTGGGCTTGGCGTTGCTTAAGAAGTACAGCGTGCGTAGCGTGAAAGGCATTACCAGTTGCAGTACGTGCCATCGGTGAGGCGAATTATGAAAACTTGTCATCCTGAGCGGAGTGTTTGCTTTGCGAAGCGAAGCAAACACGCAGTCGAAGGATCCCTAGCGGCGCGTCAGATTCATGGTCATAGGGATCCCTTCGGCAGGCTCAGGGCAGGCTCTTCGACTGCGCTAAACTTCGCTTCGCGAACTCTAGCTCCGCTCAGGATGACAGTTTGTGAACAGTGTGATGTGAACCGATGAAGATGGAAAAACAAGACGGCCGCGCCAAGGGCGAAGATGTTTGTCCCGGCAAGAAGCTGGACCTGAATTCCGTCCGCGAACGGATCGATGCGGCCCTCGCGCACGATGCCGCCGAGAAGACGGGGCCGGAATATTGGCGCAGCCTCGAAGAGCTTGCCGGCAGTCCAGCTTTCCAGGACGCCCTGCACCGCGAATTTCCCAAGGGCGCTTCCGAGTGGGTCGATTCGGTTTCGCGGCGCGGGTTTCTGAAAGTGATGGGCGCATCGATGGCGCTGGCCGGCATGACGGGATGCGTGCGCCTGCCGCTTGAGCCCATCGTTCCCTACGTTCGCCAGCCCGAGGATGTAATTCCCGGCCGGCCGCAGTTCTACGCCACGGCCATGACGCTCGGCGGATACGCCAGCCCGCTGCTGGTCGAGAGCCACCTCGGACGCCCGACAAAGATTGAGGGCAACGACCGGCATCCCGCATCGCTCGGCGGCACTGACATTTTCGCTCAGGCTTCGATCCTAAGCATGTACGATCCCGACCGCTCGCAGAGCGTGGTGTCGATGGGCGACCAGCAATCGTGGCAGGCGTTCTTGAACGCGATTCACGGACCGCTCACTGCGCAGAAAGGTTTGCAAGGCGCGGGCATTCGCATCCTGACGCCGACCATTTCTTCGCCCACGCTTGCCGACCAACTGCGCGGGTTCCTGAAGATTTATCCGCAGGCGAAGTGGCATGTGTATGAGCCGGTGAATCGCGACAACGTGCTCGAAGGCGCCAAGCTGGCCTTCGGACAGCCGGTTGAGACGCGCTACGATTTTGAGAAGGCCGACGTAATCGTCTCACTCGACGCCGACTTCCTGTATGCGGGTTTTCCCGGGAACGTCCGCTACATCCGCGACTTCGCCAAGCGCCGCACTCCCGATGGCAAGATGAACCGGCTGTACGTGATCGAGAGTACGCCGACGACGACGGGGGCGAAGGCGGATCATCGAGTGCCGGTGCGGGCTTCGATGGTCGAAGCGTTTGCCCACGCACTGAACCAGAATGGGGAGCTTCCGAGCGAGTACGCCCCCCTTTTCGACGCTTTGATGCCTGAACTGGAGGCTCACCATGGTTCGAGCCTTTTCATCGCAGGCGATCATCAGCCGCCGGTTGTCCACGCACTTGTTCATTCCATGAACCAGGCGCTGGGCAACGTTGGCAAGACGGTTTTCTATACCGAACCCATCGGCGCGAATCCGGTCAACCAGACCGAGTCGATCAAAGATCTCGTCGCCGACATTAGCGCTGGCAAGGTCGATCTGCTCGTCATTCTTGGCGGCAATCCCGCCTATGATGCGCCTGCTGATCTCGACTTCGCCAACGTCCTCAAGAATGACAAGATTCCATTACGCGTTCACCTTGGCCCCTACCAGAACGAAACCGCAGAGCTTTGTCAGTGGCACGTAAATCAAGGGCACGAACTGGAGTCATGGGGCGACGCTCGTGCCTATGACGGAACGGCCAGCATCATTCAGCCCCTGATCGCTCCGCTCTACAGCGGTAAGAGCGCGAGCGAGTTCGTCGCGCTGCTTTCCGGCCAGTCTGATGCGACTGGTTATGATCTGGTGCGCGGTTACTGGCAGAAACAGCACCCCGGCGCGGATTTTGAGACTTTCTGGCGCAAGTCGCTGCACGATGGATGGATCGAAGGCACAACGTTTGCGCCAAAGTCGGTGACACTTAAAGCTTCCAACTTTCCGGCAATGAGCAAGACGAGCGCGGACACCAACGCGATCGAGCTTAACATCCGCCGCGATCCCACGATCTACGACGGGCAGTTTTCCAACAACGGCTGGCTGCAGGAATTGCCCAAGCCGATGACCAAGCTTACCTGGGACAACGCCGTGCTCATCGGTCCCAAGATGGCGGAGCGGCTGCAGATTCAAACCAAAGATGTGGTCGAACTTGAGTTGAGCGGCAAGAAGGTTACCGGCGCAGTCTGGATTCAGGCGGGACATCCCGACAACTCGGCGACAATATTTCTAGGCTACGGCCGCCGTCGCGCGGGCCGCGTGGGAACGGCGCAAGGCTTCGATGCTTATGCATTGCGCACGAGCGCCGCTCCGTGGATCGCCACGGGATTGCAGATCCGAAAGACCGGAGACACTTACAACCTGGCTTCGACGCAGGGTTATCAGAGCATGGACACGCCGGATGGCGGCCATCGTCCGCTGGTTCGCGAGACTACGCTTGAGGATTACCGCAAGCGTCCGAACTTCGCGGGAGAAGAAGGCGAAGAGCCCGCGCCCGGACTCACGCTCTACAAGCCGTATCCCTACAAGGAAGAAGATTACGCGTGGGGGATGACGATCGATCTGAACTCGTGCGTGGGCTGCAACAACTGCATGCTGGCCTGCCAGTCGGAGAACAACATTGCGGTCGTCGGCCACGAGCAGACCTTGCTCGGGCGCCACATGCACTGGATTCGCGTCGATGCTTATTACCAGGGTGACCGCGACAATCCCAAAGCGTTCTTCCAGCCCGTGCCTTGCATGCAATGTGAAAATGCCCCGTGCGAAGTGGTTTGTCCGGTGGGCGCGACCAATCACACGCCCGAAGGCTTGAACGACATGGTCTACAACCGCTGCGTGGGGACGCGCTATTGCTCGAACAACTGTCCTTATAAGGTGCGGCGATTTAATTTTCTGCTGTTCCAGGATTGGGAGACGCCGCAGTACAAGATGATGCGCAATCCGGACGTCAGCGTGCGCAGCCGCGGCGTGATGGAAAAATGTACCTATTGCGTGCAGCGTATCAACGAGCACCGCATTGACGCTGAGCGTGAAGACCGCAAGATTAACGATAACGAACTACAAACGGCGTGCCAGCAGTCGTGTCCGGCGGGCGCGATTATTTTCGGTAACATCAACGACCCGAACAGCAAGGTTTCAAAGTTGAAGGCGCAGGCGCGCAATTACAGTTTGCTGGGCGAATTGAATACGCGTCCGCGGACTACTTATTTGGCGGAAGTGAGCAATCCGAATCCGGACCTTAAAGCGTAGAGCATGGGCAAGAAATAATGGACGAGCAATACAAGATAACGGCGAACGCGCAGGAAGCGCCAGTGATCGAGCCGGGCTATACCTTCGGCACGGTCACGGAAAAAATCAGCTCGATCGTGCTGACGCGTCCCGCCTCGAACGGATGGTTCGTCGGTTTCGGCGTCGCTTTTTTGCTGACGATGATGATGCTCTACGCCATGGGCTATCTGTTCCTGAAAGGCATCGGCATCTGGGGCGTCACCATCCCCATCGGCTGGGGGTTCGCGATCGTCAACTTCGTGTGGTGGATCGGAATCGGCCACGCCGGCACGCTCATCTCCGCGATTCTTCTTTTGCTGCGGCAGTCCTGGCGTAACTCGATCAACCGCTTCGCCGAAGCCATGACGCTGTTCGCTGTCGCAGCAGCCGGAATTTTTCCAGCCATTCACGTTGGCCGTCCATGGCTCGCGTATTGGCTGTTCCCTTATCCCAGCACGATGGGCGTTTGGCCGCAATTCCGCAGCCCGCTTATATGGGACGTTTTCGCCGTTTCCACCTACGCCACCATTTCAGCGTTGTTCTGGTTCATGGGCCTGATCCCAGATTTTGCAACCTTGCGCGACCGCTCCGACAATCGCTGGATCAAAATGGTTTACGGTCTGTTCTCGATGGGTTGGCGGGGCTCGGCGCGACACTGGCATCGTTATGAGACTGCCTATCTTCTATTGGCGGGATTAGCCACGCCGCTGGTGCTTTCCGTCCACACGGTTGTGAGCTTCGACTTCGCGGTCGGCATTGTCCCCGGCTGGCACACCACCATCTTCCCTCCGTACTTTGTTGCCGGCGCCATCTATTCCGGATTTGCCATGGTCCTCATGCTGGCCATCCCTATTCGCAAAATCTACGGTCTGGAAGGTTTCATCACCGAGCGTCATCTGCAGAATTCGGCCAAAGTCATGCTGGCCACGGGATTGATCGTCGCCTACGGTTACGGTATCGAGGCGTTCATGGGCTGGTATAGCGGCGATCGCTATGATGCCTTCACACTGTGGAACCGGCTGCATGGGCCTTATGCGATCCCATACTGGTCGCTTCTTACCTGCAACATCTTCATTCCGCAAGTGCTGTGGATTCGCAAACTTCGCACCAGTCCGGTGGCGCTCTTCCTGGTTTCCGGCGTGATCCTGGTCGGCATGTGGCTGGAGCGCTTCATTATCGTCGTGGTCAGCCTGCACCGCGACTTCCTGACTTCATCCTGGGGAATGTATTACCCCACTCGTTGGGACTGGATGACCTACATCGGCACCATTGGCATGTTCCTCGCTGCCATGTTCCTGTTCCTTCGTATCCTGCCTGCGATCTCGATCTTTGAAATGCGCACCCTCCTGCCGGAAGCGGAGGTCAAGGAGTGAAGCGCGAACGCATGTACGGAATCATGGCGGAGTTTGATTCGCCCACGGCCCTGGTTGAGGCGGCGCGAAAGACGCATCAGGCCGGTTACAAGAAGATCGATGCCTATAGTCCGTTTCCCATTGAAGGCCTGGCTGAGGACATTGGTTTTCACCACGATGAAGTTCCGCTCGTAGTGCTGATCGGCGGCATTGTCGGCGGCCTCACCGGCTACTTGATGCAGTACTGGATATCCGTCGTTGATTATCCGCTGAACATCGGCGGCAAGCCTTACCATTCCTGGCCCGCATTCATTGTCATCACGTTCGAGATGACGATTCTCTTTGCCGGAATCTCCGCCGTGTTTGGCATGCTCGCGCTCAACGGCTTGCCCATGCCCTATCATCCCGTATTCAACGTGCCGCGTTTCGCATTGGCTTCCAAAGACCGCTTCTTCCTGATCGTGTTTTCCTCCGATCCCAAGTATGATCCGGCGGGAACGCGGAGTTTTCTGCAGGGTCTCGAACCACGCTCAATCTCGGAGGTGCCCAGCTAGCATGCCGCGCCACCGCCAAATGTCGGCTCCCAGGCCAAACGACGGGTGCCCCATGCTTGCGCGTTCTGTGCGCAAGAGTGGGATTCCACGGACGCGTATTGCATGGGATTTCTTGCCGATGGGGATCCTGCTGTCGGCATTCGCCCTGCTCTCGGGCTGCCGCATCGACATGCATGTGCAGCCGAAGCAGAATCCGCTATCCCGCAGCGACTTTTTTCCCGATCAGCGTTCTGAGCGGCCGCCGGTTGAAGGCACCGTGGCCCGTGGTCAGTTGCATGAAGACACTTACTTTTACACAGGGAAGGCCGGCAATAATCCCGGGGACTATATGCCCTTTGCCGTGACCAAAGAAGTTCTCGATCGCGGCCGCGAGCGCTACAACATCTACTGCTCTCCGTGTCATTCGCAACTTGGCGATGGCAACGGCTTCATTCCCTCGCGCGGATTCGCGCGCAAGCCGCCATCCTTCCATATCGCGCGGCTGCAGAAAGCTCCGCTCGGTTACTTCTACGATGTCATGACTAACGGCTTCGGCATCATGCCCGATTACGCCTCGCAGATTCCTCCCGAGGACCGCTGGAAAATCGTGGCCTACGTCCGGGCTTTGCAGCTCAGTCAAAGCGCAACTCGGGCGAACGTGCCCGCCGGGCAGACCGTCCCTTCGGAGCCACCGTTGTTCCGCGGCCAGCCGGGTTCAGGCGCGACCCTCCCGGTGATTGAATCCGCAACTGGTTCGAACTCTGGTGAGCACAAATGAGCGCCGCGACTCCACATCTCGACTTAGCGGCGCCCGAAGTTGTAAGGAAAATCTCGCAGCGCTCGCTCGTAATCGGCGGCATCTTCGCCGTGATCTCTGGCGTGCTGGCGCTCAAGCAGCCCGGCGAGTTCTACCGCGCGTACCTGCTTGGCTTCATGTGCTGGCTGGGCGTCGCCCTTGGCTCCATGTCCATTGTCATGATCCGCCACCTCACTGGCGGTGGCTGGGGTACAGTCATTCGCCGCATTCTGGGTGCGGCCATGCGCACGCTGCCGCTGCTTTTCGCGCTCTTCATTCCCATCTTCTTCGGGATACATAGGCTCTACATCTGGGCCCAGCCGCTCGGCAACGTTCAAGACAAACATCTCCGCGAACATCTCGAACAAATCACGCAGACCTATCTGACCGTGAACGGCTTCATCATTCGCGCCGTGTTCTACTTCGCGATCTGGAATTTGCTCTCGTTCCTGCTGTCGATGTGGTCAAAGCAAACCGACCGGCCCAATGCCCCCGACAATAGCGGCCGTTTCAAAGCGGTCAGCGGTCCCGGACTCATCCTCTACGCATTCACCATTTCGTTCGCCGCAATCGACTGGATCATGTCACTCGACCCCAGTTGGATCTCCACCATCTTCGGCCTGATCGTCCTCATCGGCCAGGTGCTTTCGGCGATGTGTTTTGCGGTGGTCGTCGAACGCATCCTCTTCAACTACAAACCCATGTCTGAACTGCTCAAGCCCGACTTCGTCCAGGACCACGGCAAGTGGATGCTGACCTTTACCATGGTCTGGGCCTATTTCAACTTTTCGCAATGGCTCATCATCTGGGCCGGCAACCTGCCCGCGGAGGTCACTTTTTATTTGACCCGCCTGAACGGCGGCTGGGGATCGATTGGGCTGATTTTGGTGCTGTTTCACTTCGTTATTCCTTTCATGCTGTTGCTATCGCGCTCCTTCAAGCGTGACATTCGAAAGCTGGTCTGGGTCGCAGTCCTGCTTATGCTGATGGGTTATATCGATCTGCTCTGGATCATCGAGCCGAATTTCTCGAAAACTTTGAATGTGACTCTGGCGGATGTAGTCGTGCCCATCGCCATCGGCGGTATCTGGCTTTGGTATTTTTTCCGCAACCTGGCTGCGCTGCCCCTTGTGCCGGCCTATGACATGGACGCCCACGAAGTCTTGCAGCCCGGCACGTGAAGCTCATGCGTGACGAAGCGATGAATTACGAGTACTAACGAGAGATGACCGACGAGACCAAACACGAGAACACAACCGGGAACAGCGGCTATGAGCGCCAGGATCTGCAGGTGTCCGGCATTCTATATTTCCTGCTGGCCATCGTTGTTGGAGCTGCGATCGCTCTCGTCGGCCTCAGAGGACTCTTTTCGCATCTCGACCATCGCGAAAAAACCTTGCAGCCTCCAGTGAATCCGCTGGCAACGAACGTGCCGACTGACACGCGCCACATCGCTCCCGGATATCCCCAGAGCGCTTTCCCCAGCCCAAAGCTTGAGGAAGACGAGCGTGGTCAAATGAACGGTATCCGGACGAACGAAGAGGAAGTGCTCTACAGCTACGGATGGGTGGATGAAAGAGCCGGCACCGTGCGCATCCCTATCGAACGCGCCATGGAATTAATCGTGCAGCGCGGGCTTCCGGTGCGTCCGCAGGCGGCAGGCGGCGACCGTGCAGCCGCATCCGGCGGAACTGAATTAACCAAGAAGGGCGAAAAGAAGTGATCTGTAAGCGGAACAATTCGATTCCGACCGGGCGCGTGTTGCTGGCAGTCGTGCTGCTGTCCACTTTCGCCTGGGGACAAATGAACAACGGCATCATGGGCGCTCCCGCGAACACGCGGCCTCCGCGACTCGAGAATGTCGGCATCGAGCAACACCTCGACGCACAGGTACCCCCCGATCTCAGCTTCCGCGATGACGCCGGCAAGACCGTGAAACTCGGGGATTACTTCGGCCGCAAACCCTTGATCCTCAACCTGGTTTATTACAACTGCACCATGCTGTGCGGCGAGGCTCTGGCCGGGCTCTCCAGCGCCATGCGGATGGTGAAGTTCGACGTAGGCAATGAATTCGATGTGATCACGGTGAGCTTCGATCCGCGCGAAACTCCCGACATGGCTGCGGCTAAAAAGATCGACTATGTGAAGCGCTACGGCCGCGCCAATGCCGCCGCGGGCTGGCACTTTCTCACCGGTCAGCCCGATTCGATCAACGCGCTGACTAAAGTTTTCGGCTTCCAGTATCAGTACGATGCCAAGAGCAATCAGTATGCGCATGCGACCGCAATCATGGTCCTCACGCCGCAAGGTCGCATCTCACGCTATTTTTACGGTGTGGATTTTCCACCCAAAGATTTGCGCATGGGACTGGTGGAGGCTTCGCAGGGCAAGATCGGCAATGCCGTCGATGCAGTGCTGCTCTACTGCTATCACTACGATCCTGAGACCGGAAAGTATGGCGCCATGGTAGCCAACATTCTGCGGCTGGCGGCGGCCGCGACGATTCTCTTCATGGGCGGTTTTCTTTTCATCTTGTGGCGGCTGGATCTTTCGGTAACCAGGAGAACGGCGAAGGCGGCAACAAAGACACGGTATGCTCAATAATTTTCCATTATGGCCGGAGCAGGCGTCCACCATGGCGCGCAACGTGGATGCTCTTTATATCTTCCTGCTCATCGTCACCGGGATGATGACGCTGCTGATCTTCGTCTGCCTCGTCTACTTTGCCGCGCGCTTCCGTTACCGCCCCGGGGTTCCGGCCGAGCAGATTGAAGGCTCTACGCCGCTCGAACTCACCTGGAGCACAATCCCCTTCCTGGTCTTCATGGTGATTTTCGCCTGGGGCGCAGTGGTGTACTTCAAAGAGCGCACCCCACCCGCCGACGCGACCGAAGTATATGTCGTAGCAAAACAATGGATGTGGAAACTGGAACACGCCGAAGGACAGCGCGAGATCAACGAACTGCACGTCCCCGTCGGACGCGACGTGAAAATGATCATGACTTCGCAGGACGTGATTCACAGTTTCTTCATCCCGGCCTTCCGCATCAAGCAGGACGTACTGCCCGGCCGCTACACTGTGGCGTGGTTCCGCGCCACGAAGCCGGGCACCTATCACTTGTTCTGCGCCGAGTATTGCGGCACACAGCACTCCGGGATGGTTGGCGACATAGTGGTCCTGCCGCCGGCTCAGTACGAAACGTGGATGAATGGCGGTTCGACCGGTCCGCTTTCGGCTACAGGCGAAAAGGTCTTCGCCGAACTGGGCTGCGCCACCTGTCACCGCTCCGATACGCAGGGCCGCGGCCCCAATCTGCACGGAGTTTTCGGTAAACCAGTCCAACTGGAAGATGGCCGCACTGTCGCCGCTGACGAGAATTATCTTCGCGAGTGCATTCTCGACCCGGGCGCGAAGCGCGTGAAAGGATTCCAGCCCATCATGCCCACTTTTCAGGGACTGGTCAGCGAAGAGCAGGTAAACGCGCTCGTCGCCTACATCAAGTCAATTGCCGCAGCGAAGGGTAATGCCGCCAAGACCAGCGCCAGCGCGGCCGCGCCGCCAGCGCAAGCGCATGGCCAAGCAAAAGGAAGTCAGGTGCAATGAGTATGCCGAACCCTATCCCTCAACCCACGATCGCTCAGACAGTGGAACGAGAGAACTATCTGAACACGAAGTATGGAGTGTGGTCATGGCTGCTCACCACGGACCACAAACGCATCGCACTGCTCTACCTCATTTCCATCACCTTCTTCTTTTTCATCGGGGGCTTCTTCGCGCTGCTCATCCGCCTCGAACTGCTCACCCCCGCGGGCGATCTGGTGCAGGCCGACACTTACAACAAGCTATTCACCATGCATGGCATGGTCATGGTGTTCTTTTTCCTCATTCCTTCCATCCCCGCGGTGCTCGGCAATTTCCTCGTGCCCATGATGATCGGGGCCAAAGATCTCGCCTTCCCGCGCGTCAACCTGCTGAGCTGGTATCTCTACGTTATCGGTGGCGTGATGATGATGCACTGCATGCTGACTGGCGGCGTCGACACCGGATGGACGTTCTACGCTCCCTTCAGCACGAACTTCACCAACACGAAAATCGTCGAAGCCGGACTTGCAATCTTCGTCGCCGGGTTCTCGTCCATCCTCACCGGCCTCAACTTCGTAGTCACCATTCACCGCATGCGCGCGCCCGGCATGACATGGTCGCGCCTGCCCTTGTTCATCTGGGCGCACTACGCCACCAGCATCATTCAACTCCTCGGCACGCCGGTCATCGCGGTGACCATTGTTCTGGTTGCCTGCGAACGCGCGCTGCACCTCGGCATCTTCGATCCCAAACTCGGCGGCGATCCGCTATTGTTCCAACACCTGTTCTGGTTCTATTCCCATCCCGCGGTCTACATCATGATTCTGCCGGCAATGGGTGTCGTTACCGAGATCATCGCCTGCTTCTCGCGCAAGCGCATTTTCGGCTACAGCTTTGTCGCGTTCTCGTCGATTGCCATCGCCGTTTTCGGCTTTCTCGTCTGGGCTCACCACATGTTTGTAGCGGGAATGTCGGTGTACGCCGCGCTGGTGTTTTCTTTGCTGAGCTACGCCGTCGCAGTGCCTTCCGCGATCAAAGTTTTCAACTGGACAGCCACTCTTTACAAGGGATCGATCCACTACGACGCGCCGATGCTTTACGCTTTCGGCTTCCTCGGGCTCTTCACCATGGGCGGCCTCACGGGACTCTTCCTCGCTGCGCTCGGCATCGACGTCCACGTCACCGACACTTATTTTGTCGTGGCCCACTTCCACTACATCATGGTCGGAGGCGCGGTCATGGGCTATCTCGGCGGAATGCATTTCTGGTGGCCGAAGATTTCCGGCAAGTTGTATCCCGAGGGCTGGGCGCGCCTGGCCGCGCTGATCGTTTTCATCGGCTTCAATCTCACATTCTTCCCGCAATTCCTGCTGGGCTACATGGGCATGCCGCGGCGCTATTACGATTACAGCCACATGCCGGAATTCCAGGTGCTCAATGTTCTGTCGACCGCGGGCGCAACCGTTCTCGGAGTTGGATACCTGCTGCCCATGATTTATTTCCTCTGGTCGATGCGCTACGGCAAGCCCGCATCGGACAATCCGTGGAATGCCGCGGGACTCGAATGGAAGACGCCGTCCCCGCCACCGACGTTCAACTTCGATGAAGAACCAGTCGTAACCTGGGAAGCTTACAACTATGAGGAATTGGACGCGCCGGACAAAGACGCGCCCCATAACGAGGAGGTCCCTGTTGCCCGATAGCTCCACTGCAACTGGCCTTCACTCTGAAGAGCACAACCCGGCACTCTTGCACCATTTCGCCGACGCCGAACAGCAGCGCGATGCCGCCAGCCTGGGAATGTGGGTGTTCCTAGCCACCGAAATCATGTTCTTCGGCGGCCTGTTCTGCGCGTACCTGGTCTACCGCCGCTGGTACTTTGGCGACTTCGCTGCTGCCAGCAAGACGATCAACATGGCCTATGGCGCCACCAATACTGCCGTGCTTATCTGCAGCAGTTTGACCGTGGTCCTCGCCGTCTGGGCTGCGCAGACTGCGCGTCGCACGCTGCTGATCGGGAGTCTCATCCTCACCATGCTCCTCGGAATGGTCTTCCTGGGCATCAAAGGCATCGAATACCGGGAGAAGTTTGTGGAGCATCATGTCCCGGGAGCATCTTTCAGTTTCGAAAAAGAGCCGATCCCAGGACATCCCGGGGAGTACGCCAACCCGCGGCACGCGCAGATTTTCTTTTCTCTCTACTTCGTGATGACCGGCCTGCACGCGCTGCACATGATCATCGGCCTGGGCATTTTTCTCTGGCTCTTAGCCATGGCCTGGAAGGGCCGGTTCACGCCAGAATGGCATACTCCAGTCGAGATCGGCGGCCTCTACTGGCACTTCGTCGATATCATCTGGATTTACCTGTTCCCTTTGCTCTATTTGATTGACCGGCACCCGTGAGGCTTGCATGTCCGCACATTCGTCATCATCGACTTCGTCGCCTTTGAAAGGCTACTTCGCAGTTTGGATCGCGCTGCTCATCGGCACCGGCCTGACCGTCTACGCCGCGACCCTTGATTTAGCACCCTACAACGCCGCCGTCGCGCTCGCCATCGCCACCGTCAAAGCAACTCTGGTCGTTCTGTTCTTCATGCACGTCTGGCATGCCGGCGAAAAGCTGATCAAGCTGGTCGTGATCTCGGCACTGTTCTTCCTGCTCCTGCTGCTGGGACTAACCATGACCGACTACGCCACGCGGCTGTGGAGCTAGCGAGATAAGCGGGTGGAGCAGGCCCTCCGGGCCTGCGTCGAAGGCGACCATTTGAGTCGGGCTTCGGCCCTGAGGGATTTCATCTCTCATCCCTTCAATCTGCGGTATACTCGCGCCGATTGACTACAACGCAGCATTCCTATGAGGTGACCCATGGCGTTCTGTAATTCTTGCGGTGCAAACATCGTTCCCGGAACCAGGTTCTGTAACAAGTGCGGCGCAGCGGTGCTCACTTCAACCCTGCCCTCCGCCGCTCCGCCGCCCACGGCAGGCCCCACGCCCCCGGCAGTCGCCCCTGCACCATCTTCGGGCGGCGGAGCCCTCAAGGCCATTCTGATTGTCGTGGGAGTGCTCGTGCTCGTTGCGATCCTCGCCGTGGCTTCGCTCGGGTTCTTCGCCTGGCGAGTGGCTCATCGCGCCCACATTCGCCATGACGGCGACAACGTGAGTGTGGAAACCCCATTCGGCTCGGTTGAGACCACGAAAGATCCGCAAGAAGCGGCCCGCAACCTGGGAGTGGATATCTATCCCGGAGCTCAGGTCATGAAACAAGGGTCTACCTCCATGACCTTCGGTTCGGTTCATACCGCGATGTTAACCTTCGAAACTTCCGACTCCGCGGACAAAGTCTGCAGCTTTTACAAGCCAAAGTTTCCCAACGCGATGGTTGTAAGCTCCGATAACAATCAGTGCAACATCGTCTTCAATGATCAGAAGAACATGATCACAATTAACGCCAAAGCGGAGGGAGACAAGACCAAAATCGTAATCTCCAATGTGACGCACAAGCCTAATGGGGGAAACTCGTCTTCGAATTGAGGTCTTCGAGTTGAAGTCCGGGAACTGAAGTTCCTCGAATTGAAGAGAGTCCGGGCCGCATGCCAGACCGATTCGCAGAACTCGCGCAAGCGGCAAAATCCGAGTCCGTTCACGTGGATGCACCAGCTTTGGCTGAGGCTCTGCGCAAGGAGATTCGCGGTGAAGTCCGGTTCGACCGGGGCACGCGCGCGCTCTATTCGACCGACGGCTCAAACTATCGCCAGGTTCCCATCGGTGTTGTGCTTCCCCGCGATGAAAACGATGTTGCAGCGGCAGTAGCGCTGTGCCGTCAGTCTGGCGCTCCACTTCTCTGCCGTGGTGGCGGCACATCGCTGGCCGGCCAGTGCTGCAACGTCGCCGTCATCCTCGATTTTTCGAAGTACATGGCGGAGATTCTTGAGATCGATCCCGTCCGCCGCATCGCCCGCGTGCAGCCCGGAGTCGTGCTCGATACTCTCCGCACCGCTGCTGAAAAACACCATCTCACCTTCGGCCCCGATCCTGCCTCTCACGATCGCTGCACGCTCGGTGGCATGATCGGCAATAACTCCTGCGGCGTCCATTCCGTCATGGCCGGCAAGACCGACGACAACATCGAAGCGCTGGAAATCCTCACCTACGGCGGCATCCGCATGAAGGTTGGCGCCACGTCGAGCGGTCAACTTCAACGCATTCACGAAACTGGCGGCCGCGGCGCCGAAATCTACACCAGCCTGCAAACCATCGCCGCCACTTACGGCGATCTGGTACGCCAGCGGTTCCCTAAGATTCCCCGCCGCGTCTCCGGCTATAACCTGAATTACCTCTTGCCCGAGAATGGATTCCACGTTGCCCGCGCACTGGTCGGCTCCGAGGGCACATGCGTCACCATTCTTGAAGCCACATGTCGCTTGGTCGAAAGCCCACCCGAGCGCGTTCTGTTGGTCGCCGCCTATCCCGACATTTATGAGTGCGCTGACCACGTCCCTGAAATCATGGCGCACAAGCCCATCGGGCTCGAAGGCTTCGACGATCTCCTGGTCGGCTACACGAGACAGAAAGGAATCAACCCGGAAGGCCTAGCGCTGCTGCCGGAAGGCGGCGGATGGTTGATGGTGGAGTTCGGCGCTTCTACCGCGCTCGAAGCCGAGTCGCAGGCTCGCAGTCTGATGCAGGCTCTCACCCGCAGTTCCCATCCACCGAACATGCACCTCTATACCGGCAAGCAACAAATCAAACGCGTGTGGGAAGTCAGGGAGTCCGCTCTCGGCGCTACTTCGCATGTGTCGGGCGAAGCGATGAGTTGGGAAGGCTGGGAAGATGCCGCGGTCGCTCCCGAAAAACTCGGCGGCTACCTCCGCGATCTGCGCATCATGATGGCCGCCTACGGCTATAAAGGCTCGCTCTACGGCCACTTCGGTCACGGATGCGTGCATACCCGCATCAACTTCGATTTGCAATCGAAAGACGGCATCGCCAAGTTTCGCAAATTTATGGAGCAGGCCGCCGACCTTGTGGTCAGCTACGGCGGTTCCATCTCCGGCGAGCACGGGGACGGTCAAGCCCGCGGCGAGCTGCTTCCGAAAATGTTTGGCGCGGAACTGGTTCAGGCTTTTCGCCAGTTCAAGTCCGCGTGGGATCCAGGATGGAAGATGAACCCTGGCAAGCTGATTGAACCCTACAAGCTGGACGAAAACCTCCGCCTCGGCGCAGCCTATTCTCCATGGGAACCGAAAACCAATTTCCAATTCGCCGACGACCACGGCAGCCTCGCCCAGGCCACTCTGCGTTGCGTGGGGGTGGGAAAGTGCCGCCGCGAAGAAGGCGGCCTGATGTGCCCGAGCTACCGCGTCACGCACGACGAGGAACATTCCACCCGCGGACGCGCCCACCTGCTCTGGGAGATGACTCAGGGCGAAGGCCGAAGCGATGGAATCATTCGCGACGGCTGGCGCAGCGAAGAAGTCAAACAGTCGCTCGACCTCTGCCTCGCCTGTAAGGGATGCAAGAGCGATTGCCCGGTAGGCGTTGACGTCGCCACGTATAAGTCCGAGTTTTTATCTCACTACTACGAAGGCCGGGTGCGCCCGCGCAGCGCATACGCTTTCGGCAACATCGGCCTGTGGGTGCGGGTCGCATCACATGCGCCCGGCCTCGTCAATCTCACGACACAACTTCCGTTACTGCGCGATCTCTCGAAGCTGATCGCGGGAATTCCAAAACAGCGGGCCATTCCAGCTTTTGCCCCCGAGAGTTTCAAAACCTGGTTCCAACGCCGCCGGCATAACATAGACGGCCCGCCGGTGCTCCTCTGGCCTGACACTTTCAATAACTATTTCCATCCGAACACTGCAAAAGCCGCCGTCGAAGTGCTCGAAGCCGCAGGCTTCCGGGTCATCGTCCCACGAGCCAGCCTCTGCTGCGGCCGCCCGCTCTACGACCATGGCATGCTCGACCGTGCCCAGGCGCTGCTGCTTCAGATCCTCGACGAGCTCTCGCCCGAAATCGAAGCCGGCATCCCCATCGTCGGCCTCGAACCCAGCTGCGTCGCCGTCTTCCGCGACGAACTCATAAATCTGTTTCCTCACGACGAACGCGCGCAGGCGCTGTCGCGCCAGACCTTTCTGCTCAGCGAATTCCTCGAAACCAACGCAAGAGATTTCCCGCTGCCTCGTCTCGATCGCAAAGCGCTCCTACACGGTCACTGTCACCACAAGTCACTCATGAAGATGACCGCCGAAGAGGCCGTCCTGCGCCGCCTCGGCATCGACTTCCAAAGCCCTGCTCCCGGCTGCTGCGGCATGGCCGGCTCATTCGGCTTTGAAAAAGACAAATATGACATCTCGATCGCCATCGGCGAACTCGAACTCATGCCCGCCGTTCGTCAGGCCCCGCCCGACTGGCTGATCGTCGCCGATGGCTTCAGTTGTCGCGAGCAGATCGCCCAGGGCTCGCCGCGTCACGCTCTGCACTTGGCTGAAGTCCTCCAGATGGCACTCGATGGCGAAGGCGTGCGCGAGTCCTCTCCCTATCCTGAGTCGGCCCGCACGCGCCAGCGTGACGCCGAAGTTCTTCGGTCCATGAAGCGCGCGGGCCTGGGATTGGCGGCCATGGCAGCAGGCGGAGCCCTATTATGGGAATTGTCCAGAAAACGCTGATTCTGCTGTGTTTAACCACACTTTATAGCTGAATGCTAATCCCCACCCCTCGTCAGCCTGCGCTTCTTCTGGGACAATAGGGTTCGTTCGATGGATCATGAAACCACCATCACCGCCCCAGCCATAGGCAAAGTCCCCGCCGAGGCCCTGCCCACTCTGGTGGCCGCCAAGCCTCCGGATGCTCCCCTGTGCGGCTCAGTTCTGGTGCTGATCCAGTTCGACGTTTGCGAAGAGATTCGCCTAGATCAGCTTCGCCAGATCCTCGGCGCACGCACCGCCGACGCCAGCTTCAAGCACGTCGCTCCCGGATATGTCCGCTTTCAGCGTCCTCCGGTCGAAGAAGTCCTCGAACCCATCGTTCTTGAAAGCGGCGAACGACTGCAAGGCGACATCAAGTACTTCGACTACGGCGTGATCAGCGTGATCTTCGAGCTGCCCTTCTCCGGCGACTGGGATAAGCTCGTCCAGCTCTCCAGCCGCTGGGTCTGGGACACCAACTTCGAGAGCCTCGCCACCCGCATCGTCAAGCAGAAACTCGAGCTCGCCGCTCCCGCTCTGGTCAAGCCTTACAAGGCCGAGTGGCTGAAGGAAGACTATTTCATCTTCCACCTGCGCGAGATTGCCGGATCGCCCTCCGCCACCGATCTTCTCGCTTCCAAGGGTAACTTTATCTCACAGGTCGTGCGCGGCGAGAACCAGCCGCTGTCCGATGGCGAGCGCCAGGAGATCCTTCAATCGCGCATCTCCTACTACCCCAACGACCTCGCGGTCATCGGATGGAACGCTGCTTTCATCTATGACAGCGCCATCGGCGCCGAGACCGCCATCCAGCTCCTGCAGTACGCCAACTCGCAGTTGCTAGAGTTCCGCCACTACGACGAACTGCTCACCAAACAACTCGAAGGCGTCTACGACTTCCTCGATCGCGGAGGCCGCGGCCTCTGGTCGCGCTGGCGCACCGCCCGCGCCGCCTCGAAACTCCATACCGTCCTGCTCGACGTAAGCGAACTCACCGAGCGTGCCGACAACGCCATCAAGTTTCTAAGCGACATGTTCTCCGCCCGCCTCTACAAGCTCGCGGCCCTGAAAATCGGCGTGCCCGACTACAAAGATCTCGTCCAGCAAAAACTGCAAACCTCCGAAGAGCTCTACCGCTTCATGGTCGACGAATTCAACCAGAGCCGCGCCTTCGTCTTGGAATTAATGGTCGTCATCATCCTCATCATCGAGCTGATCTATTTCTTCCGCGGCAAACCCATCTAGGAATTCGTTTCGAAGCGCCGATCTGGATGAAGCGGCCGATCTGGGTTGCTTTGAAAGGGCGCGGCTTCAGCCGCACCGCAAAATCGCCGCTCACCAACCCCGTCATTCCCTCTCGTAACCTTGTCATTCCGCGAAGCGAAGCGACGAGGAACCTGCTGTTTGCCCGCGCCACGAATACTCCCGCGTAGAGGGCAAAACGGAAAGAGCACATGCCGTCGGCGGGACGACACGATAAAATGAAACAGTACGAATCCCCGAGACCCAAGACCAGAAACTGAGAACTGAGAACCGAGAACTGAGAACTGCATTGCGCGGCCTGAAAAACAAGAAAGTCCTGATCACCGGAGGCGCCAGCGGAATCGGCGCAGCCACCGCCGCCCGCTTTCTAGAAGAAGGCGCGCAAGTCAGCATCCTCGATCGCGATGCCAACGCCTGCGAATTCATTCGCAACCAGCTCCCGCAAATCTCAGCAGCCATCGTCGCCGACGTCACCAGCCTCAAGCAGGTAGAGGCCGCCTTCGCCGAAGCCGTCCACGCCATGGGCGCAGTCGATGTCCTGATCAACAATGCCGGCATCAGCATCCGCCACAACTTCCTCGACATCACTCCCGAAGAGTGGGACAAGGTAATCGCCGTAAACCTCACGGGGGTTTTCTACGTAGCGCAAACCGCCGCCCGCCACATGTGGAAGCGTTTTTCAGCCGAGGCCGGCACCGGAGTGATTCTGCAAACTGCCTCCACCAACGGCATCATGGGATATCCCTACTACGCAGACTACAACGCCACGAAAGCCGGAGTAATCGAGCTAACCAAAAGCATGGCGCTCGAATTAGCGCCCAAAGTCCGAGTCTGCGCCGTAGCGCCCGGCTACGTGCTCACGCCCATGCAGCGCGCCGAATACACCGACGCCATGCTCGAAGAAGTAAACCAGAAGATCCCCCTGCGCCGCCACGCGAAACCAGAAGAGATCGCAGCCCTCTTCGCATTTCTAGCCTCCGACGACGCAGCCTACGCCACAGGCCACGTCTACACCCTGGACGGCGGCGAAACCACCGGCGGCCTAGCCAGCCGATAGCAGAACTAGCAAATCAATAAAGGATTGTCATTCCGAATCGGGCCGAAGGCCCGGTGAGGAACCTGCTGTCCCAGCGAGCGCGATGCACGTGTGGGACGGACACTCCTGTCCGTCGCCTTTGACTTTGATCCTGAAGTTGATTTTGATGTTGAAGCCCAGTCGAGCCGGCCGGGTGGCCCATCTTTGCGTTTTTTGCAAAGGTGGGATCCCAGAGGCCTCGATCTCTAGGGGTTTGAGTGCTCCGTCTTCCCATCCAACAAATCCAGCGCATGAGGAATCAAATCCAACACAGCCTCCAAAGATTCCACCGCGCCGCTCGGACTGCCCGGCAGATTCAGGATCAGAGTCTTCTCTCGCACTCCACAAACTCCCCGGCTCAGAGCGGCGAATGAAGTTTTCTTCGCGCCTTCAAGGCGCATGCGCTCACCAACGCCGTCAATCAGACGATCGCAAATAGCCGCAGTCGCCTCCGGAGTGACATCACGCGGCGCAATCCCCGTGCCGCCCGTGGTTACGATGAAGCGCACTTCCAGCGCGAGATGGACGATGGCATTCTGAATCTGCATGGAATCGTCCTGCACGATTCGCGTAGCGACCACGCGAAATCCGGATTTCTTCAGCGCTTCAGCAACCGCCGGCCCAGAGAGGTCCACGCGTTCCCCGCGGGAGCAGGAATCGCTGACCGTAACCACAGCGGCGGTGAAAACAACCGAGCCCTCAGTTGTCGAGGAGGACATCTTCTTCCTCTTCCGTCCGGCCGCCGCCCGAGCCGCTGTCCGCACTCGTGCTGGTGGCGCTCTCACCACTCTCTTCGATCGCATCCCCGCCGCCATCGCGCTGCGATTCATCGAGCAACCGCAAGCCCTCCATCAGCAGTCCCTGGGTGTTGAGCTTTGTGGTTTCCTGATCGGTCTTACCTTCAAAATTTAGTTCAAAGTTGCCGCCCGTCCAGCGCAGAACCTTGAAGACGGCCTCATCCCCTGATAACGACCCGTAAGTCGCATGCTTGACCTGCCCCTCGACAAAGAAGACCTCACACTTCTCGCCCGCGTTGTTCAGCTTGAGCTGGCAGCTTTTGCGGCCCATTTCGAGCGACTGCATCAGGTCAATCACATTCATCTGCGCAAGATTCCCCCGCACCACGCCGTCCGACGGAGCGGTCTTCGCCATCTTCTCCAGCGCGATGCGGTCCACGGTGCGCTTGATGCGGCGCGTGGCTTCTTTCAGGAAGAAAGGTTTGGCGATGTAGTCGTCGGCCGCATCCTGAGGAGATAGACGCTCATCAATATCCGTCCGGCTAGCCAGTAAAATCGCGGAGAAACTTGCCGTGGCCGGCCGGCTCTTCAGCTTCTCAACCAGTTGCCGCCCATCCATCCCCGGCATGCGGTAATCGCAAACCACAAGCTCCGGAGGGTCGTCGACGGCCTTAAGCAATGCATCCGCCGCGTCGCCAGCGGCGACGACACGCGCGAACGGCGCCAACGCATGCTGCAGCATCCCGAGGATCATCGGATTGTCATCGACCAGAAGCAGCTTGACGTCGTTTGGCATCGATTTACTTGAACCGCCGGTACTCTCCGCTCTTGCCGCCACTCTTTCGTTCCAGCACAATCTCCCGAATCTGAATGCCCTTGTCCACCCCTTTCAGCATGTCGTACAGGGTTAGGGCGGAAATTCCGGCCGCCACCAGAGCTTCCATTTCTACTCCGGTGGCGGCGGTGGTTGCGACTTTGGTGGTAATGGCGACGCCATTCTCGCATAGCCTCATCTCGACATCAACGTGGGAAAGGGGCAGGGCGTGGCACATGGGGATCAACTCCGAGGTGCGCTTGGCGGCCATGATTCCGGCCAGGCGCGCTACCTCCAGAGGATCGCCCTTCGGATTCTTCGGCAGTGCTTTCAGCACGGCCGGCGTCATGCACACAAAGGCGCTAGCTTCGGCCTCGCGCCTGGTGTCAGCCTTGCCAGAAACATCTACCATTCTGGCGCGGCCGGCTGCGTCGTAGTGAGAGAGCTTTTTCGCCATGCCGAAGTTTCTATCTTACATGGAAGGCGCGTGGCGGCGGCTAGAGCCGCTCTCAATTCTAGGAGCTTTACGGCATCGCTGAAGCAATGCCCTGATACGAGCCTGTTTGTAGCGGCTGACGCTGCTCTCTTTCCAGACCAGGGCGGACCGCTTCAACGCGAGGCCACGCCCTTTACAGAAATTCAGTCATTGCAGCATCACGGCTATCCATTCACCTGCGAGGATGTGCTCACGATCGGGTGGAATTACGACGTAGCAGTTCGCGCGGGCTCGGGCGGCGATGTCGCCTGACCCTTGCCAGGGCACAGGTTCCGCGAGCGAGTCTTCATATTTGCCGGAAAAAATCGCGGGGAGGAACCTTGTCAGTCCAGTCTTGACGCGAATGTCGGACTTCAGACGGGTATGTACGAAGGTGAGCGGGCGTGGGGACATTCCTGACAACGCTTCAAGGATTGGTCTGGCGAATAGTTCGAAGGTGACCATGGTCGAGATGGGATTGCCGGGTAGGCCGAAGAAATATTTATGTGACTGCGGGGCTGAAGCCCCTGAGCGGGCGAGTCGCCCGCTCCCACACGAGTACGGGACTTGACCGAATATTACCGGTCTTCCCGGTTGGATTTTTGCTCCGGTGAAGAAGAACTCGGCCTGCAAGTCAGTGAGGACTTGCTCGACCAAATCGTATCGTCCCATGGAGACGCCGCCGGTCATGATGAGCAAGTCCGATTGCAGGCCTTCCTCGATCAGTTGCCGCAGACGGCGCGGCTCGTCGGGCGCGATGGGCAAGAGCACGGGCTGGCCGCCGGCTTTCTGGATCTGGACCGCAAGCGAATAGCTGTTGGAGTTGTGAATCTGCGTGGGGCCGGGTTCGGCGTCGACCTCGACGATCTCGTCGCCCGTGGTAAGCACGGCCACGCACGGACGAACGAACACTTGCAGCCGTGATTTGCCGACGGAGGCCGCGAGTGCAATGGCGGCTTCATTGAGCCGCGTACCGCGGTCGAGCAGGAGGCTTCCACGTTTGGCTTCGGCTCCCTGCGCGACAATGTTTTCTTCCGCCGCAACGGATTTTGTTATTTCAACGGAGTCTGCTCGCAGCGACGTGTACTCGACCATCACAACGGCGTCCGCGCCTGACGGCACTGGCGCACCGGTCATGATTGAGAATGCCTGGCCACGATCAAGCGCGGACGGGACTTGACTGGGCCCCGCTTTGATTTCTCCCATCACTTTGAGCCTGACCGGAACCAATGCCAGGTCGGCGGCGCACACGGCGTAGCCATCGCGCGTAGAGCGCGGGAAGGGAGGGATGTCGCGGTCAGCTATGATGGGTTCGGCGAGGACTCGTCCTGCGGCGGGGAGCAGGTCTAGCGTTTCGTTGCCGCCTGGAGCGAGGTGCAAAGCATGGTCTTCGACTGCGCGACGGGCGGCTTCAAAGGTTAGGACCAGTGATGGGGTGGGCGGTGCGGGCATTTGGAGATCATATAAGGAAACGGTGATTGAATCCGACGCGGTCGACGGATTCCAGCGGATTCCAAGTAGCACTACCCGTAAGCTTTTGATAGCAGGCGTTTTATATTTATGCAACTATGTGGTTGCAGTTGTAGCGCTTGACGAATACAATGAAATTTAGAGGGGGCTAAGCACTGTATGTCGCAAAGCGGCTCAGCATCGGCGATCGACATTTCTCTGAAGGAGCAAAGAGAGATGGTTGACACGTACTCGAAGCTTCGCGAGGTGGAAACGAAGTTGGTTGGCCCGGACGGCAGGACGGAGGGTTTGCCCAACAATCTTTACTCGTTCTTGCTTCGGCTGCTGGCTGAACTGCGGGCGGGTCACTCCGTCACCCTGCTGCAAAACCGACACGAGTTCACCACGATCGAAGCCGGCAAGGTTCTTGGCATGTCGAGGCAGTTTCTGGTTCGACTGCTGGAGAGAGGCGAAATCCCCTTTCACCTGGTGGGTACGCACCGGCGTATGTACGCGCGTGATGTGCTGGCGTACAAGGTGAAGCGCGATCTGTCTCGCCACAAGACTTTAGACGACCTGGCCCGTGCGGAATTTGAGGATGGGGTCTACGACCAGGTACCGGATGATATCAACGCTGCACAATGAGCTACACCGTAGTCCTGGATGCATGCGTGTTGGTTCCCATGCCTCTGTGCGACACTCTACTTCGTCTCGCCGAGGAGCCCGCTACTTACATCCCTCTGTGGAGTCAGCAGATTCTGCTTGAGGTTGGTGGCGCGCTCGAAAGGAAGTTAAACCGAACGGCGTTCCAACAACGCAGGCGAATAGAAGCGATGCAAGGAGCCTTTCCCGAAGCTGAAGTAGGCGTGCCGGCAAATTTAGCCAGGGCCATTACTTGCGTTCCTGATCCCAATGATCGGCATGTCGTGGCCGCAGCTATCTCCGGTTCGGCCGATGCAATCGTCACCTTCAACGTCAAACATTTTCCGCCTGAATGCACGCAACAGTATGGCTTTGTTTGCCGGACGCCAGACCAATTCCTGGTGCGGCAGTTCCATCTGAATCCAGAACTGGTGCTTGAAAGACTAGACTTCCAAGCGGCCGCACTCGGCCAGCAACGTTCATTCGTTATGGAGAGACTCGAGAATATGGTCCCAACCTTTACCGGGTTAGTGGAGCTTGGAATCGCCGGCGCAGAAGAGCAAAGGGGTATATGACGGCAAAGAGCCTCTACCTGGCCAGTTCCTGGCCCAGCACCGTGGGGTTGCTGGCGTAGGATAAGCCGGTTTCGAGATCGACTATGCGGTCGCGGACCAACTGGGCGATCTCGCCGTCGAAGTGTTGCATGCCTTCGGATGCGCCGGACTTAATGGCGTCGAGCAAGGTTTTGCCATCGCGCTCGCCTTTTTCGATGCACTCCCGGGTGCGCGCATTGGCTTTCAAAATCTCCGCTACGGGGATGCGGCCGGTGCGATCAGTCTTGGGCAAGAGCCGCTGGCAGACGATGTAGCGGAATGATTTGGCGAAGCGCTCACGCACACTTTGCTGTTCCGCGGGCGAAAACGAGCTCACAATGCGCTCGACGGTTTTGGGCGCGTCCATAGTGTTGAGGCTGGAGAGCACAAGGTGGCCGGTCTCGGCCGCTTCGAGAACAATCTCGATGGTTTCGCGGTCGCGCATCTCGCCTACCAGGATGACTTTGGGCGCCTGCCGCATCGCGGAGCGCAAGGCATGCCCGAAGCTGGGCGTATCGCTGTGCAGTTCCCGCTGATGAACGGTGGAACACTTGTGGTTGTGCAGGAACTCGATAGGATCTTCGATAGTAATGATGTGATAATTCTTCTCGCGATTAAGGCAGTCGAGCAGAACGGCCAGGGTGGACGACTTACCCGATCCGGCAGGCCCGGTCACCAGCACGATTCCATCCCGCAAGTTGGCTACATCGGTGAGATGCGAGGGTAGTCGCAGAGAAGCAAAATCAGGGATGGCGGTAGGGATCACACGCATAACGACCGCGCAACTGCCGCGCTGGATAAAGATGTTGACGCGAAACCGCGCGACCCCGGCCAAGCCGTAGGATATGTCGCATGATCCGTATTCGCGCAGGGTTGCGACCGCCTGTTTGTTCTCGCCAATCAGATCTACGGCAATATGGCGCGTGTCATCGGGCGTGAGGAGGGGCAGTCCGGCCACCTGGACTGGAATGAGCTGGCCGTGAACCTGCACCTGGGGCGGGCGTCCTGGAGAAAAGACCAAATCGCTGATTTTGTCGGCGGCGCCCAGCATCGCGCCCAGCAGGGCAGGCGTAGCTACTTTACCGCTGCCGGAATAGCCTTCCAGTGAGACCGAAATTGCGGAGACGCCAGGTGTTGCCATTCCATCCTCAGTACGAACCTGTTTTAATTCTCAGGGACTGCACGCACCACAGGGAGGAAGATCCGGGGCAACCGGAGTTAGACCAGTAGCTACACTTTACCGCGCTGGGGGGCGAGACATAGGAACAGTTAGGACATAGCCCTTAGTAACATGGGGGTGGGCGGCGGACGGTGAAAGGGTCCCTTCGAGCAGGGTTCCTGGCCCCAGAGCGGGCGGGACGCCCGCTCGACAGCCGGCACGCCGCCAGCGCTATACCTGCCGCGGGGTATCGCCTTATTTCTTGGGCGGAGCTTTCTTCTTACCGTAGCCGGTTTCCACAGGAGCCCCTATGCTGGCCAGCATTTGCTTGGCCACGTCGGCATACGGGCCGGTAGGCTGGAGCTCAAGATACTTCTGAAAAGTCTCGGCGGTACCCGGAGGCGCGACCATTTTGTCGCCCTGCAAGGTGGCCTTGCCAATCATATTGACGCCCTTCTGGTAGTAGGCGTCGGCCTTGTTGGGATCGGCGGCGATGGACTTGTCGAAGGCCGCGATGGCATCGTCGATCTTACCGGCATTTGTCAACACGGCGCCGGCGTTGTAGTAATAGCCAGCCGCGCCCTCGGGATTGACTTGGGCGGCCTGGGTATAGGCCTTCAAGGCATCGTCGACTTTGCCGGCCTTGCCGGCGGCTTCTCCGAGGTTGTTGTAATACGCCGCCAGACGTTTGTTATCTTCGGGATCTTTCTTACTAGCGGTCTCGATAGTTTTCTGCCTGATCTCAATCGCCTTCTGGTAGTCGACCATCGCCTCCTGCAGTCGCTTGTCTTTTTCCGCGTGATCGGTCTGCTTCAAAGCCGAGCCGCGGTAGGCATCGGCGAGCTGTGCCCAGATTATGTCGCGCGTCGCATCCATCTGCGTGGCTTCGTTCAGAGTAGCAATGGCGCTATCGAAGTCTCCTGCCTTGATCGAAGTGTTGGCCGCAACGATCTTGTCGTTGAGGCCCTTGACGGTAGTCTTTTCCTTCTCCTGCTTTTCCAGCGCTTCCTGTCTCTGCTTGGCTTGCTCCGGAGTCAAACCCTGGCCCTGCAGGGCCCTTTCCTGTTCCTTTTTCAGATCGAAATCGAGCGTGTTCTCGCCCAGGACGACCGTGAAGTTGCTGGCGTGAAAGAGTTCCTTGCCGGCTTTCAAGTCGTCAGCGTTCTTGTAGAGTGTGATGTTATAGGCGCCTGCGGAAAGGCCCAGCGAGAAATACTCGCCCTTCTTGTTGGCCTTGATCGAGTATTTCTGGCCGTTGGTCTGGCTGACATATACGACCATAGCGTCAGCAATGGGATTACCCTGAACATCCTTGCAGACGCCCTTGACAGTTGCCGAATTCTGGGCGAAAACCGGAGGCGCAAACAGTCCCAGCATTACGAGAACGACAACCAACCCTGCGAAATGCTTCCTCATTGTGGCCTCCCGGCGCGAAACATTGCTGATTGTTGATTTCTGATTGTTGATGAAAGGCCCGCAGACGCCGCTTTCTCTTTCTCCTTCAACAATCACAATCCAACAATTATTTTTTCCACGTACGAAATGGAATCCCTGGCTCCGGCCGCGGCAAAGGCACGCAGCCGCAGGACGCAGCTGTCACAGACCCCGCATGCCTGATCCTGGCGACTGTAGCACGACCAAGTTAAATCGAATGGCGCGCCTAATTCAAGGCCCAGGCGCACAATTTCATTTTTGCGCAAACTGATGAGCGGAGTGGCGATTTCGATGGTCCCTTCTTTTGTCCCTGCTTTGATGACTTGGTTGAACGCTTCATAATACGCCGGGCGGCAATCGGGATAGCCGGAACTGTCCTGTTCCACGGCGCCGATATAGACTTTCCCGGCTCCCAGCACCTCGGCCCAGCTTACCGCGACGGCCAGAAAGTGCGCGTTGCGAAAGGGCACATAGGTTACCGGGATGGTGTCGCCGAGGTCTTGGCTGATGGTGTGGCCCGCCGTGGCTCCCGCGGGTACGGGAATGTTTTCGTCGGTCAGGGCCGACCCCCCGATGGCACGCAAGGCGTCATTTCGCACCAGGAGTTTTTCCTGGATGTTCAGGCGCTGGCAGACTGCCAGGAAGGACTGCCGCTCACGGTCTTCGGTGCGCTGACCATAACTCACGTGCACCGCCGCGGCAACATGGTCGCGGGCCGCCAGCGCAGCGCACACGCAGGAATCCATACCTCCGCTGAGCAGAACGACCGCGCGGGATTTTGTTGGGTGTGGCATGTTTGTCAAGGCGACTAAACGCCTTTCATCGCCGGGTCCCAGATGAACTTGTGCAATTGCAATCCCAGGCGGGCTGGAACATCGTCCGCGAGCATCCACTCGGCCAATTCTTGCGGGTCCAGGAAACAGTGCGAGCTATCCCGCGCCCCGGTGGCATCTTTCCGAAACGCGGGTGAGAACAGCACTGCATTCACGCGCTCCGCCAGGCGATGCCTAAAGGTGAAGTCGCGGGCAAACTCATAATCCGGCCGTCCACTCAGAACGAACTTGACCTCATCGTGCGCGGTCAGCGTTTCCAGATTCTCGATGTGAAATGTACCAACCTCACCCGAATCTGGACACTTCACGTCGACAATTTTGACGACCTCCGCGGGAACCCGGTCAAGCGGGCGTTCTCCACTGGTTTCAAGCAGCACTCGATAGCCGGCTTCGAGCAACTCCCGCATCAGCGGAAGCAGTTCGCGCTCCTGCAGCATGGGCTCGCCACCGGTGATCTCGACCAAACCGCCATTGGGACTGAGCCGCACCACCTCGTCGCGCACGGCTTCGGTATTCATCTTGCGTCCGCCCTGAAACGTATACTCGCTGTCGCACCACGAGCAGCGCAGATTACATCCCGTTAGGCGTACGAAGACACAGGGCAGCCCGGCGTGCGTCGATTCTCCTTGCAGCGATTTGTAGATTTCAGTTATCTGCATGAAGGCAGTGGTCGGTGACCAGTGGCTAGTGGTCAGTGCAAACAGTTAGCCGTGAATGCTTGACCAAGGAATCTATACTCTGGTCACTGACCACTGATCACTGACCACTGTTACTCCGAGTACTTTGCTGTCGTAGTATCGGTCTCGAACACTGTTACGTCTTTCACGCGCACGCGGCCGTTGGTTACGTTCTTCAGCCGCGCGTTCGATTCGTCGTAAAAATATTTAGCCAGGTTCTCCGCCGAGGGATTGATCACCGTGAAGGGCTCGATATCGTTGATCATCTGGTGATCGAGGCGCTCGATCACATGCCTCATCACCTCCCGCAGGTCCTTGAAATCGAGCAGCAGCCCGGCCTTGTCTAACTCGGCCCCGGCCAGCGTTACTCTGATCTTGTAATTATGGCCGTGCGGATTTTCGCACTTGCCCTTATAGTTGCGCAGGTAATGCCCTGCTGCGAACGTGTCGTCAACCGTTACTTCGAACATGCATCCCTCAGCGGCGCCGCTTGGATACAAGCCGGGCCGCGTTTCATCACGAAACATCTATTGTAACGCGGCCTGAACGGAATGCCGCTTGACTGCCTTCTCCTCCTAAAGGTAGCTTGCCTATTCACCTCTTTTCATTGACCAAGGAGACATATGCTGCGCCGTAATTTATTGCTTCTCGTTCTCTTCGCGCTTGCGTTAACCGCCAATCTTGCCAGCCGAACTAAGGCCGAGACCGCGGAGTACGACATCAAGGAGCACTATACGAAGTACGAGTACAGAATTCCCATGCGCGACGGTGTACATCTCTTCACCTCTATCTATGTGCCTAAGGAAACCTCCCGCACCTACCCGTTCCTGATTAATCGAACTCCCTATAGCGTGGGTCCGTATGGTGTGGACCTGTACCGAAAGCAGCTTGGCCCGTCACTCGAGTTTGACAAGGCGGGCTACATCTTCGTCAACCAGGATGTCCGTGGGCGCTTCATGTCGGAGGGTACGTTCGTCGAGATGCGCCCGCACATCGACAATAAGAAATCCAAACAGGATGTGGACGATGCCAGCGATCTCTACGACACCATCGACTGGCTACTCAAGAACGTGCCTGACAACAACGGGAACGCCGGCATCTGGGGCATTTCCTATCCCGGATTTTTCACTTCCGCCAGTATCGTCGACTCGCATCCCGCTCTGAAGGCGGCTTCGCCACAGGCCCCCATGACCAATCTTTTTATGGGCGACGACGCCTACCATGGCGGCGCGTTCATGCTCGAAGCCAACTTCGGTTTTTACGCGTTCTTCAAGCCGCAGGAGAATCCTCAGCTTCCGCCCAAGAACTCCGTGCCCTTCGACTTCGGCACCAAGGACGGCTACGATTTTTACCTGAACGCCGGCCCGATTGCGAATCTCTCAAAGTACCTCGAAGGCAAGAGCGCGCTGTGGGACGACCAGGTTCACCACGACACCTACGACGATTATTGGAAGGCGCGCAACCTGGCGCCGCACATGAAGAATATCCATTGCGCCGTGCTTACCGTCGGTGGATGGTTCGACGCCGAAGACCTGCAAGGCCCGTTCAGCACCTTCCACGCTATCGACAAAAACAACTCCGGGATTTTCAACGCGCTGGTGGTCGGTCCCTGGGTGCATGGGGGTTGGGGCCGATTCGATGGCAATCATCTGGGTCGAGTTGAGTTCGCGTCGAATACCGGGGACTATTACCGCAAGAACATTCTTTTTCCTTTTTTCGAGCAATACCTCAAAGGAAACGGCGACGCCAAACTTCCCAAGGCATACGTCTTTGAGACGGGCACAAATGTTTGGAGGCGCTACTCCGCGTGGCCTCCGAAAGACACCGAGGCGAAAACCCTCTATTTCCAGGCGCGTGGCGGACTTTCGTTCGATCCACCCGCTTCCGACTCGCCTGCATTCGATGAATATGTCAGCGATCCGGCAAAGCCCGTGCCTTTCGTGAATTACATTTCGACCAGCGTGCCACAGGAATACATGGTCTCAGATCAGCGCTTCGCCGATAGCAGAACCGATGTTCTGGTTTATGAAACGCCGGCGCTGCAGGAAGATGTGACCATCGCCGGCCCGATTTCGCCGCGCATCTTCGTTTCGACCAGCGGAACGGATTCCGATTGGGACGTGAAGCTGATCGACGTGTATCCCGCTGACTATCCTGACAGCAAGCTCGACCAACCCAAGCCCGAAGATAAAGACAAGCCACGAACCGATGTGCCTCCGCCTTCTTTCACAATGGGGGAGTATCAGCAACTGGTGCGCGGCGAGCCTTTCCGTGGCAAGTTTCGCCACAGTTTCGAAAAGCCCGAGCCCTTTACCCCCGGCAAGGTCGAAGAGATCAACTTCACCATGCAGGACGTGAACCACACATTCCGCCGCGGCCACCGCATCATGGTGCAGATCCAGAGTTCCTGGTTCCCGCTCACCGACCGGAATCCTCAGACCTTTGTGAACATTCCCGACGCCAAGCCCTCGGACTTCGTGAAGGCCACCGAGCGCGTGTATCACACCAATGCAGAGCCTTCAGGGATTGTCGCGGGTGTGCTGGCAAGCCCAGGAGCGGCGGAAGAGCACAAATAGCCTCAGCCAGCTGCCGTCCCCAATTCAGGCGATAGCCCAGAACGGGAATAGAGGGGATCGGTAGGGCCGCATGCGCTCGAATCTTCGCCGCATGCTGGGGTACAATTACGTCCATTCGCCTCACTACTGGGTTCGCTAAATACGTTCGACCCGCGCCTGCGGGATTATTGCGAGGCGTTAAGGACTGGTCCCGATGAACGTCCTGTTGCTGTCGATGCCTGATTCCTTCGAACACATGCCCCGGTTGCGATACGCATGCCGAACGGCGCGCTCACGTCCCTTGCGGGAAACGTCGATCCGCATCACCGCGTGGCCGTGGCTGATCTGATCCTGGCTCACCGCGAGGTTCGCGAAACTGTGACGCGGCTTGTCCGCGAGCTTAATCCGGAGGTCGTGGGACTCTCCATCATGACATTTCAGCGCCGGACTGCCGGCCGCATCATCGACCTGGTGCGTGCTATGCGGCCGGGAGTGAAAATCGTAGTGGGCGGGTACGATCCCAGCCTTGCTCCCGAGGCATACGAGAATATGGGCGTCGACTATCTGGTGCGCAGCGAGGGCGAAGTCACGTTCCGTGAGCTATTGCGTGCGATCGAGCAGAACTCAGGAGTCGAGCAGATATGTGGCCTGTCGTGGTGGAACGGCGAGAGTTGGGTGCATAACCCAGCGCGGCCACCGCACCGGCTTGAAGACAAGGAAATCCGCCCGCCGAACCGCGATGCGCGCGTGCTCAAGGGTTACACGCTGATAGGCCGGCAGGTGGATGTAATCGAGACCTCGCGCGGCTGCACCTTCGATTGCAGTTTCTGTTCGATCATCGAAATGCGCGGACGCAACTTCCATACCTATTCATTCGACCGTGTGCTGGCCGACATTCGCGACGCCTACGATCACGGCGCTCGAACCATTTTTCTGGTCGACGATAACATTACTTTGAACGTGCGCCGATTCGAGGCGCTGTGCGAAGCCATCATTGCCGCTGGGTTGCACAAGATCGATTACTTCGTGCAGGCCATGACCTCCGCGATCGCAAACCACGGCGAGACCCTTGCTCCCCTGATGCGGCGAGCTGGCTTTCGTTACGTTTTTCTGGGCATTGAAAACATCCTCGAGAGCGACCTGCAATTCTTGAAGGCCTCGGCCAAGAACACAGAGCGTACGAACGGGCACAACACAGGAAACGCCACGCTCAAGGCCATCGATTACATTCGCAGCAATCAGATGTACGTGGTCGGGGGATTGATCGTTGGCAGTCCCGGCGATACGCGCGAATCCATCGAGGCCAATCTCGAATTCGCTCGCCGCTACGTGGACTGGCCCTACATCCAGCATCCGACGCCGTATCCGCGCACGCCGATGACGAAGGATTTCCGCGACCAAGGCTTGATCATGAACGAGCGGCTCGAAGAATACGACGGCACTACGGCTGTGGTGCGCACCGAGCACTTGCCCGCCGAGGAAGTCGAATTCATGCGCTGGAAGGCCGAGCGCTGGATGAAGGTTCACCATGTGCCGGTGGCTCTAAAACACGATCCGAAATTCGTTCTGACCACTGGGTGGAAGATGCTTGCCCACACTTTTCGTGGACGCTCGATCCGCTCTGCGCTGGGATTGGAGAGCGAAAAGAAAGTGTTTGAACGGTACCGGGAGATTCGGCGGGCGGAGCGGGAGTACGTGTGAGGCAAGGGCCGCGCAGTTGATGAGGTCAGATTCCCGTTCAGTTGTGTACCCCGAAAAACTCCTCGACGACCCTCATGTCCGTAGTCTTCTTGTAGTTCGGCAGGCTCTCGATAAACACGCGTCCATACTGCTTCTTCAGAATTCGGTTATCCAGCAGCACCAGGAGGCCTCGATCGTGCAGCGAGCGAATGAGCCGTCCAAAGCCTTGTTTCAGCGTGATCACGGCTGCGGGTACTTGATACTGCAAGAACGCATTGCCGCCGTCGACGTCAATTGCCTTCACGCGCGCGGCTACGACCGGGTCGCTGGGCACGGCAAACGGCAGGCGGTCGATGATGACGCAACTCAACTGCTCGCCTTGCACGTCAACACCCTGCCAGAATGACGAAGTCGCAAACAGAACGGCATTCGGAGTCAACCGGAACTCCTCGAGCAGCGCGCTTTTCGGCGCATCGCCCTGCCGCAGCATGGGGAATTCCAGCAGGCCCAGCAGGCGCTGGTAAATGTCATTCATCTGCGCGTAGCTGGTGAAGAGTACGAACGCGCGTCCTCGGGTGATCTCAAGCAGTTTGCGAATGCGCTCCGCCGCCAGCGCGGTGAACTGAGGAGTGCGGGCGTCGGGGAGGTCAGGTGGCACATAGAACAACGCCTGATTTTCATAGTCGAAGTGCGAAGGCAGCACGGACTCGCGCGCATGCTCCAACCCCAACCGTTGCCGGATGTATTCGAATCCGCCGCCGACGGCGAGCGTCGCCGAGGTTAGAACTGCGCACTCCAGCTTCGACCACAGGCACTCGCGCAGGATCGGGCCGACATCGATTGGTGTTGCCTGCAGGAAAACGTTTTGCCTTCCGCGTGAGCTTTCTGAGTTTTTCTCTGTGCCGGAGCCTGCCCTGAGCGAAGTCGAAGGGTGTCTCTGCGGTGAATTAGTTCTTCCGCCTCGCCGCTCAATCCAAAATACTGTATTGCGATCGTCCGACTCCATGGCGAAACCGAGTTGCACCTGGAGTTCCTGGGCGCGCCGGACGAAGTTGAAAATCTCTTCCGGTTTCTGCGGCACTCCCTCCAGTTCGCCCGTCAGCCGCGTGAGCGCGTGATTCAGTGCGACGAACTCGTCTCCGTTCTCTTCCAGAAACTCTCGCCGCGTCTCGAATGCGAAGCGTCCCTCCCCGGGTGGCAACAGCGAGAAAAAGAATTGGGATCGCTCCCGCAAACTTCCCAGCGCTCCTGAAAGCGACGCCGAAAGCATCCGGTGATGTTGCAATGATGCCTCAACGTCCCGCGCCAGATCCTCCACACGCAAATTGCTGACCGAGATTCCGAAGTAGTTGCCCGCCACATCCTCCAGTTCGTGAGCCTCATCGAAAATCACGGCCGCCGCTTCGGGCAGAATGCCGGCATCAGGCGCGCCGTCGGCCTGCAGCTTAATGGCGAGATCGGCGAAGAACAGATGATGATTCACGATAATAATGTCGCTCTCCATCCCGCGCCGCCGCATTTCAGTGATGAAGCACCGCTCCCACTCGCTACACTTTTGCCCGATGCACGCTTCAGTTCGTGCGTCCAGTTTGTGCCAGAGCGCGCTGGTCTCGGGAAGTTCGGCAAGTTCCGCGCGGTCGCCGGTGGAGGTCGTTTTCTCCCACGCTGCGATCGCGCGATATTGCTCAATCTCTCCCAGTCCGCTCACCACGGGCTGGTCGGTGAGTTCATAGAGCTTCTTGCGGCATAAATAATTGTTGCGGCCTTTCATGTAGCAAACCGAAAGCCGCTGGGTCGAAAGTTTGTCGCCAGACGCCGGTTCCCCGAACAGCGCCCGCTCGAGAAAAGGAATGTCTTTGTAGAAGAGTTGTTCCTGAAGATTCTTGGTGCCAGTCGAGATGATCACGCGCTTGCCCGACCGGATTACGGGCATCAGATACGCCAAGGTTTTCCCTGTGCCGGTGCCGGCCTCCACAATCAAGTGCCTTTTTTCTTCGAGCGCCTGCTCGACCGCCTGCGCCATCCGCAACTGGCCGCGCCGGAATTCGTAAGCTGGATGCGTCCGAGCCAGCACACCACCGGGCGAAAAGAATTGATGGAGTGAAGCATCCTTCCCGCTCGGCGCCGGGCGAGTTGGTGTTGCACAAGACGCAGGTTGGGAGCTTAAAGCCACGGGAGTCTCTATAATAAGGGTTCCTAGTGATCAGCAGTTGATTGCCACTGATTTTGACTCAACCCACTTACAACTCGACCAGCACTCTCGCCACCACCGCAGCCGGCGTCCCCACGCTTGCCATCGTCGGACGGCCCAACGTAGGCAAGTCCACGCTGTTCAACCGCATCGTCGGTTCGCGACGCGCCATCGTCGGAGACGAGCCCGGCATTACACGCGACCGCCTCTACGGCGACGCGGAATGGCGCGGCCGCCATATGCGCATCATCGACACCGGCGGAATCATTCCGGAAGACAAAGATTTTATTCCATCGGAAATCTTCCGCCAGGCGCGGGTTGCGTTCGATGAGGCGGCCGCCATCGTCATGGTTGTCGATGGCCGCACCGAAGTTGCCGCGCCGGATCTCGAACTGGTCCGCCTGTTGCGCAAGACAAATCGTCCACTCTTCCTCGCCGTCAACAAAGCCGATACCGAGAAGCAGGCCCGCATCGTTGACGAGTTTCACCGGCTTGGAATCAAGCAGATGTTCCCCATCTCCGCTGAGCACGGGCGCGGAATCGACGATCTGCTGGATGCTGTTTTGGAAGTATTGCCTCCGCCTACCGAAGACTTAATCACAGAGGTCACTGAGAACGCAGAGGAAGCACAGGGAGATACAGACCAAGCGGAGGGGGACTCCGCTATCGAACCCGAGCCCGTTTACGAAACTAAGGTCGCGATTATCGGCCATCCCAACGTCGGCAAGTCCACACTGTTGAATTGCTTGACCGCTTCCGACCGCGCGATCGTTTCGCCCATCCCCGGCACCACGCGCGACGCAGTTGATGAAATTGTCGAATACGATGGACGGCGTTTCCGCTTCATCGACACGGCCGGCATTCGCCGCAAAGGCAAGACTCATTTGATGGCCGAGAAACTTTCTGTCGTGATGGCGCGCAAGCATCTCGAAGGCGCCGACATCGCGCTGCTGGTCATCGACGCCACCGAAGGCGTCAGCCAGCTTGACGCCGCGATCGCCGGCTACGCCCACGAGAGCGGACGCTCGATGATCATTGTCGTGAATAAATGGGATCTCGTTACGGGCGGCGCGCTGAAGCCCGGCAGGCCATCGAAAGCCATGCGCATGCGCGAAAGCAAGCGCCCCGGTGACCGCGAGGCTTACGAAGAGCGTCTGCGCTGGGATCTCAAGTTTCTGAACTACGCGCCCATCGTCTTCGTTTCAGCCCACACCGGCAAAGGTACGGAACGGATTTTTCCGCTGCTCGAACAGGTTGCCACGGAGCGCCGCAAGCGCATCTCTACCTCGGCAATGAACCGCTTCATCGAGACTGTGGATTTTGAGCGCGCCTCGGTTCCCATGCGCTCGCGGGTGAAAATTCTCTACATGACGCAAGCCTCAGTAGCACCGCCGACATTTGTGCTCTTCACCAACCGCGCTGTGAAGTTGCACTTCTCGTATCAGCGGTTCCTGGAAAATCAGATCCGGAAGGCTTTCGGCTTTTTGGGGACGCCGATCTGGATCAAGAATAGAGCGAGGAACTAGGCTTTTTCTACTCCGCCGCGATCTCCCGATCCATCGTGAGAAATCCCACTCTCTGCACGCCGGCGTGATGTGCCACGTCGATCACGTCGGCCACGTACTGGAAATCGACATCATCATCGCCTCGCACGAAGACCACTTTCTCCGCGCGCGTCAAGTAAACCTTCGCGAGCCGGGTTTCCAGATCTTCCCATCTCACCTCGTCCTGATTGATTTTCACGATTGGAGGCTGATTTTCCTTGGTCCATACCACTTGAATCACCACCGTGCGTGGCTGCGCGATGTTTTGCGTCTGCTTCTGATCCGGCTGCGGAATCTGCGCTGTCTCTCCTTCCTCTTTATCCATCGAAACCACGACCATGAAAACGATGATCAACGTCAGCAACAGATCGATCAGCGGCGTGACGTTAATCTCAGGTCCGCGCGCACCACGGCCTGCCATTGAGAATGACATGGGAGAGCTCCTCGGCTTCTCTTTTGGCACGCGCGTGTCTGCAACATCAGACACCTGTGGCGTGGGGAGAGTTCCCTCGCCGCCGGCAAACAGCAGATTCCTCGCTTCGCTCGGAATGACAAGAGTTGCCGGAATAACAAGCGTGGGCCGTCTACCCGATCGGCTCGGGAGCGGGCGGCAACGGTGGAGGATCGTATGGAGGAGGAGGCGAATCAGGAGGATTTTGAAACGCCGGTGGTACCGGCGGAGCAGGATAGAGCGAGGCGCTCAACGCTGGATAACGTGCGGCGAAAAAATATATCGAGTAGGCGGGAAAGAACACGATCGCCGGCACTGCAATCAACGACGTTATCGAAAGAAAAATGGCAAGCAACACGCATCCAGCCACCACTGCCAGGCTGATCGTTGTGACCGTCCAGCCGAGCCCTGCCGCTTTGCCGCCAAGCACGGCGGCGACCGCTACTCCCGCCGCCGGAATCAGAATGATCAGCGCGATGATGAAACCTACGATGCCGAGGAGGATCGCCGCCCCCACCGCCAGCACGATCTTCATCCCTATATAGCCAGCATAGCCGCCCTTCTCGGCCTTCATCATCGCCCACAGCCGCCGCCAGCCTTCGATTGCGCCAATGGGTTCGAAAGCCATTTGGGGCACGACGAAGTCCTTGGTCAGCACATAAATGACGGCCGACACGATGACGAAGATCATGAACGCGAAAAACAGAACAATACCGCCCAGCACCAGTGGAACCAGATGTTGTTTGGGATCGGTGAGCCATCCCACTGCAAAGGCAAAACCCAGCGGAATTCCTACCAGCACGGTCAGCACGCCCAGGGTCACCAGCGAGTAGAGCAACTTCCAGACGAAGTAGCGCCAGCCCGGCCCCTGCCGCCGGCTCCATCCCTGGCGGATGTGGCATTCCTTCGCCAGCACGCTGTCGAACAAAATGAAGCGCATGACGCTGCTGATGTACATAAGAAGAATGCCCAACACAAATGCGGAAGCCACTAGCGTCGCGATCAACCCCGCGTAAAGCATGGGATCTGTCCCCGCGCCGGGGAACATAAAATGCTCGGTGCCGGGGCGCCGGGGAATGTTGAAGTTGGAGAGATTCGGCACGTGGCAGCCGCCGGAACTCAGTTCCCCGGCCAGCAATCCCACGAAGGCAAGCCGCGTCCACTGGCCGAACCGAAATGGTTGCAACAGCTGGCGCTTGGTGTGCTCAAAGGCGGGAGAAATTGCGTCTATGGCGGAGAATGGCAAAGCGCACCTCGGCTGCGAATGACTCAGCAGAAAAGGTACTGCGAATGCCGTTAATGATCAAATCAAATCGGAAGGGAAGGAAAGTCAGGCGTTAGAAGCTGGAATACAGGATTGGAAGACGCTGCGTTTTTCACTTCTCCACTCTCACTTCTAACTTCTGCCTTACTCGTAGCGCAGCGCTTCCACAGGATCCAGCTTGGAAGCTCGCATCGCCGGAACCAATCCGCTGATCACACCCACTATCAGCAATACCCCGCTGGAGATGAAGACCGTCATCATCGAAATCCGCAGGTGAATGTCACCTTGCCCGGAGTCGTCTTCAAACAGCGGTCCCATGAGGGGCAACGTACCTACCGCCCAGGCGATGAGATAGGAAAGCAGAACACCGATCGCGCCGCCCAGGATCATGATCAGCAAAGTCTCCGCCAAGAATTGCAGCTTGATGTGTCTCTTGCGCGCGCCCAGGGCCCGCCGCAGACCAATCTCGCGAATGCGTTCGTCCACTGAGACCAGCATGATGTTCATCACGCCAACCCCACCGATCCCTAGAGTCAAAGTTCCAATAAAAGCGAGCAAGATTTGCAGACCAATGGTTAATGCGTCGATGACGGGACGGAATTCATCCCGGCCGAACATCTGGAACGCTTTGGGATCGGTCGGTGAAAAACCCTGCCGCGACGCCACCGCAGCCAGCACCTGCGCCATTGCCTTCTTTTCAAACTGTGGCGCGATCGGCTCAAACAGCATGACCGCGGCGTAGCGCGTATCCCACAAATCTCCAGCGGTCGAGTAGGGAATCCAGGACGACTCATCATCGCTGCTGAAATAATTGCTGAGCTGAATCTTGCGCGCCATCACTCCGACCACGGTGAAGCGCACACCGCCCACGGTTACCGTCTCGCCCACGGCGGGCCTGCCGCTGAATAACTTTTCCTTGAGTTGTCCGCCCAGGAAGATGACGCGCCGCCGTTCCAACTCGTCGCCTGAATCGAGCCAGCGGCCCTCCGAGGGCACTTCGTTCCGCATCTCGCCGTACTCCGGACAAACTCCCCGCACCGGCGCTGTTCCGACCATGCGATCGCCATACGCGATCCCGGGACGCCTTACGGTTTCGCGGCATACATGCCGAACCAGCGGCGCGGTGGCCTTTACGAGATCCACGTCGGCCTGCTCGATGACTACTTTCTTTCCCGCGCGCTGTCCGCCTGGCTGCTCGCTGGTTTGCTGCGGCCAGCAAATCACCACACTCTTGCCGAACGCGTCGAACCCATGCACCAGGATGCCGCGGAAACTGCTGCCATAGGCGATCAGCAGGGTGACGGTCGCAATGCCCCACACAATTCCCAGCATGGTGAGGAAGCTGCGCGTCAGGTTCCGCTTTAGTGCAACCCAGGCTTCGAGAAGGATTTCGATTAGCATAAACACAATTTAGTAATCGGGTAATTTTAGTAATTTGGTAAATTGAAAAACCTGCCATGGCCGCGGGAGTTTTGAAATTACCAAATTACAAAATTGCCAAATTACTCAATCCTTATCTATCCCCCGGCCTCATATCTCAAAGCTTCAATCGGATCGATGGACGCGGCTCTCCGCGCCGGAAGCAGCGCCGCCGCCACTGCAACCGTGCCCAGCAAAGCAGTCGCTACCAAACTCGACTTCCAGTCGGGAACCAGCCCGGCAAAAAAGTCCGGCATGGGCAGCAGATTCACCAGGGCGCAGAAGCCGAATGCGACGCCGAGCCCCACCGCTCCGCTTAACCCGGCGATGATCAGCGCTTCCACGAAAAACTGGCGCAGAATCACTTTCGCGGGCGCTCCCATCGCCTTGCGCACGCCAATCTCGCGCGTACGTTCGCGCACCGCCACCAGCATCACGTTCATGACGCCGATACCGCCCAGTACCAGCGTCACGATTCCCACCGCGCCCAGAAAATACTTCATCCCATCGGTCATCGTTTTAAAAGCCTGCGCTTCCTGCACCGTGTCCCAGATGGGGCAAGCTTCCTTATCGTTCGGATCGTAGCGATGCATGCGTGCCAAAGCCACGCGCACTTCGTGCTTGCAAGCTTCATGTTGCTCCACGGATTTCGGCGTGACCAGAAGTTGATCGAAAGTAGTGGACGTCCCCGGAGGCTTGTCGGGGAAGTCGCGCCGCATGGCTGAAAATGGAACGAAGATCTTGTTTACGTCCCAGCCATCGTAGCTGGAATCCTGTTTCTTCTTCGCCATCACGCCGATCACGACGAAGGGAAAGTCATTCAGATAAACGTTATCTCCCACCGGATTGCGGCCGGGGAACAATTGTTTGGCCGCATCCGATCCCAGGAACGCCACCCGCCGGGCTTCGCGGATGTCGTCCCAGTCATAGAAGCGTCCCAGGCCAACGTCGAGACTGCGAATGTAGGCAAACTGCGGGTATGATCCGGTGACCGTTAACGCGGCATTGTTGAAGTTGCTGTGCGCCCGCACCGTATCTTGCTCGAGCTCTGGAATGGCGTACTGGCAGTCGGGAGTCTCCGCCTGCACCACGGGCAAGTCATCATCCTCCCAGTGCACCTGCCGCCCGGCGTGGGCTCCACCCGCCTGCAGGCTGGTACGCCCGTGGAAAACAATCATTACGTCCTTGCCCAGATTCTTGGCCTGCGCTTCCTGGCCTTTCTCCAGGCCTTCGCCGGCCGCTACCATCAGGACGATCGACACGATGCCCCAGGCGATGCCGAACATGGTGAGAAACGCACGCAGCTTGTGCGCCCACAAGGTTCGCAACACATCGCGAAAGAGATCTGCCAGAGTCATGGCGTTCAGGTGGTTGGACGCAACGGGAGCAGGAAAGTAAGCCTGCCCGGCCGGTTTATCCCCTCGCTATTTAGATACGTAGGATGGAAGCCGATTGTTCAGAAAAATACAGCCGCTTAAACGGCCTTCTCCATGGTAAGCCGAGGCGTGCCAAACAGATCGTGAAGTCCGCTATCCGTCCGCCGAAAGCGGCTTTTTCATTCAGACGGATGGCCGAATCGATGAAGGGTGTCGTACTGAGGAAAGTCGATTGTACTTTTGGCTGGCCGCCCCTCGCCTTCGCTCAGGGCAGGCTATGGGCTGCATTCTTTTCGACGCTCTGCGGCCGGGCAGCGCTTCGTCGTCGTGGAAATGCGCCAGGAAAAATCCGGATGAGATAAATGGTAGGCACGAGGAGACTCGAACTCCTGACCTCTACCGTGTCAAGGTAGCGCTCTAACCAACTGAGCTACGCGCCTACGTTTATTTTCAGGCATTCAGAGCAAAAGGGCTCCCTAGGGCGGGGCCATTTGTTCCGATTAAGATTTTACCATGCGGCTGTGGGGCCGGCGTTCGTTGGCATCTGCGCTTGCGTGCACGAATTCAGTGTGACTCGATGGTTGGCATGACGGAGAAGCTTCCTTGTAGGACATCTCTTTGCCATTCGTCTTCGACTACGTTGCGAATGAATGCCGGAGAGGTGCACTTGCCATTCGGCTACAACTTCAGGTCGCGATTTCATTTTCTACCTGGGATTCCCTACCTGCGTTGCTATTAGTGTTGTGACCAACGCCGCATAAATGTAGTGGTCGGCGAAAGCCTTTTTAAGCGCCGTGAACGCTGGCTCTCCGGTGCAGTGACCGGGGCAACGTATTCGACTCTAAACCGATCATGCAGTGCGGTGACAGTCCTCTCGATGTCAGGATCGGGTGCTGCAACGAGATGAAAGCCACCAGCAATGAAGTGAATGCGCGGCTTGATCGCAGTTGCAGATTCCACAATCTTGTCAATGCCGGGATGCGAACAACCGACCACGATGACCATGCCGTCGGGCGTATTGATGGCAAGCGACAGCTCACGTAATTCCAGCGTTCCAAGGCTTATCGGACACAAGTGCAATCAGATGGATATCGGGAGCAATCTCGACATTCTTGTCGACCAGTTGAAAGTTAGCTCCGGGCCAAGCCGACCCAAATCGCATGACTTCCGGCGGAAGTACTTTCGGCGCGGCTGAAACCGCGCCCTTTCAAAACGAATTCAAACTGCAACACTAGAAGAAGATGGAAAGATTAGGTCAAAACCGGCGAGGCCGATTAAAATGGAACCGGGAAGCTTGGGCTTGGAAGAAAATCACGACGAAGGGCAAGAGCTGGACGTGAATGGCGGAGTGCGCGAGGTCACGCACGTCCTTACTCTAGAGGAGATCGCGAACCTTGCGGCGGAAGAAGGTCAACCTGCCGAGACCCTGATGAATGTTGTCGCTTTGATTGCAAAGCGCTTTCAAACGGACGTTTGTTCTGCGTATTTGCTCGAACCGGATCGAGCCAATCTGGTGCTGGCCGCAACCGTGGGCCTTCGGCGGGAGTGCATCGGCAGTCTGCGAATGGCAATCAGCGAAGGGCTGGCGGGCCTGGTGGCGGAACAGGTGCGTCCTGTCGCCGTGGAGCAGGGTCACAGTCACCCGCGTTTCAAATACTTCGCGGAAGCGGGCGAAGATGCTTACCAGTCGTTCCTGGGAGTTCCGCTTATCGACCGGGGAGTTCTGCAGGGTGTTCTGGTAGTTCAAACCATAGAGCCTCGGGTTTTCAGCGAAGACGAGATTCTCATGCTGGCTCAGGCCGCGGCCCAAGTCGCGCCAGTAGTGAGCGAGGCGCGGACGCTGGATCGCTTCATCGCTCCGGCGCAGGAAAGGCTTTGGGCGCTGGCTCGTAACCTGTGGTGGAGTTGGGACCATGATGCGGTAAGCCTATTCCGCGATCTGGACCCGGTGCGGTGGAGGAATGTAAACCAGAATCCGGTTGCGCTGTTATCGGAGTTTCCGCTGGCGAAACTGGAAAACCGAGCTGCCGAACTGGTGCTGCACAGCAGAATCAATTACGCCTATCGCCGTTTGCAGGAATATTTGCAAGCGGACCGCACATGGGGAACCAGACATGCCGGAGTGTTGCGGCCTTCGCCGGTGGCGTATTTTTCCGCGGAATTCGGGATCCACGAATCGCTTCCGGTTTATTCCGGCGGACTCGGCGTTCTTTCGGGCGACCATATCAAGAGCGCTTCCGATCTTGCCATCCCGCTGGTCGGCATCGGATTGTTTTACGGGCAAGGATATTTTCGCCAGCGCCTGGATCTCGCCGGTTGGCAGCGGGAAGATTACCTGGAGACCGACATCGCTCAATTGCCGTTAGAGGTCGCCATCAGCAAGAACGGCCGGCCGGTAGTGGTAAAAATCGAGACCCGCACGGGCTTCATTCATGCCAAGGTTTGGCGGGTGGCGGTGGGACGCTGCGACTTATTTCTTCTGGATTCGGATGTTGAGGGCAATACGGCGGACGACCGGGAGCTGACATCGCGGCTCTATGGCGGAGATAAGCGGACTCGAATCCGGCAGGAAGTGTTGCTTGGCATTGGTGGTTTCAAAGCCCTCAGAGCCATGGGCATCACGCCGGGCGTGCTTCATCTGAATGAAGGGCACAGCGGATTTGCGCTGCTGGAAGCGATCCGGTCCCGGATGAAGGAAGAAGGCATCAGCTTCGAGGGCGCGGTGCCACGCGTTTCGCGGGAAGTGGTATTCACCACTCATACCCCCGTGCCCGCCGGCCACGATCGTTTCGATGCGGATCTGATCGAAGAGCATCTTGGACCTCTGCGCGAACGGCTTGGTCTTTCTCAAGAGAGCCTGATGGGTTTGGGGCGAGAGAGCCCAAACAACCAGCAGGAGACTTTCTGCATGACGGTGCTGGGCCTGAGACTGTCGCGCCGCGCCAATGCGGTTTCTGCGCTGCACGGCGAAGTGTCGAGGGCGATGTGGACAGGACTTTGCCCTGGTAAGCCGGAAGATGAAGTTCCTATCGGGCACATTACGAACGGGGTTCATGTTCCGTCCTGGCTGGCTCCGCAGATGTTTCGTCTCTATGACCGCCATCTGGGTACAAATTGGCACCAGCGCAGCGGCGACGCGCGCACCTGGGAAGGCATTGAGAATGTGGATGACGGCGAACTCTGGGAGACGCACCTTAGCCTGAAATCGCAGCTACTCGAGTTTGTACGCCGCCGCGCCGTGGAACAGGCCGAGCGCCGCTCCGAGCCACGCGAGGTTTTGCATCGACTGGGGAAGGTACTGAGTCCGGATGCGCTGACCATCGGATTTGCCCGCCGCTTCGCCACCTACAAGCGAGCCAACCTGATTCTGAGTAACATCGAAAACCTCGCCTCGATGGTGAACGATCCCAAACGGCCGGTGCAGTTCATCTTTGCCGGGAAAGCGCATCCGAACGATGAGCCGGGCAAACGGGTTCTGCAGCAGATCGCCGAATTGATGCGCGATCCGCAGTTCGCCGACAAGTTCGTGTTTGTCGAAGACTATGACATCAACGTCGGGCGCTATTTCGTCCAGGGAGTTGACGTCTGGCTGAACAATCCGCGGCGTCCTCTGGAGGCCTCGGGTACGAGTGGGCAAAAAGTGGTGTTGAATGGCGGACTGAACCTTTCTATTCTCGACGGCTGGTGGGCTGAGGCCTACGACGGCATGAACGGATTCGCAATTGGGACGGGCCGAACGCATTCCAATATGAGTGTCCACGATGCGCGCGACGCAGAAGATTTGCGCCGGGCGCTGCGAGAAGAAGTGATCCCGCTGTACTACCAGCGGGATCGTGACGGTCTGCCGCGGGGGTGGATCCAGCGCATGAAGCGAACCATCCGCACGCTGGGGTGGCGCTTCAACGCCGATCGCATGGTGATGGATTACACGCTCAAATGCTACGTTCCCGCAGCCGGGGGCACATCGAGTGACATGAGATTCGCATGGTGAAACGTCTGATAACGCCAGCTTGGCCACGCGAACGCAGGCCAACAGTCCTTTCCTGCCTGGAGCCATGGTGATCGTCACTCTGGGCAATCCCCGGGACAAATTCTGGGGCACGATTCTCGCTCTGAATCCGGAAGGGCTCAGCGTGAGCGGGGTCGAGCTGGCGTCTTTTGACGATCTGGTTGTGATAGTGAGAGATGGCGAATCGTTCAGTCCGGCCGTCGTATTCTTTCCAATGCACCGGATTGAACGCATCGAACTTGACCTTCCCGATGGCAGTCTGCCATCGCTTTCGCAGCGCTTCTCGGCCAAGACCGGGCTTGATCCCGCAGTGCTGCTGGGCTCTGCCCGAGCCAACGGACAAATTGCCGGCACTCACACCGCGGTTCATGCAACCGGGGAGCGGGGATGAAACTGTCGCAAATCTTCACCGCACCCAACCAACTCACACTGCTGCGGATGATTTTTGTTCCGTTCATCGTGATCGAATTGGTGGATGGCCGCTATTTCTGGGCGCTGGTACTTTTCGTCATTGCAGGATTCAGCGATGGGCTGGACGGACTGTTGGCGCGCAAGTTGCACCAGCAGACTTTGCTGGGGCAATATCTCGATCCCATTGCGGACAAGCTCTTGTTGAGCACCATGTTTCTGGTCCTTTCCATCCTGCACAAGATTCCCTGGAAGTTCACGGTGCTGGTGTTCAGCCGCGATACATCGATCCTGGCCGCCAGTGCCGTGCTGTTTGCCATTGCGGGACTGCGCAATTTTCAGCCAAGCATCTTCGGAAAAGCGAACACGTTTTCGCAGATTGCCGCGGTATTCTTCGTGTTACTGTTTTCCATACGGCCGGCACGATGGATCTGGATCACACGCACGGTTTTCTTGCGCGCGACGTTCGCCTTCACGATTGTTTCCGCGCTGCATTATGTGTTTCTGGTGCAACACCGGCTACGGGCGCACTCGCATGCACTGGCTGAACATGCCTCCGGCAGTGTGCGCACCGGTTGACCCTGCTTCTGGCATCACCCTAGAATTGGCGATTCGCCCAAACTAGTTCATCCAGAGCGCTGCAATCTCTATGGCCTTACGCCTGTACAACACCATGTCCTCGCAAGTTGAGGAGTTCCGCACGTTGCGCGACAAGGAAGTCCGCATGTATGCCTGCGGCCCAACTGTTTACGATTACGGACATATCGGCAACTTCCGAACCTTTATAGCGGTCGACATGCTGCAGCGATTCTTGCGCCAATCAGGCTACAAGGTGCGCTACGTCATGAACATTACGGACGTGGACGATAAGATAATTCGCAATGCCGCAAAGGATGGAGTCAGCATTCAGCAATACACGGCCAAGTACGAGAAAGCTTTTCTGGAAGACTGTGCGCTGATTGGAATCGAGCAACCGGCGCTGGTGCGCGCCACTGAACATATCAACCAGATGGCGGATTTTGTGGCCAGGCTGGTAGAGAAGGGGATCGCTTACCGCACCGACGATGGGTCTTATTATTTCCGCATCGCTAAGTTTCCGCAGTACGGGAAACTCTCCAAAAAAGATTTCAGTGGAATGCTCGATGGTGCGCGTGTCGACGTTGACGAATATGACAAGGACAGCGCGCGCGATTTTGCGCTGTGGAAGGCGCCCAAGCCGGGTGAAGCTTTCTGGGAAACGCCGATCGGGCCAGGACGCCCCGGCTGGCACCTGGAGTGCTCAGTGATGTCGATGCAGGAACTGGGCGAGAGCTTCGATCTGCATGCCGGGGGCGAAGATCTTGTTTTCCCGCATCATGAGAACGAGATCGCACAATCGGAGTCACTCACGGGGAAGATGTTTGCGCGCTTCTGGTTCCACGTGCGGTTTCTGCTGGTCGAAGGCGAGAAGATGTCGAAGAGCCTGGGGAACTTTTACACGCTGCGCGACCTGGTGCTGAAAGGTTACAAGCCGTCTTCGATCCGGTATCTGCTCTGCTCGGTTCCCTATCGCCATCAGCTCAACTTTACTTTTGACGGACTCAAGCAAGCAGCGGTCTCGGTGGAACGCCTGCGGAATTTCCGCCAGCGTTTGAGCGCGGGGAATTTTCCGCTGGGCTCTAATGCGGAGATGCAAACGCTGGCCGGTGAGACTCTCGACCGCATGCGAGCCTCGCTCGACGACGATCTCAACGCTGCGCAGGCGCAGGCTGCCATCTTCGAGATGGTGCGCAGGGCCAATTCCGCGCTGGATTCGGGCCAGATCAAGAAGGACGATGCTGCGCCGCTGCTGGCCGCGCTGGAGAAGTTCGATGAGATTTTCGCCGTGCTTAAAGATGACGATGGCCCCAAGATGAAACAGGTCTTCGATTGGGCGCCAACCGAGGGCCGCGAGAAGGACATCAGCTCGGAATTGCGGGAGGCTGTGCAATCGGGCCAACTTTCTGACGCCGGTATCGAAAAGAAAATTGCGGAGATGGAAGCCGCGCGCCGTGGGCGTAATTTCAAAGTGTCGGATACTCTACGCGCGGAACTTACCACCGCCGGCGTCGTGATCGAGAATACAAAGGACGGCGTGCGCTGGCGTAGAAAGTAATTGCTCGGCTGTTAAGCTAATGGCTGAAAGCTGAGACTTCCATGAAATCTCTGGACGAATATCTCCTCGACGCCGAACAGGCCCATGGACACATTTGCGCAGGACAAGTCCTGGGTGTCCGGTTGGCGATGCTCGGGTTAGTGAAGCTTGGGATTGACGATCCGCGCGGTAAAGACCGCAAGCGGCTCGTTACCTTTGTCGAGATCGACCGCTGCGCCACCGACGCCGTGGCTGTGGTCACGGGCTGTCGATTGGGGAAGCGCGCGCTGAAGTTTCGCGACTGGGGAAAAGTTGCGGCGACCTTTGTGGACGTCAGCACTGGCAAGGCAATTCGCATCGCGGCCAAGGAATCTTCCAAGGCCCTGGCGCGCCGGATGCATCCTGAAATTTCCGACAAGAATCAGCAGCAGATGCTTGCCTATCGCGAAATCACCGATGACGATCTATTCGCGTTGCAGTGGGTGAAGGTAAATTTACCGCCCGAAGAATTTCCTGGATACAAGGGCGATCGCGTGGTTTGTGAAGCGTGCGGCGAGGGGATCAACTTTCGACGCGAGGTCATCCAGGGGGGCAAAGTGCTATGTAGAGCTTGCTCCGGCGACTGCTATTACGAACCCCTTTAGATCCAGTCGCCAGCATTCTGCAACAATCTACAACCGGTCAGAGGCAGCGTCCCACTCCTTCAGTGCGTTCTTCATCTGTTCGTCTGTGACTTCCCTATTTGGGCGGTTCCGATTGAACTGTACCTTCGCCTCATCCATAGCGCGCCGCTCGGCCTCGGTTTGGCCGGCACTCTCCTCGATCATCGCCAGTCGTGTGTATGCGGATGTGTATGCTAGTTCGAGTTGGCTTTCGGAGCTGGAGTCGCGGGCGGCTCGTTGCAGCTGATCAAGGAGCTTGATCTCTAGCAGCACGGCCTGACGTGCATGCGCACTATCCGCATGCTGAAACTGCTGCGAAGCAAAATTGGAAGCGACTGAAGGAATAGACATGACCTCCTCCGATTGCATATAGCCGCTCGATTCTGCCGCCCTGTAGCAGCCGAAGACAGCACCGACGCCGAATCCGATGACGGCGGCTAGACTGAAGGTAATCTTGATCGCTCGTGTCATCGCTTCATCCTCGAACGAAGTTCTGCGTCCGCCAGATCTGTCACCGCATTTTCCGAGACGTCCTGCCAACCAAGCGATCGCAGCAAGACCTCGGACGATTGCCGATGTTCAGTGGCTGCTCTTGAATCGCCTATTTGCTGTTCCAGCCGAGCCATCATTGCGTAGTCTTTTGCCAGCCTCAAGTCGAGGATTGGCCACAATTCAGGAGGCGCCTTGCTGCGAATCTTTGCAAGGCTGGTCACGTGGTTCTGGATTGATGATGGATTGTTTTGTATCAACAGGCTGGAGAGCGCGAACGCGGAAGTCATTTGAGCAGTTTCGCGCAATTGCTCCGCATCTTGCTTCCCAAGAGAACTGAACGAAGTGGATTGCTTGTATTGGTAGGCAATCCTCGCCGCGCCGAAATATCCCAGGTATCCGCATCCGATGCAAATGACCAGAGCGACATACGGAACGGCGCGTTTCATGCGGTCATTGTGGACTAATAGTGCGCTTGCCGCAAGTTCGCATGCTCATAGGCGTGCGCTACGCGCAGAATCGTAGCCTCCTCAAAATGTTTGCCCAAAATCTGCAACCCAATCGGCAGCTTTTCTTTCGTTCTGCCGCACGGAATTGAAATGCCGGGAATGCCCGCCAAATCTGCCGTCACGGTGTAGATGTCAGCCAGATACATGGCCAGCGGATCGTTCGCCTTCTCACCTAACTTGAATGCTACAGTCGGACTGGTCGGCGTCACGATTGCATCTACTTTGAGGAACGCTTCTTCGAAATCGCGCGCCAACAGCGCACGGACTTTCTGCGCTTTTAGATAGTACGCATCGTAATAGCCCCCGCTCAGCGCGTACGTGCCGAGCATGATGCGACGTTTCACTTCGGCGCCGAAACCTTCGTCGCGGCTGCGACGATACATCTCCGCGAGCGACTTCGCTCCCGTCGCGCGATAGCCGTAGCGCACGCCGTCATAGCGGGCAAGGTTCGAGGACGCTTCCGCCGTGGCAATCAAGTAATAAGTCGGAATCGCATAGGGCGTGTGCGGCAAGGAGACCGGCACAACCTCGCAACCCAGACTCTTCAGCTTGTCGATGGCGGATTCGACCGCGTGGCAAACTTCATCGTCGAGACCGTCGCCGAAATATTCTTTAGCCACTCCCAGTCTCAAGCCGTGCACCGGCTTTTCAAGTTCGGCCACGTAATCGGGCACGGGAACATCGGCCGAGGTCGGATCCATCGGGTCGCGCCCGGCAATCGTGCGCAACACAACCGCCGCGTCCTTCACCGTCTTCGTCAGCGGACCAATGTGATCGAGCGAAGATGCAAACGCGATCAGTCCGTAGCGCGAAACTCGGCCGTAGGTTGGCATCAAGCCCACCACGCCGCAGAACGATGCTGGCTGGCGAATCGATCCTCCCGTGTCGGAGCCCAACGCCACCACAGCCATATCAGCGGCGACGGCCGCTGCCGAGCCGCCTGAGGATCCTCCGGGCACGCGGCTCAAGTCGCGGGGATTGCGCACGGGATAAAACGCTGAGTTCTCATTGGACGATCCCATGGCAAATTCATCGCAGTTCGTCTTGCCGAGCACGACCGCCCCCGCAGCTTCCATGCGCGCGACCGCAGTGCAATCGTACGGTGGGGTGTAGTGGTCTAGAATCTTCGATCCCGCCGTGGTGCGCACGCCGCGGGTTGACATCACATCTTTGATCCCCACAGGTACGCCGGCGAGAGGCGGCAATGGCTTGCCCTCGGCTGCCATGCGGTCAATGCGGTCGGCCTGCTCCAGGGCACGCTCTTTGCAGAGCGTAAGAAATGCGCCGATCCGTCCGTCTTCTTCTTGTATACGCGCGTAGTGCGATTCGGCGAGCGCGAACGCAGTCGTCTTACGCTCCTGAATGGCGGAGCGGACGGAGTCGATGGTGAGCTGGGTCGGTTCCATAAGGAAAGTGGTCAGTGATCAGTGGCGAGTCCGTTACATTGTGTTGCAAACTGACCACTGGCCACTAGCCACTGACCACTTTCTTTTATCTTTCAATCACTTTGGGAACTCGGAAGAACGTTCCATCCGCGTCGGGCGCGTTCTCCAGCGCGACTTCCTGGGATAAGGACTTGCGCAGCCCCTCTACTACGTCTTCGCGCTCAGCGTACGCAAATCTTTCGCTGTCCAGCGTAGATTCATCGACGCCGAAGCGATGGGACACTTGCGCCATCGGTTCCACGTTCGATGTGTCGAGCTCGTTGAGCCTCTCGATGTAATCGAGAATCGAGTTCAAATCGCGCAGCATGCCCGCGCGCTCTCCGGTTGAGAGTTCCAGATTCGCCAGATCGGCGACGTAGGCAACGTCTTTCTCTGTGACTTTCATGTTCTGCGAGTTGGTTTGTATGTGCGAAAGAACGAGTGCCGATCAACCCAGTCGAATCACAAACTCAATCCTCTCCACTTTTTGGCCGGCATATCGATTGAGCTGGGCAAGGTAACGCGGCGCCAGATTCTGCATCTCGCGCTTCCATCCGGCATCGGGAACCTCGACGCGCAGCACGGCAGCGGCAAACTCGAGAGCCCGCGTGCGCTCGGCCACCACCGACCCGCAAACCAAGGGCCAGGCGAGCACAGGAGCTTGTCCCTCCGGCACGCGCCGCAGCGAGCCCATCACAATTGTTTCCAATCCCGCGCCTGCCTGCTCCACTGCAACTCCTGTTGGGGCTAACTGCTGCAATCCATCGAACAACTTTGTCGAACAACAGAGATTCCGATTTTAGCACTCCGGTCGAAGGGCAGAGTCCGTCAACCTGCGCACTCAGACCGGAAACTCTCGCTTCACGAACTCGAGTGCTGCATCGTGTGAAAGCAACCGTCCCTCGAGCTGAGCGTCTTCCACGGCATCGAGAATCTCGCGAAACTTTGGCCCAGGCGCATATCCGGCAGCGATCAAGTCGTCGCCGGTCACCAAGGGCACGGGGCGAATCTTCTCCGGCGGAATCTCGGCGAGCTTCTGCTGGAGAAATTCGTAGGTGCTGAGATTGCGGTGGCTGGCCAGGCTGTCGGCGCGGTGCAACGCTAGATGTTCATCGAAACCACGCATACGAAGAAACTTCTTCAGCGTCGACTGGTTCATGCGTGGGGCGTGACCGAAGCGCATGTGATTGTCGACCAGGGCCAGAACCTGGGCGGCGGCGTGGTTGGAGAACCGCAGGCGTTCACAGATTTCCTCCGCGAGCTTGACGCCCACGTCCACATGATCATCAAAGCGGATACGGTCCGGCGCTACGCGGAATGTCGCGGGCTTGCCCACGTCGTGCAGCAACGCACCCCATGCGAGCGTTGGCGAACAAGGCTGCGGCAAGCTCTCCAGCAGCAGAAGGGTATGAATGAAGACGTCGCCCTCGGGATGAAACTCGGGCGGCTGCTGGACTCCTTTCATCCTGGAGATTTCCGGCAACACTTCCTTCAGCAACCCGGTTTTATCCAGCAGCAGAAATGCGCGGCGAGCGCGGCGGTCGGTGAGCATCTTCGTAAGTTCATCGCGAATGCGCTCGCGCGAGACGACCTGAATTTCGTGGGCAAGGTGTTGGATCGCGGCCAGCGTCGCGGTTTCGATTTCGTACTCAAAACGTGCGGCAAAGCGCACGGCCCGCATCATGCGAAGTTTGTCTTCCGCAAAACGAGTTTTTGGATCGCCGATGGCACGGATAATGCCGGCTTCAAGGTCTTTCCGTCCGCCGACGAAGTCGAGCACTTCGCCGGTCACCGGATCGAGCATCATGCCGTTGATGGTAAAGTCACGGCGGGCAATGTCCTCGCGCGGATCCTGGCTGAAGCGCACTTCGTCGGGACGGCGTCCGTCGGAGTAGCCGTGGTCGCTGCGGAAGGTTGCCACCTCAACCGCGCAGGTCTTCGGCGATGCATCGTCGGCTTCGTTCGTGCGCTGCTTTTCCAGCAGCGGCACCAGGACTACGCCGAATTGTGCTCCCACGGCATAGGTGTCAGGAAAGATCTGCATTACTTGCGTTGGCATTGCGCTGGTTGCTATGTCGTAGTCCGCAGGCTCGCGCTGCAGTAGGAGATCGCGCACGCATCCGCCGGCCAGGTAGGCTTGAAAGCCTTGCTGGCGTAGAGTTTGGATGATCGACGTGGCGAAATTCTTCAGCATCTAGCGATTGGCCTTCTGCAATCGAACTCTTGCCATGTTTTGAATTAAGCTAAGAACTAGAGACTTGATCGCACTGATTATGCCAGACGCCTACATCCTCGGGATTGAAAGTTCCTGCGACGAGACCGCGGCGGCTGTGGTGCGCTCGGGCGAGCAGGCTATCTCGAACGTGGTGGCTTCGCAGTTCGCAACGCATCACCCTTACGGCGGCGTGGTGCCCGAGCTTGCGTCACGCGAGCACCTGCGAGCGATCGTTCCCGTCGTGCGGCAAGCGCTGGCTGAGGCCAATCAGAATTACGCGTCCATCGACGCGATCGCGGTCACACAGGGCCCCGGTCTTGCTGGAGCGCTGCTGGTCGGCATCAGCTACGCCAAGGCTCTGGCCTTTGCCCTCGATAAACCGCTGATCGCGGTCAACCATCTCGAAGGCCACATTCATGCGGTTCTTCTGGAAGAACGACAGAAGGGCAAGTACGAGTTGCAGTTTCCCGTGCTTGCGCTGGTTGTGTCGGGAGGACACACGCACCTGTATCTGGCGGCCCGGAACAATCAGGGCTGGACGTACGAAAACATCGGCCACACTCGCGACGACGCCGCCGGCGAAGCATTCGACAAGGTCGCAAAGCTGCTTGGACTCGTATATCCCGGAGGTCCAATCATCGACCGGCTCGCTCCACACGGCGACCCGACGGCAGTGAAGTTTCCGCCGGCGCAGATCAAGCACCGTGATCGCCGGGACCATCGCGGCGCAGACCGCCGGGGACAGAAAGAAATGGAGAACGATCGCCCGCGTTTCGATTTCTCTTACAGCGGCATCAAGACTGCTGTGCTGCGTTACGTTGAGATTCACGACATGCATCGTTCCATCGAGATTCGCCGCAAGGCCCTGGCGAACATCCCCAAGCCGAAGCTCGAAGACTACCTGGCGAATTGCGACAAGCGGACTCTCGACCTGGTCGCTTCGTTTCAGCGTGCGATCGTCGCAGACCTGGTTGGCAAGACTCTGGCTGCGGCGCGCGCCTGCGACGTCGCGACGCTCTTCGTCACGGGCGGCGTGGCGGCTAACAGCGAATTGCGAAGCACGTTTGAGCGGAACGGCGCTCACGACGGGCTGCCCGTGTATTTCCCATCGCGGCCGCTTTCGACCGACAACGCCGCCATGATTGCAGCCGCAGCCTATCCCAAATTTTTGGCCAAAGACTTTGCTACGATGGATTTTTCAGCCGAGGCGAGTCTCCTCTTGCGCTAGTCAGCGCTTGAGTTCAGGCAATTTGCCAACTGCCACCTGCGCCAGGCATCTACTTCCCAGCCTCTTGCCGGTGGCTCTTCCCCATCACCGCATCCAGCGCCTTTTCGAGCTGACCCTCGATGTCGATATCCTTGTAAATGGCGAAGTTGGCGCGTTTTTCCTTTTCGTCGAAGCCGCTGGCGCGGCCCGCCACAATAATGATGGGGATGTTAGCGGTCTCGGTGTTCTTCTTAAGAGCGGTAATCAATTCACTGCCCGACATCTTTGGCATTTGCATGTCAGTGACGATCAGGTCAGGATGCACGCGCTCAAGAATCTGCAACGCCTCCACGCCGTTCGTGGCCGACTCCACCGCATAGCCGCGCTCTTCCAGAAAGCGGCACACGGTATAGCGGATCAGCATGGAGTCGTCGACCACCAGCGCTACTGCAGGCATGAGTTTGCAACGTGCGGAATGCACGCCCCCGGTTGGCAGACTAGCAGAGGGTTTCCGCCGGGTTCAAGGTGGAATCGAGCAGGCGTGGTTACTATGGTGATCAGGGCAGAGCTCGCGGCTTACGATTCCTGGGCTTCGCCCTCGGTACTTTCCTCAATGCTCATGTCTTTGAGTTCGCTGGATTCGAAGACTTCACGGCACTCGAGGCATTCCACGAACTCGGCATCCTCGTCGCGGCTGACAATTTGCACGCGTGGGTGTTTGCAAGGTTGCTTGCCGACGTTTTGAGGATGCGAGAACGGCTTTGAGGTCATAAATCCGGAAGCGTGGCCCTCACTGAAACGCGGAAGGACCGATTCGCGCGAATTTCCCGGTATTCTATCCCCGCTCCGCAACTTGTCAAGTCCCTCCGTGTAACAACCCAGTGAATTTCTCCCCAGCCCCGGCTCGTTTTGAACCTGTGTCGCTTCTCATGTCGCCTGGAATTCCGACTAAAACCATCGCCAAGGGCTAAACCATTCAATCGCCAATAGTTACCATTCAGTGCGGTCTTGGGCGTCTGGCTGCAAGGGCTTGCGTAACACCCGGCTATGGACGTAGAATCGAATTGCGACGGAAAAGGTCGGAATTAACTCTAATTCTGAGTTCGGTCGGCAGTTCGAAACGCAGGATGCTCAAGTTAACCAAGAAAACGGACTACGCGCTGATGGCCATGAAACACTTGGCCGACCACGCTGGTCAGGGAACTGGCAGCGCCAGCGCGAAAGACGTTGCTGATTCTTTCGGCATTCCCCCTGAGGCGCTGGCCAAGATTCTGCAACGCCTGGCGAAGGCTGGCCTGCTGCATTCGCAGCACGGCACCAACGGCGGTTACAGGCTGGCGCGGGCCGCGCACACGATTTCTGCTTTCGAAGTAATTCAGGCCATCGACGGCCCTTTGTTCATCACATCCTGTGTCACCGTTCGCGGGGAGTGCGGACAGAGCGATCGTTGCAACATCCGCGAACCGTTGCGCAAAGTGAACGACAGCATCGAAGCCGTACTAAGGCGCATCAAAATCTCGCATATGCGGGAAGAACCAGAAACATCCGCGAACGCCGCCAGCAAGCCAGCCGAACTGGTGACGATCGTATAGCAGTTGCGCAAGCTGGATTTGATTCGTATCAGGGCACGGCTTCAGCTTTTGGCCTGCCCTGAGCAAGCGAAGCGCGCCGAAGGGTGCCGCTACAGGCACACGACTTGATGAGGGCTTTAGCCCCTGAGGGTAGGAGAAGCAATTATGAGCACGGATGTAAAGGTTCCCCAGCAACTTCCGGTCACGCAGCATGCCGCTCCCCAGGGAGTAAAGCTGCCCATTTATATGGACAACCACGCCACCACGCCCATGGATCCCCGGGTGCTGGAGGAGATGCTGCCCTATTTCATGGAAAAGTTCGGCAACGCCGCCAGCCGCAATCACTCGTTCGGCTGGGCGGGTGAAGAAGGCGTGGAAACGGCGCGTGAGCGCATCGCCAAACTGATCGGCGCCACCACCAAAGAAATCATTTTCACCTCCGGCGCCACCGAAAGCGACAACCTCGCCATCAAGGGCGTGGCGGAGATGTACCGCGAAAAGGGCAACCACATCATCACCGCGGTCACCGAGCACAAGGCTGTGCTTGATACCTGCAAGCGCCTCGAGAAATACGGCTACCGCGTGACCTACATGCCGGTGCAGAAAGATGGCCTGATCGATCTCGAAGACCTGAAGCGCGCCATGGATGACAAAACCATCCTCGTGACCATAATGGCCGCCAACAATGAAATCGGCGTGGTGCAGCCCATCGCGGAAATCGGCAAGCTATGCCACGAGCGCGGCATTATCTTTCACACGGACGCAACACAGGCAATCGGGAAGATTCCGATCGACGTGAACAAACAGAACATCGACCTGATGTCGATCTCGGGACATAAAATGTACGGTCCCAAGGGCGTGGGCGCTTTGTACGTTCGCCGCAAGAATCCTCGGGTACAGATTTCCGCCATCATCGATGGCGGCGGCCACGAGCGCGGCATGCGCTCCGGCACGCTGAATGTCGCGGGCATCGTTGGTCTAGGAAAAGCCTGCGCTATCGCGTCGGAAGAAATGTCCCGCGAGGCGGTTCAGTTGGCTAGCCTGCGTGATCGTCTGCGCGACCGCATCATGAGCCGTCTGGATGAAACTTACATCAACGGCACCATGGAGCATCGCCTGCCCGGCAACCTGAATATCAGCTTTGCCTACGTGGAAGGCGAATCGCTGCTGATGGGCATCAACGACATTGCGGTTTCGAGCGGTTCGGCATGCACCTCCGCGACCCTGGAGCCATCTTATGTGTTAAAGGCTCTCGGCACCGGCGACGACCTGGCACACAGTTCGATCCGTTTCGGCATTGGCCGCTTCAACACCGCAGCCGAAGTCGATTACGTGGCCGATCGCGTCATAGAAACGGTCGAGCGTCTGCGCGAACTTTCTCCGCTATACGAAATGGCGAAGGAAGGCATCAATCTGAAGGATGTAAAGTGGGCAGGAGAAGCGCACTAGAAGCAAGTAGCTAGTACCTGGTACCGAGTACCGAGCGCGAGCCGCGAGGCGGCGTAAGAATCAGGATTCTTAGGAGAGACAATGTCATACAGCGATAAAGTAATCGATCATTACAACAATCCGCGCAACGTCGGCTCCATGGACAAGAGCAGCGCTGACGTTGGTACCGGCCTGGTCGGCGCACCCGAATGCGGCGACGTCATGAAGTTGCAGATCAAGGTCAACCGCGAGACCAACGTCATTGAAGAAGCCAAGTTCAAGACGTTCGGCTGCGGCTCCGCGATCGCGTCATCGTCTTTGGCGACTGAATGGGTCAAGGGCAAGACGGTGGATGAAGCTCTCGCCATCAAGAACATGGACATCGTGAAGGAGCTTTCGCTTCCTCCGGTGAAGATCCATTGTTCTGTGCTGGCCGAGGACGCTATCCGCGCCGCCATCGGCGACTGGAAGAAGAAGCAGGAAGCCACGAAGCCGGTTGCGTCTGCGGTAGCGCAGTAAGTTTTCGCGCGCTCTGCGACTCGACTGAGGCCCGAAAGGGCGTGTTTTCGGTCGCGCCAGAACGATTGGGAAGGCACGACTTGGGTCGTGCCGCAATCATTCCCACATCTGGCGGCTTCAGCCGCTGAGGAACTGCGTCAGGAATTCGCATAACAATGACAATGGCAACCGAACAAATCGCAACACTGCCGCAAACCGCGCCGGCCAAGGGCATTCAGGTAACCGATAAGGCCCTGGTCAAGGTGCGCAGCGCAATGGCCCAGGAAGGCATTTCGCCCGAGCAGGGCGGACTGCGCCTCGGCGTGCAGGGCGGTGGCTGTTCCGGCCTGAGCTACAACATCCGCTTCGACACGCAGCCGCGCGAACGCGACCGCATCTTCCAATACGGCGATGTGCGCGTTTTCGTCGATCCGAAGTCGTTTATTTATCTGCACGGCATGATCCTGGATTACCAGGAAACGTTGATGCAGCAGGGATTCGTCTTCGTGAATCCCCAGGCCACAAAGTCGTGCGGCTGCGGAACGTCATTCTCCGCGTGAGCTTTGCTCGTGTGGCATTGCACGTGTGGCTCGGACACTCCCTTCGGCTTCGCTCAGGGCAGGCTCTGTCCGAGTAAGCTCACCACGAAACCGCCGCGTCGCTCGTTAGAGCTTTGTTCAAGTCTTTTCTCGTGAAGTAACGTATGACGTCATTGACCACGATTGCCGCGAAGCTCGCACCTGAGGAAACCCAATCCTGCTGGTCGTGCGGAACCATGCGCGCCGCACACTTCTGCCAGGCCTGTGGCAAGGTTCAGCCTCCGGCGCCGGTGGATTATTTCGCCTACTTCGGTCTGACGCGCAAATTGAATCTCGACGTCACCATTCTGGAAAAGGACTTTTACGAGCTGAGCCGCAAGTTGCATCCCGATCTCAATGCCCAGGCCGGCAGCCAGGAGCAGGAGTGGAGCCTGCAGCAGAGTTCCATGCTCAACGACGCTCACCGCACCTTGAAAGATCCGATCAAGCGCACCGAGTATCTATTGAAGCTGGAAGGCGTGGAGTTGGAAGAGCAATCAAAGACCGCAACGGAGCAGGCGCGCTCCAGCGGCGAAATCAAGAAGCAAATCGTGCCGCCGGATCTGCTGGAAGAAGTTTTTGAATTGAACATGCAGCTCGAGGAACTCCGCACGCACAAGAAACTGGGTGAGGACGATCCCGCACTGATCGAGGAAATCGCCCGCCAGAAGCTCGAACTCGAAGAAAAGCAGGAAGCTCTCCTTCGCGAGTTGGAGTATCGCTGGAAGATGTGGGATGGAATGGTTCAGCGGGAACAGAACGGTCAGCCCGTCTCAGAAGAAGAACGCAAGCAGGAGCGCGACAAGATGGTTGACGTGCTGAACCGGAGGAACTATATCCGGAACTTGGTTCGCGACGTAAACGAAGTTTTGGAAATATGAAGTCAGAAATCAGAATGCAGAAGTAAGAACAAAGGGTTTACCTCTGCATTCTTACTTCTGCCGTCTGCATTCGTAACTATGGCCACTGACCGCATCGTCGGCATCGACCTCGGCACCACGAATTCTCTCGTGGCCTTCATGCAAGGGGAGAGCCCTGTCGTGATCCCCGGCGACGACGGCTCGAATCTCGTTCCTTCGGTCGTCGCACTCGACGAAAGCAATCAGCCCGTCATCGGCAACGCCGCGCGTAAACATCTCACCGAGACGCCCGAGCGTGCCGTCTACTCCGTCAAACGCCTCATGGGACGCGGGGTTGACGACGTTCGGGAGGAATTGAAGTTCTTTCCGTTTCGCCTTGCCGAAGATCTGCAAGCTGGCGAAGTTCTTCGCATCAAATTGGGTGAGAAGACTTTTACGCCGCCCGAAATCTCGGCTCTAATCCTCCGCCAGCTCAAGCGCAATGCGGAACGCTTCTTCGGAGCCCCGGTCGCGAAAGCCGTCATCACCGTCCCCGCGTATTTCAACGATGCTCAACGCCAGGCCACGAAAGATGCCGGCCGCATTGCCGGCCTCGAAGTCTTGCGCCTCGTCAACGAACCCACCGCCGCGTCGCTCGCTTATGGACTCGATAAAAAGCAGAACGGTATCGTGGCAGTCTACGATCTCGGCGGCGGCACCTTTGATATTTCCATTCTCAAGCTGCACGACGGAATTTTCGAAGTCATCTCGACCAATGGCGACACGCACCTCGGCGGCGACGACATCGACAATCTGCTGATCACCATCGCGCTCGACGATACACTCGGCGACTTGGGTCTCGATTTTCGGCGCAATGCCGAAGCTGTGCAAGCCATTCGCAATGCGGTCATTGAAGCCAAGATTGCGCTCTCCTCGCAGCCTTTGGTGAAGCTCGACGTCGAACTTCCCGGTGGCAAGCGCTACCTGCGAGAGATCACACGCGAACAGTTCGAACAACTTATTCAGCCCATCATCGATCGCACGGTCGGCCCCTGCAAACAGGCCTTGAAAGACGCTGGCCTCAAGCCCGAGCAGATTGACGAAGTAGTCCTGGTCGGCGGATCCACGCGCATCCCCAAAGTTCGCGCTCTGGTCAAGGAACTCTTCCACCGCGAACCGCATACTGACCTGAATCCCGATGAAGTCGTAGCGCTCGGTGCGGCGGTACAGGCCAACATTCTCGGCGGAGGCTCCGATGCTACCGAGAACATGCTCCTCCTCGATGTCACGCCGCTCTCACTCGGCATCGAAGTCGCGGGCGGCGTCACCGACAAAATCATTCTGCGCAACTCGACCATACCCGCGTCGGCTACGCAGTTCTACACCACACAAGTCGATGGTCAGGCCAATGTCGCCATCCATGTGTTGCAAGGCGAGCGCGAACTGGCAAAAGATTGCCGCTCGCTGGCGCGCTTCGACCTCAAAGGCATTCCACCGATGGCGGCGGGAATGGCGCGCATTGAGGTCAAATTCCTCATCGATGCCAACGGCATCCTCCATGTCGCTGCGCGTGAGCAACGCAGTGGCAAAGAATCCGAAATTAAGGTTCAGCCCAGCTACGGCCTCACCGACGAGCAAGTTGAGGGCATGATCCTCGATTCTTTCGACAGCGCGGTAGAAGATTTCCGCCAGCGCCAGGTCATCGAAGCACGCAACGAAGCCGCAACCATCCTGGCCGCGCTCGACAAAGGCAAGAAGAGCCCCGCTTGGGGCCACCTCATCACTGACGAAAAGAAAAAGATTGCAAAGATGGAGAAAGCGTTAGTCGCCGTAAAAGCCGGAGACGATTACCAGGCGATCCGCAAAGCCATCGACGCGCTGAATCAAGGCACCACACGTTTGGCCGAGTTGATGATGGACAGCGCAGTCTCCACCGCGCTGAAAGGCAAGACCATGGACGAAGCCGACATGGGCGAAGGCCCCACAGCCCCGCATCCCATGGCGAAAGCAGAGTTTGAGTAGCGCCGGCGTCTCGCCGGCTGTCGCGAGGGCGTCTCGCCCTCGCCGCATGAGCAACGACGAGTCTGACGAATATTGAAGGAGTAAAGATGTCAGAACAAAAAACACAAGGCGCCGGAACAGCCACCGAAGAAGCTCCCGGCGAAAGCAGGATCAGCGAAAACACGGTGCAGCTTACATTCTTGCCCGAGGGTAGGACGGTGCAGTTCGAGCACGGCAAGCTGCCTTACGAACATCATGGCAAGGAAGAGTCGATTCTCGACGTCGCGCTAAATAACGGCGTCACACTCGACCACGCCTGCGGCGGCAACTGCGCCTGCACTACCTGCCACGTATGGATCAAAGAAGGCGCCGAAAATCTTTCTCCCATGGAGGACGACGAAGCCGACCGCCTGGACATGGCCGCCGACTTACAGTTAAACTCGCGTCTCGGCTGCCAGGTGCAGATCACGAAGTCGGGTAAGGTAGTCGTCGAGATCCCAGCCTGGAACAGGAATTACATATCGGAAGAGCATCACTAAAAAGCAGGTTTCAAAGTTTCAGGGTTTCAAGGTTTCGAAAACACAGCAACGTGGCCTCGCACAGTAAGCGCTTTGGTTTTGAAACCTTGAAACTCTGAAACCTTGAAACTTTGCACGTAAGGAAACTCCCCATGCCCAAACAGCTCACCTGGGACAACGCCGAAGACATCGGCATCCTGCTCTCCGAAGTTCATCCCGAACTCGATCCGCTTACCGTCCGCTTCACCGACTTGCACCGTTACGTCACGGAACTGCCCGATTTCAAAGGCGATCCGAAGGCGTCCAACGAAGGCAAGCTCGAAGCCATCCAAATGGCCTGGCACGAAGAAGTTCAGGACCGCACCCAGGGATAGGCCACGGGTTATGCCATCCCGAGGCTGCCTCCCCGACTCTTCCCAGAGAATCTTTTTACATTTCCCTGACAATTCGCGCCGGGGTGCGGCCTAGGCTAGTCTTTAAGCTGTTGTTGGCAAGGACTCCAGCAGTTCATCCTGGCCATCAACTCTCTCTCCAACTGTGTAGGGCACGGCTCAGGCCGTGCCCTATTTTTGCTTAAAGTCACCCGTGGCTAAATCTACCCGACCGTCGCTGCCACCGGCTCTTCCACGCTGGCCTCGCGCAGAAACTTCGCCGCTTCCTCCGGTGGTGTGGGATTAATGTAGAAACCGGTCCCCCACTCAAATCCCGCCGTCTTGGTCAGCTTCGGCATGAACTCAATGTGCCAGTGATAGTGGTCATTGGTCGGATCCTGTGCCGGCGAAGTATGCACCACCAAGTTGTACGGAGGATTATCCAGCACCCGGTCCGCCTTGATCAGCAAAGTCTTCAGCGCCTTTGCCAGATTCTCAAACATATGCGACGACGAATTCTCGAACGCCGACTCATGCTGCTTCGGCAGAATCCACGTCTCAAACGGAAATCGCGGTGCGTAAGGCGCGACGGTCAGGAAGTTTTCGTTCTCCGTCACCACCCGGCTCCCATTCTCAAGCTCCTGAGCAATAATATCGCAGAACACGCAGCGTTCTTTATACAGGAAGTATTGCTTCGCGCCTTCCAGTTCCTGCACCACGTTGATCGGAAGAATCGGCAGCGCAATCAGTTGCGAGTGCGCATGTTCCAGTGACGCTCCCGCTGCCTCGCCATGATTCTTGAACAGCAGGATGTACTTGAACCGCCGGTCTTTCTTCAGATCGAGAATGCGGTCGCGAAACGTCCACAGCACGTCTTCAATCCGTTTCGGGGGCAGCGTCGCCAGGCTGGCATTGTGGTCCGGAGTCTCAATAATCACCTCATGCGCCCCAATCCCGTTCATGCGGTCAAACATGCCCTCGGCCTGCCGGTTCAGCGTGCCTTCAATCCCCAAAGCCGGAAACTTGTTCGGCACCACGCGCACTGTCCACCCCGGCGTATCCCGCTGCGACGCCGGTCCACCATTCGACCCTGGACGGTAAGCCTGAATCTCCGGCGGCGTCTTGCTTTCGTTCCCGTAGCAGAAGGGACAGAATCCGCCTTTCAACTTCACGTTTTCCCGCGCGAAATCCGTGGGACGCTTCGCCCGGTCCGTGGAAATAATCACCCAGCGTCCAACAATGGGATCTTTTCTTAAGTCAGGCACGCACCAAACCTCTTAATTAGGATAGATGAATCGTTCATTCTAAGCCGTCAGGGAGGAATTCCGAAACACTTCAATTAGCGGCTGGCGGGCTTTTGACTCCGGATAGTATACGCTGACCACATCGAACCGCCACTGGCACGAAAGTGGAAATCGTCGCAGGTACTCTCGTGCCACCGCCGCGATCTGCCGCCGCTTACGCCGGTCCACCGCGGCTTCTCCGGGCTTCACGTCCAGCGTAGTCCGCGTCTTCACTTCCACGAAGCAAAGCACATCGTCGTCCCATCCAATCAAATCAATTTCCCCATGGCACCGTGGCGACCGAAAGTTCCGCGCCACCATCGTGTACCCGAGCCGCCGAAGATAAAAGTAAGCCGCCAACTCCCCCCGCCGCCCAGTCTGATAATGCGCCGCAAGTTTCGAAGCCGGCAAAGCATGCTCCCCCAGCCAGTCCAGAAACCAAACCACCAACCGAGTAGCCTGACCAGAAAACACCCGCCGCGAAAACGCCAGTCCAGAAGGCATAAACGATATCTCCAATCCAACTGTACCCGCCAAAGCCCACGCCGGATCTGATCTCTGTAACAATCTTTAAGCAGCCGCGTCCATCTTCCCAAAGCGGGAAGCCACTAAGAAGCCCTCCAATTTTCGAACACACTTTACAGAGCTCCCCATTCGCATCAAGTAACTTCTATTCCGCCAAAAGCCAAGCCCAGCACAGGGTATATACTGTCGCGGGTTCAGAAGGGACATCCATGAAACTACGACTCTCGGTTCTGATCATTGCAATTCTCACTGCAGCCAGCTCTTTCGGCAGCACGTTCAAGGTGGTCTTCTCCTTCAGCTTCCAGAACGGAAGCGGTCCCAACGGAGGTCTAATCAGCGACTCCGAGGGCAACTTTTACGGCACGACCCAATTCGGAGGCTCATCCGATAACCGGGGCGTCGTGTTTAAACTGAATGCCCAGGGACAGGAAACCGTTCTCTACAGTTTTACCGGCCAATCCGACGGCGGAATTCCCATCGGCCGCCTCATTCGCGACAGTGCCGGCAACCTCTATGGAATTACGTCGAGCGGCGGCGATGCCACGTGCAGTTGTGGAACGGTCTTCAAGCTGGAGAAAAATGGAACGTTGAAGGTGTTGCATGCCTTCAAGGGCGGCACAGACGGCGCTCAGAACCAGGGCCAGGCCGAGCTTGGGTTGGTGATGGTGAACGGTGACTTCTACGGCTCTGCGAGCTTCGGCGGCGTCTCCGGTTGCGATGGCACCCTGGGCTGCGGCGTGATCTTCAAAGTCACTCTGGCTGGCAAGGAGACGGTCTTATACAGGTTTACCGGTAAGGCCGACGGAGCATTCCCCCAGGATTTAATCGCCGACAAAGCCGGTAACATTTACGGCGAGACCGGCGGCAGCTACAATCCAGGCAACGGCGGAACTCTCTTCAAAATCAGTACGACCGGCACGTTAACGACGCTTTTCACATTCCCCGAAGGCGCCGAAGGCACGTCCCCCCGGTGGGGTCTGACCCGCACCGCAAGCGGAGTATTTTACGGAGTCACTCAGTTCGGCGGCAATACCACCTCCTGCGCAATTGGCACTGTGGGCTGTGGAGTTCTCTTCACGGTCAACGCAGCGAACAAAGAGCACGTCCCGCACATCTTCGGGAACAACGCGGCCAACGGAGAAGAGCCATCGGGCAGCCTGCTGGATGCGAAAGGTAATTTCTTCGGCGCAACATTCTACGGAGGAACCGACAACTCCACCTGCAGCCTGGGTTGCGGAGTCATCTACGAACTCTCCGCCGACGGCAAATATCATGTCCTGCATCGTTTTAGCGGGGCGAATGACGGATCGAACCCCGGCGGACCTCTGGCCGAAGATAGCGCCGGCAACATCTGGGGTGCCGACACCAACGGCGGAAGCGGAGGCAATGGGGTGATCTACATGATCACACCCTAATCCGCCGGGACTCTCTCGGCAAAATCTTGTCAATAGGCAAAAACTACGCGATCGAGCCTAACTGGCTTACAGCGAAGGAGATATATTTCCGGGAAACGTGGCGGGTTTACCCCTGTCAAATTGCTATACTGAATATATAGAGTAAAAATTCAGAAAAACGAGGCGCGGCCCTTGGGCCGCGCCTTTTCTTTTGGTGGATTCACCGGAAAAGCCGGCATTCCCACGGGAGCCCGATGCACGAACTCAAGTTCTTCACAAGTTTCGAAGAGCGGGGCGAGTGGGTCGAGCTGCGCTTCATGGCCGAAGTCATGCGCCACGGCCACAAAGTTCTAAAGCCCTGGGGAGACTCACAGCCATTCGATGTCGCCCTCCATTTCGGCGCGCGCATCGTGAGGGTCCAGGTGAAATCGACTTCCTACCGCAAGAGCACGGGATATCTCTGCCACCTGAGAAGTGGCCCGCAGCGCCCTTACACGCTGCACAATATAGATTTCTTCGCCGCCTATGTCATCCCGAAAGATGTCTGGTATCTGATCCCGGCTCGGGTCGTTCTCGGCAAGATCAAAAAGGGCCTGATGGTCTGTCCCATGCAGCGCCTCAAGGTAAATCGCTACCGCTATGAGTGCTACCGCGAAGCCTGGCGCCTGCTGCGCCCGAACCCAGAGCAAAAGAAGGCCCGCGGCTTATGACTGCGGCGGGCGGGTGGCCCATTCTAAATTTCGCGTTCTTTGCGAAATTTAGAGTGGGGATGTTCACATGTCACAGACTTAGTCCGGCGAACAAGCTAGATTGTCCTCATGCCTTGGGGACTAACGCGTTTTCAGCACAGTGGGCGGGTGGCCCACCCTTTGCGCGCGGGTGGCCCACCCTTTGCGCGTTTTGCAAAGGGTGGGTCTTCCCGAATGTGAACCGCTTGGGATATTGACTTGGGATTTGCCGCAATGCAACCGCATTTCTCCTTTACAGTTTAAAGGTATGCCGAAGGGCTTGAAGCGCTATTACGGGCACGACTATCTCCACTTTCTGACGTGCAGTTGTTATCATCGCCAACCCTGGCTGGCAAGCGCGCGCCGCCGCGATTTGTTTTTGGAAATCCTCGAACAGGTTCGGCAGCGCTATGGTTTTGTGGTGGTGGGGTACGTCGCAATGCCGGATCACATCCACCTATTGATCGGCGAACCGGAGCGAGGAACGCAGTCCACGGTCATGCAGGTGTTAAAACAGCGCTTCGCGCGGCGGGTCTTGGCCAAGAAGAAGAAATCGGCGCAGGGTACGCTGTGGCCCGAGCCGCCGCAGCGTGTATGGCAGCGTCGCTTCTATGATTTCCATGTGTGGAGCGAGCGCAAGCGCGCGGAGAAGCTGCGCTATATGCATCGCAATCCGGTAAAAGATGGCCTGGTGCAAGAGCCCGAACAATAGATGTGGAGCAGCTACCGCAGTTACGCCTCCAACGAGGAAGGCACGGTGAAAGTTAACCAGTGGCCGGCGGCAGAGCTGAGGGCTCACCCGGCTGCGCAAGCAGAACCATATCGCCGCAAATGGGAAGACCCATCCTTTGCAAAGAACGCAAAGGATGGGCCACCCGCCGTAAGCCTGTCGGAAGCTGTCTCTGGGTGACTGAGCGGGCGAGTAGCCCGCTCCCACCCGAGCCGACTACTTTCCGACTTCCAGTATGCACTGCTCCAGCACGTCCAAAGCAACGTCGGATTCTGCTTTGGTCACGACCAGCGGCGGGCAGATCCGGATCGTGCTTGGACCGCACCCCAGGAAGAGGATGCCGCGTTCGAAGGCGCGCTCGATAATCAGATCGCGCTCTGCGGCGGCGTATTCTTTGGTCGCTTTGTCCTTTACGATATCGACGCCGATCATCAGGCCGCGGCCACGCACATCGCCCACCAGTTTCAGGTTCGCGGGCCACGTGGACATACGCTTCATCACGTGCGCGCCCACTTCAGTCGTGTGTTCCAGCAGATGCTCTTTCTCGATGACGTCAAGCGTAGCCAGCGCGGCCGCGATGCACACGGGATTGCCGCCAAAAGTTGACGCGTGCGACCCGGGTACCCAGTCCATGATTTCCGAGCGCGTCATGGTCACGCCCAACGGCATGCCCGACGCAAGACCCTTCGCCATGCAAACCATGTCGGGCTCCACGCCGGTGTGCTCGACCGCCCACCACTTGCCGGTGCGGCCGATGCCGCTCTGCACTTCGTCCAGCACCAGCATGATGCCGTGACGATCGCAGATGCGCCGCAGTTCCTGCATGAAGATGGTTGGCGCGACCACATAACCGCCTTCGCCTTGCACGGGCTCGACGAAGATCGCAGCCACTTCCTCTGGAGGCAGCGTGGTCTTGAACAGCTTCTCTTCGATGAAGCTCGCGCAGCTTACCGCGAACGCGTCAGGACTTTGCGTGGCATCTTTGCGTCCGCGATAAAGATCGGGATATTGCACGTGAGTCACGCCCGGCATAAGCGGCGAAAAGCGGCGCCGCTGCTGCGGTTTCGAGGCGGTCAGTGACATCGCGCCCATGGTGCGACCGTGAAACGCGCCAAAGAACGCGATGATGTTCTGCCTCTTCGTGTGATAACGGGCGAGCTTGAGCGCGCACTCGATGGCCTCCGCACCCGAGTTGCCGTAGTAAAACTTGTGCGGGCCAGGCATGGGAGCGATCTTCGACAGGCGCTCGGCGAGCGTGACCAGGCTCTCGTAATAAAAATCCGTGCCCGACATGTGGATCAGTTCGCCCGCCTGCTTCTGAATGGCGGCGACCACATGGGGATGGCAGTGGCCGGTCGAGGTCACGGCAATGCCGGCGGAGAAGTCATAGAACTCGTTGCCGTCGACGTCGGTGACGACGATGCCGCGTCCACTCTTGGCCACAAGCGGATAGGAGCGGGTATAGGACGGCGAAATATATTTATCGTCACCCGCGAGCACGCGCTTGGCGTTCGGCCCGGGCAGGGTGGTCTTGATCTTTGGTCCTTTAGCAGCGGGACCGCCGGTCGCGGTCGTCATCATTGTCTTCGTGGTCATTGGAATCCTCCGTAAGGCGGTGGCCAGTGGTTAGTGGCCAGTGGTCAGTCAATGCAACCTCGAATCGCGTGGCTTGGTTCAGACACACGTTGACCGAGGCGAATCTTGGCGGAGGGGTTGTTAGTCGCTACCGAAGAGACTGGGACGCAGGCGCGAAGGAAGATTGGCTCGATAACGCCTTGGACATACCAGGCAGTGCAACCAGCACTCGGGCAGATGCGAATTGGGTTGGTTGCGCAGCATCGTTAACTGTCGACATTACTAAGTCATTATAGCTTGCGGTAGTGCCCCGCGTAACCCCCTTTGGTAACCTGCGCCTCGCTTCGCTCGGCTGGACAGCCGAGGCGGCTGTCCCCACATAAGCCACAGATGGTGTCGTCACATTTTGACTTCCAATGGGCTGGGCTTTAGCATGGCTGCACCCAGGCGGGGTTCCCTTGCTCGAACAAACTTTTTCTCACTACCGGATTGTTGAGAAGTTGGGCGGCGGGGGCATGGGTGTGGTTTACAAGGCAGAAGACACACGCCTTGGCCGCTTTGTCGCGCTGAAGTTTCTTCCCGAAGAACTGGCGCAGGATCGCATGGCGCTGGAACGGTTCAGGCGTGAGGCGAAGGCGGCGTCGGCGCTCAACCATCCCAACATCTGTACGATTTACGACATCGGCGAGGAAGACGGGCGCGCCTATCTGGTCATGGAGTTTCTTGACGGGGTGACGCTCAAGCATATGATCGGCGCGCGCCCGATGGAGTTGGAAGCGATCCTCGATCTGGGCATCGAGATCGCCGATGCTCTCGACGCGGCGCACACCGAAGGCATTGTGCATCGCGACATTAAGCCGGCGAACATTTTTGTGACCAAGCGCGGGCACGCGAAGATTCTGGACTTTGGCCTGGCCAAAGTGACGTCGAGTCCGGCGGCGTCAGCGGCGACGCGCATCTCGGACGCGATGACGGCGCCCACCGATGTGGCCGTCGAAGAACATCTGACCAGCCCCGGTTCGACTCTGGGCACGGTTGCTTATATGTCTCCGGAGCAGGCGAAGGGGAAAGAACTGGATTCGCGGACGGATCTGTTTTCTTTCGGGGTGGTGCTGTATGAGATGTCGACGGGGACGCTGCCGTTCCGCGGAGAGACTTCGGCTCTGATTTTTCAGGCGATTCTGGATCGAGCTCCGGTTTCGCCGGTGCGCTTGAATCCTGATTTGCCGGCAAAGCTGGAAGACGCGATCAACAAAGCGATCGAGAAGGATCGCAACCTGCACTACCAGCATGCGGCGGATATTCGCGCCGACCTGCAGCGGCTCAAGCGCGATACGGGAAGCGGGCACTCGGCTGCGGCCAGTTCCGGGGCAGTGGCGACCGCGCTGGATACGGGTCCGCATGCAGTCGTGAGCGCGGGACCGGCATCGGGATCGGCGAAGGTTCCGGCGGCGGTGTCTTCAAGCGCGGTGAGCGCAGTCAGTGTTGCGACTGTCTCTGCAGCGGGCGTTGCTCCCGCAAAGAAGTCGTGGAAGATTCTTGTTCCGGCGGTGTTGGTAGTGTTGGCCGCGCTGATAGCCGGAGCATTCTATTTTCGTTCGCGACAGGCTTCCGGGCTAACGGAAAAAGACAGCGTGCTGCTGGCCGACTTCGTCAACACTACGGGCGATGCGGTTTTTGATGGGACGCTGAAGCAGGCGCTGGCGGTGCAGTTGGAACAGTCTCCCTATCTCAACATTCTTCCTGAGTTGCGGATTCGCCAGGCGTTGAAGTTTATGGGACGTTCCGGCGACGAACGCGTGACGCGTGATGTGGCGCGTGAAATCTGCCTGCGCGAAGGTGTGAAGGCGATGATTCTGGGATCTATTTCCGGACTGGGCAGCCACTATGTGGTGACGCTGGAGGCGGTGAACGCGCAGAGTGGCGACTCGCTGGCGCGCGAGCAAGTGGAAGCAGACAGCAAGGAGCAGGTGCTGAAATCACTGGACCACGCTGCATCCAGTTTGCGTGGGAAGCTGGGAGAATCGATTGGTTCGGTGCAGAAGTTCGATACTCCGCTGGAAGCGGCTACTACATCTTCCCTGGAAGCTTTGAAGGAGTTCAGCCTGGGAGAGGCGGAGCACTCGAAGTTCAACGATGAGGCCGCGATTCCGCACCTGAAACGTGCTACTGAACTAGACCCGAATTTTGCCATGGCGCTCGCGACGCTGGGCGTGGCCTATAACAACACGAGCAAGACCCAGGAAGCTTTCGAGTATCTGCAAAAGGCGTTTGATGCGAAGGACAGAGCGAGTGAGCGGGAGAAGTTCTACATATCCTCTCATTACTACGGCATATACAGCAGACAAGCGGATAAAGATATTGAGACTCTTGAACAATGGATCCAGGCGTATCCCCGTGACACGATTCCGCGCGACAACCTGGCCCTTGCGGAGAACACGGTTGGGCAGCCGGAGAAAGCGCTGGCCAACGCGAGCGAAGCGCTGAGGCTTAATCCCAAGGACCCTTACGCGTATCAGAATGTGGCGGCAGCCTATTTGGGGCTGAATCGCTTTGACGAAGCGAAGGCAGTAGCGGAGCAGGCCATCGCACAGAAGGCGGAGCCGTGGTCGATCCATATCACGATTTACGAGTTGGCGTTCATTCGGGGCGATGAGGCCGCTATGCAACGGGAGTTGGAGCATGCGGCTGGGAAGATAGAGGAGCCTGTCATCGTTTTGTACCATGCGATGGGTGAGTGCGCGCAGGGGAGAATAAAGGATGCGCGGGCGAGTTTTGCCCGCGGCGTGAGTGTGGCGCAGGCCCAGGGACGCAAGGAATTCGCGGCGTCGATTCTGGGGGTCGAGGCAGCCTGCGATGCTAACGCAGGCTTTCCGCAGGAAGCGCGGCAGGCGATGAATGCGGGGCTCGCGCTGGCCGAGAACATTAATTCGCGGGCGGCGGCTGCGATTTTGTTTGCCCGCATTGGCGACGCGGCGCAATCGGAAAAGCTGGCCGAAGGACTGAGCAAGGAATTTCCCTACGCTACTATTCTCAACCAGGTGCACCTACCGCTGGCGCGAGCGATGACGAGCCTGGGGCGCGACCAGCCTGACAAGGCCGTGGCTGCGCTTGATTCCGCCAAGCCTTACGAATTGGGGACGGGTAATATCGCGGTCATCCTGATCCGCGGCGAAGCTTTTTTGCGGTTGCACGATGGAGCCAAGGCAGAGGGAGAGTACCAGAGAATTCTTGATCATCGCGGGCTTGACGCGGTGGCGTTGGCTTCTTCTTTGGCTCATTTGGGATTGGTCCGGGCTTATGCCTTGCAGGGCGATGCGGGAAAAGCTAAGGCGGCTTATCAGGATTTCTTTGCGGTATGGAAAGATGCGGATGCCGATGTGCCGGTTTTGAAGGCGGCTCGGGTGGAGTATGAGAAGTTGAAGTAGGGACACGCGGGCTTCGGGGTCTGCGCTAGAAAATCCTACGGTGGAGAGCGACGGGAAGCGGGTAGGGATCCTTCGACTCCGCCACGCGCTCCGCTTCGCGGAGTGCGTGTCTCCGCTCAGGATGACAGCGTATTTTGGAGTCTTCGTCGTTCCCACACTCGTCTGATATGTTTTAGCTTCCTCTGTTTTTTCACTTACATGTCAAAGACTCATAGCCCGAGCCAGTTTGCGGTGATCCTTGCCTTTGGGCTGGTGTATTTGTTTTGGGGTTCGACCTACCTGGCGATTGATATTGCGGTGCAGACGATTCCTCCGGCGCTGATGTGCGGGGTGCGGTTTTCGATTGCGGGTGTGGTGATGCTGATCGTATGCGCGGCGACCGGGCGCCGGATATGGTATTCGGCGCGGCAGGTCGCGCTGGCGGCGGTAGTGGGAATTTTGTTGCTGATGGGCGGCAACCTGACTTTGTCGTGGGCGGAGCTTTCGGTGCCGTCGGGGCTGGCGGCTTTGATTATTGCCATCACGCCGCTGTGGTTTCTGGTGTTGGATTCGATGCTGCTGGGTCATCATCGAATTTCTTGGCGAGGCAAGGCTGGCCTGGCGCTGGGGATTGTGGGACTGTTCGTATTGTTCTGGCCCGAACTACATTCAAGGTCGGCGATGGGGCGACGCGAACTTTGGGCTTCGATTGCGCTGCTGGGGGGATCGTTTTCGTGGGCGCTGGGATCGGTGCTGTCGAAGCGCTGGCAGTCGGGCATGGACGTATTCAGTGCGACGGGATGGCAGATGGTGGCGGCGGGTGCGGCGAACTTTGCGTTTTCCCTGATGGTGGAAGATTTATCGAGGGTGCGGTGGACGGGGCGGGGGGCGGGCGCGGCGGTGTATCTGGTGGTGTGCGGATCCTGGGTTGGATACTCGGCTTACATCTGGCTGCTGGAGCATGTGCCGACTTCGAAGGTGTCGACCTATGCTTATGTGAATCCGGTAGTGGCGGTGTTTCTGGGATGGTTGATTCTGCACGAGAGGGTGGACCGCTTTATTGTGATGGGGAGCGTGATTGTGGTGCTGGCGGTGATCCTGGTTACTAGCGCTAAGGTTAAGGAGAAGGAAGCAGTGGTCAGTGGCTAGTGGTCAGTGGTCAGTTCTCCGTTTTCAGAGTTTGACGGCTTCGTTTCTTTGCAGGTTTTGTTCTATTTCGAAGCGTCTTCCTCTTCTTGTTCTTCACTTTCATTTATTAGATCTACTGCGTGGCCGCGGATGGCGAAGGTTTGTTTGGGTGCGCCTGCTGGCTCGAAGGCTACGCGTGCTGGAGATCATTGCCAGGCAGGCGCGGGGCAGGCAGAATCGGCCGCATTTTCAGGAATAATCTGGCCGTCCAAGGACTTCTTCAGAACCGGCTTGCGTCGATTGACCTGTGCGACTATGGCATAGATTTTCTTGCCGTCTTCAGAGACGCCGCAATAGGCGGCATAATCGCGGTACCAACTGGCGGCGGAGTAGACGGCGTCGAACTCGGGAAGATTGATTGGGGAAATGTGGCCGGTGACGCGGTCGACGAGAAGTCATCCGCCACGTTGCCATAGCCAGTGGGGCGGCGAGGTGGATTCCTGAGGAAGACTGTCGTTGACGCGGAAGGCACGCCGGACTACGAACAGGCGGTCGGTGACGTCGTGAGTGGGGCCGATCGTGAATTCTTTGATGTGAGCGTCGACGAGGATTGGTCGAACCTTCAGGGTGAGCGGCTTGTCGTCGGCTGTGATGGTGCCTAGGGACCACTGGACTGTGGTCCATTTACCGAAAGTAACGATGTGCGGTTTGGTCGCGGCGATGGCACACGCTGAAATAAGGGGGACGAGCAGAGCGATCTGGAGACGAGATTGCAGGATGCGAATCATGGCCGAGGTTAAGCAGGAAACAGGTTGGAGCACAAGGTGAGAGGTCACAAATCTGGCGCTTTCTTCTGACGCAGGTTCCGAAGTGGAACAGTTGGCTTGATTACCTTCGCAGGCACCTGGCGGAGCGGCACACTGGGGTTGAGATTGCAGTAGAATTGTCAGAGATAGTTGCAGTGCGACGAGTTCTCCTCACGATTTCGGTCCGGCTGTGAGCAGTGAAAGCCGGACAACTTCCCAACCAGAAGCGGCTTCTGATCAGGATATGCACGTGTTACGGACAAGGCGGGAAGCACCGCGGATTTTGGTTGTCGATGACAATTCCACCATTGCCGGACTGATGAGCCAGTTGTTGATGCAGCGCGGTTACGACGTGGTAACAACTGCGGATGCGGAACAGGCTGAAGCGGAGGTGCGGCGGCAGGCGCCTGACCTGATTCTTTCGGATGTACGAATGCCGGGGAAGTCGGGGTATGAACTGTGCCGTGAACTCAAGGCTGACCCGGCGACGCGGCTGATTCCGTTCGTGCTGATCACGGGATTGAGCGACAGCACGGACAAGGTGCGAGGGATTGAAGCGGGAGCGGATGACTTTCTGAACAAGCCGGTGCTGGCTGAGGAGCTGACGGCGCGGGTGAAGTCACTGCTGCGAGTGAAGGAATATACCGACGAGTTGGAGACCGCGGATTCGGTTTTGTGCACGCTGGGGCTGATCGTGGAGGGGCGCGATCCTTATACGGAGGGGCACTGCGAGCGACTGGCGTTGTACGGGGCGGATCTGGGACGGCATCTGGGACTGGACGAGGATTCGATTGTGGCGTTGCGGCGCGGGGGATATTTGCACGACCTGGGGAAGATCGCGGTGCCGGATGCGATTCTGAAGAAGGGCACGGACCTGACGGTGCAGGAGTGGGAGATCATGAAGCGGCATCCGGTGACCGGGGAGAGCATTTGCAAACCGCTGAAATCGTTGCGGCTGGTGCTGCCGATTATCCGGCATCATCATGAGCATGCCGATTTGTCGGGGTATCCGGATGGTTTGCAGGCGAGCGAGATCCCGCTGCTGCCGCGGGTTTTGCAAGTCGTAGATGTATATGATGCGCTGCGCACAGCACGGCCTTACAAGCCGGCGTTATCGCATGACGACGCGGCGCAGACTATGCGTGAAGAGGCCCGCCAGGGCTTGTGGGACGGCGAAGTGGTGAATGAGTTTTTCAGCATGCTGGCGGAACGACGCAGCGTGGCGTGAAAAAGGAAGTTCTCTTCTCAGTATTTGGTCTCCAGTTTCCTCTTTCTAGTTTCCGGTCCTCAGGCGCGTCTTTCCGACGTACAATGGCGCAGCGTTTCCTGCGCATTCAGATTGAAGGACATCACTTACAGCATCGTTATTCCGGCTTACAACGAAGGCACGCGCCTGGGCGCAACTCTGGACAAAGTGCTGGCATACGTGCGCGCCCAGGGATGGAGTGCGGAAGTGGAAGTAATTGTTGTGAACGATGGGTCGCGCGATAACACGGCGGATTTGGTGCGCGGGTTTGCGGCGAGAGATCCTGTGTTGCGGTTGGTGGAAAATCCGGGCAACCGCGGTAAAGGCTATGCAGTGCGGAATGGGATGCTGAATGCGCGGGGCGAGATTGTCGTGTTCAGCGATGCAGATCTGTCGTCGCCCATCGAAGAGATGCAGAAGTTGCTGGCGGCGCTGGCGGCGGGAGCGGACATTGCGATTGGGTCGCGCTGGTTGCGGTCGGAATTGCAGACCGAGCGACAATCGCTGCTGCGGCAAGTGTTTGGCAGAGTCTTCAATTTATTGCTGCGGATTATTTTGGGGCTGGGATTTAAAGACACGCAATGCGGATTCAAAGCTTTCACGCGGCGGGCCGCGCAGACGATTCTGCCGCTGCAGCGCATCGAGCGCTGGGGCTTCGATCCGGAGATTCTTTTTCTGGCGCGCAAGTTTGGATTTCGCGTGGAAGAGGTTGCGGTGTCATGGGGGCATAGCGGAGACACGCGGATTCATCCGTTGCTGGATGGGGCGCGTATGTTTCAGGAGATGTTGCGCATTCGGTGGTACGACCTTACGGGCAAGTATGAAAGGGCGGGGGCAGCGCAACCGGCTGAAACCCTGCCCGGCGGACGTGCGCCCGGAGTTTGAGAATCCAAATCAAGCTGACTTACGCTTCGCGGCCGCAGCCGATTCCTTCACTGCTTCAACCACCTGATGTCCCATCTCGGAGGTTGGCGTCGGTCTTTCCCCATGTCGGACCAGGTCGGCGGTGCGAGAACCTTGATTCAGCACTGCGCCGACAGCGCCTTCGATGCAGAGTGCCTCTTTTTCCAATTCAAAAGAATGGCGCAGCAGCAGTGCGGCGGACAGAATTGCGCCCAGGGGGTTCGCGATTTCCCTGCCTGCGATGTCGGGGGCAGAACCGTGAACCGGTTCGTAGATGCCGACCGGGCCGCCGATGCTGGCTGAAGCGAGCAGGCCTAGCGAACCGACTACTCCACCGGCCTGGTCGGAGAGAATGTCGCCGAACATGTTTTCGGTAAGGATCACGTCGAAATCTTTCGGTCGCTGCACCAGCGACATGGCTGCGGAATCGACGTACATGTGGGAGAGTAGCACTCCAGGATAATCTTTGGCGCAGCGAGTGACGACTTCGCGCCACAGGCGGGAACACTCGAGGACATTCGCTTTGTCTACGGAGAGAACTTCCTGGCTGCGCTTCATCGCGAGGTCAAAGGCTACGCGAGCTATGCGTTCGATGGCGGGCTCGCCGTACGTCATGGTGTTGGTGGCCACACGGGCGCCGGGTTCGCCATGAATGGAACGCGGTTCTCCGAAATAGAGTCCTCCCAGCAGTTCTCGCACTATCATTATGTCGGTGCCACGAACTATCTCGGCGCGCAGGGGTGAACAATTGTCTAACGCTGGGAAACAGATGGCGGGACGGAGGTTGGCGTAGGCCCCGAGTTCGCGGCGCAGGCGGAGGAGTCCGGCTTCGGGCCTGAGATGGTTGGGATAATGGTCGAAGGCAGGGCTGCCTACGGCACCGAGCAGGACTGCGGAGGATGCGCGGCACGCTTGGATTGTGTCGGCTGGCAGGGGATCGTTTGCTGCGGTCAATGCTGCGCCGCCGATGTTTTTGCTCCGGAGTTGGAGTTGATGGTTGAATGCTTCGGCTACCGCTTTCAGGACCCGGATTGCCTGGTCGGTGACTTCGGGGCCTATGCCGTCGCCGGGGAGGATAGTCAGGTTCAGGAGCATGCGGGAGTTAGTTTAATGGAAAGTGGTTTTGTGGGGGCGGGATTCTGATAATTTGGACAGCAGATTTGCCCCCTGGGGGCTGAAGCCACAGATCTTGGTAGGACGCTCATCGCGGCGCTGAAGCTCGCCATTCAAATCAGACGGGGCGCTAAAGCGCGGGGCTGCATGCGGCTGGGCTTCGCCCAGGCCTGGACGGGCGAAGGCGCCCGTCCCCACACAACCTTAGTTCTCAGACAAGCTCTGGAGACCGGGTCATTGTAGGAACTTTATTCGCGCCCGCCCGTACACTTCAACGATGCATCATTCGGCAGCGAGGTCAGAGTGAAAATATCCGCCGTTTTACTTGCGTCGCTTCTTTCAGTGGCATCCTTCGCCGATTCCGCGTCAGCCCAAGCAAAGGGCCGTACGTGGATCACTGACGTCACCATCATCTCCCCAGAGAATCTCGATCACGTCGAGAAAGGCAGCGTGCTAATCGAAAACAGCCGCATCGTCAGCGTATTGCGAAGACAAAGACCGAAGAAGACGGCCGGCGCAACGGTAGTTTCGGGAAAAGGACAGTTTCTCATTCCGGGCCTCATCGACTCGCACGTTCACCTTGCTTCTGTCCCTGGGATGAACTTTCCTGAGCCTGAAGGCAAGCGGGAGATGATCAAGGAGTACTTCAGACAACTCCCGCGCTCGTACCTTTACTACGGCTACACGACCCTTGTGGATTTGGCAGTCATCGATCGGCAGGCATTGGAAAACTTTAAGCAAGGCCCTCTGCATCCGGATTTGTATGATTGTGGTCAGTCTTTGCCTTTTGCAAATGGGTATCCGATGTCGTTTGTGCCCCCGGAAACCCGTTTCAAACTCTTTCCGAATTTTATCTATGATCCGGCGCAAGCCTCGAGCATTCCAGCCGAATACAGACCGAAAGATCACACTCCCGCTGCCGATGTTGCTCGGGTCAAAGAATCCGGCGGGATTTGCGTCAAGACCTACTTTGAGCGCGGCTTTGGGAGAGACCGGCATCTGCCGGTGATGGGCCCCGATGTTCTGGCGGGGATCAGCAAGGCTACGACTCAGGACGACCTGGTGCTCATGATGCACGCCAACTCATTTGAAGCTCAGAAATTCGCCGTTGAAGGCGGGGTTGACGTGATCGCGCATGGAATGTGGAACTGGGGAGATCTCGACAACGAAACCGAACTCACAGCCGGGATGAAAACGCTCCTCGATCAAATCGTGGAAAGGAAAATTGGATATCAACCCACGATTCAGGTCTTGCGGGGACTAGGAGCGTATTTTGATCCCGAATATCTTAAGATGAAGGCCATCCCCAAGGTCATCCCAAATGAACTGCTGGAGTGGTTTAACTCTCCTGAAGGTAAGTGGTTCAAGAAAGAACTGGCTGCCGACGATACGCCAGATGCAGCCATGCTCCAAGGTCTGGACCGCGGGCCTATCCGCCACGTGCGCTTGGTAGTTGCTTACCTGGCCAGGAAAGATGCCGACTTTCTCTTTGGTACGGACACTCCGTCGGCCCCGACCTACGGGAATCTCCCTGGCTTGAACGGCTATCTGGAGATGCAGCAACTGCAAAAGGCCGGGATGTCTCTGGTGCAGATTCTTACAGCAGCTACCATCCATAACGCCCGGAGGTTCAAACTCGACGCCCAAGTCGGAACTATCGAGCCGGGAAAGATTGCCAACCTCGTCCTGCTGAAACAATCTCCGTTGGAAAGTGTGGATGCCTACGACAGCATCACCACGGTTTGGGTTCACGGAAAGCCTATCGCGCGCGAAAGTTTAGCGGCTGATTCAGGGAAATAGATGGTCGTACGTACCTCAGGGGCTGAAGCCCGATCTCGCCTGCGTCCTTCAACGCAGGCCTAAAGGCCTGCTTCACCCACCGAGCCTGCTCCACCCGGAGAGCCGGGCCATCCACAGAGAGCCGAGCTTTGCCCGGCGGACAGCCGAGGGTGGCTGTCCCCACATAAGCCTAAGCCGTCAGTCTTCTGAGGCATGACATAGATGGAAATCCTACACGCCCCAGAGATAGTCTTCCTGTTGCTGATTGTGATGGTGATCCGGTGGGATGGGCAATGGTACGCCGAAGTTGCTGGCCGGCTGCGCCATCGGAAAGTGGCGGATCGGTTCGGGACTGGGAGCGCCCGGAGCACCAGCAGCGGCGGCAGCCGCCATGGGGAGCGGCTCGAACAGCGGCGTGGCAGAGGCCGCCGGCTTGTGCGTGTCGCGGATCAATTCGAGCAGGTGGTGATCTTCCACTTTCTTGATCTTGTCGGCGAGACGGACGAAGCGGCGATAGATGTCATCAAGGGCGCGGCGGTCGAACTGGTAGCCGAGTTGCTCGCAGCGAATGGCGAGGGCATGACGGCCGGAGTGCTTGCCCAGCACGAGTTTGGAGTCGGGCACACCGACTGATTGCGGTGTCATGATCTCGTAGGTCAACGGGTTCTTGAGAACGCCATCCTGGTGGATGCCAGCTTCGTGGGCAAACGCGTTGCGTCCGGTGATGGCCTTGTTGGGTTGCACGGGGATACCAGTGATTTCACTGAGCAACTGGCTGGCGGCGAACAGATGCTCACCCATAATGCCGGTCTGGTAGGGATAGCGGTCGCGACGGACCCGCATGGCCATGACGATCTCTTCAAGCGCGGCATTGCCGGCACGTTCGCCGATACCGTTGATGGTGCACTCGACCTGGCGGGCGCCGGCAGAGACGGCAGCCATAGTATTGGCGACCGCCATGCCGAGGTCGTTGTGGCAGTGGGCGGAGATAGTGACGTTCTCGATTCCCCTGACGCTACGGCGGATGATCGCGATCAAGTCGCCGAACTCGGCGGGCACGGTGTAGCCGACGGTGTCTGGAATATTGAGAGTGGTCGCCCCAGCTTCAACGACCGCTTCGAGCACCTGGCAAAGGAACTCAGGGTCGGTGCGAGTGGCGTCCTCGGGCGAAAATTCGACGTCATCACAGAGTGACTTGGCGAAGGCGACAGATTCGCGGGCCTGTGCGAGGCAGTGCTCGCGCGTGATGCGCAGCTTGTATTTCAAGTGAATATCGGAGGTCGCGAGGAAGACGTGAATGCGCGGATGGGCAGCGTCTTTCAACGCTTGCCAAGCGCGCTCGATATCAGGCTGGCAGGCGCGCGCGAGCCCAGCGATGACGGGGCGGCGGATGACTGCGGCGATGGCCTTCACCGCTTCAAAGTCGCCATCGGAGGCGATGGGAAATCCGGCTTCGATCACGTCGATGCCGAGACGCTCGAGTTGGTGCGCCACGCGCAACTTTTCCTGGTGGTTCATGCTGCAACCGGGCGACTGTTCACCGTCGCGGAGGGTGGTGTCGAACACGGTAATGCGGACCTGCTCCATAGTCATGGGGTTCCTTCCAGGAGACATTGTCTTGCTGATTCATGGTACGGGGCTGAGTAGCTGAAGCAAAACTTATAATTCTATTGTTACAATTAGATTATCTTATATAATAAGATATTCTAATGGATGCCGTCATTTGCATAAGGGGATGACAAATGGAACTTTCGCAACTGGAAGTCTTTCTGGCGGTGGCTCGCGAGCACCGGTTTTCCCGTGCCGCCGAGAAACTTCACCGCACCCAGTCGGCGGTGAGCCAGACCGTCCGCAAGCTGGAGGATGAACTAGGTGAGGCGCTGTTCGACCGTTCATCGCGGGAGGGCGTTCTCACGGACGCCGGTCAGGTGCTCTACGAATACGCCGAGAGGCTGCTGAATCTGCGCCATGATGCGCATGAATCGCTTACGGAGTTGCGGGAACTGCAAAAGGGCAAGCTGGTAATCGCGGCCAATGAATTCACGGCGCTTTACCTGTTGCCGGTGCTGGCGGAGTTCCGGCGAGTGCATCCCATGATCAAGATTACGGTCCAACGGGCGCTGGGCAGCCGCATTCCGGACGACGTGTTGCAACACAGTGCCGAACTTGGTGTGTTGTCTTACAAACCGGAGGAACCGCGGCTGCACTCGATGGTGACCTATCTGGACGAACTGGTGCTGGTGGTGCCGCCGAAGCATCCGCTGGCCGCGGCGCGGGAAGTGAGCATCCGGCAACTGGGAGCGGAGTCGTTTGTGGCGCACATTGTGTCGTCGCCCTACCGAGAAAAAGTACTGCAGACGTTTCAGAAGTACAAGACGCCGCTCCATATGGATCTTGAGCTGCCAACGCTGCAGGCCATCAAACAGTTCGTCGCCATGGGAAACGGCGTGGCATTTATGCCGGAGATCAGCGTGGAGGCGGAGCTGGCGCGGAGAGAACTCATAAGTATTCCGGTGCGCGAACTGCGAGTACAAAGGAAGCTGCGGTTGATTTACCGTAAGGAAGCTGGGCTTTCGCATGCGGGGCGCGCGTTTCTGAAAGTAGCTGAGGCGGTGGCGCGAGAGCTCGGGGGGCGGTATCGATTTCAGCGGGAGAGTTGAGGAGTGGCTTTAGATCCCACAGGGGCTGAAGCCCGATTCCAAGAACTTGCTTTCAGCATAGGCCTGAAGGCCTGCTCCACCCGCTTATTTAAGCGAATCAACAGTCGGCGCAGGCTTCTGCCGGCTGGAAGGCGGCAAGGGCTTCGTGCACGGTGGGGTGAATCTCGAGGACGGAATCGAGATTCGTAAGATCCAGCAGATCGCGCACAAAGGGGCTAGGACCGGCACATTTCAGATCTGCGTTTTGCGATCGAGCCCAAGTGTACAAGAAAGCCAACTCACCGATGCCGGCACTGTCGATGGAGCTGACGCCAGTCAAATCGAGGACCACTTTGCCGCCGTTCTGGAGAATCTCACTGACCAGGCGCGACAGAGCTGCGGCCTCGTCGCGATAGACGATGCGGCCCTGGCAGTGAACGATCATCACATCGCCGCGATTTCGAGTTTCCAAACTGAGTTTCAACTTCGACTCCTTATGATGTGTTGCGAGGGCAGCCAAATTGTGCGGCTGCGGCCATGTTTGCCAATTCGTGTTTGTGGATTCCATGCTAATAGATAGACGCGCACGGAGTGGTTTCGGAATCATGAAAAGCGTGTAATTTTTTAGCACTGCGTCCCAGTCCTGCACTCGACAATTTTGGCGGACAGGGCATCCTGGAACTCCGTTCCACGGCATCTAATGAAGGACCTAACGAATTTCGCGCATTCAGGTAGAATTTGCTGCTGGCATAATTGCCTGGGAGGACTCATTTTCGTGTCGAAAACCGCAGCCGTAGTTCTGGCTTTTCTGAGTTTGATGCTTTTCCCAACCACATCGAAGGCCCAACTGCTTCCCAGTGGAAACGTTTATGTTGGAGTTGGCTATGCCGACAACGTCGATGTGGTGAACCGTCTCACGTTTCGCGGATGGGAAGCCTCAGGAGAGGCCCTGCCATTCAAGCGGTTCTCATACCTCGGAGTTGTGCTGGATGGCAGCGGCTTCTACCGGAAGGGCATTCAGCAGTACAACCTGGTGCTTGGTCCACGAGTTTCGCGGAGCTACGGCAAGTGGCGCGTGTTCGCGCATGCTATGGGAGGGCTCCAGGAAGCCAAATCGGGCGGTCAGAATTTCCATACCGTGGTGGAAGACTTCGGCGGCGGCGTGGATCGCAGATTTCAGCTCCTCTTCCTTAAGAACTTTTCCTGGCGCTTACAGTTCGACTACGTGCACAGCCATGAATTGAGCGCCAGCCAGAACGATTTCCGGGGAACGGCCGGACTGGTGTGGCGCTTCTGACGGCAACCAGACTCGATCCTCCAACGTCTAAATTGCTCTCCCGAAACTTACTCTATTGAGCGGGGTTGGAGGAGTTGTCGACGTTCGAAACTCGAGTGCTGGAGGAAAGTCATGCGGTTTCCGTCACCGAAGATTAGCCATCTTGTTCAGGCAATTGCTTTCGTTGCAACTAGTCTCATTTTCTCCGCTGCCGCCGAGGCGCAGATTCCGACCAGCGGCAACGTCTTTTTCGGATATTCCTACTTCAATACCGATCTCTCTTCGGTCGACCGTGCCAATACAAATGGTTGGGAGTCGTCGTTAGAAGGCAAGGTTGTTCCCTTTCTTGGGTTCGTGGCTGATTTTGACGGCCACTACGGCTCGCAGAGTTTTCCAGCCACTTGCGCGACCCCAGCCGGCGGTGGCCCTTGTCCCAGCAGCTTCAATGCCAGCGTGACTGAGCAGAACTTTTTGTTCGGGCCGCGGGTGTCGTTCTCCGTTGGAAGGTTTCGTCCCTTTGCGGAAGCGCTGTTCGGAGCTGGCCATGTGAATGTGAACAACGGCGTGGGTTCTGACACCTCGTTTGCGACGGCGCTGGGCGGCGGCTTGGACTACAAGATCATCCGTCCGGTCGCGTGGAGGTTTCAGGGAGACTACGTGCAGACGCGGTTCTTTGGCGCGACCCAAGATAATGTGAGGATATCGACGGGGATTGTGTTTCGCTTCTGAGGCAGTTTTATTTGAGTGCAAGAACAGGATCCGGCTGGTTGGCTGGATCCTGTTCTTTGTGGCCACCACGAAAAGTCTTTAGCGCCTACGGCTGCTCGGTTAGGTCTGCCAGTATTTGTGGTCGCGAAGGAAGTAGTTTTCGTTCCAGTAGTTCATTGCGGTTTTCAGGAACAGCCATCCCACGCGGAGATGTCCCATCTTTTGGAAACGGCGGTTGGTCGTGTAGACGCCGCCGCGCACGATGCCGAAGCGCTTGCGCTCCACTTGCTGGCTGAGCAGGTAGTCCTCGGCAAAGAGAACCTGCTCATGAAATCCGCGCAGTGCGCGGAACTTTTTCAGGTCGAACAGCATGAACATGCCCGTGGCGAAAGGATGATGCAGGCGCGAGAGGTACTGGAACAAATCGTTGCCCGCGTAGAAGAGTTTGTCGATCCAACTGCCTCCCTGGCACAGGATGTTTGTTGTGACGCAATGAAGGTGCTTGCGCTGGGCGAGCTCGACGGCGCGGCGCACGACAGAAGGATGCGCGAGTTCGATGTCGGCATCGAGAAAAAGAACGAAAGTGCTCTCGGCGTGGGCTGCCCCGAGGTTGCGGCCGACCGAAGGCATTCCGCCGCGGATCACGTTGACACTCAAGCGGTCGCGGAATCCAAGAACGATTTCGGGCGTGCCGTCGGTTGAGTTTGCGTCGGCGACCAACACTCTCGTACTCGACACCTTCGAGTAGTCCTGATTCATCAGCGAAGTCAGCAAACGAGGGATCAGCTTCGCCTCGTTCTTGGCCGGAATCACGATCGTCAGCTCGCTCGTGGTATTCGTGCTCGTTAAACTCATGCTCGTTGAAGGCATGGATTTGAACCCCCTGTTCGTCAACCGTGAGATAAGTCAGACGGGAATCGACCCAGCCGCCTGCGTTGTAGTAGTGAATTCCGTCCCGCTCGACGTGGATGGCCTCGTGAGTATGGCCGCAGAAGATGCGGTCGGCATTGTACTGGCGCGCATACTGCAAAGCTCCCGCCGATACCTTCGACGACAGGCGGAGCCAGCGCGTGTTGAGCCGGTCAATCAGCCGCACGACTGGCTTGCTCTTGAAGTCGAGCTCTTGCAGCTTGAGATAGAGTGAAGTTCCCAGCTTGCTGAGCCGCAGGTTGTTGACCTGAAAACCGTCGAACTGATGACCGTGGATGGCGATGTGCCGATGGCCGTCAGACTCCCAGGCGAAATGCTGGTAAACGCGGACGCCCACCAGGTGCGACATGACGTTGGTCAATCCGTGGTCGTGATTGCCTTCCACCCACACGATCTCAATGTTGCGCTTGGGATTGGAGAGCTTGCGAATGTAGCCGAGGAACTTCCAATGGTCTTTAGCCAGGCGAGCAAAGTTCAGGTCGGCAAAGATGTCACCCAGCAGGATGAGCCGCTCAAAGCGGTTCTCCTTCAGCACCCGCGTGGCTTCGCGGGCATGACTGGTCTCTGCACCGAGGTGCAGGTCGGAAAGGATCAGCGTGTTGTAGCTGTGCAGATCCATAGTCTGGTTGTAGCAGGGCATTGTTACGGGGTGATGAAATGTGCATCAAAATTGGTGCAGTCGTAACCAACGAGTAGCGCGTGAGTAAACAAAGGGTTTACGCGGCGACAAATTCGAAATGTTTCACCAGTGTGAATAGGGAGAGGGTTTTCACGTAGACTGAATTTCCTTTTGAAGACCATTGGACACATTCTCGCGAAGTACACGGCTTGGATTTTGCAACTGCTCACGCCGCTCGGGATCTGGGGTGTGTTCGCGATCGCATTCGCGGATTCCGCACTGCTGGGCATGCCGGTGGACGCAATTGTGGCGTTCTACGTATACCGGGATCACAAGCGGCTGATCCTCTATGTGTTGATGGCCTCGCTTGGATCGGCGCTGGGCAGCGTTCCGCTTTACGTCATTGGATATCTGGGCGGCGAAAAGGTGCTGCGCAAACGAATTTCAGAAGAGCGTTTTCAGCGGATTCACCGGTCGTTTGAGCAGCACGAATTCTGGGCACTGATGTTTCCGGGAATGCTGCCGCCGCCCACCCCGTTCAAACTCTTCGTGCTCGGCGCAGCAGTGTTTGAGATGCGGTTCCGCGACTTTCTGGCGGCCGTCTTCGCGGGAAGGTTCGTACGGTTCATGGTGCTTGCGTTGCTGACGCTCTGGTTCGGTCCGCGAATTGTGGAGCTCACGGGGACGCTTGTCCGGCAGCATTTTTCGTGGCTGCTGGGAGCGGTTGCGGGCGGAGTGCTGGTGTGGCTGGTGATGTGGCGGAGCAAGAGGCGCAAGGGGCTGAGTGGCTGACCTGTGCTGTAATCGCCGGGATCAGAAGCATACCTCAGCGGCTGAAGCCTGGTCGCATTTCTCCCGATTTACGGCACGACTGAAGTCGTGCCCTTCCCAGGCAATGCTGAGGTCTCAGTCTCGCTGCGCTCGACTGGACGGGCGAGGCGCCCGTCCCCACATAAACTGGACAGCCGAGGCGGTTGTCCCCACATGATCCATTCGATCTTAGGCAGCCGCGATGTGGTCGCTCTGGGACTTGTGCATCCAACCGGCAAGCGCATGCAGGAACACAGGAGTGCCAAACATGGCGATGGAGAAGAACAGATCGCTCTCAACCGTTCCATGGAAGAATGGGATTCCCGCAGCGTAAGACATCATCAACCCGCTGAACGTTTTGGGATACATCTGCCATGCGGCCCACACTGCAAAATTGCTGATCAGGAAAAAAGAAAGTGAGCTTGCCAGCGCGGCGCCTATCACGCGGACTGGGCCGGATTTCTCTCGCAGGCTGGTGCCGAGCCAAAGAATTGCCGCGTACCACGCCCAGGTAGCCAGGAGGTCCCAGGACAGGGCATACGAGTAGATGAACTTGGTAAGAACAACGTCGGTCGCCGCCAGCAGGGCCAAGGGAACCCACATCTGACGCCGCGAACCTCGGGCTCCGAAGAATAGCAGCGACGCCGCGACCGGAGTGAAGTGCCAGGCGTGCGGCAGGAAATTGTACGGACCCGCGAACGGCAGGAAGCGGACGGCGATGGCGAGCAGGACAAATAGATAGGGCAGCATAAACACCTCAGGACCTAGCTACATATTCTGGGCGCGGGAGGGTGAGTACGTCAAGCGCCGGTCTCAATCAGCAGCATCGCCGAGGGCCGCTCGCTACGCTCTGCTGGACAGCCGAGGCGGCTGTCCCCACATAAACACATTCGCTTTGACCTAGCGGGGTTCTGGGACGGTTACCCGCATCTTGCCTGTGCCGTAAACATCGCCTATTACTCGCAACTTCCTGTCGAGTTCAACGCCTGCGGCGAGTGCCCTGCTTGGTTCGCCCCGCCGGTTCAGCAGACTGGGCAACTGCACAAAGCGCAGATCCTGGAAGTCCACAATGTATCCATCTCGCTGCGAGTTGAGGGTCTCTGTCTCGGTGATCGGGTACTGCGCCCAGTCGAGGTACACGCGTCCGAGGTAAGAATTCTTCGCGGCTAGCGTGACCGGAGTTTCCTCTGGCTTGTGGCGGATGGCGAGATGGTTCTCGGGATCAACTTCGGGTTCCAGAGAATTTACCGGAGCGAGCACAAAGAAATTAGAAGTCTCCACCACACCGTACCAGCGGAACGGATCAACCATTGTGGGGTAAGCGGAAGCGCGTATCGGGTCCGCGCCCTGGTAGGTGCGGGCGGCGAGGGCGTTCACGGCGCGGCGATGCTCGAAGTCGCGCAGGCCCCAGAGGAGGATCACGCCGAGCAGGGCGAGCATAGCGGCGACCCGGCCTCGGGGGCCGCGGGAGCGCGCGCCGATTTCCCAGTCGATCAGTGAGAAGAACGACGGAACAATCAATCCGAGGATCAGGAAGGCAAACAGAACGGGCTCGAAGATGAAGACAATGTCCCATGAATACCACTTCTCGGAAAACGGCCAGAACGGGCGGACCCCGTAATTGTTGGTGAAGTCGAGCAGAATATGGCTGAGCCCGGCAAGACAAGCATAAAGAAAAAGCAATCCCCAGCGCGGAGGGAGGTTCGGGTCCTGCAACTTGCGTCTGCGCAGAAGCCAGATCAGATAGACGAAGCCGACTACTACGGCGGCGTCGAGCGGAACTCCGAGGAAAGAATGTGTGAAGCCGCGATGATGGGCGAAACCGAAGGCCGGGCCGCCGAAGCGGCTGAGGACGTCGAGATCAGGAGCTTCCGCGGCGAGAGTGAGCGTGAGCGTGGCTAGTGCGGTCTTGCGGTTGAGTCCGGCGCGGCCCATGCATGCGCCGGTGAGGAAGTGGGTAATCGGTTCCAAGGTTTAAGGATTCTATTTTGCTGTGCCAGCAATTGCCAACACGAGCGAAATCTAGCGGGTCGGAGCCAGTAGTGTGAGCGCGTCCGGCACGACGGTGATCTCGGCGGGCAGAGTACCCACGAGCTCTCCATCCGCTTCGACATAGACTTTCGGCTGTGTGTGTGGCGCGTTGTGGGAGGGTACAGACGTAGGCAGATATCGGCACGAAACTCGTTCGCTGTGCGCCAGGTCAATGCCGGGAACCTGCCACCTGCGGCGCAACAATCCACGAGTCACGTAAAGAAGGTACGCAAGGCGGCTCGCTGTGCGGCAAAGGACAAGCCGCAAGTCGTCGCGCTCCAGAGAAGCTCCCGGAGCCAACTCCTGCAGCACTCCACCAAAATTCTGGATGCGCACGGCCATCAGCTCGGTAACATCGGCGCGCCGGGGCCGGTCCGAAGCAGTTTCGGCGAACTCGACCTGAAACCGAGTCATAGGATAGGTAAACCACAGCTGCCAGGCCTTTGCGTAATAGGCGGCCATGCCCATGCGCTGCTTGGCTGCGGTATGGAGTTTGTAGAAGAGGTGGGCATCTACTCCTGCGCCCGCCCCGACGACAAAAAAACGCGTGCCGGGTTTGCCTTCCAGATCGAGATACTGAATTCGGCCGAGTGCGATGCGGCGTGGCACGGCATGAAGAGCGGCCTGCGCCGCTGCCCCGACATTCATGGGCAGGCCGAGATCGTGCGCCAGCGCGTTGGCCGTGCCCATGGGCAGAATCGCGAGGGCGGTGCGGGTGTTCGCGAGCACCTGGATTACGTTGTGGACGGTGCCGTCACCGCCGCAGGCAAAGATGGTGTCATAACCTGCCAGAACGGCCTGCCGGGCCTTCTCCACGGCGTAAGCACGAGAGTCGGTAAGGACGAGATGGGCCTCGACGTTCGCGCCGCGGAGCAGCGCCAGCACGGATTCCAACTCGGCCTGGCGCCGCCCGCGGCTGCCGCCGGAGTCCGGGTTATAGAGTAGCGCCGCTGTACGCATGGCCGGATCGAAGCTGGATTGTACCTGACGGCCTCGCTTCGCTCGGTGGACGGCCGACGCGGCCGTCCCTACATAGGTCGATTCAACGCGAGCCCCATTCCCACATGCCGAAGGTTACTTTCTGGGGCAGGGGATAGCCCAACTGACGCGCGAGCATTGCGATTTGACCACGGTGGTGGGCGTCGTGCGCGATCAGGTAACCGAGAAAGCCGCCTACATCCGGACGAAAGCCTTTGATGCGGCCGTCGGCGGCCAAGGCGCGGGCGATAAACTCGGTTAGAGATTTACAACTCTGCTCCAGAGTTCGCAGCGCCTGTGCCGGAGTAACGGTGGAGCGATCGAGCTGCGCTGGAATCTCGCTGCCTTTTGCAGAAACTTTCAGCCACATCACGCGCACGTTGTGCATGTGGGCGACGATGGCGGAAATAGTCCGGCCTTCGCCGTCCGGCGGTTTTGCCTTCCACGCCATCGGGGGAAGGCTGTCGATTAAATACTGATTGATGCGGTTATTGGTGTTGAAGACGTTGAGCAAGGTGGCAGGCAGTTGGCTGGCGAACTTCGGGCCGGCACTGGCTCCCGGAACTGTGTCTGGAGTGTTTCGACTTGGCGTTTTCCGCATATCCGTTTCTGGCTTGGCAAAGGCCTTCAATTTGGCATAGGCTTACGGTCACTTGCAAGGGGCGTTTTACCACAGGCTCTTTTCTGGAGCTTTTGTATGTGTGGTTCAAACCTAAATTCAGGAGGATTGACCAGATGAAGACTCTGGCGCACGTTCTCTGTGGAGTGCTTTTGTGCCTGGGCGCTGCGGCCCAGGACCATGCCTCGCATGCTCAATCGCATCCCGTCACGCTGGTGACTGGGCTCGGGGACCTTCACCACCCTGTTTCCACCAAGAACCCGCAGGCGCAGCAGTTCTTCGACCAGGGTCTGCGATTCATCTACGCTTTCAATCACGACGAGGCGGCGCGGTCGTTTCAGCATGCCGCGGAGCTCGATCCCAACCTGGCGATGGCTTTCTGGGGTGTCGCCGAGGCGGTGGGGCCAAACTATAACGATCCCGCCGATCCCGACCGCTACAAGCACGCGCACGATGCGGTGCAGAAGGCGGTCGATCTCTCGGCGGATGCTTCCACTAGCGATCGCGCCTACATTCAGGCGCTGGCCATGCGCTTTCCCGCCGACCCCAATTCCGATTTGAAGAAAGCTACTGAAGATTATCGCGACGCGATGCGGCAACTGGTCGGCGAATTTCCCGACGACCTGGATGCGGCCACGCTTTTTGCCGAGGCGGGCATGAATTTGCACCCCTGGGGATTGTGGCATGTCGACGGCACACCCGAGGCCGGTACGGACGAAATCGTCGCAACGCTGGAATCGGTGATGAAACGCGATCCCAATCACCTGGGAGCGATTCACTACTACATTCACGCCGTAGAAGCGGCGCCGAACCCCGAGCGCGCGCTGGCGGGAGCAAACAAATTGGCTGCCCTGGCGCCCGCGGCGGGACATATTGTGCACATGCCCGCGCACGTTTACATCCGCACCGGAGACTATGAAGCCGCGGTTAAGACAAACGAGAAAGCGGCGGAAGTCGACCGCGCCTACATCAAGGCGACCGGAGTGCAGGGCATCTATCCGATGATGTATTACAGCCACAACCTGCACTTCGTCGCGATGTGCGCGGCGATGAATGGCAACTATGGGGAGTCCAGGAAGAATGCGGACCTGTTGACCGCGAACGTGGGGCCGCATGTGAAGGAAGTGCCGCCGCTGGAAGGCTTCATGACGATTCCGATGGCGGTGGAGATTCGATTTCATCATTGGAATGAAATTCTGAAGATGCCGGAGCCCGACGCAGCGATGAAGACTGCTAGCGTGTTCTGGCACTTCGGCCGCGGGATGGCCCTGGCGAGCACGGGCAAAGTGACGGATGCCGAGGCCGAGTACAAGATTGTTTCTGACGCAGAGGCGGCCACGCCTCCGGATGTGATCTTCCAGATGCCGATCAACAACAAAGCCAAAGACATCATGAAGATTGCGAAGGATGTTCTGGGGGCGAAGATCGCAGTGGCGAAAAAAGATAATAGCGGCGCTATCGCGATGTTGCGGGATGCCGTTGCGATCCAGGACACGCTCAAGTATGGCGAGCCGCCGGACTGGTTCTTTCCGGTACGCGAATCTCTCGGAGCTACTCTGCTAATGAGTGGAGACGCAGACGGCGCCCAGAAAGTGTTCCGTGAAGACCTGGAGCGGAATCTGCGGAATCCGCGGTCGCTGTGGGGGCTGCATCAGGCCCTGCTGCAGCAGAAGCGCGGGTACGACGCGGGATTCGTTCAGAAACAGTTCGAGGCGTCCTGGAAGGGTGGCGCGCAAGCGCTGAAGCTGGACGATCTGGTGTAGTAAAAAGCTTGTGTGGGGACAGCCGCCTCGGCTGTCCCGCCGAGCGCAGCGAGACGAGTAGCCACGGCAGTCCGTCCCACCATGGTTCGTTCCCGCCTTATAATCTTTGGCGATGGCTGCCGACCGCAAAGACCCCGAAAGAAAGATCGAATCGCTTCGCGAGAAGATCCGCCACCACGAGTACCTGTACTACGTCGTAGACAATCCTGAGATCAGCGACACCGACTTCGACAAGCTGATGCAACAACTGAAGGATCTGGAAGCGACGCATCCGGATCTGGTCACGCCGGATTCTCCGACACAACGCGTCGGCGGCAAGCCGCGCGAAGGCTTCGTCAAAGTGCCGCACTCTTCTCCCATGTTGTCGCTCGACAACACTTACAACGAGGACGAACTGCGGGACTGGGAGCGCCGCGTGCATGAACTCAGCGGCCGGAGCGATTTGGATTACGTCTGCGAACTGAAACTCGATGGCATGTCGCTTGCTCTGATTTATGAAGACGGGAAGCTAGTGCGTGGGATCACTCGGGGCGACGGCAGCGTGGGTGAAGACGTCACGCTCAATGTGCGCACTGTGCGGTCGGTGCCGCTATCGATTCCAAAGGAGAAACTGAAGAAGGCGGGCATCCCTGCGGATTTTGAAGTGCGGGGCGAGTTGCTCATGCCCAATGCATCGTTCAAAAAGATCAATGAAGAACGCGAGCGGAATGGACTGCCAACATTCGCGAACCCGCGCAATTTCACCGCCGGTACCGTGCGGCAGCTTGATTCCAATATCACCGCAGCGCGCCGCCTCGATTATTTCCCCTACATTCTGCTGCAAAACGGCCGGACATATTTTGATCATCATTCGAAAACGCTGGCGGCTCTGGAGGCGGCCGGATTCAAAGTCAATCCAAACCACAAGCTCGTGCGATCGATGGACGAGGTTTGGGCATTTATCCAGCGCTGGGAAGAGAAGCGCGATTCACTGCCTTACGAGATCGACGGCATCGTGATCAAAGTGGATCGAACTTCGTTGCAGGACGAACTGGGGTTCACGGGCAAGGCTCCGCGTTGGGCGATTGCTTGTAAGTACGCAGCGCGGGCGGGGATCACAAAGCTCGAATCCGTGCGATGGCAGGTTGGCCGTACCGGCAAACTTACGCCGGTCGCCGAATTGGTTCCAGTTGCCATCGGCGGGACGACCGTTCGCAACGCAACTCTTCACAACATGGACGAAATCGAACGCCTGGGCATCAAGATCGGCGATTGGGTACAAGTCGAGCGCGGCGGCGACGTGATTCCAAAAGTCGCCAAAGTGATCGACAACAACGATGAAGACTATCCTCGCGGAAAAAAGGAAATCGAGATCCCGGAGAAGTGCCCGGTCTGCGGAAACAAAGTCGTTCGCACCGAAGGCGAAGTCGACTACCGGTGCGTGAACGCGAATTGTCCCGCCAAACTTTTGGGCACAATTCTGCATTTTGCTTCGCGTGGCGTCATGAATATCGACGGCATGGGCGATGCGTTAGTGACCCAGCTCACCGACCGCGGCCTGGTGAAGAACGTCGCGGACATTTACAAGCTGACCAAAGCCGACCTACTCAGCCTGGAACGCATGGGAGATAAGTCGGCGCAGAACATTCTGGATGAGATTGAAAGTTCAAAGCAGCTGCCGCTGGAGCGCGTCGTATACGGGCTCGGCATTCGAATGGTCGGCGAGCGTACGGCACAGTTCCTGGCTGAGCATTTTGGATCGATGGAAGCGCTCGAGAGGGCTGGCGTGGAAGAACTGCAGGATGTGAATGAAGTCGGTCCGCGCATTGCAGAAAGCATTGTGGAGTTCTTCAGCATCACGGCCAATCGCAAGCTGGTCGAGCGTCTGCGCGAAGCTGGGCTTACGCTAACTGGCCAGAAGAAGCAGCGCGGGACCAAGCTCGTAGGCAAGACGTTCGTTCTGACGGGAACGCTGGCGCACTTCACCCGGGATGAGGCTAAGAAGATGATCGAAGATGCAGGCGGGAAGGCTACCGGGTCGGTCAGCAAGAAGACGGACTATGTAGTGGCGGGAGCGGATGCAGGATCGAAGCTGGATAAGGCGAAGGAGTTGGGAGTGAACGTAATTGACGAGAAGGCATTCGAGAAACTTCTTGGCTGAGGGTTGGTAAAATCTTCGTGAGAGTCGAGTCATGGAAGCCACGCGCAGATTCATCCAGACAGTTCGCTTCATCCTTGCCGGAGCTGTCGTGATGTACGCGCTCGCGGTTTGGCGGCTGCCCTCATCTGCAACTCCGAACCCAGTCATGCTTCGAGTGATTACCGCAGTGTGCGTGTCAGAGGTCGTCATTGTTTTTGTCATGCGACGACTCCGGCTTTCCCCTGTGGAAGCCATACTCGCGAACCAGCCAGAGGATGCAAAGGCTTTGGCCCGTTTGCGGCAGAGCTATGTCATTACTTACGCTATCAGCTTGTCAATCGCACTTTATGGGCTGGTGTTGCACTTTCTAGGATTCTCTGTGCGCGAAGTCGCACCATTCTTCCTCGTTGGTATCGTGCTGATCTTGTTCTTTCGTCCGAAGGCGCTTCCGAATAATGAGTTCCCGCCGCAGTCGGGTCGATTGACGCGAGGCTGATGCGGCCTATTTCCCCAAAGCTTTCGTCATCCTCTTCCACGTCTCATCCAGCGTCTCCGGCAGAATGCGTGTCTCGCCTACGACTGTCATGAAGTTTGCATCGGCGACCCAGCGAGGCAGGACGTGCATGTGGATGTGTCCGGCGATGCCGGCGCCGGCGGCTTTGCCGATGTTCATGCCCAGGTTGATGCCGTCGGGGTGGTAGAGTTCGCGCAGAACGTGCTCCATGCGCTGGGAGAGCGCGATCATTTCATTTGCGGCTTCTGATGGAAGCTTTTGCAGTTCATCCAGATGCGCGTAGGGAACAATCATCACGTGGCCGGGGGTGTACGGGTAAGCATTCAGGATGACGAAACAATGCTGGCCGCGATGGACGATGAGGGTTTTGGCGTCGTCGCCTGTCTTCGCGGCGTCGCAAAAGACGCAACCGCGCGCCTTCTCGGCGGTTGAGACGTAGGCGTAGCGCCAGGGAGTCCAGAGATAATCCATCGCACTGGGCAGGGTAGCAGATGGGGCGCGCGGGGCAAAATTAGGAATGCCCGGAACGGCTTGCTACGCTCGCTGGACGGCCGAGGCGGCCGTCCCCACATGCAGCCCCACACCTAGCTTGCAACACCGCCGTAACATGCGCGTTTTGCGTTTGACACTGTTTGTTCGGCGTTGCTATAGTCGAGGAGTTCCCTTTGGACGCGGGTTTCTGTAAAACGTCCGGCAGCTGGGATTGTCCAAGCTCACTCGCCAGGGTGAGCCCACCACAACCAAACGACTCACTCCAGCAGTC
>Ga0182024_10000088_pt1 | contig 179148 bp, 176 predicted proteins | sample P32metaG_FD_120480 | JGI IMG/M metagenome (GOLD analysis project Ga0182024, IMG submission 120480) | Permafrost microbial communities from Stordalen Mire, Sweden - P3-2 metaG (Illumina Assembly) | ecosystem: Environmental > Terrestrial > Soil > Wetlands > Permafrost | place: Sweden: Stordalen... | reverse complement strand
CGGTTTACCAGGCGCTGTTCGCGCCGATCGCTTTCCTGCCCTATCTCGTCGCCTTCGTCGCCTTCGCCGCGGCAACCTTGCTGTTCTTTCTCTGGGTCGCGCGCCGCATCCTCGACGATTACAGCGGCACCGCGCTTCTCGCCCTCGTCGCCTTCCCGGCGGTGTGGTGGAACATCGGCCTCGGCCAGAATGCGTTTCTGACCGCCGCCCTCTTCGGTGCGGCGACGATGTTCGTCGACCGCCGGCCGGTGTTGAGCGGGATTTGTTTCGGCGCGCTCTGCTACAAGCCGCATTTCGCGCTCCTGGTGCCGGTGGCGCTTGCCCTCGGCGGGCATTGGCGCGCCTTCGCCGCCGCCGCGGCGACGGCCGCCTCTATCGTCCTGCTCTCGGTCGGGCTGCTCGGTTGGGACACTTGGCAGGCCTTCTTCGTCACCGCCGCCGCCTCGCATTCGATGTACGAGTCGGGGCGAATCCTCTTCGGCGGGTTTGTCAGCCCGTTCGGCGCGATGCGGCTGATGGGCGGCGGCATCCGCTTTTCCTACGCGATCCAGGCGGTCTTCAGCGTCGTCGCGGTGGCGGTGGTGGCGATCGTCTGGCGGCGCAATGTTTCGCTGCCGGCGCGCGCCGCGGTGCTGGCGTCGGCGACCTTGGTCGCGATCCCGCTATCGCTGCTCTACGACATGATGATCGGCGCGGTCGCCGCCTGCTGGCTACTGCGCGACCGGGACAAGCGCATTGCCGCGCCGTGGGAGACGACGGTGCTGGCCCTCGCCTATGCGGCGATGTTCGACAGCCGCGGCCTCGCCGAGCAGCTCTCGCTGCCGGTCAATACGATCGCGGCGTTGGCGCTGTTCGCGCTGGCGACGCGCCGGGCCTTCGGCGAACTCGGCTGGGTCAGGCGTTGGCGGACAGACGCCGCGGCGTTGTCGACCAGGTGAAGATCGACGACATCGCGTAGTTCCACACCACCGAGACCGCCGCTCCGGCGAGGCCGGCGAGCCACCAGGCCTGTTGCGCGCCGGCGAGATGGGCGGCGACACCGACATTGGCCGCGGCTCCAACGCCGCACACGGCGTAGAACGAGCCAAGCCCGCTGAGGAGGCGCCAGCCCTTGAGCCGCCGGTCGCGGTAGGTGAACAGATTGTTCAGGAGGAAATTGCCGGTCATCGCGGTGAGCGTCGCGACCCCCTGGGCCATCGCAAACGAGGCCTGCGTCGCGTGCAGCACCAGCCACAGCGTCGCCAGATGCGTCGCCACGCCGAGCCCGCCGATCAGCGCGAACAGCAGAAAGCGGACCGGTACCGCGGGCCCGATCAGCTTCTGCAGCAGCAGCATCAAATATTCCCAGGCGACGAGCGTATCGAGCTTGCTTTCGCCATGCAGCCGCTGGCGGAAGGTCAGCGGCTGCTCGGCAAAGGCAAACGGGCGCGGCGTCGACGCGAAAAGGTCGAGCAGGATCTTGAACCCCTGGCCCGAGAGCCGCCGCATCGCGCCGGTGAAGGCGGCGCGCTCGATGATGAAGAACCCGCTCATCGGGTCGCTGAGATTGGCCTTGACCACGAGCCGGCTCAATTTTGTTGCGAAGTTACTGACCGCGACCCGCGAGCGCTGCCACTCCCCGACAGTGCCGTCGGCGGCATAGCGGCTGGCGACGACGATATCGAGGTGCTCGGCCTTGATCCTGGCGAGCATTTCCGGAAGCAGCGTCTCGTCATGCTGGAGGTCGCCGTCCATCACCGCGACATAGGGGGCGGCGCTGGCGAGGATGCCCTCGATGCAGGCCGAACTCAGCCCGCGCCGGCCGATCCGCTGCAGGCAGCGGATGTTGCCCTGCTCCCGCGCCAGCCGGCGCACCACGTCGGCGGTCCCGTCCGGCGAGTCGTCGTCGACGAAAATCGCTTCCCACGCGACATCGGCGAGCACGCGATTGAGCCGCTCGACGACCAGCGGGACGTTGTCGCGCTCGTTGAGCGTCGGGATGACGACGGTGAGTTCGACCGGCGCATTCTCGACGTGCGAGGACGGCGCCGGGTCCAGTCCGGCGATGACCGGCGATCCGCCCGGCCACTGCTCAGCAACACTCATGTTCGCCGTCCGCGCCAAGGGCGGGCGGACATGCCCGCCCGATCGGACGACGGTAGTAAAGGTTGGTTAACAACCCATGAGTCCGCCGCCTCTCGAGCGGCTCAGACCCGCTCGATGACCGCGGCGATGCCCTGGCCGACGCCGACGCACATCGCGACCAGCGCATAGCGCCCGCCGATGCGCTGCAACTGGCGCGCCGCGGTCAGGCAGATGCGCGGGCCGGAAGCACCCAACGGATGGCCGATCGCGATCGCCCCGCCGTTCGGGTTGACCCGGCTGTCGTCGAACGGCACATCGAGCCCGCGCAGGCACGCCAAGACCTGCGAGGCGAAGGCCTCGTTGATCTCGATCACGTCCATGTCGGCGACGGTGAGGCCGGCGCGCTCCAGCGCCTTCTGCGCCGCCGGCACCGGGCCATAGCCCATGATCCGCGGCGCCACTCCCGCAACCCCGGTCGAGAGGATACGGCAGATCGGCTGCGCGCCGGCGGCGTCGCCGGCCTTGCGGCTGGCGACGATCATCGCCACCGCGCCGTCATTGATGCCCGAGGCGTTGCCGGCGGTGGTGACGCCGTCCTGGAACAGCGGGCGCAGCTTGGCGAGCGCTTCCATGTCGGTCTGCGGCCGCGGATGCTCGTCTTCGGCGACAGTGACCGGCCCGGCCCGGCCGCCCGGCACCTCGACGGCGACGATCTCGCCGGCGAAGAAGCCGTCGGCCTTGGCCGCGGCGTATTTCGCTTGGCTCCCGGCGGCGAAGATATCGGCCTGCTCGCGGGTGATCTGATAGTCGCGGGCGAGGTTGTCCGCGGTCTCCGGCATCGTGTCGCCGCCGTAACGGCCCTCGACCCTGGGGTTGGGAAAACGCGCGCCGATCGTCGAGTCGAAGATGCGCATCTCGCGGCTGTAGGCGCCTTCGGCCTTGCCCATGACGAACGGGGCCCGGCTCATGCTCTCGACGCCGCCGGCGACAAAGATGTCGCCCTCGCCGCAGGTGATCTGCTGCGCCGCGACCGCGATGGCGTTGAGCCCGCTGCCGCAATTGCGCTGCAACACCGAGCCCGGAACCTCGATCGGCAGCCCGGCGACCAGCGCGGCATGGCGCGCGACGCAGCGGCTGTCCTCGCCGCCCTGGTTGCCGCAGCCGACGACGACATCCTCGATCTTGTCGGCGGCGAACCCGCTTTCGGCGACGACCTGGGCGATGACGCTGGCCAGCATGTCGTCGGGACGCAGCTTGGCGAGCGCGCCGGCGTGCCGGCCGAACGGGCTGCGCTTACCGGTGTACATATAGGCGTCGAGCATGGGGCGGTTCCTCCGTTGCTAGGTCATTCCCGCGCGACGCGAGGAAACTGTCAAGGCTGCAATAGCGGGAGGCGTCCTTCGAGACGGTCGCCAGCTCCCTCCTCAGGATGAGGGCCGTTTTGGACGGCATAAAGGAAATCTCCTCCTCATTCTGAGGAGGGGCCGGCAGGCCGCATCTCGAAGGACGCGCTCTGTCCGCATCGCCCGTTTCCGCTATGATCCCGGCGGAGGATCGATCGCGCCTTGAGCCACGACCATCACGGCCATTCGCATTCCCACGCGCATGCCGCGCCCGATTACGGCCGCGCCTTCGCAGTCGGGATCGCGCTCAACCTCGCCTATGTCGTCGCCGAAGCCGGGTATGGGCTGGCGGCGGGGTCGCTCGCGCTCCTCGCCGATGCCGGGCACAATCTCGGCGACGTGCTAGGGCTGGGCCTGTCGTGGGGCGCGGCGATGCTGGGCCGGCGCGGCCCCAGCGTCCGCTTCACCTATGGCCTCAGGTCAAGCTCGATCTTGGCCGCGCTCGCCAACGCGGTGATCCTCCTCGTCGTCACCGGCGGCATTGTCTGGGAAGCGCTGTGGCGCCTCGGTCACCCTGTCGCGGTCGCCGGCGGGATCGTCGCCGGGGTCGCCGCCGCCGGCATCGCCGTCAACGGCATAACGGCGCTGCTCTTCGTCCGCGGCCGCCGCCTGGATCTCAACCTGCGCAGCGCCTTTCTTCACATGGCGGCCGACGCCTTCGTGACCGCCGGGGTCGTCGTCGCGGGGGTCGCGATCGCGCTGACGGGGCTGCTGTGGCTCGATCCGGCGGTGAGCCTCGCCGTCTCGGCGGTCATCGTTTATGGCGCCTGGGACGTGGTGAAACAGGCGGTGAGCCTTGCGCTCGACGCGGTGCCGCCGAGCATCGACGCCGGCGCGGTGCGCACCCACCTCCTGGCGCTTCCCGGGGTCGCCGCGCTGCACGATCTGCATATCTGGGGCATGAGCACGACCGAGACCGCGCTGACCTGCCATCTCGTCATGCCGGGAGGCCATCCCGGCGACGAGGCCCTGTCGCAGGTCGCGCACGACCTCGAACACCGCTTCGGCATCCACCATTCGACGATCCAGATCGAGATCGGCGACAGCGACGAGGCCTGTGCGCTCACCCCCGAGCATGTCGTCTAAACAAACGGCTCGACGCGAAGGGCGCAAAGGACACGCAAGGGACGCGATGGGCTTTGCGTCCTCCTGCCTCCTTTGCGCCCCTTGCGGTGAATGGTTATCTTTGGGATGAAGCGCCAGGAGGGTCGAATGAGTGAGAAAATAGTTTTGCGCGAAGTCGGCATGCGCGACGGCTTGCAGTCGATCGCAGAGATCGTGCCGACCGAGATCAAGATCGCCTGGCTCGACGCCGAGTACGCCGCCGGGGTGCGCGCGATCGAGGTCAGCTCGTTCGTGCCGCCGAAGCTGCTGCCCCAGCTCGCCGACGCCGAGGCCGTCGTCACCCACGCGATGACCCTGCCCGGCCTCCACGTCTCGGCGCTCATTCCCAATTCGCGCGGCGCCGAGCGCGGTATGGCCCTGGGCGTTCTGGAGATGAACTACGTGCTGTCGGTCAGCAACGGCCACAACCTCTCGAACGTGCGCCGTCCGACGGAGGAGTCGATCGAGGATTTCCGCCGCGTCGTCGCGCTTTGTCATTCGGGCAGCAAGCCGGCAAAGATCAATTGCGGCCTCGCCACCGCGTTCGGCTGCACCATCGAAGGCGATGTCGACGAGGACCGGGTGCGCCGCATCGCCAACGAGATCGCCGAAGCCGGCGCCGACGGCATCATCCTCGCCGACACTGTCGGCTACGGCCAGCCGGCGGCGATCGAGCGGGTGTTCCGCAAGGTCATCGCCGATGTCGGGCCGCTGCCGGTCGCCGCGCATTTCCACGACACGCGCGGCCTCGGCCTCGCCAACGTGCTGGCCGCCTACAATGCCGGATGCCGCGAGTTCGACGCCTCGCTGGGCGGGCTCGGTGGCTGCCCCTACGCGCCCGGCGCGACCGGCAACATCGTCATGGAAGACACGGTGTTCCTCTTCGAGTCGATGGGCTGCGAGACCGGGATCGACCTCGACAGGCTGGTCGGCGTGCGCGCGATCGTCGGCAAGGCGCTGCCACAGGTGATGCTCTACGGCGCCATCGCCAAGGCCGGGTTGCCGCGCAACTTCCATCCCGTCGCGCAAGCCGCCGAATAGGGTTCACGCATGACCGATCTATCGCTGCCCGCCGGCGCGGCGCCGGCCCGGGCAGAGACCCGGGTGATTGCCGCGGCGCTGGCTCTGCTGGCCATCGGCGCGGTGTGGCTCGGCTATGGCTTCGGCTGGCGCCAGGGGGCGCTGTTCTTGCTCGGCGGCGGGCTCGGCTTCGCGCTCTACCACGCCGCCTTCGGCTTCACCTCGGCGTTCCGGGTGCTGATCGCCGACCGCCGCGGCGCCGGGCTCAGAGCGCAGATGGTCATGCTGGCGATCGCGGCGCTGCTGTTCTTTCCGGCACTGGCGCACGGCTCGCTGCTCGGCCAGCCGGTCAAGGGCGAGGCAGGGGCGCTCGGGGCCTCGCTGATCGTCGGCTCGTTCCTGTTCGGCCTGGGCATGCAGCTGGGCAGCGGCTGCGCCTCGGGGACGCTCTACACGGTCGGCGGCGGCAGCACCCGGATGCTGGTGACACTGGCCTTCTTCATCGCTGGCTCGGCGGTCGGTGCGGCGCATCTGCCGAGCTGGGAGGCTTTGCCCGCGTTCAAGCCCGTCCACCTCATCGGCGCGCTCGGTTGGCTGCCCGCCCTGGCGCTCAGCCTCGCGCTGTTCGCCGCGATAGCCCTGATCAGCATCCTCGTCGAGTGGCGCCGGCACGGCTCGGTCGAACGCGCCCTCGATGTCGGCCGGCGACGCAACCTGCTCGCCGGCCCGTGGCCGCTGGTATGGGGCGCGATCGCGCTGGCGATCGGCAATTTCGCGACGCTGGCCTTGGGCGGACGCCCGTGGGGCATCACCTCGGGCTTCGCGCTATGGGGCTCGAAGCTGTGGGCGCTGACCGGCGCCGATGTCGCCGCCTGGCCCTACTGGGCACCGCCGGCGCGGGCGAAGGCGCTGCAGGACAGCGTCTTCGCCGACATCACCTCGGTGATGGATTTCGGCATCACCCTGGGCGCGCTGCTCGCCGCCGGGCTCGCCGGCAAATTCGCGCCGATCTGGCGGGTTCCGCTCAAAAGCCTCGCCGCCGCCGTGCTCGGCGGCTTCCTGCTCGGCTACGGCGCGCGCCTCGCCTATGGCTGCAATATCGGCGCCTATTTCAGCGGCATCTCGTCGTCGAGCCTGCACGGGTGGGTGTGGCTGGCGATGGCGCTGCTCGGCACCGTTGTCGGGGTCAGGCTGCGGCCGTGGTTCGGGCTTTCGGTCGAGCGCTCGCAAATCTTGGAAGCCTAGACGGAGCGCCGATGGCGATCGGGCGCCGCACGCTGCTGATCGGGCCGCTGGCCGCTGCCGCGGGGTGCACCGTCGCCTACCGCACCGGGGTGATCCGCAAGGATCTGCTGACCGACGCGCAGCAGGTCATCGCCGATACCAAGATCAACCACGGCGACATGACGATCCAGTGCTCGGCCGATCGCGCCGACACGGCCTATGAGATCGGCCAACCGATCACGCTATCGGTCACGGTCAGCAAGGACACACACGTCGCGATCCTGCGCACGCTGGCCAAGGGCAACACGACGCTGCTCTTCCCGAACCGCTCGCACCCCAAATCCGACATCAGGGCCAACGAGACGCTGACCGTGCCGGGGACCGGCGGCCGCGTCACGGTCGCCGTCGACAAGCCGGGGGTGGTGCTGTTCGAGTTCATCGCCTCGACCGACGGCGATTCCTGGCTGTTCAAGCGGGCCGCGGACGAAGGCTCGGACTTCGCCGATCTCGGCGGCGCGACGCGCGCGATCGCCAAGGACATCGTCGACTCGCTGAAGCTCGGCGCCAGCCACGACACCGCCGCGATCTATTTGACCGTCCGGATCGGCAGCGGGCCGTTGTTCTAGGTCAGGGCGCGCAGGTCAGGTCGGTGCCGACGAAGAACGGCTGCGTCACAGTGGCGCCCGCGGGCAGGCACAGCACCTGCAAACCGCCCATACCGCCGGTCGCCGCGCTCGGGGTCGCCGCGACACTGGTCGCCGCGCCGCCCGACCCGGAGCCCGTCGCCAGTGGCGGCAAGATGACGGCGCCCGCGCCGACCTGGCCGTTCCCCGGGGTTCCCGGTGTCGGGACGGCGGGTTGGGCCGAAACCGGCATGACGCTCGCGACCGCGAGCAGAGCCGCCAGGGCAAAGGCATGTTTCATACCCAGGCAACGCCTCTCGCTTGCGTCGGTTCCCGTGGGTTTGGCGCGGCCGGCAGCCTCTGCTAGGGTCGCGGCGTGAACCAGCGTTCGGTAGAGATGTCCAAAACAGCCGAAGCAACGGCACCCGTCGTCACGGTGAGCGAGGGCCGGGCGACGATCCGGCTCAACCGGCCGCAGCAGCACAACCGCATCGAGCCCGGCGACCTCGCCGTGCTGCGCGAGACCCTGACCCGCATCGACCACGACGCCGCGATCCGCGTCCTGGTGCTGACCGGCACGGGCAAGAGCTTTTCCTCGGGCTATCACATCGGCGCACTGGTCGAGCGGCACGGCGGCAAGGAAGAGGACAACGTGTCGTTCGAGAGCGTCGTCGACCGGCTCGAAGCGCTGCGCGTGCCGACCATCGCGGCGCTGCAGGGCAGCGTCTACGGCGGCGCGACCGACCTCGCGCTCGCCTGCGATTTCCGCATCGGGGTCGAGGGCATGCGGATGCTGATGCCGGCGGCGCGCCTCGGCATCGTCTATTACCCGAGCGGCATCGAGCGTTACGTCACCCGGCTCGGCGTTGCCGCGGCCAAGCGCCTGTTCCTCACCGCCGAGCCGATCGAGGCCGAGGAGATGCGGCGGATCGGCTATCTCGACGAGATCGTGCCGACCGACGCGCTCGCGGCCCGCGTCGACGCGCTGGCCGCGACGCTGGCCGCCAACGCGCCGCTCGCATTGACCGGGTTGAAACGGGCGATCAACGAGACGGCTTCGGGACGGCTCGACCGCGACGCGCTGGCCGAGGCGCGCGCCCGCTCGTCCGCCTCGGGCGATCACGCCGAGGCGCTCAAGGCGTGGTCGGAAAAGCGCAAGCCGGTGTTCAAGGGAAGCTGAGTTTCGAACCGCTATCCGACCGGCACGAAATCGTAGACCCCGACCCCCTGGACGATCAGGAAGCGGCAGGCGCCGTCATCCTTGCCGTGGACGTAATGCGCGGTCTTCGGCGGCACCGCGCAGCGCTCGCCCTTGCCAAGCTCGTAGGTGTGACGCGGCGCCCGCGTCTCGACCACCATCGGCCCGTCGAGGCACACCATCTGGTCGGTGATTTCGCTGTGGTAGTGCCAGGGGATGCATTGCCCGGCGGCGAGCGTTAGCACCTGGACTCGCAGATCGGCGCCCTTGGCGACCAGTTCCCGTCCGGCGATCTCGTACGTGCCGCGCGAGCGCACTTGCATGTCGGCCTCCCCGCCCTCTGCGGCATCACTTTAGCACGCCGCCCGCCGATTGGCGGCCACCGCAAAACCGCGTGACAAAACCTGCCGATCGCGCAACGCTCTCCGCGCCATTTCACTCCGTTTGAGAGCCCCCGCCATGTACGAAAAGGATGTCGTCGTCACCACTAAATACGGCCAGTGCCCGAGCTTCGTGGCCTGCCCCGAAGGCCCCGGCCCCTATCCCGGGGTGATCTTCTACATGGACGCGCCCGGCATCCGCGAGGAGTTGCGGGCGATGACCCGCCGCATCGCGCGCGGCGGCTATTTCGCCATCCTCCCGGACATGTATTACCGGCTCGGCACGCTGCGTTTCGACATTCCGCGCCGCGACGACAAGATGGCCACCGTGTTCCTCGGCGCGATGAACAGCCTCACCAACGCGACGGTGATGGACGACACGTCGGGCCTCCTCGGCTACCTCGATTCCCAGGACAAGGTGAAGCCCGGTCCGGTCGGCTGCGTCGGCTACTGCATGAGCGGCCAGCACATCACCAACGCGGCGGCCTATTTCCCGCACCGGATCAAGGCGGCAGCCTCGCTCTACGGCGTCGGCATCATCACCGACAAGGAGGATTCGCCGCATTTGCACCTCGATAAGATCAAGGGCGAGCTCTACTACGCCTTTGCCGAAACGGATCGCAGCGTGCCGGCCAACATCCCGCCCGATCTCGACAAGCTGCTGTCGAAAACCAACGTCAAATACGAGATCAAGACCTTCCCCGGCACCGAGCACGGCTTCGCCTTTCCCGAGCGGCCGGTCTACAACACGCTTGCCGCCGAGGAGACCTGGGACAAGATGTTCGCGATGTGGGACCGCTGCCTGAAGAAGGCGTGATCTCGGCTTGAACGGCGCGGAGCCCGCATCGGCGTAGGCGGGCTCGGCCAGCACAAATGGGGTGGGGGATATGCGGGTTCCGCTGGCGGCGGTGGCGTTGTTTCTTGTGTCGAGCGGGGCCGAGGCGGCCGATTGCAACCATCCGCTGCCGATCGGGTTCGCGGCGGGCCAGACCAGCATCACTTTGCCGAGCGGGCCGCCAACCGGCTCGGTCAGCTGCTATCAGGTGAACGGCACCGAAGGCCAGGAGCTCAACATCACCGTCAAGAGCGCGGAAAAGGACGCCATCCTCGCACTTTACGCGCCCGGCTGGCAGGCCAGCTGCGATGCGTCCGGCGATTGCGAGATCAACGGCGATCTGTTGAGCGACGAGGGCGATACCGAGTGGGTCGACGAGCTGGAAAAGACCGGTCTCTACCTGATCATCGTCGACAATTCGCGCAGCGACGCCGAATACCAGATGACCGTCTCGCTTCAGTAGCATCGGAAGACCACGGACCATGAAGCTTCGCCACAACCCCGCCTCGCCCTATGTCCGCAAGGTCATGGTCGTCGCCCACGACTGGGCCTCGCCGGCAAAATCGAGCTGCTCTCGACCGCGGTCAGCCCGGTCGAGACCAACGCGGCGCTCGCCGCCGAGAACCCGCTGATGAAGATCCCGGCGCTCGTCACCGACGACGCGCAGGTGCTGTTCGATTCGCCGGTGATCTGCGAATACCTCGACAGCCTCGCCGGCGGCGGCAAGGTATTTCCCGCCGCGGGCAAGGCGCGCTGGACCGCGCTGCGCCAGCAGGCGCTGGGCGACGGTATCCTCGACGCACTTATCCTCTGCCGCTACGAGATCGCCGCGCGGCCCGAGGACAAGCGCTTCGCCGGCTGGACCGACGGCCAGATGAAAAAGGCACACCAGGGCCTTGCCGCGCTGGAGCGCGAAGACCTCTCGGGCCCGCGCACGATCGGCCCGATTACCGCCGGCTGCACGCTCGGTTATTTGGATTTCCGCTTCCCCAGCGACGGCTGGCGTACCCGCCGTCCGAAGCTCGCCGAGTGGTACAAGGGCGTCGAAGCGCTGCCGTCGATACAGGCGACCCGGCCGCCGGCGTGATTTCGGCGCGTCAGATCAGCATTCCCTGGGCCGGCGGATAGACGATGCTGCTGTCGGCCCGCGGCTCGGCGCCCGGTGTTAGGCTTGCCGGGTCGATCTTGCCGGCGGCCATGATGTGTCGGACCTCGGTACCGTCCGTGAGCAGATAGTCGGCGACGATCCGGCGGTGACAGCGCCACCACACCGCCTCGGCGCACATGATCGCACAGACGTGGTCTTGCCCGAGGCCGTGCAATTCGCCGAGCGCCGCCCGAAACGGCGGCGTCATGGCGTAATCGGCATAGGCCTGGAACGCTTCGTTGCGCCACAGCCCGTTCGGCAAGGGCGGCGCGCCTTTCGGGCGGTGGCGCAGCCCGCCGAGCGCAGGGAAATGCCGGTAGCCGATATCGCCGGCCGCCAGAGCTTTGGACAGGACGTCGCTGTTGAACTGCTGGTTCATCCGAGAGCGCGGCACGGTGCGGACATCGACCAGAAGATCCACCCCGGCCTCGTGCAGCAATTCGATCAGCTCGTCCGTGCTGCGGGTCGAATGGCCTATCGTGAAGATCGGGTTCGCTTACCGGCTCCATGGTTGCCCAGCCGGATCGGTGGCCAGGTCGTCGTCGATCTTCTTGGCCCGCGCGAAGGCCGGGCGCGCTCCGAGCCCTCGAACCATGCCATCTCGACACCCTAAACAGGATATTTCAAAGACGCGCGAGACTCAATCTGACGGCAGCAAGCAACCGTTCACTGCTACCATCGGCGATAGCCGTAATATCCACCACCACCGAATAGCAAAAGAACGACGACAACGACGAGTAATAACGTCATGATTTCCTCCAACATTAACGCATGACCGCATATTGGTCTGGAGGAACAATGCGACGAGTATCGGAATATACTTAGTTCAGATGGTCATGTTCCAATAATCACCGGTGATGGTGTTTGCCGCCAAACACCCTTAATACATATGCTGGCCGCCGTTGACCGACAGGGTCGAGCCGGTGATGAAATCGGCGTCGTCGGCGACGAGGAACAGCACGGTGCGGGCAATGTCCTCGGCCTTGCCGAGGCGGCCGGCCGGGATGCGGGCGACGATCTTTTCCAGCACGTCGGCCGGCACCGCGCGCACCATGTCGGTATCGACATAGCCGGGCGCGACCGCGTTGACGGTGATCCCCCTCGCCGCGCCTTCCTGCGCCAGAGCCTTGGTGAAGCCGTGGATGCCCGATTTCGCCGCAGCGTAGTTGACCTGACCGTATTGCCCAGCCTGGCCGTTGATCGAGCCGATATTGACGATACGGCCGAACTGGCGCTCGCGCATACCCTCGATCGCCGCCCGGCACATATTGAAGCACGACGACAGGTTGGTCTGGATCACCGCGTTCCACTGCTCGAAGCTCATGCGGTGCATCGTCGTATCGCGGGTGATGCCGGCATTGTTGACCAGCACCTCGACCGGGCCGAGCTCCGCCTCGATCTTGGCGACACCTTCCTGGCACGAGGCGAAATCGCCGACATTGAACTTGAAGACCGGGATACCGGTCTCGTTCTGGAACCGCTCGGCCGCGGCGTCGTCGCTGCCGTAATTGGCGGCGACCTCGTAGCCGGCGTTTTTAAGAGCGATCGCGATCGCGCAGCCGATACCGCGCGTGCCGCCCGTGACCACCGCCACTCTGGCCATGGTTTCCTCCCTCTGAATTGACCCCGACGCGTTCGTCGCGTGCGGGTCGGCTTAGCCCGTTCGCGCCAGTCGCGCGACCGGTTCAGCAAGCGCCGCGCGCTAATCGCGCGCGAGACACATCGCAATCCCCATGCCACCGCCGATGCACAGGGTGGCGAGGCCCTTCTTGGCGTCGCGCTTCTGCATCTCGTAGAGCAGGGTGACGAGGACCCGCGCGCCCGAGGCGCCGATCGGGTGGCCGAGCGCGATCGCGCCGCCATTGACGTTGAGCTTGTCGGGGTCGAAGCCGAGATCCTTGCCAACCGCGCAGACTTGCGCCGCAAAGGCCTCGTTGGCCTCGATCAGGTCAAGGTCGCCCACCGACCACCCGGCCTTCTTCAAGGCCAGGCGCGAGGCCGGGATGGGCCCGGTGCCCATGATCGCCGGATCGACCCCGGCGGTCGCCCACGAGACGATGCGCGCCAGCGGCGTCAAGCCGTGCTTTGCCGCCGCATCGGCGGTCATCAGCACCACCGCGGCGGCGCCGTCATTGATGCCCGAGGCGTTGCCCGCAGTCACCGTGCCGTTCTTGTCGAAGGCGGGGCGCAGGCCCGCCAGCACCTCGAAGGTCGTGCCGTGCTTCGGATGCTCGTCGGTATCGACGACCGTCTCGCCGCGCCGCGAGGCGATCTTCACCGGCACGATCTCGTCCTTGAAGCGGCCGGCTTTCTGCGCCGCCTCGGCCTTCTGCTGCGAGCCGGCGGCGAACTGGTCCTGCTGCTCGCGGGTGATCTGCCAGCGCTGTGCGACGTTCTCGGCGGTGTTGCCCATGTGATAGCCGTTGAACGCATCCCACAGCCCGTCGCGGATCATCGTGTCGATGAGATGGGCGTCGCCCATCTTGACGCCGTTGCGCAAATGCATGCAGTGCGGCGCCTGGCTCATGCTCTCCTGGCCGCCGGCGACGACGATGTCGCTGTCGCCCGCGAGGATCGCCTGGTAGGCGAGCGCCACCGTGCGCAGCCCCGAGCCGCACAGCTGATTGACCCCATAGGCCGTCGCCTCGAACGGGATACCGGCAGCGACCGCGGCCTGGCGCGCCGGGTTCTGGCCTTCGCCGGCGCCGAGGATCTGACCCAGGATGACCTCGTTGACCTCCTTCGGCTCGACCTCCGCACGCCGCATCGCCTCGGCGATCGCAACCTCGCCGAGCTTATGTGCCGGCAGGCTGGCGAGACCGCCGTTGAACGCTCCGACCGGGGTGCGGGCGGCGCTGGCGATGACGATGTCGGTCATGTCGGGGATCTCCTTGGAGGCTTAACGCCTATGTGGGCGGCTAACGCGTATCAAAAAAGGGTGCCAGGAAGAAGTCCAGCGGACGATCTCGCATCGCCGGGGGCAGGCAACTCAGAATGGGTTGTTAAGGATCAAGTTGTAGAAGCCCGACAACGCATGGTTGCACGCCAACTCGCGCGCTTGGGGTTTCATGACTACTGAACCGATCCCACCGAGCCGGGAGCCGAGCCGAAATCGTCTAGTCACGCTGACGTGGCTGTTTCTCGGCATCCTGGCCTACTGGTACGCGTCGGCGGCCTTGGGCGGGGCAATGCAGTCGCGCTCGATCTTGCCGCTATTCGTGGCTCTGGCGATGGAAAGCCCGTTGCTGGCGATGACGCTTGTCGTCGCGATAGCGCCGATGTTCCCTATCCTCGGTTATGTCGCACTGCGTTACTGGGTGCTGCCGCCCCGCGCGCAATCATGGCGCAATGGGCTGGGAGTGCCGCTGATCGTGCTGCCCTGCATGGTGGTGGCCAGCGTCCTGTCGGGATACATAGCCGCGTTCGTTGCGCTCTCGGCGGCTTTCGTCCCTACCGCTCTGGTCCACATGCTCGCCTTGTTGCTCGCCGGTGCGCTTGCGGGTCTGAGCCTTTGCGTTATCGAGAGGCTGGCGACGCGCTTGCTCTTTGGGAGGGGCGAGGCGGCGAGGCTCGGTCTGGCGCTCTGCGGCGCCCATGCCGTAGGGCTTGTCGCGGTGCTGGTCGCGGGCTCATCGCTGGTTACTCTTGGCATCTACATTTTCCACGTAGCGATTTCGCAGACCTGGGCCGGATGGTTTGTCTTTCCGGTTCTGGTCTGCGGCGAAATTGTCCATTTGCTGTTGACGTGGCGTGCCTGGAGGCGCGGTTCGCCGGCGATACTGTTGAGTGGGCGCAACGTTCTAAGCCGAGTCGCCGCCGCATTCGTTGGGCTGAGCCTGATCGGAGCCGCCGCGCGTATTCCGTCCAGCGCCGATCCGCTTCAGACCCTGGTTTGGCCGGTTTCCTATTTTATCGGGTTCTCGAAGCTGTAGACCGCAGCCATTCTGCAATCGGTTTCCACACCGCTTCCGGCGCCCCAGCCCCGGTCATCATGCCGATATGACCGAGCGCCGGGCGCATTATCGTCACGTTCGGGAGCGCGGCGGCGAGCGCCTCGGCCGAGCGCGGCGGCACGATCCGGTCGCGGCGCGGCACGACGACCAGCGCCGGCCGGTCGAATTGGCCCGGATCGACCGGCCGCCCGGCGACCCGCCACTTCCCCTGCCCCGGCTCGTTGTCGCGGTACCACGACAGGCCGCATTCCCGCGCCACCGGGCTCGCCAGCAGCACCCCGTCGTTGAGCCAGTCCTCGAGCGCGACAAAGCCGCGCGCCGCCTCGCCCGCCGGGTCGAGCTGCGAGAAGCGGGCGAATTTGCGCTCGCCGAGAAACGGGTCGAGCGACAGGAACAGCCCCTGGATGACCGAGAGCGGCAACGTGTCGCCGCCCGCCGCGGCGAGGTCGATCGCCGTGCCGATCAGCCGTGCCTGCTCCGGCCGCTCGGCATGGAAATCCCACGGCGTCGCCAAGAGCGCGAGCCCGGCGATGTCGCCCTGGCGCCGCAGCGCCAGAGCCAGAGCCAAGAGCCCGCCCATGCAATAGCCGATCACCGCCGTCGGCCGGCCCGCCTTGGCGAGCGCGGCGGATGCGGCGCGGTCGAGCCGCCCGGCGATGTAATCGTCGAGGCCGAAGCCGCGCTCCGTATCGCCGGGCGCGCCCCAATCGACCACCAACGGCCGCAACCCCGCCTCTCGCAAGAAGGTGGCGAAGCTGCGCTCCGGCAGCAGGTCGAGGATGTAATAACGGTTGATCAGCGACGGCACGATCAGGACCGGCTTGCCGCCTTTCCCACCGCCGTAGTCGAGCAGCCGCGTCGTCCCCTCTTGCCAGAGCACGGATGCTTGCGTCTCGTCGCGGCGATAGGAATGCCGGCGGTAGGCTTCGAGGCCGGCAAGAAACGCGTCGGCGCGGTGCAGCAGTTCGCGGTCGAGCGCGGCGGCAACCTCAGCGCTTGCCGCCCGGGCGATCTCGGCGGCGAGGGCTCGCAGTTCCGGGCTGGGGTTCCAGAGCGGCAAGCCGGCGCTCAAGCTCGGCAACGCGGCGCGCGAGCTGGCCCACAGCATCATCGCGCTGGCGAGGTGCGCCGGCAGCGGGCGCGGCAGCAGCCTGCGGTCCATCGCCCGGCGGCCGGACGGCGCCGGGGACCGGCGGCCAGAACGGGAACGGGCTGCCGGCGCGTTCACCCGCGACAGTCGCAAATTGGCCGGTGAATTGGATCCAGCGCTGCAACAGCTCCGCCGCCTGCGGATCGGCGACCAGCGCCGTCAGATAATCCGCCCATAGCGCGAAATAGCGGCGCGCCAGCTCGTCGGCATCGCTCATCCGCGAGATTATAACCCAAGCGACGGGAATCGCTGTATTGTTGCAAAGCAGCATCCTCGCTGGATCGGCAGGACATCGGGCGCATGGCGACCTCGCAAACCGAACAGACCGGCGCAGCGAAGCCGGTCGTCGTCAAGAAATACGCCAATCGGCGTCTCTACAACACGGCGACGAGCAGCTATGTGACGCTCGAAGACCTCGCCAAGATGATCAAGGGCGGCGGCGATTTCATCGTCCACGACGCCAAGACCAACGAGGACATCACCCGCGCCGTGCTCACCCAGATCATCGTCGAGCAGGAGCAGAAAGGGCAGAACCTGCTGCCGATCAGCTTTTTGCGGCAGCTGATCTCGTTCTACGGCGACAGCATGCAGTTCCTGGTGCCGGGCTATCTCGAGCAGGCGATGGTGGCTTTCGGACGCAACCAGGATCAGATGCGCGATACCTTGCGAGCGACGTTCGGCATCTTCCCGTTCGGCCAGTTCGAGGAGATGGGCAAGCAGAACATGGCGCTGTTCGAGCAGGCGCTGAAGATGCTGTCGCCGTACGCCGCCGGCGGCGGCGCAAAGCCCGCAGCCGCCGACACGCCGCCGCAACCCGCTCCGGCGGAGGACCCGCGGCTGGAGCGGCTCGAATCGCAGCTCGACGCGATGCGCCGGCAATTGGACGCGCTAAGCAAAAAAGGCTGAGCCCTTGCCGGCGGATTACGCTTCGCCGGTCCGCCCCACATTGCGCCACGGCGGCTCGGTGGTGGCGCGGCCGTAATAATGGCCCTGCAGATAGCCGACCCCTTCACGCTTGAGGATCTCGGCCTCCTCGGCGGTCTCGATGCCTTCGGCGATCGTGTCGAAGCCGAAGCCCTTGGCGAGGCCGAGCAGGTGCCGCAGAAACACCTGGCTTTCCGGGCTGGTCGCGATGTTGTGGATGAACGAGCGGTCGATCTTGACCGTGTCGATGGCGAGGCTTTGCAGATGCTGCAGCGAAGTGTGGCCGACGCCGAAATCGTCGAGCGCGACCCGGCAGCCGGCCTGGCGCAGCGCGGCGACAAAGCGGGCCGATTCCTCGATATCGTAGAGCACCGCGGTTTCGGTGATCTCGACGACGAGGCGGCCGGCAAGCTCGGGATGGGCGCGCAGTTGCGCGGTTAGCGCGCGCAGCCACGGCCGGTCGGCCGCGGTCAGGGCGGAGACGTTGAAGCCGAGCCTCATGCCGGGATAGGCGACCGCCTCGGCGATGACCTTGTCGAGGATATGGCGGTCGATCAGCCGGATGTAGCCGTGCTGCTCGATCTCGCGCACGAATTCGCCGGCGGCGACGATGCCGTCTGCACCCTCGCGCAGGCGCAACAGGCATTCGTAGTAGTCGACTTCGCCCGTGGCGGCCGAGACGACCGGCTGGAACGCGAACATCATCCGGTCCTGGCGCAGCGCCGCCTGGACCGCGCTGCCCACCGCGGCGGAGCGGCGTTGCCGCTCGTTCTGCTCCTCGTCGGTCCGGAAATGGATATAGCAGTCGCGGCCGGCGAGCTTTGCCTGCGCCAGCGCGGCTTCGGACCGCGTGATCACATCGTAGGACGTCAGCCCCTCGCCCATCACCGAGGCGCCGCCGACCGACACGGTGGTCGAAACCGGCCCGCTCGCGGTGGTTATCGGCTCGTCGCGGACCGCGGTGAGGATCTTCTCCGCAGTATGCAGGGCGTCCTCGGCGCGGCAATGCGCCAACAGAATGCCGAAGCGGTCGCCGCTGAGGCGGCCGATCTGGTCGCTGACCCGCAAACACAAATCGAGCCGGCGCCCGATCTCGATCAGCACGGTGTCCGCCGCGGCGGTGCCGAAGGCTTCGTTGATCGCGCCCATGGCGTCGACGCCGACCGCCAGGAACATGGCGTTGCCCGATGAGCGTCCGTTCGCGGCGATCGCCCGGTCGACAGCCTCGCGCAGGCGGGTCCGATTGAAATGGCCGGTCAGCTCATCGTAACTGGCGAGCTGCTCGAGCCGGCTCTGCTGCGCCTTGCGGTCGCCAACCGCGCGGATCACCCCGAACATCTGCTGGGGCCGGCCGGCGGCATCACGCAACGCGCGCCCACGCTCATGCACCCAGGCGAACCCGCCTTCCGTGTCGCGCAGCCGGTACTCGCAATCGAAGTCGGGGTGCCCGTCAAGATGAGTCGCCAGCATGGAATTGCGGTGGCGCCGGTCTTCCGGATGCACTCGTCCGGCGAGCAGGCGCCCGGTGGTGATGCCGGCAGCGAACCCGGATCCGGTCCGGTCCAATCGGCCCGACCATTCGATCGCGTCGCCGTCGAGCTCCCAGGCGTAGGCAAGATCGCCGGCCGCATCGAGCGCCGCAGCCAAAAGGTCGATCGACCGCGAGCCCTCCGCCGACATCCGTACTCCGCTCCTGCCCGGTGATGTCGCCGCGGCGACGTGACCGAACTTATCGGCGCAGCGGTTTAGGAAGCCTTAAGTAGGCCCCGCGCGCGGCTCAGCCCGGCGTGTGCGAGTTGAGGAACGGCAGCACCGCCTGATTGAACTCCCGCACCTGCACGTGCGGGAACCAGTGGCCGCCGCGCGGAAAAATCTTGACCTCGGCGCCCGGGATGAGGCGCGCCAACTCTTCCGAGAAATAGGCCGGGGTGACGATGTCGTCCTCGGCGCCGACGACGAGGGTCGGCGTCTTGATCCGCGACAGGCTCTGGGTGCGGTCGAACGCCAGGATCGCGTCGATCCGGCTCATCGCGATTTCGAGCTGCGGGAAGTGCGCGAGGTTCTGCGCCTCCATGTGGCGCAGCTTCTCGTTGTGCTTGGCGATCCACCAGCTCGGGTACAGGAACAGCGTCGTCGCCTGCACATAGGAGCTGGGGCCGAGCCGCTGCAGCACCTCCTTGCGCAGGCCGTACATGCGGCGGAAATAGGCATCCGGCTTGGTCCAGGTCGCCGACAGGACGATGCTTGCCAGCCGCTTCGGATGTTCCACCGCGAGCGTCTGCGCGATCGCGCCGCCAGTCGAATGCCCGATGACGTGCGCCCGCTCGATTTCGAGCCTGTCCATCAACGCGATGACATCGCCGGTCATGCGGTCGACCGTATAGCCGCCGCGGATCGGATCGCTTTCCCCAACCCCCCGGCTGTCGTGGGTGATGACCTCGTAGCGGCGGCCGAACGTGGCGACCTGCTCGTGCCAGAACGAAGCGAGCCCGCCCAGCCCCGATACCATCAATACCGGGAAGCCGGCGCCGTGCCGCTCGTAATATAGAGAGCCATCGCCGATCGAGATGCGGGGCATCGGCCTACCGAAAAAAACGGGAACGCGTCGGTATCATCGCATAAGGCGGACTGTCAAAGGGAACGCGCACGCGTCATGGCGCGTATGCGAGATCGACGGCGGCATGATCGGGTTCTAGAATTTCGCCACGGCCGCACGAAAAGGGCCGCCATCTTGCCTCAAATTTGACACAGGCCCACCGTTCAATCGCGATGAAACCAATCGGTTGAGCGCTTGGGGGATGTAGCGGAGCGCTACGGCCGACTGCCAATCCAATGACACAAGTCGAGGTGGAGCGACATGACACGACATGACCAGAGCAATATCCAAGCGTTCGGCCGGCAGGCGGACGCAGATCCGGCGGCAGTCCGCCCGCCGCGGCGCACGGCCGGGCGCACCCAGGACATCGATCGCCATGTCGGCGCCCGGGTTCGCGAGCGGCGCATCATGCTCGGCTTCACCCAGCAGCAACTGGCCGATCTGATCGGGGTTACCTACCAGCAGGCCCATAAATACGAGCGCGGCATCAACCGCATCTCGGCCGGCCGGCTGTACGAGATCTCTCACGTGCTGAGCGTGCCGGTGAACTACTTCTTCGAGGGGCTGGAAGGCGATGCAGGACGTTCGGTCAGCCCGCGCGAACGCATGTGCCTGGAGCTTGCGCGCAACTTCGCGCAAATCCCGAACGAGAAGCACCAGGAAGCGTTGAGCCAGCTTGCCCGCGTCCTGGCAGCGGAAGAGCGATAGAGGACGGCCCGCCGGCCCGATCAAATCAGAAGCGGATGCCGAGGCGGATGCCGATATCGTTGACGCTCTGATTGTATTTGGCCAGGCCGCCGTTCGAGATGTGGTCGATATAGGCCGAGACTTGGTAGACCGGATTGATCTGGTAACCAAGGTCGAAGGCCTCGCGGAACAGGATGTGCGAACCGAGCGCCTTGCGCTGCGGGTTGGCTTCGTTGAGGTTGCCGTTGTTGAAACCCGGCCCGAAGAAGTAGCCCAGGACGATGCCGTCGTCCGGGTTGAACAGGTTGCGCTTCAGGAACCACGCCCACGTCGCGCCGACATAGGCCTGGTCGGTGTCGCCTGCGGTGTTGATCGAGCCGCCGATCGTCGGGCGCGGCTGCAATGCCCAGCGTAGCCAAAGCGGTGCCGTCGCGATCATCCCGTCGCTGACCGGCGAGGCGAAGATGACTTCGGCGTTGACGTCGGCGCCATGCTCCTTGCCGCCGAGAAAGCCGGGGTCGTGATCCCACAAGCCGAACTTGAACTCGGAATAGGTAACGGTCTCCATGATCTGTGCGTGCGCGGGCGCGCAAAGGAGCGCGGTCAACATGGCCGCGACAACGCTCGCGAACCCGCGCCCGGCCACGCTTGCCCGTCCCGCCCCAACGAGCCAACGGCGCACGTTCATCCATCCCCCCAAAAGCAACGATCGCGCTAAATTACAGGCAATTGCCGGCGAACCAAACCCTTTGTGAAAACCGACGCATGCCGCGGATATCGTGGTGCGCCGGAGCCACAGCCTTCAGCCCCCTCGCTTGGCCGCGTGTGCAACCGCCTTGGCCATCTCGAGGAATTGTCGGCGAACCTCCGGATCGGGGATCGCGTAGTACATGCGAATCAGTTCGATCGTTTCCGGTCGCTCCATCCGCTCGCGCCATTCCCGGTCCTTGGGTGTCTGCTTTCCCTCATCCGCCGGCACGTCGCCGAAGAAAAAGGAGATCGGCACGCCAAGGATGTCTGCCATCGCCGACAGCCGGGAGGCGCTGACCCGGTTGGCGCCCCCTTCGTACTTCTGCACTTGCTGAAACGTGAGGCCCAACGCGTTGGCCAATGTTTCCTGGTTCATTCCGAGCAATAGCCGGCGGGTGCGGATGCGCTTGCCGACGTGAACATCGATCGGATTGGGCACACCGGTCCCCCGCCCGTAACGAGGCGGCTCACCGGCGGATTTCGACTTTGCCAAAGGTGCTTCCCCTTGTGTTGAAACACGCGCACCTACACTGAATTATCGGCCGCCACAACCCATATTCTCGACTAACTGCATGGCGCGCTATGCCCGATTATTTACCCTCGCGCGGCGGTTCGTCATACCCGCGCCGGTTGCTGATAAAGACCAGCGCCATCAGCCCGATCCCCAGACCCAGCGTGAGCAAAACGCCCAGCACCAAGGCGATCCAGCCGTTCGTGTCGATGCCCGCGTCGCCGATCCCGCTCCAGTGGGCGACGGCGACGATGGCGAACGCGACCACGAGGAGCAGCGCGCCGCCGACGGCAATCCAGCTCGTCAGCCGCATGGTTCCTCCGATGCCGCGTTGAACGACCGATACTATCGTAGTTTCCGGCGCAGTTTTCGGCTAATCGCCCTTACGCCAGGCCATAGCGCGTGGCAAACTGCGCTAAATACCCAGACCAGGGAGATTTCGATGCCCACGGAATCGAAGCATCCGGAAACGATCGTGCTGCATGCCGGCTACCGCAGCGACCCGACGACCAACTCCGTCGCGGTGCCGATCTACCAGACGACCAGCTACCAGTTCAACAGCACCGAGCATGCCTCGAACCTGTTCGGGCTCAAGGAACTCGGCAACATCTACACCCGCATCATGAGCCCGACGAGCGACGTGCTGGAGCAGCGCGTCGCGCAGCTCGAAGGCGGGGTCGCGGCGCTGGCGGTCTCGTCGGGTCAGGCGGCCTCGATGTTCGCGGTCAACAACATCACCCAGGCGGGCGACAACTTCGTCGCCTCAACCGACCTCTACGGCGGCACCTGGAACCTGTTTCTGCACACCATGCAACGCACGATGGGGATCGAGGTCCGCTTTGTCGATCCCGCCGATCCGGAGAATTTTCGTCGCGCGACCGACGCCAAGACGCGCTGCTACTACGCCGAGACATTGCCCAACCCGAAGCTCGAAGTGTTTCCGATCGCCGAGATCGCCAAGATCGGCCGCGAGCTCGGCGTGCCGCTGATCATGGACAATACCGCCTCGCCGGTGATCTGCCGCCCGCTCGACCACGGCGCCGCGGTAGTCATGCATTCGACCACGAAATACATCGGCGGGCACGGCACCTCGATCGGCGGCATCATCGTCGACGGCGGCAATTTTGATTGGGAGAAGCACGCCGACCGCTTCCCGCTGTTGAATCAGCCCGACCCGGCCTATCACGGCGCGATCTGGACCCAGGCGGTGAAGCCGATGGGACCGGTCGCCTACATCATCAAGGCGCGGGTGACGCTGCTGCGCGACCTCGGCGCGGCGGCGAGCCCGTTCAACTCCTTCCTGCACATCCAGGGGCTCGAAACCCTGCCGCTCAGGATGCGGGTGCAGTGCGCCAACGCGATGGCCGTCGTCCGCCGCCTCAAGGAGCACGCGAAGGTCAGCAAGGTCATCCACCCCAGCCTGATGACCGGCGAAGCCAAGCGCCGCGCCGACGCGTATCTGAAGGGCGGCTACGGCGCTCTCGTCGGCTTCGAGCTGAAGGCCGGCATGGATGCCGGGCGACGCTTCATCGACGCGCTCAAGATGTTCTACCACGTCGCCAATATCGGCGACGCCCGCAGCCTGGCGATCCATCCCGCCTCGACGACGCATTCGCAGCTGACGCCCGAGGAGCAGCTGCAGACCGGCGTCACCGACGGCTATGTGCGGCTGTCGATCGGGCTCGAGCACGAGGAGGACATCCTCGCCGATCTCGACCAGGCGCTCGCCGCGGCGTGAGCCGGACAGCCGGCGGCAAGGCGCTCCTCAGGGTCGCCTGGCCGATCGATCTCGTTCTGACCGTCGCTAGTCACGGCTGGGTCCATCTCGAGCCGTGGCGCTGGGACGCGGAGACCGGCACGCTCAGCCACGCCGAGCGCATCGGCGGCCGGCGCGGCGCGGTGTCAGTCCGGCAGCGCGAGCCGACGGCGTTTGCCGTCGCCTGGGACGGCTTTCGCGACAGCGATGCCGACGCGATCATGTGGCGGGTCCAACGCTGGGTGTCGGCCGACTGGGATCCGGCAGCGGCCGTCGCCGCGCTCCGCACCGGCTTCGCCGACGAGACGGCGCTGATCGCCACAGGCGGCGGCCGGCTTTTGCGCGGCTCGACGTTCTACGAGGATTTCGTCAAGACCGTGCTGACGGTCAACACCAGTTGGTCGGGGACCTGCCGGATGTGCGCGGCGCTGGTCGCCGAGCCCGGGAACGGCGCGTTTCCCGAACCTGAGATGATCCTCGATTACGGCGAGGAACGCCTGCGCCGGATCGCCAAGCTGGGCTTCCGCGCGCCGGTCGTCGTCTCCGCGACGCGACGCATGCTCGACGACGGCACGATCGATGCCGCCGGCGAGGGCGCCGCCGACCGGCTCGACCACGACTATCTGATCGGACTGAAGGGCATCGGCCCCTACGCGGCGGCGCATTGCCGGATGCTGCTCAACGATTTCAGCCGCATCCCGGTCGATTCGGTGGTCGTCGCGCATCTGCGGGAGCGCCACTCCACCGACCCAGCGACGTTCATCGCCGAGCGCGCCGAATGCGGCGACTATCTCGGGCTCGGCTACCGGCTGATGCGGCTCAGGGAAAAGTTTCAGGTCCCCGAGATCTGAGGATCACGACACTTGGCGCCCGAGCACTTCGAGGACGCCGTTGAGCATCTGCTGGACCGAAAACGCCGCCAGGATCAGCCCCATGATCTGGGTGACCACCATGATCCCGGCGGCCCCGAGCAGGCGCCGCACCCTGGTCGCCAGCAGCAGCGTCGCCAATACCAGGGCGAGCACCAGAACCGTGAGCCGGGCGGTGACCGTTTCCTCCACCAGCGTGTACTTGTTGTTGTCCGTCAACAGCACGACCGCGAGCAGCGCGCCGGGACTGGCGATACCCGGCAGCGCCACCGGAAAGACGGCGATCTCCGCCGGGGTTCAAGCGGACTCGGCGGCTGTTTCCTCGTGCTGGCCGCCAAAGATCATGCGCAGAGCGAACACCAGCAGCACCGCTCCCCCGGCGATGCGGAAGGCCGGTATGCCGATATGCATCTCGTTGAGCAGGTACTGCGCGAAATGGAGAAACAGCATCAGCACCAGCAAGGCGACCGCCGTCGCCGCGACCGCGATCTTGGTGCGCTCGCGCGCGCCGGCATGCGCTGTCGCGTGCAGAAAGATCGGCACCGACCCCACCGGATCGAGCACGACGATCAGCGTGACCAGATTTTCAGCGAGGCGATGGAACAACAAAGATCACCGGAAAACTCCGCCGCGAAACTCTGCCCGCCCGCGATCGAGCCGGCAAGGCACGATTCATGCTGCTCGCACTCGACATGCAGCGCCGGTTGAGGTCGAATGCCGGCGCGGCTTTTCAACATCCCGAAAGGCTGACGATGCCGCCCACCCCCTTTGCCACCGTTCTCGACACGGCACGTACCCGCCACGGCGCCGCGGCGTTGGACGCGCGCTTGCCGCAGCCGAAGACGGCTTCGGAGCTCGCCGCGATCCCCGACGACCGCTACCTGTCGCAGATGTCGCTCAGGGTCTTTCGCGCCGGGCTGAAGCACAGCCTGGTCGATGCGAAATGGCCCGCCTTCGAGGAGGTGTTCGAGGGGTTCGACCCGCGCCGCGTCCGGGCGATGTCTGACGAGGCGCTCGAGAAGCTGCTCGGCGATGCGCGGCTGATCCGCCATTGGGGCAAGCTGAAATCGGTGCGCGACAACGCCGCGGCGATGCTCGACATCGGCGGGGAATTCGGCCGTTTCGGCACCTGGATCGGCACCTGGCCGGCCAACAACGTCGTCGGGCTGTGGGAAGCGTTGGCCGCGCGGTTCAGCCAGATGGGCGGCAACTCGGGGCCGATGTTCCTGCGCATGGTCGGCAAGGACACGTTCGTCTTGTCGCATTCGGTGGTCGCCGGCCTCAAGCGCTGGGCGGAGATGCCGCCGCCGAAGAACAAGACCGAGCGCGCCGCCGCCCAGGCCTGCTTCAACGCCTGGGCCAGCGAGACCGGGAGGCCGCTCTCTCAGCTCAGCATGATCCTGGCGCTGTCGGTCGACGAGTGAGGCGCTAGGCCGCGGCCTCCTCCTTGGCCGCCCCCAGCGCCAGATCGCGCACGTGCCTCGCCGACATCAATCCGCGCTTGAAGCGGACCACCGCCTCGCGATCCGGCTCGCCGGTCGCGACCGCCTCGGCAAAGACCTTGAAGAGCTCCGTGACACGGGCCGCGTAAGCAGCGGTGATGATCTGCGCGTCATTCAGCGAACCGTCGGCCATGGCGTTTTCCTCAGTAATTTGAAATCTCGACTAGGTTCTGATCGGGATCGCGGATATAGACCGACTGGATCGTGCCGATCGCGCCGGCGCGTGGTCCCGGTCCGGTGATGATCGGCACGCCGCAGGCCTTGAGATGAGCGACGACCTCGGCGATCGGCGTCTCGGTGATAAAGCAGAGATCGCCCGAGCCGGCGGTGGGCTTGTCGGCGACAAGGCCGGGGATGTCGTCCGCTGGGTGCAGGTTGATCTTCTGCTGGCCGAAGCGCAGCGCGGTACGCCCCTCGCCGAACCGCACCACCTCCATGCCGAGGACCTTGGTGTAGAAGTCGCAGGTCTTCGCGATGTCGGCGACGGTCAGCACCAAATGGTCGAGCCGCGCGATCTGCATCGACGCCTCCGCTAGAGCAATGCCCGAGTGTGATCCGTCGCGCGCGACGGGGACTTGCCAGGAAGTAGCACAAGCTCCGGCGCGGCGACACCGGTTCTGCCCGGAAATACCTTAGTCGCGCCACCACTCCGCCTTTTTCCGGCGGCGAAATCGGCCCAACCCCACGGTGGGAGCCGGTCATGAGCCTCGCCTCTTCCGTCATCGCGCCCCATCGGCCGTTCCTGATCGGCCCGGTCCTCGCCGACGCCCGCCACTTCCAGATCGCTACCCTGGGAGCGCTCGTCGCCATCCACCTCGCCGGCTTCGATCTCGGCGCGAGCCCGGCGCAGGCGGCAGTGACGGTCGCCGTAGCGCTCGCCACCCAGCTCGTCTGCTCCCGTCTTGCCGGCACCGCTTTCGACTGGCGCAGCCCGCTGATCACCGGGTTCTCGCTGACGCTGCTGCTGCGGACCCATTCGCCGGCACTGTGGATCGCCGCCGCCGTGCTGGCGATCGGCTCGAAATACGTCCTGCGGCTGCGCGGCAAGCACATCTTCAACCCCGCCACGTTCGCGATCGTCGCTCTGCTGGTCCTATCGCCGGATGCCTGGGTTTCGCCCGGTCAGTGGGGCAACGCGGTCTGGCTGTCGCTGCTGCTGGCGTGTTGCGCTGGGCTCGTCCTGCAACGGGCCGCGCGCGCCGATATCGCCCTCGCCTTTCTCGGCTGCTTTGCCGGGCTCCTGCTGCTGCGCGCCTGGAGCCTCGGCGATCCGCTGACCATCCCGCTGCACCAGCTGCAATCGGGATCCTTGCTGTTGTTCAGCTTCTTCATGATCACCGACCCGCGCTCGACCCCAGACAGCCGCCTGTGCCGGATCGGCTTCGCCGCCGCGGTCGCCGGGCTTGCCTATTGGCTGCAATTCCGCTGGCAGCTTCGGCCGGGCGCGTATTTCGCCCTGTTCGCGCTGTCGCCGCTGACCCCGCTGCTCGACTGGCTGGTGCCGGCGACGCGCTTCGCCTGGCGCCGCGAATTGTCGCAACCCTCGATCGTGGAGGCTTGAATGCGCACCCTAGCTCTCGGACTGGCGGTGCTGTTCGCGTTCAGCGACGCCGCGCGTGCGTTTTGCGGGTTCTATGTCGCCCGCGCCGATTCCGGCCTCTTCAACCGTTCGTCCAAGGTCGTCCTCGCCCATAGCGGCGAGCACAGCGTCGTGACGATGGCGAGCGACATCGAGGGCGACCCCAAGGAATTCGCGATCATCATCCCCGTCCCGATGGTGATCAAGCGCGAGCAGATCCGCGTCGTCGAGCCGGCGGCGGTCGACCATCTCGACGCCTATACCGCGCCGCGCCTCGTCGAATATTTCGACGAAGATCCCTGTGCCCCGCGCTACATGACGGAGCGCTCCCTCGCCGGCGGCGCCCCGACGGCAATGCCCGCGCCGATGCCGACGCGCACCGCCAGCCTGGGGGTCAAGATCGAGGCGACCTACGCGGTCGGCGAATACGACATCGTGATCCTGTCGGCGCTCGACAGCGGCGGTCTGCTGACCTGGCTCAACGAGAATGGCTACAAGGTGCCGCAGGCGGCCAAGGCCGTGGTCGGCAGCTACCTGCAGCAGAACATGCATTTCTTCCTCGCCAAGGTGAATCTGGAACGGCGCGGGGCGATGGGCTACAGCTTCCTGCGGCCGATCCAGATCGCCTACGACTCGCCGAAATTCATGCTGCCGATCCGGCTCGGCACGATCAACGCCAACGGGCCGCAGGACATGATTGTCCTGGCGCTGAGCCCGCGCGGCCGGATCGAGACGACCAATTACCGCACGGTCAAGCTGCCGTCCGGCGACGAGGTGCCGCTCTACGTCAAGGAGGCGTTCGGCGACTTCTACCGCTCCCTGTTCGAACATCAGGTGGCGGCCGAGAACGGGCGCGCCGTGTTCCTCGAATATGCCTGGGACATGAACTGGTGCGACCCCTGCGCCGCCGATCCGCTGAGCGCCGACGAGCTGGCGAAGCTCGGCGCCTTCTGGCTCGGCGGTTCGTCGCCGGGCGCACAGGGACAGAATGCCTTCGTCACCCGCCTCCACGTGCGCTACGACAAAGACCATTTCCCGGAAGATCTGATGCTCCAGGAAACCGCCGACCGCGAGAATTTCCAGGGGCGCTATGTTCTGCGCCACCCGTTCACCGGCGCGATGCAATGCGAGGCCGGCGCGGAATATCGCCGCGAGTTGCCGCGCAACTTCGCCCGCCAGGCCGAGACGCTGGCCAGGCTGACCGGCTGGGATCTTACGAAAGTTCGCCAGCGCATGAGCGAGACCGGTCAGGCCTTTTAGCGGCCGCGCTTTCCCGTCCTCCGCCGGGCTGCGAGAATAAGCGCCGAACCCAGCAGGGAGGATTCGCATGAACCGGCTCGACGGGAAGGTGGCGCTGATCTCGGGCGCGGCGCGCGGCATCGGCGCCGAGACGGCCAGGCTGATGGTCGAGGCCGGCGCCAAGGTCGCGATCGGCGACGTGCTCGACGAGCGCGGCCGCGAGACCGCCCGCGCGCTTGGCGACGACGCGCTCTACCACCACCTCGACGTGACCCGCGAGGACGATTGGAACGCCGCCATCGCCGCGACAGCGGCGAAGTTCGGTGGCCTCGACATCCTCGTCAACAATGCCGGGATGTTTCTCGGCAAGGGCCTCGAAGAGGCGAGCCTCGACGAGTGGCACCGTCTGGTCAGCATCAACCTGACCGGCGTGTTCCTCGGCACCAAGCTGGCGATCCCGGCGCTGCGCGAGCGGGCGGCGAGCAGCGAACACGGCAGCGCCATCGTCAACCTCGCCTCGGTCGCCGGACTGGTCGGCTCGCAGCTCGACCCGCTCTACTCGCTGACCAAAGGCGGCGTGACCTTGTTCACCAAATCCTCGGCGCTCGAATTCGCCCGCAAGGGCTACCGCATCCGGGTCAACTCGATCCATCCCGGGGTGATCCAGACCGACATGGGCGAGCAGACCTTCGCCGCGCGCGCCCGCAGCCACGGCAGCAACGATGTCGAGGCGGCGCGGCGGGTGGCGCTGGCGACGCATCCAATCGGCCGGCTGGGCGTGCCCAACGACATCGCCAAGGGCATCGTGTTCCTCGCCTCGGACGATGCCGGGTTCATGACCGGCGCGGGGCTCGTCGTCGACGGCGGGCTGACGGCGCAATAGCGGCTTTCGCGCGTTCCAGCTTCCACCAGGCTTCGAGCACGCAGGCGACCGACCAGGCTTGGGCCGGGCAGCCGCGCGGCGCATGCGGCGGATCGCCATCGAATATCTCGCTGACCTGGCCCAGCCCGGCCTCGCGCAGATGCCCGGCAATCGGCAGCAGCAGCGCCTGTGCCGCCGCGGCGTCGCCGGTGACGCGGTGAGTGGCGAGCGCCCAAGGGCCGAGAAGCCAGGCCCACACCGTGCCCTGGTGATAGGCGCCGTCGCGCTCGGCCGGGCCGCCAGTGCAGGCGCCGCGGTAGTTGGGATCGCCGGGCGCCAACGAGCGCAACCCGTAAGGCGTCGCCAGCGGCGCGCAAGCATCGATGACGGCGCGCTGCTGCGCCGGGTCGAGCGGGCTTGCCGGAAGGCTGACGGCGAAGACCTGGTTCGGCCGCAGGCTGGCGTCGTCGCCGCCGGGCCCGTCGATCACATCGTAAAGCCCGCGTCCATCGGCCCTGACGAAGCGCGCGAAGCCGGCCTTTGCTCTGCCGGCCGCCGACGAATAGGCCGTGCCCGGCCGGCCGATCCGTTCGGCAAGCGCCGCCATCGCCGTCAGCGCGTTGAACCACAGCGCGTTGACCTCGACCGGCTTGCCGATGCGCGGCGTCACCACCCAGTCGCCGACTTTCGCATCCATCCAGGTGACTTGCACGCCGGCCTCACCGGCCCGCAGCAGCCCGTCCGTGGGGTCTACGGCGATGCCGTAGCGCGTGCCGCGCGTGTAGTTCTCGACGATCGAAGCCAGCACCGGGAACGCCCGGGTCAGCGCCGCCTCGTCGCCGCCCGCCTCGACATAGGCGCGCCACGCCTCGATGTACCATAGCGCCGCGTCGACGCTGTTGTATTGGGGCGCCGCTCCGGTGCCGGGAAAAGTGTTGGGCAGCATCCCGCGATCGACACGGGCGGCGAAGGTTTCGAGGATCAGCCGCGGGCGCTCCAGGCGACCGACCGCGAGGCCGAGACCGGGCATTGCGATCATCGTGTCGCGGCCCCAATCGCCGAACCACGGATAGCCGGCGATCACGGTCCGCCTGTCCGGCACGCCGGGGAGCTTCTCGGCGATCCGGAAGAGGTCGGCGGCGAGCACCAGCCGCATGACCCAGCCCGGCGCCCCGGCGAATACCGGGTCGGCGCCAAGCGCGTCGTCGAGCACCGCGCGGTCGTAGGCGCGGCGGCGCTCCAGCGCGGCGTCGAGATCGGGCGATACGCCGGGATCGAGGCCGGCGGCATAGCCCGACCATGTCGTGGCCTGCAGCGGCAATATCCCGTCGCCGATATGCAGATGCGAGTCGCGGTCGTTGAGGCCGCGCTCGCGCTCGACCGGCAGATCGAAATTGCCGTACCAATCGCGGCGCGGCTCGATATGCCCGCCGGTGCCGGCGATGCGCAGCGCAAAGCGTCCGGGCACGGTTACGGTCAAGCTTGCGCCGTCGGCGTCGATGGCGGGATCGAAGCCGGGCTCCCAGGTGTCGCCGTGATGGTCGCGGCCATTGGCGAGGAGGGTGACGGCGAGAGAAGCGTCGGCCGCCTCCCCCTCCAGCCGCCAGCCGAGATAGACCGTATCGGCGCCCGGTTCCATCCAGATGCGGTGCTCGACGACCGCGCCGCCGCAGGAAAACCGCCACACCGGAACCGTGCCGTCGAGGTGGAAGCTGTCGAGCAGCTTGTAGCCTTCCGGTTCGATCGCGCCGCCGCCCCAGCGATTGGTGAAGAGCGGATAGCGCGCGTCGCCGAGATGCAGCGTCGCGTCGGCCTTGGTCAGCACCAGCACCCGGCCCAAGGGCGGATCGACCGGCGCCACCAGCAGGCCGTGGTAGCGCCGCGTCAGGCTCTGCGCGACGGTGCCCCCGGCATAGCCGCCGCGTCCGTCGGCGAGCCACCATTCCCGGCTCTCGGCGGCGGCGAGGTCGCGCAGTTCGGACCCTTCGAGGCGGATCGGCGCTAGGCGGTCGAGCGGATCGCCGCCCGCCGCCATCAACAGACCACTTCGGCCGTCGTATCCTCGGCCTCGACGTTCTCGATCGACAACCGGCCCCGGCCCGGACGCGGATGCAGCAGCGAGGCGACCAGCGCGGTCCAGCCGGTCTGATGCGCGGCGCCGCAGCCGCGCCCCGTGTCGCCATGGAAATATTCGAAGAACAGCGGGTCGTCCTGCGGGTCGGGACGCCCGGCGGGCTGCGCCGGGCCGAGCACCGGCCGGCGCCCGCTGGAGTCGCGCAGGAACAACCGGCAGAGCCTGCGGGTGACCTCGTCGGCGGCGGCGACGAGGGTGATGAATTTCCCCGATCCGACCGGGCATTCGATGGTGAAATCGTCGCCGTAATAGGCATGAAAGCGGTTCAGCGCTTCGACCAGCAGGAAATTGACCGGCATCCAGATCGGCCCGCGCCAGTTGGAGTTGCCGCCGAACGAGCGGGTCGTCGATTCCCCGGGCACATAGCCGATGCTGAAGCGGTTGCCGTTATGCTCGAACACGAACGGGTTCTTCTCGTGGAATTTCGAGATCGAGCGGATGCCGTAATCGGAGAGGAACTCGGTCTCGTCGAGCATGCGCCGCAATAGGCTTTTCATGCGGTGGCCGCGCAGCAGCGACAATAGGTGCCGCTCCTCCTCGCCCTGCACCATCCAGCGCGACACCAGCCGCGCCAGTTCCGGGCGGTGGTCGAGGAACCAGTGCAGGCGCTTGGAAAATTCCGGCAGGCGCGACAGCACCGAACCGTCGAGCACCTCGACCGCGAAGAGCGGGATCAGCCCGACCATCGAGCGCACCCGCATCGGCACCGCGCGGCCGCCCGGCAGATCGAGCACGTCGTAGTAGAACTCGTCGGTCTCGTCCCACAGGCCGATGCCCTCGCCGAGGATGTTGCTCATCGCCTCGGCGATCAGCAGGAAATGCTCGAAGAACTTGGTGGCGATGGCTTCGTAGACATGGTCCCTGACAGCCAGCTCGAGCGCGATGCGCATCAGGTTGAGCGTATACATCGCCATCCAGGCGGTGCCGTCCGACTGGTTGATGTGCCCGCCGGTCGGCAGCGGCGCGCTGCGGTCGAAGATGCCGATATTGTCGAGGCCGAGAAACCCGCCCTGGAAGATGTTGCGGTCTTCGGCGTCCTTGCGGTTCACCCACCAGGTGAAATTGATCATCAGCTTGTGGAACATTCCTTCCAGAAAGCCGCGATCCCCCTGCCCGCCGCGCGCGACGCGGTCGATCTCGTAAACCCGCCATGCCGCCCAGGCATGGACCGGCGGGTTGACGTCGCCGAACGCCCATTCATAGGCGGGAAACTGCCCGTTCGGGTGCATGTACCATTCGCGGGTCAGCAGCAGCAGCTGGTCCTTGGCAAATTCCGGGTCGATCAGCGCCAGGCTCACGCATTGAAACCCGAGGTCCCAGGCCGCGTACCATGGGTATTCCCAGGTGTCCGGCATGGCCATGACGTCGGAATTGAAGATGTGGCGCCAGTCCGAATTGCGCCCGTGCAGGCGGCTTGCCGGCGGCGGCGGCATCAGCGGGTCGCCTTGCAGCCACTCGCGCACGTCGAGGCAGTAGAACTGCTTCGACCACAGGAGCCCGGCGAAGGCCTGGCGCTGCACCCGGCGCTCGTCGGCGTCGGCGATCCCGTACTGGATGGCCTCATAGAATTCGTCGGCCTCGCCGCGGCGACGGCGCATCACGGTGTCGAATTCCTCGCCTTCCTCGATCACCGTGAGGCGGCAGCGGAACTGCGCCTTGCCACCCGGCGCGAGGTCGGCGCGGCAATGCGCCGCGACCTTGGTGCCGACCTGCGCCGGGTTCACCGCGCCGCGGTTGCCGTCGACGATGCGGTCGTTGATCCCGTCCTTGAAATATCCCACATCGGCGCTGCCGTAGAGCCGGCGGGTATTGGTGTCGTTCTCGCAGAACAGCAGCTCGCTTGCGTCGCCGCAGGTGAAGCGCATCGCCGGCAGGTAGGGGTGGAAGGTCGTCACCGACCCGTCGCTGTGGCCGGAAAATAGCGGGCGTTCCGGGATCGGGCACCACGACCAGATGTTGCGCGCCCAGAGCTGTGGCAGCACGTGCAGCGTCGCCGCGTCGGGGCCGCGGTTGGTGACGGTGATCTGGCAGAGAATGTCGTCAGGCCGCGCCTTGGCGTATTCGATCTCGACGTCGAAATAGCGGTTGCCGTCGAAGACGCCGGTGTCGATCACCTCGAATTCGGGGTCGGCGTTGCTGCGGCGGCGGTTCTCCTCGACCAATTGCGTGTAAGGAAAGGCGGCATGCGGATATTTGTAGAGCATCCGCATGTACGAATGGGTCGGGGTGCCGTCGAGGTAGTAGTAGAGCTCCTTGACGTCCTCGCCGTGGTTGCCTTCGCTGTTGGTAAGGCCGAACAGGCGCTCCTTGACGATCGGGTCCTTGCCGTTCCACAGCGCGACGCCGAGGCACATGAACAGGTGCTCGTCGCCGAAGCCGCCGATCCCGTCCTCGCCCCAGCGATAGGCGCGGCTGCGCGCATGGTCGTGCGGGAAATACTCCCAGGCGGTGCCGTTCGGGCTGTAATCCTCGCGCACCGTGCCCCACTGGCGGTCGCTGACGTAAGAGCCCCACAGCCGCCAGGGCCCGCCGAAGCGCGCTTCCTCGAGCCGCCGTCCCTCCGCGGTGTCGGACGGGTAGCGCCGAGGCGCGGCCTTGCGGCGGCTTCGGCGCTGTGCCGTCGCCATCAGCCGAGCGCGGCGGCGGCGCTGGCCGCCTCCGCTTCCTCTTCGATCCGCAGCGCGTCGTTGAAGCGGTTGAAGAACCCGCACAGCGTGATGCGCAGCGTCAGCTCGACGATCTGCGCCTCGCTGAAACGGCGTCGAAGCCGCTCGAACATCGCATCGGGCAGACGGTTCGGGCGCTCGCTGACGGCGATGGCGTATTCGACGACCAGCCGGTCGGTCTCGTCGAGTTCGGGATGGCCGGGATAGTCGAGGATGCGCGTGGCGCCCGCCGGCGAGACGCCCTCGGCCGCGAGAAACGGCGTGTGATGGGCGACGCAATAGTCGCACTCGTTGAGCTTCGAGACGGCGACGATCGCCGGTTCGAGATAGCGCTTCGGCAGGGTCTGCGCCGCGCGCAACTCGATCAGCAGCGGCATCAAATGCCGGAGCGCCGCCGGGACGTGGGCGAACACCGCAACCTGGTTGCGGAACGGCCCGTAGGAACCGGCAAACTCCTCGTAGATGCGAGCGAGATCGGGGGAGAGCTCGCGCGCTTCGATGTCGCGCACCCGCGCCATGACCGAACCTCCGCCTATCTCTTCGCCATCAGCTGCTGCATCTCGGGATGCGCGATCGACGGATTGATCGCGTCGGACCTCCCGGTCGCCTTGATCTCTCGCGCGATCTGCCGGATTGGCGCCAGCGCCATCAGGGTCAGCTGCGTCGCGGTGGTGACGCGGGCGACGCCGAGCGCCTCCAACTCGGCGCCGCTCGGATAGCCGGCGCGGACGTTGATTTGATCGGCGCCTTTAGCGTCTGCGCCAGCCGTCCGATCGTCGCCGGGTCGCGCAGCGAGATCGGATAGAAGCAATCGGCGCCGGCCGCGAACCGCCTCGTCGAAGCGGCTCTGCTCGTCGCCGATCTGCTTCAGATAGAGATCGGTACGGGCGTTGATGACGATCGGCACGCCGGCGGCGTTCGCCGCTTCGCGCGCGGCGCGAATGCGGGCAACCGCGTCGTCGACGGTGCGGATCGGCGTCGGGCCGGGCATGCCGTCCTCGAGGTTCACGCCGACCGCGCCCGAACCGATGATGTCGTGGATCGAGCGCGCCACCGCTTCCGGCGTGGCGCCAAACCCGGCCTCGATATCGGCCGTCACCGGCACGTCGACGGCACGGGCGATGCGCGCGGTCTGGCCGACGACCTCGCCCCACGGCGCGGCCTCGCCGTCGGCGTATCCCAGCGCCCAGGAGACGCCACCGCTGGTCGTCGCCACCGCCGCGAACCCCTCGGCCTCGAAGATGCGGGCGGTGACCGCGTCCCAGGCGTTGGCCATCAGCAACAGCGGCGGCCCGCGATGTAGGGCGCGGAACCGCTCGGCCTTCCTTACCTGTTCAGCCTGGCTCATCGGTCCTCCCGGCGCTGTCCACCCCGTCGCCGAACCCTCAAGCCGGGCGCGGGTACGGTCAAGTCCTCAATCCGCACCCGCGACGTCTTTTGCTCTGCGGGCGGCATCCCCACATAGGCGCTGCCGGAGAGTTTGCTCGGTCGGAGTGACAACATTGCGATCACGGTGGGGGACCCTCGGCTTGTGCTTCCTCTGCGCGGTTGCCGCGGCGAGCTCCGCAGGCGCCGCCGATGGCGGGACGATCGCCGGGTTGAGCCGCGCGCTCGCCGTCGAGGAGAGCCGCAGCGGCGCGCGCAGCCCGCATCTTCTGCCCCTGCTCGAGCGGCTCGCCGGCGCGCAATTCGACGACGGCGCGCTGGCCGAGGCCGCGGCATCGCGGTGGCGCGCGCTGAAGATCGCGCTGACCGCCTATGGCAGCGACTCGGCGAACGCAGCGCGGGCGATGACCGCGCTCGCCGAGATCGATATCCTCGACCGCAACTATCTCGACGCCGAACCGTTGCTGACGACCGCGACGAATGTGCTCAGCGCGCGGCTCGGAACGGAGAACCCGGCTTTAGCCGAGCCGGTCGCCAAACTCGCTCGCGTCGCGCTCGCCCGCGGCGACCTCAAGCTCGCCGAAAGCCTCGCTGTCCGCGCCATCGCCCTGGCGGCGCGCGATCCGACGCATCCGACCGAGCCGTTGCGCGTGCTTGGGGCAGTTTATGCCGCCACCGAGCGCTTCGACGACGGCGAAGCGGTGCTGCGCCGCGCGATCGAGCAGGACCGGCGGGCGCGCGGCGATAACAGCCTGGAGATGGCGCGCAACCTGGCGCAGCTCGCCAACCTGCTGCTGCGGGCGCGGCGCTTCGCCGACGCCCTGCCGCCGATCGAGCAGGCCATCGCCATCGATCAGGCCCGGCTCGGCCCAGCCCACCCGCTGATCGCCGACGATTTCTGCGATCTCGGGCTGATCTATGGTGGCCTCGAGCGCGATACCGACGCCAGCCGCACGCTGATCTACGCGATCGGCCTACTCGACCAGGGCTCCGCCAAGGAAACCTCGCGAGTCGCGTATGCCGAGCTCGATCTGGCCGGGATCCTGCGGACGATGGGCTACAACGATGCGGCGGACGTCGCCTTCGCCGACGCCAAGCGCATTCTCGACCAGGCCGAGGAAGAAGAGCGTCAGCGCGAGCGCGAGCTCTAGCCGCGGAACCGCGCCGGGCCGAGAGTTTCGGCGGCGACGCCTTTCGCGGCGATGTCTTCGGACAGCACGCCGCGCTCGATCAGCGACACGGCACAGCGCGCCATGCCCTCGGCGGTCTGGATGCCGTAGCCGCCCTGCCCCGCCAGCCAGAAAAACCCGTGGGCAAGCGGCTCGAAGCCGCACACCGTGGTCTTGTCGGCGACAAAGCTGCGCAACCCCGCCCATTTGCGCTCGACCCGGGCGACCTCGATCGTCGTCGCCTGCGTCAGCCGGTCGATCGCGATCGCGATGTCGAGCTCGTCGGGCTGCACGTCGCAGGGCGGCATCGGGGTCTCGTCGGCCGGCGAGACCAGCAGACGCCCGGCATCGGGTTTGAAGTAGAAACTCTCCTCGACGTCGAGGGTCATCGGCCAGCCCGCGCTGTCGATTCCCGGCGGCGCCGCGACGGTCAGCGCGGTGCGCCGCTTGGGCACCAACCCGATCGGCGGCAGCCCGGCCAGCCCGGCGACGACATCGGCCCAGGCGCCCGCCGCATTGACGACGACTGGCGCGGTGAAATCTCCCGCCGAGGTCCGCGCCGTCCAGCACCCGGCCGAACGGTCGAGCGCCGTCACCTCAGCGCCGGTGACGACCCGCCCGCCGTGCTGGCGCAGCCGGCGCAGATACGCCTGGTGCAGCGCGTGGACGTCGATATCCATCGCATCCGGCTCATAGACCGCGCCGACGACGCAATCCGCTCGCAGCACCGGCACCATCGCCCGCGCCTCCGTCGCGGTGAGGCGTCCGACGCGCGGGTCGAGCGACGACAAATCGTCCCACGCGGCGTCGAGCGCCGCCTCCTGCCCAGGCATCGCGAACATCAGCGCGCCGCGCGGGGTGAGGATCGGATGCTCGGCGAGTCCATCCGCCCGCGCCATGTAATAGGCGCGGCCGGCGCCGGTCAGGGTGCGGATCGCGCGATTGCCGTAGGTCTCGGTGAACAGGGCCGCCGAACGGCCGGTGCTGTGGTAGCCGGGCTGGCTTTCACGTTCGAGCACCACGACCCGGCGGTCAGCGGCAAGGTGCGCCCCCGCCGCCGCACCGGCGATGCCGGCGCCAACGACGATCAGGTCGAAGGGTGTGGCCAATGACGGCTAGTAAAGCCGCGTACGGTAGCTTTCCTCGGTCATCCGCTCGGCCTCGCCGCTCTCGACCGTCTGGCCGATCTGGTCGGCGATGACGACCCCAAGCGACGGGAAGTCCTTGCGCGAGACGTGCTTCTCCGGATTCCACAGATCGGAGCGGATCAGCGCCTTGCCGCAATGAAAATAGACTTCGTCGGCGGTGATAAGGATGACGCTGCGCGGCGCCTTGCCCTGAACCGTGCAGGATTGGAGCAGCTCGGGATCGGTCGTGATCTGCGCCCGACCATTGACCCGCAAGGTCTCGCGAAGCCCGGGAACGAAGAAGATGAGCCCGATATTCGGGTGTTGCAGGATGTTGCTGATCGAATCCACCCGGTTGTTGCCCAGCCGGTCGGGAATCAGCAGCGTGTGGTCATCGATCACCCGGACGAAGCCCGGCGCGTCGCCCTTCGGCGAGGCGTCGCAGCGCCCCTCGGCATCGCAAGTTGCCATGACGATAAAGGGCGACAGCGCGATAAAGGCGCGCGAATGCTTTTCGAGTCGCGGCAATTGCTTCTTGACCGCGCGCTCCGCCGGATGTCCGTAGATTTCGCGGATCTCGCCGATATCCTCGATGATCGACACGCTCGCCTCCCGCCGGTTGCGCGGCCTAGTATGCACGAGCAACGAAATAACCTCCAGGCGATGACGGCATGAGTGTCGGCGTGGCGCGCGAGAAACGCACCGAGGGCGGCTTTGTCGCGCGCGTCACCCTCGATCGCGCGGCGAAGCTCAACGCGCTCGACCGCGCGCTGATGGCCGAGCTCATCGACGCGATGACCGGGCTCGCCGCCGACCCGGAATTGCGGCTCGCTGTGTTGACCGGCGCCGGCGGGCGCGCCTTTGTCGGCGGCGCCGATATCGACGAGCTGGCCGTGCTCGACGTCGACAGCGCGCGGGCCTTCATCACCGCCGTCCATGTCTGCTGCGACGCGTTCCGCCATCTGCCGGTGCCGGCCATCGCCCGGATCGACGGCTACGCGCTCGGCGCGGGGTTGGAACTCGCCGCCGCCTGCGATTTCCGCATCGCCAGCGACCGCTCACAGTTCGGCATGCCCGAGGTCAGGATCGGCATCCCCTCGGTCGTCGAGGCGGCCTTGCTGCCGAAGCTCGTCGGACCCGCCCGCGCCCGGTGGCTGACGCTCACCGGCGAAAACATCGACGCCGTCACCGCGCTCGCCTGGGGCCTGGTCGACGCGGTCGTACCGGCGGCGGAGCTCGATGCCGCGGTCAAGACGCTCGCCGCCTCGATCCTCGCCGGCGGGCCGCAGGCGATCCGCATCCAGAAAGCCCTGATCCTCGACTGGGAGGAGATGCACACCACGAGCGCGGTGGAGCGCGGCATCGACCGCTTTGTCGAGGCCTTTGCCACCGACGAGCCGCGGCGCATGACGCTCGCGGCCCAAGCGGTATTGCATACCCGCCGGAAAGCGCGCGGCGGATGAGCAAGTCGCGCCGGGGCCTCAGCGACGCGGCGGTCTCCGCGCCGCATTTCCACGGCCATCGCCAGCGATTGCGCGAGCGGCTGCTTGCCGCCGGTGCCGAGAACCTGCCCGACTACGAGCTGATGGAAGTGCTGCTCTTCGCCGGCAACCCGCGCGGCGATACCAAGCCGCTCGCCAAAGAGCTGATCGAGCATTTCGGTGGCTTCGCCGAGGCGCTTTCCGCCGATTCCGACGAGCTGCTCGCCGTCCCGGGGCTCGGGGTTGCCGGCGCCGCCGCGCTGAAATCGATCCGCGAGACGGCACTGCGGCTGATGAAGGCGGAGCTGCGCGAACGCCCGGTGATCGGCTCGTGGGACCGGCTCATCGATTACTGCCGCGCGCATATCGCCTATGGTCCCAAATGCGCACCCATATCGGGAATTCCACCTCCTCTTCCTCGACCGCAAGAACGCGCTGATAGCGCACGAGCAGCAGCAGCGCGGCACGGTCGACCACACCCCCGTACTATACCCGTGAGGTGGTGAAGCGCGCGCTCGAGCTTGGCGCCTCGGCGTTGATCCTGGTGCACAACCACCCCTCGGGCGACCCGACCCCGTCGAAGGCCGACATCGCCGTCACCAAGGACATCGTCACCGCCGCCAAGCCGCTCGGCGTCACGGTCCACGATCACGTCATCATCGGCCGCGGCCGGCACACCAGCCTCAGGGATATGGGGCTGCTGACTTAGCCGCCCTGCTTCCGCGCCAGCCGGGCCATGAAGCGGTCGTTGTCGATCACCATGCGCTCGTGAAAACCCTCGCCGATCGGCTCCTTATCGTCCTGGCACGAGACCTTGAAGCGCAAGGTGCGGCCGTCGACGGCGACCAGTTCGACCTCGGCCGTCACGGTCATGCCGACCGGGGTCGCGGCGATATGGCTCATCTCGACCCGCGTGCCGACCGTACGCTGTTGCGGCCCGAGATAGGGCGTCAGCGCATGAACGCAGGTCCATTCGACAAACGCGATCATCTGCGCCGTGGCGAAGACCGGCGGCATGTCGGTGGCGGCATCAAACGGCTGCGCCTGGACGGGCACGGTCAGCCGTTCGCTGACCGTCAGGGCCTCGCTGTAACGCAGCCCCGGCTTCAGGTCGTCGAGCGTCATCCCTTGTACTGGAGGATGGTCAGCCCGGCATTGACGTCGGTGACGTACATCAGCCCATCCGGGCCGACATAGCAGTCGTTCGACTGGATGACGCGCGGCCGGTTGGGGCGCGGATCGACCATCTTCGCCGGCGGCGGCGGCACGAAATGCGCGACCTCGCGCGGCTGGAACGCGTCGCGTATGTCGAAGACGCGCACCCCGGCATTCTGGTAGGTGGCGAAGATCAGCTTCTCGGTCTGCAACGACCCGGGCCGGTTCTCATGCAGATTGTGCGGGCCGAACTTGGCGCCCTTGCGGCAATAGTCGATCTCGGTCGGCGTCGGCAGCGTCGAGATCGAGACCGGGTTGGCCGGATCGCGCACGTCGAAGACCCAGCAGCGCTGGATGCCGTTGGCGCAATCGTCGAGATTGCCCTCGTCGGCGATGACCGCCAGGTCCCGGCCGGGCAGCGGCAGCGGCGTATGGCTGCCGCCGCCGAAGGGCGGGCTCCAATTGCGGTGCGACAGGAGCTTCGGCGCGGCCGGGTCGGCGACGTCGAGGATCGTGAAGCCGCCGTCGCGCCAGGCCGCATAGGCGAGGTTGCCGGCGACGATTGCGTGGTGCAGCGCATAGCGCTTGCCCGACCAGCTCGGCGTCTCGCCGCCGGCCGTATGCATGCCCGGCAGCCAGAACCGGCCGACCCCTTCGGGCTGCTCCGGATTTTGCATGTCGATGATCGCCAGCACGTGATCGGTAAATCCCTGCCAGTGGCACGAGGCATAGGCGTAGCGCCCGCCGACATACCAGAGCCGGTGCAGCCCCAGCCCGTCGACCGGCATAAAGGCGACCTCCTTGGGATCGGCCGGCTTCGAGATGTCGAACACCCGCAGGCCCGCCGCGAAATTCTTGTCGCGCTTGGTGAACGAGTCGGTGATCGACGATTTGAAGTAGTCGTTGGGGTCGGAATAGCCCTGCATGACCCAGATGTTCGGCGAATTGACCGTCAGCAGCAGATCGCCGTGCGTCTGCAGGTGAAAGGCGCGAGTGTTGGGCGGCGCCGCGACGAACTTCTTGGTCTTCGGGTTCCTGGGATCGGCGACATCGACGACGGTGAACCCGTCGGCGAACATGTGGCCGATATAGGCGTGCCCCTTGTGCACCATGATCTGCACGCTGTCGCCGCGGCCGTCGAGGTCGTGGGCGCCGACGAATTCGATGTTGCGGGATGAGTCGGGGGTCATGGCGGGCATCCTCTCCTGATTTTCTCCTGGAAAGCATGGTCACGCGCGGGCGTCAATGAAACAGCCGTCATTGCGAGAAGCCGAAGGCGACGAAGCAATCTCCATTCGCGCTATTTCCTGTGAGAGATTGCTTCGCTACGCTCGCACTGACGATTTATGGCGGGAGGAAACGATGAGCCAAGCCGCGCGCTTTCGCGAGTTGCTGCGCCGCGACGGAATGATCGTCGCGCCGGGCGCCTACGACTGCATCACCGCGCGGATGATCCAGCGCGCCGGGTTCGACTGCGTCTACATGACCGGCGCCGGCACCGCGGCGACGCTCGGCTATCCGGATTTCGGCCTGGTGACGATGTCGGAGATGGTCGACAACGCCGGCCGCATCGCCAGTGCGGTCGAGCTGCCGGTCATCGCCGACGCCGATACCGGCTACGGCAACGAGCTCAACGTCTCGCGCACCGTGCGCGAATACGAAGGGCGCGGCGTCGCCGGCATCCATATCGAAGACCAGGACTTTCCGAAGAAATGCGGCCATCTCGACGACAAGGAGATCGTGCCGCGCGAGGATTGGCTGGCGAAAATCCGCGCCGCCGTCGCGGCCCGCCGCTCGGCCGACTTCACGATCATCGCGCGCACCGACTCGCGCGCCGTCGCCGGCTTCGACGAGGCGGTGGCGCGCGGCAACGCGGCGCTGGCAGCCGGCGCCGACATGGTCTTTGTCGAAGCGCCGCAGACCCTGGAAGAAGTCGCCGCGGTGCCGCGCGTGGTATAAAGGCCCGTGCCTCTTGAATGTCGTGCGCCACGGCAAGACGCCCGAGCTCGACTTCAACGAGGCCGAGCGCATGGGCTACAAACTTGCCATCGTGCCGGGCCTGTTGCTGAAGAGCGTCATCGGCATTTGCGAGCAGGCGCTCGGCGAGCTGAAATCGAGCGGCCGGCACCCACCGCTGCTCAGGGAGATGACGGTCCGCAACGCCTTCCAGATCTCGGGCGCCGACGAATGGGACGCGCTGCGCAGCCGCTTCAGACAGGCGAATGAAACGCGCCGCGCCGCGGAGTGAAGTGAAAACGCTTGGAAATCCGGACGTTAAGTCGGGGGAGGAACGGTGATGACGGCAACGGCAATGGTGCCGCTCGGCGCCCAGGAGCACAGCGCCGCCCTGCGCAAGGCGGTGATCGCCGCCACGGTGGGCACGACCATCGAGTGGTACGATTTCTTCATCTACGGCACCGCCGCGGGGCTCGTTTTCGGCAAGCTCTATTTCCCGAATTCCGACCCTTTGACCGCGACCTTGGCCGCGTTCGGCACCTATTTCATCGGCTTTGTCGGACGTCCGATCGGAGCCGCGATCTTCGGCCACTATGGCGACCGCATCGGCCGCAAGGCGACCTTGATCGCGACGTTGATGACGATGGGCATTGCCACCTTCCTGATCGCCTTTGTGCCGAGCTACGCGTCGATCGGTATTTGGGGCGCCGTCTTGCTGACGATCCTGCGAGTGATCCAGGGCATCGGCGTCGGCGGCGAGTGGGGCGGCTCGGTGCTGATCGCGATGGAGTGGTCGCGCACCCATAACAGCCGCGGGCTTGTCGCCTCTTGGCCGCAATTCGGTGTGCCCTGCGGCCTGTTCCTGTCGAACTTGGTGATCCTCGCATTCAGCAACTGGTCCGGCGACCAGTTCCTTGTCTGGGGCTGGCGCATCCCGTTCCTACTCAGCATCATCCTCGTGGGCATCGGGCTATGGGTGCGGCTCGGCATTCTCGAGACCCCGGTATTCGAGAAGCTGGTGTCGGACAAGAAGATCGAGCGCGCGCCCATTCTGGAAGTTATCAAACGCCAGCCGAAGGAGATCATCCTCTCGGCGCTGGTGCGCATGTCAGAGCAGGCACCGTTCTACATCTTCACCGCCTTCGTCTTCGCCTATGGCACCGGCACGCTGAAGCTGCCGCGCGACTTGATCCTCAGTGCGGTGCTCGCGGCATCGCTGGTATCGTTCTTCACGATCCCAATCTCGGGCCATATCTCCGACAAGATCGGGCGGCGCCGGATGTATCTGATCGGTGTGGCGGTGATGGGAGTATTCGGCTTCATCTATTTCGGGATGATCGACACCGCAACGCCGCTGTTGGTGTTCATCGCCATCGTGATCTCGCTGATCCCGCACGACATGCAATACGGTCCGCAGGCCGCGCTGATCGCCGAGGCGTTCACCCCGCGGCTCCGCTACAGCGGTTCGTCGCTCGGATATCAGCTCGCCTCGATCATCGCCGGCGGGCCGGCGCCGATCATCGCCACGGCGCTTTTCGCCGCCTACCACTCCGGCTACGCGATCGCGGCCTACATTCTGGCATGCGCGGTGATCAGCCTGATTGCGGCGGCGCTGATGCCCGACCACACCGGCGCGGATATCTCGGCCGAGTACGACGACGGCGTCTGAGGCGCTGGAGTCGCGTCCCCGCTACTCCAGCTTCGGGAACATGTGAGAGCCGTTGGGGCCGATCGGCAGCGGTTCGACCCTCTCCGATTCGTTCGGATAGAGCGGTCCGTAGAGGTGCGGGAAGACATCGCCGCCGCGCGACGGCTCCCAATGCAGCCGCTCGGCCATCAGCGCCGCGTCGACGGTGATCAGTACCAACCCCGCCTGGCCGCCGCGATGCTTCTTGGCGCTCTCGACGATCTGCATCGCCGTGGAGAAATGGATGAAGCCGTCGGCGAGGTCCTGCGACGAGCCGTGATAGACGCCGGCCGCCTTGGCCGCCGTCCACTCCTCGCCTCGGCACATGTGGTAGATCATCGGGCCCATGGGGTCAGCCTATCCGAGCTTAACCAAAGGCGATAGTACCGCCGGGCGCGTCCTCGTGCCGCGCGCGCCGGCGCTGGTCGCGGGGTTTCGCGAGACGGTGTGGCTGTCGCCCGATGGCGAGATCGAGGCGCTGTCGGCCGAGGAGGCGCGCAGCCGGCTGAAAACCGAGACGGCGATGGTGTGCCATGCCCGCGCCACCGCGCGGCGGCTCGACATCGCCGGGTTCGCCGCGCTCGACATCCTCGAGCTTTTCGCCTTCGTCCGCCCGGCCCGGTTCTGCGTCCCGACCCCCCGCGGCGTGGCGGCGGCGCTCGGGCTTTCCGAGCCGGACAGCATGGCCGCGAGCTGCGTGGCGCTGACCACTGCGGCGCGCGCCCTTCTCCAGGAGCTGGGGCAGGAGACCGACCCCAATGCCCGGGCCATCGCCGAGGCGGCCGAGCGCGCCGGCTGGGGCTGGGGGCCGGTGGTGCTGGCGGCACTGCCTCCCTCCGACCAGCGGCGCTCCGTGGGCTTGCGCGCCTGGCAGGCGCTCGACGAATGGCAGGAGCGCGCGCCGCCGCCGCCCGCCGGCAATCTCCCAGTCAGTGCGGACGAAGCGCGCCAGCGCCTCGCCGAGCTGCTCGGCGAGGATGCCGAGGCGCGCCCGCAGCAAGCCCAATACGCCGCCGCGATCGCCGATGCGTTTCTGCCGCGCGAACATCCCGACCGGCCGCAGGCCGTGCTCGCCGAGGCCGGCACCGGGGTGGGCAAGACCTTGGGCTACATCGCGCCGGCCAGCCTGTGGGCGGAGAGGAACCAGGGCACGGTGTGGATTTCGACCTACACCCGCAACCTGCAAAGCCAGATCGCCGCCGAGCTCGACCGGCTCTATCCCGAGCCGGCGCAGAAACGCCGGCGGATCGTCGTCCGCAAGGGCCGCGAGAACTTCCTCTGCCTGCTGAACTACGAGGATGCGGTGCGCGCGACCCTGGCGCGCGCGCAGCCCTCGGCGCCGCTGGCGCTAATCGCGCGCTGGATCCTCGCGACCGAGTCGGGCGATCTCGTCGCCGGCGATTTCCCCGGCTGGCTTGCCGAGCTGATCGGCGGGTTCCGGATCAACGCGCTCGCCGACCGGCGCGGCGAGTGCGTCCACTCGGCTTGCCAGCATTTCCGCAAATGCTTCGTCGAGAAGAACGTGCGCGCGGCGCGCCATGCGCGGCTGGTCGTCGCCAATCATGCACTCGTCATGGCGCAGGCGGCGCTCGGCGGACTCGACGACGGCACGGTGCCGAGCCGCTACGTCTTCGACGAGGGCCATCACCTGCTCGAAGCCGCCGACTCAGCGTTCTCGGTGCGCCTGTCGGGGCGCGAAGGACGCGAGCTGCGGCGCTGGATCCTCGGCGCCGAGGCGACCCGGTCGCGCGCTCGCGGGCTGCAACGCCGCATCGGCGACCTGATCGAGGCCGACGAGGACGGCAACAAGCTCCTGGTCGAGGCGCTGGTCGCCGCGCGTACCCTCCCGGCCGATGGCTGGCACCAGCGCATCGCCGAAGGCGGGCCGCTGCCGGGGTTCGAAAGCTTCCTCGCGCTCGTCCGCCGGCAGGTGCTGGCGCGCGCGACCGGCATGGATGCCGGCTATGGGCTCGAAGCCGAGGCGCGTCCCCCGGTCGACGGCCTCGTCGACGCGGCGACCCGGCTCGCCGAAGGGCTCGACCGCCTGGTGACCGCTCTCGGCCGCCTCGCCGCGCTGTTGCGCAAGCAGCTCGAAGACTCTGAGAACCCGCCCGACGCGACGACGCGCCAGCGCCTCGACGCGGCGATCCGCGGCATCGAGCGCCGCGCCGACAACCAGCTCGGCGCGTGGAGCCGGCTGCTGCGCGACCTCGCCGAGCCGGCAGAGCCCGCGACGGTGGAGTGGCTGGCGCTCGAGCGCTTCGAGGGCAACGAGATCGACATCGCGCTCAATCGCAACTGGGTCGACCCCGGCATCCCGTTCGTCCAGTTCGTCGCGCAGCCGGCGCACGGCATCGTCGTGACCTCGGCGACCTTGACCGATGGCGAGGCCGACCTGGCCCTCGCCTGGAGCCTCGCCGAGGCGGCGAGCGGACTGCGTCACCTCACGGCAAGCCCGCGCGCGGCGCGCATCGCCTCGCCGTTCGACTACGCGACGCAGACCCGCATCCTCGTCGTCAACGACATCCCGCGCGACGATGTCGGCCAGGTCGCCGCCGGCTTCGCCGCGCTGATGCAGGCCTCGAAAGGCGGCGCGCTCGGCCTCTTCACCGCGATCAGCCGGCTGAAGGCGGTGCATGAGCGCATCGCGCCGGTGCTTGAAGGCAATGGCCTCCTGCTCCTCGCGCAGCATGTCGATGCGATGGCGCCGGCGACCCTCGTCGACATCTTCCGCGCCGAGGAGAATTCCTGCCTGCTCGGCACCGATGCGATCCGCGACGGGGTCGACGTGCCCGGGCGGGCGCTGCGCCTCATCGTCTTCGACCGGGTGCCGTGGCCCCGCCCCGACATTCTGCACCGCGCGCGCAAGCCGGTGTTCGGCGGCGCCAACTATGAGGACCACATCGCCAGGCTGCGGCTGCGCCAGGCCTATGGGCGCCTCATCCGCCGCGCCGACGACCGCGGCGTCTTCGTCGTGCTCGACCGGCAATTGCCGTCGCGCCTCTTGGCAGCCTTCCCGGACGGGGTGCCGGTGAGCCGCGTGCCGCTATCGGAGGCGGTGGAGATGACCGCCGCATTCCTCGACGAATGAGCTTGACACGCTCGGCGCCGGTTTGGTCTGTCCGCCCCATGAAAACAAAGGAAAAGACGATGCTCGATCCCCACGGCGCGCTGATCTTCACGATGGTCATCGTCACCGGCGCCGAGAGCCGGTTACCCAAGACCGAGCGCGACATCATCGGCGACATCGTCGGCCATCTGCCGGTGTTCCGCGGCTTCGACCGCGGCAAGCTCCCCGGGCAACTCAACGAATGCGCCACAATGCTGGGCCGCGAGGACGGGCTCGACGCGACGCTTGACGCGATCAAGCAGGCGCTGCCGCAGCGGCTGCGCGAGACCGCCTATGCGATTGCCTGCGACCTCGTCGCCTCCGACGGCCAGGCCACCCAGGACGAATTGCAGATCCTCGAGCTGATCCGCCACCGCCTCGAGATCGACCGGCTGATCGCGGCGGCGATCGAGCGCGGCACCCGGGCGCGCTTCCAGCAAGTCTAGCCAGCAGGGAGGTGGCGATGGCGGCACGCAGTCTCGAAGACCGCATCCGCGAGATCGAGGATCGCCTCGAGCTCTACAACCTGATCGCCAGCCACCCGCCGAGCGCCGATACCGGGGTCCGCGATCATGTCGCGCTGGCGTGGACCGAGGACGGCGAGTTCGACCGCGGCGCCGAGTTTGGCGGCCCGGTCCGCCAGCAAGCGGCCGCCGGCGGCATCGCCAATCCCGAGCATCGCCGCGCGATCGAGCAGGGCCTCGCTCATTTCGCCGGCCTGCCCTATGTGCGCATCGAAGGCGACGCCGCCTTCGCGATCTCCTATCTGCAGATCCTCGTCCCCGACCGGGTCGGACCGGAGTTCGAGGTGCCCAACCACGGCAAGACGCGCGGCTTCCACGTCCACCGCGTCTCCGCCAACCGCTGGGATTTCGTCCGCACCGCCGCGGGCTGGAAGATCAAGTGCCGCCGGCCGCGCCCGCTCGACGGCAGCGAGCCGGCGCGGGAGATCCTGCGCGAGACGTTCGCTTAAGAGCCCCGTTCGATCGGGTTAGATCGCTTTCGTCATTCCCGCGAAAGCGGGAATCCAGGGCTACCGTTCCGTCGCCCGCCCTGGACCCCCGCCGTCACGGGGGTGACGAATAATAAAGGCGATCGTGCTTGAACGGATCGTGCTCTAGGAACCTTCGCCGCCTCGCGGCAACGCCTTGCGGATCGCCTGCTGGATGTCCTCCGGCTGCACCGCAACCGCGTCGCACAGCCGGCGCATCTGCCGGCGCAGGCTGTAGACCTGGTCCAAGAGGTTCAGCACCAGCGGCATCGCCTCGTCGTCGACCGCGAAGTCGCGGCGGATTTCGAAGATCAGCTCGACCCGCGCGACATCGACCTCGTGGAACACCCAGGTCCCGGCGTGACTTTCGGGCAGAACCCAGCGGTTCTCGACCCAGCGCGTCAGTTCGCGGCGCTCGAGGCCGCGAAGGCGGTCGAGGAGTTCGTCGAGCGCGATCATGGCATCATCCCGCTGCGCGGGTTCGTCTGGTGCTTTTGCGCCCAACCCTCGAGGAACGCGGCGAGTTCGGCGTCGCCACTGGCGCCGATCACCACCTTGAGCGTGACGATCTGATCGCCGGCGCTGCCGCCGCGGCGATGAATGCCCTTGCCGCGCAGGCGTAGCTGGGTACCGGCATCGGAGCCCTTGGGGATCGTCATCGTCACCGGATCGGTGACGGTCGGCACCGCGACCCGTGCGCCGAGCACCGCCTCGGCGACGGTGACCGGAAGTTCGAGCAGGATGTTGTCGCCGTCGCGGCGGAAATGGGGATGCGGCGCAACATGAACCTCGATCAGCGCGCTGCCGGGCGGCGCGCCGCCGATGCCCGGATCGCCCTTTCCCTTGAGGCGCAGTACCTGCCCCTCGTCGATCCCGGGCGGGATCGTCACGTCGAGCCAGTTGTCCGGCGGCAGCGACAGCCGCTTCTTGGCGCCGGCCGCCGCCTCGACGAAATCGACCGTCAGCGCATAGATCCGATCGCCGCCGGGCATGGCAAAACCCTCGCCGCGCCCTCGCCTCCCGGCGCCGCGCGTGCCGCCCATCGCTCCGCCGAACATCGACAAGATGTCTTCGAGGTCTTCGGGGTTCATCTCGCCGTTGGGCTGGTATTTCCAGCCCTGCGCGCCTTCGGCGTGCGGGCGATACGAATAACGCGGCCGCTCGGCTCCGCTTTCGTCGATCTCGCCGCGGTCGTAGCGGGCGCGCTTGTCAGCATCGGAGAGCAGGCCGTAGGCGGCGGTCACCGTCTTGAAGCGAGCCTCCGCCTCGGGCTTGCCGGGGTTGAGGTCCGGGTGCAGCTCCTTCGCCAGCTTGCGATAGGCCTTCTGGATTTCATCGGGGCTGGCGTCGGGTTTGATGCCGAGCACCTCGTACGGGGTTTGCGTTGCCATCGGCGGGGCTCAGCGCTCCGGCAGGCGTTTGCTCGCCGCCGGCTGGGCCAACTCGATCCGCACGCTGATGGTATGGTCGCTGCCGCCGCGTTCGATCGTCAGCTTGACCTCGTCGCCAACACGGCCGAGGCCGATCGCGTTGCGCAGCTGGGCGCCGTCGCGCACCTCCGCGCCGTTGACGGCGACGACCAGGTCGCCGCTCTTCAGCCCGGCATTGTCGGCGGGCGACCCCGGCTCGACCTTGGCAATCACCGCGCCGACCGTGCGTTTCGTGTTCATCGCCTGGGCAAGGTCGGGGGTGAGGTCCTGGATCGCCACGCCGATGCGGCCGCGCTTCACCTCGCCGTACTTGATCAGCTGATCCATCACCTTGCGGGCCATGTTGATCGGCACGGCGAAATTGATCCCGACATTTCCGCCGCCGGGCGCCAGGATCGCGGTGTTGATGCCGATGAGCTGGCCGCGCAGATCGACCAGCGCGCCACCGGAATTGCCGCGGTTGATCGAGGCGTCGGTCTGGATGAAATCCTCATAGCCCTCGATGCCCAGCCCGCTGCGGCCCAAGGCGCTGACGATGCCCGAGGTCACGGTCTGCCCGAGCAGGAATGGATCGCCGATCGCGACGACGAAATCGCCGACCTGCAGCTTGTCGGAATCGCCGAGCGGCACCGCGGTCAGGTGGCCGGCCTCGATCTTCAGCACTGCGATGTCGGTATCGGCGTCTCGGCCGACCACCTTAGCCGGGTACTTGCGGTTATCCTTGGTCGTCACCTCGATGCTGGTGGCGTTCTCGACGACATGCGCATTGGTCAGCACATAGCCGGCATTGGCGTCGACGATCACCCCGGAGCCGGCCGCCTGCGTCTCGCGCTCCTGATATTGCTGGCCCTGCGGAACATTGAAGAAGCGGCGGAAGAACGGGTCCTGCAGAAGCGGATTTTCTTCGCGCACCCGCCCCTTGACCGCGATGTTGACGACGCCGGGGGTGACCGCGCTCAGCATCGGCGCCAGGCTCGGCACCACGCCGCCGGTGAATTCCGGAATCGGCGCTGCGGCGAAGCCTGCCGGCGCGAACACCGCCACTCCGCCCAGCAACACGAGCGCCGACCAGACCCGCTTCATCCTGGATGAGACCCGCCTCGAGTGCACGCAGCGACAGCCGGTAAACGCCGCGCCGCATGGGTAATTTCCCGGGTTATATCTAAACCTTGCGGCGAAGCCTTCAAGGCGGCGAACGGCGCCGCGCGCGCCCTTGCTGCCCGCCCCACCCCTCCCTATAGTTTCGGCCTTATGGATTCCACTGCCTATCGGCATCGGCATCTCTTGGGCATCGAAGGTCTGACGCCCGAGGACATCACCTATGTCCTCGACCTCGCCGACACCTATGTCGACATGAACCGCGAGGCCGAAAAGAAAAAGACGACGCTGCGCGGGCGCACGTTGATCAACTGCTTTTTCGAGAATTCGACCCGAACCCGCACCTCGTTCGAGGTGGCCGGCAAGCGGCTCGGCGCCGACGTCATCAACATGGCGGTCGCGGTCTCGTCGATGCGCAAGGGCGAGACCTTGATCGACACCGCGATGACCCTCAACGCGATGCATCCCGACGTGCTGGTGGTGCGCCATCCCGAATCGGGGGCGGTGCAGCTCCTCTCGGAAAAGGTCGATTGCGCCGTCATCAACGCCGGCGACGGCAGCCACGAGCACCCGACCCAGGCGCTCTTGGACGCGCTGACGATCCGCCGCCGCAAGGGCAAGCTCGGCGGGCTCACGGTGGCGATCTGCGGCGACGTGCTGCACAGCCGCGTCGCGCGCTCGAACATCGCACTGCTCAACGCGATGGGCGCACGGGTCCGGGTGGTGGCGCCGCGCACCTTGCTGCCGGCCCAGGTCGAGCATCTCGGCGTCGAGGTGTTCCACGACATGGCGGCCGGGCTCGCCGACGTCGACATCGTGATGATGCTGCGCCTGCAGAGCGAGCGGATGCACGGATCGTTCGTGCCCTCGACCCGCGAATATTTCCATTTCTTCGGGCTCGACTACGACAAGCTGAAGGCGGCGAAGCCCGACGCGCTGATCATGCATCCGGGGCCGATGAACCGCGGGGTCGAGATCGGCAGCGCGGTCGCGGACGACATCGACCGCAGCCTCATCCGCCAGCAGGTCGAGATGGGGGTCGCGGTACGCATGGCCTGCCTCGAGATCATGGCGGGCCATCGCGGCAACAACCCGCCGATCAAGTGAGGCAAATCCGGTGAGCGGATTTCGCCGCCTGTTCCGCAACGCCCGGCTGATCGACCCCGAGAGCGGGCGCGACGCGGCCGGCGATTTGATGGTCGAGGACGACCGCATCGCCGGGCTCGGCACCGACCTCGGCAAGGACGGGCTCGGTGGCGACATCGAGATCATCGATGCCGGCGGGCTGTGCCTGTCGCCCGGCCTTGTCGACATGCGCGTGCAGCTGCGCGAGCCCGGCGCCGAGCACATCGAATCGATCGAGAGCGGCAGCCAGGCCGCCGCCGCCGGCGGGGTCACGACGATGGTGGCGCTGCCCAATACCGAGCCGCCGGTCGACGACGTTTCGGTCGTCGAGTTCCTCGCCCGCCGGGCGCGAGAGGTCAGGCTAGCCAAGGTGCATACCTACGCCGCGGCGACCAAGGGGCTCGCCGGCAAGGAGCTGACCGAGATGGGGCTCCTCGCCGCCAACGGCGCGCTCGGCTTCACCGACGGGGTCAAGGCGATCGCCGACGCGCTGGTGATGCGCCGGGTGCTCGCCTATGCCCGCACCTTCGAGCAGCTGGTGATCCAGCACCCCGAAGAGCCGAGCCTCGGCGGCGCCGGCGAGGTCAACGAAGGCGAAATCGCGACGCGGCTCGGGCTCGCCGGGATCAGCCCAGCCGCCGAGGTCATCATGGTCGAGCGCGACCTACGCCTGGTGGCGATCACCGGCGCGCGCTACCACGCCGCGCACCTCTCGACCGCGGACGCCATCGACGCGATCCGCCGCGCCAAGGCGGATGGGCTGCCCGTCACCTGCGATACCGCCCCGCCCTACTTCGCGCTCAACGAGACCGCGATCGGCGACTACCGCACCTTCGCCAAGCTGTCGCCGCCGCTGCGCAGCGAAAGCGACCGCCAGGCGGTGATCGCCGGGCTCGCCGACGGCACGATCGACGCGATCGCCAGCGACCACGCGCCGTGGGACCAGGATTCGAAGCGGCTGCCGTTCAGCTCGGCCAGCTACGGCATCGTCGGGCTGGAGACGCTGCTGCCGCTGTCGCTCGAGCTGCACCACAATCTGCACCTCAAGTTGATCGACATGTTGCGGCTGCTGACCGTCGCGCCGGCCCGCATCCTCGGTCTCGGGGTCGGCAGGCTGGCGCCGGGCGCGCCGGCCGATTTGGTGATCTTCGACCCCGATGCCAAGGGCCGCATCCAGACCGACGCGTTCCGGTCGAAATCGAAGAACGCGCCATTCGACGGCCGCCCGTACCAAGGCCGGGTGGAGCGGACGATCGTCGACGGCCGCACGATCTTCGAACGCGCCCCATGACGCTGATTATCGCCGCCGTCGTCGGCTACCTGCTCGGCTCGATCCCGTTCGGGCTGTTGCTGACCCGGCTCGCCGGTTATGGCGACGTGCGCAAGATCGGCTCGGGCAATATCGGCGCGACCAACGTGCTGCGCACCGGCAGCAAGGCCTTGGCGGCGCTGACCCTGCTGCTCGACCTCGGCAAGGGCGCCGCGGCGGCGCTGATCGGCATGGAATGGGGAATCGACGCGGTGCTGGCCGCGTCCGCCGCCGTGGTCATCGGTCATATGTTCCCGGTCTGGCTCGGCTTTCGCGGCGGCAAGGGCATCGCGACCGCGCTTGGCGTGCTGATCGTGATCGCTTGGCAAGTGGCGCTCGTCGCCGCCGTGACCTGGCTCGCGGTGGCGATCCTCTTCCGCTATTCGTCGCTGGCCGCGCTCGTCGCCGCGGTGGCGGCGGCGGCCTATGCCGGCTTTGCCGTCCCCGGCGAGCGCGCCGTGCTGATCGCCGCGATCGCGCTTGTCGTCATCCTGAAGCATCACGAAAACATCCGTCGCCTGATCGCCGGCACGGAAAGCCGCATCTCCTTCCGGAAAAGCTGAGGCCCGGCGAGGCCGTGCGCGAGCTCGCCCCGGAGGAACGCCTCGACTGGCTGCGCCTCGCCCGCACCGACACGAACGGACCCATCACCTTCTACGCGCTGCTGCGCCGCTTCGGCTCGGCAAAGGCGGCGCTCGACGCGGTGCCGCGGCTCGGTCGAAGCCGGATAGCAGTGGCGAGCCGCGCCGCCGCCGAGCGCGAGCTCTCGGCGCTCGGCCGGATCGGCGCCCAGCTGGTCTGCTGGGGCGAGCCGCTCTACCCGAAGCCGCTCGCAGCGGTCGAGGACGCCCCGCCGGTATTGGCGCTGCTCGGCCATGCGGGGTTCCTTGCCGTGCCGATGGTCGTCGGGGCGCGCAACGCCTCGGCCAATGGAAGGCGGCTGGCGCAGGACATTACCGCCGGCCACGGCGAGGAAGGCATCGTCGTCGTCTCCGGCATGGCGCGCGGCATCGACGCTGCGGCGCATGCCGGGGCGCTGGCGACCGGATCGGTCGCCGTCGTCGCCGGCGGCGTCGATATCGTCTATCCCGAAGAGAATCGCGGCCTCTATCAGGCGCTCGCGAACCAAGGGGCGATCGTCGCCGAGCCGCCCGATTACCGAGGCCGAACTGCCGCTGACGCCGCGGGCGCCGGCCCCGAACGCAATCGCGGTCGATGATGATTCCGGTCTCGAGATGATCCTCGAAATCTTGAGCCCGACACCGGTCGCGGTTGACGAAGTGGTGCGCCAGTGCCAATTGTCAGCCGCCGCCGTTGCTACCTTGCTGCTTGAATTGGAACTCGCGGGCCGCATCGAGCGTCATCCCGGTAACCTCGTTTCGCGCCGTTAAACCACTAAGCTTGTTCCAGTTCGATCGGATTTCATGAACGTCGTCATCGTCGAATCGCCGGCAAAAGCGAAAACCATCAACCGCTACCTCGGAAGCGACTACAAGGTCGTCGCCAGCTATGGCCATGTCCGCGACCTGCCGGCCAAGGACGGTTCGGTGCTGCCCGACTCGGATTTCGCGATGTTGTGGCAGGTTGACGGCAAATCGGAGAAACACGTCAAGGCGATGGCCGCCGCGGTGCGCGGCGCCGACCGGCTTTACCTCGCCACCGACCCCGACCGCGAGGGCGAGGCGATCTCGTGGCACATCCAGGAAGTGCTCAACGCGCGCCGCGCGCTGAAGGGCGTCGAGGTCAAGCGCGTCGTCTTCAACGAAGTTACCCGCAACGCGGTCGTCGAGGCGTTTCGCAAGCCAAGAGATATCGATATTGAACTTGTCGATGCCTATATGGCGCGCCGGGCGCTGGATTATCTCGTCGGCTTCACGCTGTCGCCGGTGCTGTGGCGCAAACTGCCGGGCAGCCGCTCGGCCGGGCGCGTGCAGTCCGTGGCGCTCCGCCTCATCTGCGAGCGCGAAAGCGAGATCGAGGTGTTCAAGGCCCGCGAATATTGGACCGTCGACGTCGAATTTCGCACCGAAGCGGGCGAGCGCTTCACCGCGCGACTGAGCCATCTCGACGGCAAGCGGCTCGACCGCTACGACCTCGACAACGAAGCCAAGGCGAAGGCCGCGGCTGCTGCGGTCCTCGCCGCCGCCGGCTTCGATGTCGCCGCGATCGAGCGGCGGCAGACCCGCAGGAATCCCTTCCCGCCCTTCACCACCTCGACTTTGCAGCAGGAAGCCTCGCGCAAGCTCGGCTTTGGCGCCAGCCGCACGATGCGCCTCGCGCAGCGGCTCTATGAGGGCATCGATCTCGGCGGCGAGACGGTCGGCCTCATCACCTATATGCGCACCGACGGCGTCGCGATTGCCGGCGAGGCGATCGGCGCGGCGCGCAACCTGATCGGCGGCGAATTCGGCGATCGCTACGTGCCGAAGAGCCCGCGCGTCTACCGCAGCCCGGCCAAGAACGCGCAGGAAGCACACGAGGCGATCCGCCCGACCGATCTAGCGCGCAAGCCGGGCGATGTCGCCCGTCACCTCGACGGCGACCATCGCCGGCTCTACGAGCTGATCTGGAAGCGCACTGTCGCCAGCCAGATGGAATCGGCGGTGCTCGATCAGGTGGGGATCGACATCGCCGATCCGAGCGGCAAGATTCGTTTGCATGCAACGGGTTCGACAATTGTGTTCGACGGTTTTCTCAAGCTTTATCAGGAAGACCGTGACGACGCCGCGGAAGACGAGGAAAACCGCCGCCTCCCGGCGATGCGCGAGAAGGAGCGGATGGATCGCGGCACGGTGACGCCGGACCAGCATTTCACCCAGCCGCCGCCGCGCTACAGCGAGGCGAGCCTGGTCAAGAAGCTCGAGGAACTGGGCATCGGCCGGCCGTCGACCTACGCCTCGATCATTCAGGTCTTGCAGGATCGCGATTATGTCCGCCTCGACAAGCGCCGCTTCGTGCCGGAAGACCGCGGGCGACTGGTAACCGCCTTTCTCAGCAGCTTTTTCGAGCGCTATGTCGAATACAATTTCACCGCCGATCTCGAAAACCAGCTCGACGACATCTCCGGCGGACGGATCGACTGGAAAGAGGTGCTGCGCAAGTTCTGGCGCGAGTTCTCCGGGGCGATCGACGGAACCAAGGATCTGAAGGTCAGCGACGTGCTGAAGGCGCTCGACGAGGAGTTGGGGCGCCACTTCTTTCCCGATGACGGCTCCGGCCGCGACGTGCGCCGCTGCCCCGCCTGCGAGGGCGGAAAATTATCGCTGAAGCTCGGCCGCTTCGGCGCCTTTATCGGTTGCTCCAACTACCCGAATTGCCGCTATACGCGCGCCTTCGGCGTCGAAAACGCCGACGACGACAAGCCCGCCGCGACCCCCGATACCGAACTCGGCATCGACCCGGCGAGCAAACTGCCGGTCGCGGTCAAGAAAGGCCCCTATGGGCAATATATCCAGCTCGGCGGCGCCAACGGGGACAAGCCCAAGCGGGTGTCCCTGCCCAAGGGCATGGAACCCGAGAGCGTCACGCTGGATATCGCTATCAAGCTGCTGGCTCTCCCACGCGAGATCGGGCGGCATCCCGAGACCGGCGAGCCGATCAGCGCCGGAGTCGGCCGCTTCGGCCCCTATCTCAAGCTCGGCAGCACCTTCGCCTCGCTTGGCGCCGATGACGACGTGCTGAACATCGGGCTCAACCGCGCGGTGACCGTCCTCGCCGAGGCGAAAAGCGGCGGGCGCCGCGGGCCGCAATTGCTGCGCGAGCTCGGCGCGCATCCAGAGGGCGGCACCGTCGGGCTCTATCGCGGCCGGTATGGACCCTATGTTTCGCATGAGGGCCTGATCGCCTCGCTGCCCAAGGGCGCCAATGCGGACAGCTTCGCCCTCGCCGAGGCGTTGCCGCTGCTGGCCGCAGCCAAGGCAAAGGGCAAGACCCCGCGCCGGGCGAGGCCTGCCGGCAACAGCGTGTCGGCGCGCGGCGCCACGCGCAAACCCGCCCGCCGGTCCGCGCCAGCGGCGAAGTCGAGGCGATCGCCATCGAGCCGTCCGGCGAGCCCCTAGACCGCATCGTCGGCGTCTTTCACCGGGCTCGCGACGGCGGGCGAGTGGCATCGGCCGACCGCCGCGACCGCAGCGAATATCTCGTCGATCCCGCCCATGCCGGCGATGCGTGCGACGGCGAACTGGTTGTCGCCGAGCCTCTCCCCGCCCGCCGCTACGGACCGCCCCGCGTCAAGATCGTCGAGCGGCTCGGGCCGCCCGATGCGCCCGGCGCGATCAGCCTGCTGTCGATCGCCGCCTTCGAAATTCCGATTGAGTTCCCCGCCGCGGCGCTGGCCGAGGCGGCTGCGGCAAAGCCGATCGCCCCGGCCGGCCGCGCCGATCTGCGCGAACTGGGTCTGGTCACGATCGACGGCAGCGACGCGCGCGATTTCGACGACGCGGTGTGGGCCGAGCCGGATTCGGATGCCGGCAATCGCGGCGGCTGGCATCTCGTCGTCGCGATCGCCGACGTCGCGCACTATATCGCGCCGGACAGCGCGCTCGGCCGCGAGGCGCAATTGCGCGGCAATTCGGTCTATTTCGCCGACCGCGTCGTGCCGATGCTCCCCGAGGCCCTGTCGAACGGGCTGTGCTCGTTGAAGCCGGACGAGGACCGCGCCTGCCTCGCGGTGCATCTGTGGATCGACGCCGCGGGGCGCAAGCACCGGCACCGCTTCGAGCGCGCAATCATGCGTTCGGCAGCGCGGCTCACCTACGAAGAGGTCCAGGCGGCGCGCGACGGGTTGCAGAAACCGGCGACCGGCAAAGAGCGGCTCGACGCTCTTTACGGCGCGTGGTCGGCGCTCGATCGCGCTCGCGTCGCCCGCAACGCCCTCGCCCTCGACCTTGTCGAGTACCGGGTCGTGCTCGACGCCGACCGGACCCCGGTCGCGATCGAACCGCGCAAACGCCTCGATAGCCACCGGCTGATCGAGGAGTTCATGATCCTCGCCAATGTCGCCGCCGCCGAAGAGCTGGAGGCGCGGCGCCGGCCCTGCATCTACCGCATCCACGACGCGCCGGATCCGGAACGGGTCGACGCGCTGCGCCAGGCGCTGCTCGATCTGGGCGTTCCCGGCCTCGCGCTCGCCAAGGGACAGGTGCTGCGTCCGGAGCTGTTCAACCGCATCCTCGAGCGCGCCGTCGGCCGGCCGGAAGCGGCGCTGATCAACGATCTGGTGCTGCGCTCCCAGGCGCAGGCCGCATACAGCCCGGTCAATATCGGGCATTTCGGCCTGGCGCTGCGACGCTATGCCCATTTCACCTCGCCGATTCGGCGCTATGCCGACCTTGTCGTCCACCGCGCGCTGCTCGGCGAGACGGTACCGGACGGGGACGAACTCGCGGCGATCGCCGAGCATGTGTCGGCGACCGAGCGGCGCGCCACCGCCGCCGAGCGCGCCGCCCTCGACCGTTATCGCGTGCAGCTTCATGCCGGCATGATCGGAAGGGAGTTTTCCGCTCGCGTCAGCGGGGTCGCCCGCTTCGGCCTCTTCGTGCGGCTGCTGGAGAGCGGCACCGACGGGCTGTTGCCGTTGTCGGGCCTGCCGATCGGCTCCTATCGCTTCGATCCCCAGCGGCAACGCCTGAGCGCGCGGCAGGGGCGGCGCAGCTTCGGGCTCGGCGACACGCTGAACGTCCGGCTGAGCGAAGCCGATCCGATCGGCGGCCGGCTGGTCTTCCGGCTCGATGACGAGGCCGGGCCAGCCCGCGCCGCCCCGGCGCGCGGGCTTCGCGCCCGCCGCCAGCCCCGGATGCGGCGCCGGCGCTGATCGCCGACCGCAGGCGTGTTGATCGGGGCGCGGCGAAAAACTACTGTGCGCCGCCACGGGAGGGCCGTCGCCGACCCGTGATGCGCCGTGATCGGCGAGGTGGGGGACGTCTAGCTTTGCCGAGTCGCGCGTGTTTGCCGTGGTTGGTGCATTTGGTGTCGATGGCGCGGCGGCTGGCTCCGGTCGTTGTCATCGTGCTCGCCGGATGCGCCGGCGGACGTGAGGTCGAGACCGGTGTCGATTCCGGCCATCTTTTTGCCCGCGGCATCGACCAGATCACCGACCTCTATATCGAGCCGATATCCAGTCAGAAGCTGGTCGTCGTCGGCGCCGCCAACCTGGTGCGGCTCGACGGCAGGCTGGCGTCGACCTTCGGCGGCGACGCGCAGCATCGCAACCAGCTGACGCTCACCTATGACGGCCTGGTGGTCGCGAGCTTCCAGGTGCCGCCCGAACTCGGCCCCACCGACGCCGGCGACGTCGTCGTCGCGCTCGTCGCCGCGGCCAAGAAAGCCTCCTCGCATATCTCCGGAATGCCGGAAGAGGCGATCGACAAGGCGGTGTTTGACGGCATGACCGGCGTGCTCGATCGATTCTCGCGCTATTCCCCACCCGAAGAGGCGCGCGAGCAGCGGGCCGCGCGCGACGGCTTCGGCGGCATCGGCATCTCGCTCGAAAGCACCAGCGACGACTTCCGCGTCACCGCGGTGGCCGAGCAGAGCCCGGCCGAGCGCGCCGGGATCCACGCCGGAGACCGCATCGTCGCGGTCGATGGGCAGCCGGCCGCCGGGCGCCGCCCGGCCGACATCATCCGCCAGCTTCGCGGGCCGGTTTCCTCGACCGTCACCGTCACGATCGCGCGCGACGGCGTCGCCGGGACACGCGATTACCGGATCGAGCGCATGCTCGTCATCGCCCCGACCGTCACCGCCTCGCGCAACGGCAACATCGCCATCTTCCGTATCGCCAGCTTCAACCAAAGCACCACGCAGCTGTTGACCGAAAGCATCGCCGCCGAAGAGCGCGAGGCGGGCGGGCACCTCGCCGGCATCGTGCTCGATTTGCGCGGCAATCCCGGCGGCCTGCTCGACCAGGCGGTGAGCCTCGCCGACCTCTTCATCGCCAAGGGCCCGATCATTTCGACGGTCGGGCGGAATGCCGCAAGCCACCAGTATTTCGCGGCGAGCGGACACAGCGCTTTCTCCACCATCCCGCTCGTGGTGCTGGTCAACGGCGGCTCGGCGTCAGCCTCGGAAATCGTCGCGGCGGCGTTGCAGGATGTCGGCCGCGCGGTGGTGATCGGCAGCTCCTCCTACGGCAAGGGCACCGTGCAGACGGTGATGCGGCTGCCCAATGACGGAGAGCTGACCCTGACCTGGGCACGGCTGGTCACCCCGTCGGGCTATTACCTGCAAGCGCACGGCGTGGTCCCGACCTTGTGCACCAGCGGCCTCAACGACGACGAGCGCTCGCTCGACATCGCGTTGCACCGCGTCGCCGAAGCAGCACCCGGTACGGTATCGGCCACGCAGCCGCGCGCTTCGCTCGACGACCGCGGCTGGACGATGCTGCGGCAAACCTGCCCGGCGCGGACCGAAAGCCCACCGATCGACGTCACCATCGCCGAGCGCGTCCTCGCCGACCCGGTGCGCTACGGCCAGGCGGTCGGCGCGATCCATCCCGCCGCACCGGCCCTGCACTCGAGCCGGACGCCGCCGGCCGCTACCTTGACAGCGTCGGGCGGCCCGTTATCTTCGAAGCCACGAAATCCTTGAAATCCAGCGAGGCCCGGCAATGGCTAAGACCAGCACCGTCCAGATCAAGCTCGTCAGCAGCGCCGACACCGGCTTCTATTACGTGACAAAAAAGAACCCGCGCACCAAGACCGAAAAGCTCGAGCTGAAGAAATACGATCCGGTCGTGCGTAAGCACGTCGTCTTCAAGGAAGCCAGGATCAAGTAGAGACGCCGGCGCCGCGCAAAGCGGCCGGGCGTCAGGAAGCGACCGCGAGCGGCATCTCCGGTTCGGACGACGGCATCTTCTGCGACATGACCTTGTTCCGGCCGCCGTTTTTCGCCACATAGAGCGCGTCGTCGGCGCGCTGTAGCAAGGTGTCGACGGTATCGCCGGCCTCGGCGATGGCGACGCCGATGCTGATGGTAATCGGCTGCCGCTCGCCGACCGCGTGGATCAGGAACGGCTCGGCGGCCACGGACCGGCGCAAGCGCTCGGCAACCATCACCGCCGCGTTGAGGTCGGTTTCGGGCATCACCACGACAAATTCCTCGCCGCCCAGCCGGGCAACCAGGTCGATGCTCCGTACGCCGCGCAGCGCCCGGTCGGCTAGCTGACGCAGCGCATCGTCGCCGGCGGGATGACCGAATTGGTCGTTGACCGCCTTGAAGTGGTCGACGTCGAACATCATCACCGCGTTGTCGGCCGGGCCGTCATTGGCCATGCGCACGAGCAGCTCTTCGAGGTGGGCGACCACGTAGCGGCGGTTGTAGAGGCCGGTCAGTTCGTCGGTCAGCGCCAGCGACAGGCTGCGCCGGTAGTTCTCGTGCAGCCGGTCCTGCAGCCGCTTGCGGCGCACTTGGCTGCGCACGCGGGCCAGCAGCTCATTGCGGTCGACCGGACGGATCAAATAGTCGTTGGCGCCGAGGTCGAGCCCCTTGGCCAGGCGCGGCAGCTCGCCCTCGTCGGCCAGGAGCAGGATCGGCAGCTGGCGGAACGATTCGTTGGCGCGCCACTGCGACACCAGGCGTAGCGGGTCGTCATCCGCCATCGATAGGCTAAGGATGATCAGCTCGACCGTCTCGTCGAGCATCTCTTGCGCCTCGGCGCAGCTTCCGGCCTGGCGCACCGACTGGGCGATGGGGGCCAGCGTGTCGGCGACGCGTGCGGCCCCGAAACCCTGCTGCTCGACCAGGAGGATGTTGGCGCCGGCGGCCGTCTCGCCAAACTCCTCGCTTGGCTCGTGGCTGCCGAAGCGGCCGCAGATCTCTTCGCGCAGGCGCAGCTCCTCCATCATCCGCTTCAAGCGCACCAGCGAGCGGACGCGAGCGAACAGCGCGATATCGTTGACCGGCTTGGTCAGGAAGTCGTCGGCGCCGGCTTCGAGCCCGCGCAGGCGATCGGAAATGTCCGACAGCGCCGTGACCATGACGACCGGAATGTCGGTCGTGCGCGGATTGGCCTTCAGCCGCCGGCAGACCTCGAACCCGTCCATGCGCGGCATCATCACGTCGAGGAGGATGATGTCCGGCAGCTCGGAATCGGCAAGCTCGAGCGCCGTCGGGCCGTTGAAGGCCGGAACGACATGGAAATACTCACTCGACAGCTTGGCTTCGAGCAGCTTGACGTTGAGTTCGACGTCGTCGACGACAAGGACGCGGGCGGTCATGGCAGTAGCGCCATCATGGTTTCAACCGGTAACAAAGCGTTCACGCGAGGAAGCGCTCGACAGTACGCAGGAAGCTCGCGACCGAGATCGGCTTGGCGATGTAGGCCTCGCAGCCACCGCCGCGAATCTTTTCCTCGTCGCCCTTCATCGCGAACGCGGTGACCGCGATCACCGGAATCCCGCGCAAATCGTCGTCTTCCTTAAGCCATTTGGTGACCTCGAGACCGGAGATCTCGGGAAGCTGGATGTCCATCAAAATGAGGTCCGGGCGGTGCTGGCGCGCCAGCTTCAACGCCTCGACCCCATCGCTGGTTTGCAGCGTGTTGTAGCCGTGCGCTTCGAGCAGGTCGTTGAAAAGCTTCATGTTGAGGTCGTTGTCCTCAACGATCAGCACCTTCTTGGAACACGGGCCGTGGTTGCCTCGATGTCCATTCATCACTTCAAACGTCATGTTCGCTTGACCTCTCGGTGGCGTAGATCGGGGGAAACCCCGCCACGATCCGAAGCCTATCCTTAACGGCAGGGAGCTTAAAAATTCGTAAGGACGACCACGGTCTGCACGACAGATTTGCAGCATTTTCGGCAATAAACCGTTAAGCAGAACAAATCGCGACCCAGCGGGCGAGCGATTGAGGCGAGCGAGCCATGACGACAGGGTTTCGCATCGGCGTTGATCTGGGCGGCACCAAGATCGAGGCTGCGGCCATCGACCGATCCGGTGCGGTCCATGCCCGCCGCCGGGTCGCCACTCCCGCCGGCGACTACGCCGGCACGGTCACTGCGGTCGCCGGGCTGGTGCGCGAGATCGAAACCGAGCTCGGCGGCAGGATGAGCGTCGGCATCGGCATGCCCGGAACGCTCGTCGCCGGCACCGGGCTCGTCAAGAACGCGAACTCGACCTGGCTGATCGGCCGCCCGCTCGGCCGCGATCTCGAAACCGCGCTCGGCCGGCCGGTGCGCCTTGCCAACGACGCCAATTGCTTCGCGCTGTCGGAAGCGAGCGACGGCGCCGCTACGGACTGCAAGACCGTGTTCGGCGTCATCCTCGGCACCGGGGTCGGCGGCGGGATCGTCATCGATGGGCGGATCGTCACCGGCGCCAATGCGATCGCCGGCGAGTGGGGTCACAACCCGCTGCCCTGGCCGCGGCCGGATGAGCTGCCCGGCCCCGACTGCTACTGCGGTCGGCGCGGCTGCATCGAAACCTTTCTGTCGGGACCGGGCCTCGCCGCCGATCACCGGCGGCATGGCGGCGGCGATCTCGATAGCGCGCACGTCGTCGCCGGTGCCGCCGCGGGCGACGCGGCCTGCCGCGAGTCGCTCGACCGCCACGCCAACCGCCTGGCCCGTGCGCTGGCTTCGGTCATCAACATCCTCGACCCCGACGCGATCGTGCTCGGGGGCGGCTTGTCGGCGATCGCCCAGCTATACGAAGCGGTCCCCAGACTGTGGGGCGAGTTCGTCTTCTCCGATGAGGTCGCGACGCGTTTGCTGCCGCCACGCCACGGCGATTCGAGCGGGGTGCGCGGGGCAGCCTGGCTGTGGCGCCCGGAAGAGGTTGCGTGAGCGCGCTATGCCGCGATTGCGCCACCCTGGCGGCGTCAACCTCGGAAACGGGCCGCTGCGGTGCCTGCGGCTCGCCCCGGATCGTCGAGCACGCCGAACTCGACACGCTGTCGATCGCGCATATCGACTGCGACGCCTTCTATGCCACGGTCGAGAAGCGCGACCGGCCGGAACTCGCCGAACAGCCGGTCATCGTCGGCGGCAGGCAGCGCGGCGTGGTGCTCGCCTGCTGCTATGTCGCGCGGCTTTACGGGGTGCGCTCGGCGATGCCGATGTTCAAGGCGCTCGCCGCCTGCCCGCACGCCGTGGTGATCCGCCCCGACATGGCGAAATACCGCGAGGTCGGCCGCGCGGTTCGCGCCGAGATGCGGCGGTTGACGCCGCTCGTCGAGCCGCTGTCGATCGACGAGGCATTCCTCGACTTGAGCGGCACCGAGGCGCTGAACGGCGTCGCGCCGGCGCAGGCCTTGGTCAGGCTCGTGCGCAAGATCGAGGCGGAACTCGGCGTCACCGCGTCGATCGGACTCAGCTACAACAAATTCCTCGCCAAGATCGCCTCCGATCTCGACAAGCCGCGCGGCTTCGCGGTGATCGGACGCGCCGACGCCGCCTCGTTCCTCGCCGACAAACCGGTCGGGCTGTTGTGGGGGGTCGGCGCGGCGATGCAGCGCCGGCTCGCCGCCGATGGCATCGCGCTGATCGGCCAGCTGCGCGCTATCGACGAGCGCGAGATGGCGCGACGCTACGGCAAGATGGGCCTGCGCCTCGCGCGCCTGGCGCGCGGCGAGGACGCCCGCCATGTGGAGCCGGTATCGCAGACCAAATCGATCTCTGCCGAGACCACCTTCGCGCATGACGAAAGCGACGAGGAGGCTCTCGCCCGCACCCTGTGGCCGCTTTGCGAGGAGGTCTCGGGCCGGCTGAAGGCGGCGGGGCTTGCCGCCGGCACCGCGACCTTGAAGCTCAAGACCGGCGATTTCCGCATCCGTACCCGCTCGCGCAAGCTCGCCGACCCGACCGAGCTTGCCGACACGCTGTTCCGCACCGCTCGCCGCCTGCTGGCTGGCGAGGCCGACGGGACGACCCGGTTTCGCCTGATCGGGGTCGGCGCCGACGGGCTGGTCGGCGCCGACGCGGCCGATCTCCCGACGCTGTTCGATCGCGAGGACGGAAAGCCGCGCCGGCTCGAGCAGGCCATCGACGACATTCGCGGGCGTCACGGCAAGGGCGCGGTGCGCCTCGGCCGCGGCGACTAGCCGCTACGGCCGCACCGCCTCGATCGTCCTCGTCGTGCGCTTCCCGCTGTCATCCGCCGGCCCCGTGCGCGTCGTGACGATCGTGATCGTGTTCTTCGCCACGCTCACCTTGCCGTCCCAGCGGTCGCCCAAGGAGATGCTGCGCAGGTTTGTCAGGTCGATGCGATCATAAACCTTGCCTTCGGAATCGAGGCCGCGTGCGGCGGTGATGTCGACGACATGCAGGGTGATGAAGTCGCCCGAGCCGCCGCCGCTATAGGCGGCGAGAACGACGAGAAGGCCGTTCTCGGCCGCTCCGACATAGGTGTACGCGGTCTGCTCGTTGGCGCCCGATCCGGAGTCGGCCTTCTTCTGGGTGATCCAGGCTCCGTTTTGCCCGATGTCGTCGTAGTAGAGGTTGCTGCCGACCGCGGCCTTGACATCGACCGTCACCCAGATCGCTCCGGAATCGGCAAGGTCGCCGTCGCCGAAATCGCGGAAGATCTCGGGCGGTATCGGCTTGCCCGCAAGCGTAAAGCTGCGGCGTACCTCGGCGATCAGCGTGGCCGCTTGCGTCGCTTCGGCGCCCATTGCCGGCGTCGCTGCAAGGACCGAGACGATCGCCCACAGCAAGAGTGCAGCACGCGAAGCAAAGGGGCGCACGGCGCGCCAGGGGTAGAGTTCCGGAAAATCAGCAGCCCGGCTTCGGCAGCATCTCGATGCTGTCGAGCTTGGCGTTGATTGTGTAGTCACCGTAGTCGATGACCATGTCGCGCGACACGCCGTTGTCGAGCAGCAGCATGCCCAGCTCGTAATCCGGCTTCTCGGTGCTCGGGTCGGATGGAAAGAACGCCAGCCGCACGCGCCAGCCCGGGTGCTGCAGGATCGGATCCTTGATCGGAAAATTGGGATCGGCATCGACCTTGGTCCCGATCACCGCCGACACCAGCACCGCGCCCTCGACGGTGGCGCCGTCGAATACCTGGCGCGAGAGGAAATTGTCTCCGGCCTGTGCCCTTTGGATGATCAGGATCGTGTGCGCGCTGGGAAACAGCGCGCCGGGCGGAAGCTTTATCGTCTGCGGCTTCGGCTTATCGAAGGTGATCGTGCCGCCCTGCCCCGGCCCGTCGAGCTGGGCTGACCCGCGAATTTCCTGATCGACCGTGCCGTTGCGCGTCTCCCGCTGGTTGAAGCGATAGCGCAACCCGTCCTTCGACTCCCAGGTCACGAAATTCGACACGATGTCGATATCCTGCGACTCGGCATAGGAGAGGCTGAGCTTGTAGTGCTGTTCGACGGTCCAGCCGTCGCAGCTTTCGCCCCACTGATAGGCCATTTGCCCGTGCGCGCCGGAGACCCCGGAATCGGTGCGCGAGGTGCCGAGGGTCATCGTGTAGAGCGCACGGTGTGCGTTGATCTCGGCATCGGCCGGGCCGGCCCAGGTACCGGCGACAAGGAGCGCCGCAACGCCGCGCGCCCCGCCCCATCGCTGCATCATCGAAATCCTACTCCCCCGATTGCTGTGAGCGCGGGCCGCGCACCGGCGGTAGATCGAGCCTGATGTGCAACTCCTTGAGCCGCTCGGCCGGGATCGGCGATGGCGCCTGCATCAACAAATCCTGGGCCTGCTGGTTCATCGGGAAGGCGACGATCTCGCGCAGGTTCGGCGTGTCGGCAAGCAGCATGACGATCCGGTCGATCCCCGGCGCCGATCCGCCATGCGGCGGTGCCCCGAACTTGAATGCACTGAGCATGCCGCCGAAGCGCGCCTCGACCTCTTCCCTGGAATAGCCGGCGATGGCAAACGCCTTGTACATGATATCGGGCCGGTGATTGCGGATCGCTCCCGACGATAGCTCGGTGCCGTTGCACACGATGTCGTACTGGAACGCATTGATCGTCAACGGGTCCTGCGTCTCCAGCGCTTCGAGCCCGCCCTGCGGCATCGAGAACGGGTTGTGGCTGAAGTCGATCTTGCCGGTGTCCTCGTCGCGCTCGTACATCGGGAAGTCGGTGATCCAGCAGAATTCGAACACGCCGGTTTTGGTCAGGCCCAGCTCCTGCCCGATCTTGAGCCGCGCCGCACTGGCGAACGGCAGGAACGTGCCGGGCACGCCGGCGACGAAGAACACGGCGTCGCCGTCCTTGAGGCTCAGCGATTGCCGCAGCGCCTCGGTCCGCTCGGTCCCGAGGTTGCGCGCCACCGGCCCCGCGCCCTCGCCGTCGCGGAAGAAGATGTAGCCGAGGCCGGGCTGGCCCTCGTCCTGCGCCCAGGAATTCATCCGGTCGCAAAAGGCGCGGGCGCCGCCGCCCGGCGCCGGGATCGCCCGCACCCGCACATTCGGATCGCCGTCGATCATCCCGGCGAAGATGCGGAACCCCGAGCCGCGGAACGTTTCGGTCGCATCGACAATCTCGATCGAGTTCCTGAGATCGGGCTTGTCGGTGGCGTAGCGCAGCATCGCCTCGGCATAGGGGATGCGGCGGAACGGCGCCGGGCTGACCGCCCGACCCTCGGCGAATTCCTCGAAGACGCCGTGCAGCACCGGTTCGATCGCGGCGAACACGTCCTCCTGCGTCACGAAGCTCATCTCGAAATCGAGCTGGTAGAACTCGCCTGGCGCCCGGTCGGCGCGGCTCGCCTCGTCGCGGAAGCACGGCGCGATCTGGAAATAGCGGTCGAACCCGGCGACCATCAGCAGCTGCTTGAACTGCTGCGGCGCCTGCGGCAGCGCGTAGAACTGTCCGGGGTGCAGCCGGCTCGGCACGTAATAGGGCCGCGCGCCCTCGGGCGAATCGGCGGTGAGGATGGGTGTCTGGAACTCGGCGAACCCCTGTTCCTGCATCCGCCGCCGGATCGAGGCGATGACCCGCGAGCGCAGCATGATATGGGCGTGGACATGCTCGCGCCGCAAATCGAGGAAGCGGTAGGCGAGCCGGATCTCCTCGGGATATTCGGCGTCGCTGTTGACCGGCAGCGGCAGCGGCTCGGCTTCCGACTGCACGACAAGCTCGGCGATGACCAGCTCCACCTCGCCGGTCGGCAGGGTCGGGTTGATCGTTTCTTTCGAGCGGGCGACGATCTTGCCGGTGACAGTGACGACGCTTTCGAGCCGGAGCGCGTCGGTCGCCGCGAACAACGGCGACGAAACGTCAATCACGCATTGCGTGATCCCGTAATGGTCGCGCAGATCGATGAAGAGCAGCTGCCCGTGGTCGCGCTTACGGTGCACCCAACCGGACAGCCGGGCGCTTTGCCCGGCATCGACGAGGCGCAACGCGCCGCAAGTATGGGTGCGATATTCGTGCATCTCCGTAAAAACGCTAGGTAAAGTCCCACGGGCGGTGGAAAGCGCGGAAGACGCACGGATCGCCCGCGATTGTCAAGGCGACCACCGGTCACGAGCCGCGATTGTTCCCGGGCGCCGCCGGGCCTACTTATGGCAGTGCCTGGATTTTAATCGAGTCGGTCATGCCGGATACTCCCACCACCGCCCGTGCCCGCGCCGCGCAGTTCTGCGAGCGCTTCGGCCTGCGCATCCCGATCCCGATGGCGCCGATGGCCGGCGCCTGCCCGGCGCGCCTGGCCGCGGCGGTCGCCAATGCCGGGGGCCTCGGCGGGAACGGCGCGCTGACCTCGACCCCGGAGGCCATCGCCGCCTGGGCCAAGCAGTTTCGCGACGGCAGCAACGGCAGCTTCCAGATCAATCTGTGGATTCCCGACCCGCCGCCCCGGCGCGATCCGGCGCATGAGGCGCGGGTGCGCGAATTTCTTGGGCAATGGGGCCCGCCGGTGCCGGAAACCGCGGGCGACGCGCCGCTCATCGATTTCGGCAGGCAATGCGATGCCGTGCTCGCCGCCGCACCGCGCATCGTCTCGTCGATCATGGGGCTATATCCGGAGAAATTCGTCGCCGAGTTGAAGGCGCGCGGCATCGCCTGGTTCGCCTGCGCGACGACGCTCGCCGAGGCGCGCGAGGCAGCGGCTGCCGGCGCCGACGCGATCGTCGCCCAGGGCGCCGAGGCCGGCGGCCACCGCGGCGCCTTCGACGGCGACGCCGCCGAATCGCAGCTCGTCGGGCTGTTCGCGCTGGTGCCGCGCCTCGCCGACAAGATCGCCTTGCCGATCGTCGCCGCTGGCGGGATCGGCGACGCGCGCGGCATCGCCGCGGCGCTGACCCTCGGCGCCAGCGCGGTACAGATCGGCACCGGGCTCTTGCGCTGCCCGGAGGCCGGCACCAACCCGGCCTGGGCCGACGCGCTCGTCGAGCTCGAACCCGAGGCGACGATGGCGACGCGAGGCTTTTCCGGCCGGCTCGGGCGCGCGGTCGCCACCGATTACGTCAAGGCCCTCGCTGCCCCGGGCGCCCCCGCGCCGGCGCCCTACCCGGTACAGCGCGGCCTCAGCGCGACGATGCGCGAGGCTGGCGCCAAGGCGCGTGACGTCCATCGCATGCAGGCCTGGGCCGGACAGGCCGCGGCGCTGGCGCGGGCCGAGCCGGCGGCCGAGCTCGTTGCCCGGCTCTGGCAGGAAGCCGAAGCGTTATTGCCGCCTGCCTAGTTTTCGCCCACTTCGTTTCGCGTTATAGCCTGCATATGACCTTGATCATCGAGAGCGCCGCGCTGGCGCAATTCTGCGCACGCCAGCGCGGTGCCGACTTCATCACCGTCGACACCGAATTCATGCGCGAGCGCACCTATTGGCCGGTGCTCTGCGTGGTGCAGATCGCCGGGCCGGCGGAGGCGGTGGCGATCGACGCGCTGGCCGAGGGCATCGACCTGGCGCCGCTGCTGGCGCTGATGAACGACCCCGCCTCGCTCAAGGTATTCCACGCGGCGCGGCAGGATCTGGAGATCTTCTTTCACCTGTCGGGGGCGGTGCCGCACCCGCTGTTCGACACGCAAATCGCCGCGATGGTGTGCGGGTTCGGCGATTCGGTGAGCTACGAGACGCTGGTGCGCAAGCTCGCTGGCGCACAGCTCGACAAAGCCTCGCGCTTCACCGACTGGTCGCACCGGCCGCTGACCGAGCGCCAGGTGAAGTACGCGCTTGGCGATGTCATCCACTTGCGCACGGTCTACGAGCGGCTGCAACAGCTCCTCGGCAAGAACGGGCGGTCGAGCTGGTTCGCCGAGGAGATGTCGGCGCTCGTCGATCCGGCGCTCTACCGCGCCGACCCAGGCGAATCCTGGCACCGCTTCCGCCTGCGCGGGCGGGGCGATTCGCGGTTTCTCGCGGTGCTGCGGGCGCTCGCGGCCTGGCGCGAGAGCGCCGCGCAACAGCGCGACCTTCCGCGCGGCCGCGTCCTGCGCGACGAGGCGCTGATCGAGATCGCCAGCCACTCGCCGCAGGGGGTCGAGGCGCTGGCCCGCACCCGCGGCCTCGGCAAGGGCCTCGCCGAGGGCAAGCTCGGCAAGGAGATACTCGACGCGGTGGCCAAAGGCCTCGCCGACCGCGACCCGCCCGCGCCGATCCCGCAAAAACCGCAGAGCCCGCCCGGCCTCGGCCCGCTGATCGAGCTGCTGCGCGTGCTGCTGAAGCAGCGCTGCGAGGATTTCGAGGTCGCGCAGAAGCTCGTCGCCTCGGCCGACGACCTCGAAGCGATCGCCACCGACGATGGCGCCGCGGTGCCGGCCCTGCACGGCTGGCGCCGCGAGGTGTTCGGCGCCGATGCGCTGGCCTTGAAGCACGGCACACTCGCACTGACCGCCGGGCGCAACCGCATCGAGCTGGTGCCGCTGCCGGGGCCGGGCGGCGAATAGAGTCAGTTCGAAGCCAAAGCCGGCTTGCGGGCGCGACGGCGTACCGTCTGCGGCGAGAGACCGAGCGCGCGGCCGAGCGCCCCCAAACGGCGCTCCACCGCCTCGCCCTGGAATAGGCTGCCGCTCGCCGGCAATTCCAGCACCAGCAAACCGTCGTCGCGCGACAGCCTGACATCGGCGAGCAGGTCGAATGCCCCGCCGCACAACGTATAGGCAAGGCGCAGCGCCAAGCCGAGCGCGCGGGCCTCGGCGGCCTCGTCGTCATCGAGCAGGGACCGGGTCGCGGCCTTGACCGGATCGTCGGGCGGTCCGCCGTACCGGGCATGCAGCGCGGAGGCGATGAACACCCGCTCGCGATGGTCGATGGCGCCGATCGGCATCCGCAGGCTGCGCGTAAACGCCTGCTCGGCGCGGTAGTCGGGATGCTCGGTCCAGGCGATGTCGCTAAGCAGGCAAGCGGCACGGTGCAGCCGGCTCCGGCGCGGCGTGAGATCGCGGAAGACCGGTTCTATCCATTCCTGCAGCCGGTCGCCGCCGCTGTGTCCGCGGCTCTGGCTGTGCGCGACGCCGAGGCAGGCAGCGATCAGCGGATCGACCGACGGATCGGCCGGCAGCAAGCTGTAGGCGTAGCCCTCGCGCAGCCCATAGGCCGAAAAGACGATGCGTTCGGGCGCGCCGAACTCGATCAGCCGGTAGAGGATCATCGCCGCCAGCGGGACCAGCTCGAGCCGCTTGCGGTTGATCGTCGCGATACGCTCCAGCGAGCGGCGCGACATCGGCGCCAGGACTTCGAGGAAATCCTCCGCCGAGCGCCGGCCGATCGTGTACTGGTGAATGATGTGCAGCGGGTAATGCGTCTGCTCCATGTGCAGCCGGGCGATCGCGCGCCACGCCCCGCCGACCAGGAACAGCGTCTTGCTCGACGCGGCGCGCAGCAGATCGGCGCCCTTGACGATGACCTCGATCGTGTCGGCGAGCGCGCGCGGATCGTCGCCGATCTCTGCGAGGCGCAGCGGTCCCAGTGGCAGCGAGATGCCGTCGCTGATCGCCGGGCCATTACTATTTCCATCGATCCGCACCAGTTCGACGCTGCCGCCGCCAAGATCGCCGACGACACCGTCAGCCCCGGGGATGCCGGCCAGCACGCCGGCGGCGGAGAGCCGGGCCTCCTCGGCGCCGTCGATGATGCGGACCTTGATCCCGCAATGGCGCTCGATCTCGGCCGCGAACTCCTGACCGTCGCTCGCCTCGCGCACCGCCGCAGTGGCGATCGCGACCAGGTGATCGACGTTCAACGCCCGGGCCAGCGCGACGAACCGCTGCAGATTGTCCAGGGCCAGCTCTCTCCCGTCGCGATTGAGTCGCCCGGTGCGGGCAATGCCGCGGCCGAGCCCGCACATGACCTTTTCGTTGAGCAAGGTCAGCAAGGTGGCGCCCAGCCGTTCGAAGACGACGAGGCGCAGCGAGTTCGACCCGATATCGATGACGGCGATACGGTCGGGTGGAAGCTTCACGTTGCGGTCGGGCATCGACGCTGTCGGCGCCTCAGCGTACGACCAGCCGAGGCGCGCGGCGGCGCAGCGCGCGGCCGCGCCCCGACAGGCTCGGATTGGTCATGAAATAGGTGTGGGCGGAAAACTCCTCGTCGATCGGCGCCCGGCTGTAGGTGCCGTCGGCGGCCAGTGTCCAGCTTTGCAGCGTGTCGCGCAGATTGGCCACCATGATCTCGTCGAGCACCTGGCGGTGCACCGTCAAATTCTCGATCGGCACCAGGGCCTCGACCCGCCCGTTGAGGTTGCGCGGCATCCAATCGGCCGAACTGATGAACACCAGCGCCTGGTCCGAGGGTAGCCGGTTGCCGTTGCCGAAGCAGACGATGCGGCCATGCTCGAGGAAGCGGCCGACGATGCTCTTGACCCGGATGTTCTCCGACATCCCGGGAACACCCGGACGCAGGCAACAAATCCCGCGGATGACGAGATCGATCGAGACCCCGGCCTGCGACGCCTGGTAGAGCAGGTCGATGATCCCCGGATCGACCAGCTGGTTCATCTTGGCCCAGATCTGCGCCGGCCTTCCCGCCCGGGCATTGTCGATCTCCGCCTCGATCAGCGCCGTCAGGCGCTCGCGCAGATCGATCGGCGCCACCGCGATCTTTTCGAGGCTGACGGGCCGCGCGTAGCCGGTCATGAAGTTGAACAGCCTGGCCGCGTCCTGGCACAGCGCGGCGTCGCAGGTGAAGAACGAGAGGTCGGTGTAAACCTTCGCCGTATAGGGGTGGTAGTTGCCGGTGCCGAAATGGGCGTAGGAGCGCAGTTCGCCGCCCTCGCGCCGCACCGCCAGCGTTACCTTGGCGTGGGTCTTCAAGCGCATGAAGCCGTAGACGACCTGGACCCCCGCCTGCTCGAGATCGCGCGCCCAGCGGATGTTGGCTTCCTCGTCGAACCGCGCCTTCAGCTCGATCATCGCGGTGACCGACTTGCCGGCCTCGGCCGCCTCGGCGAGCGCGCGCACGATCGGGCTATCGTTGCTGGTGCGATAGAGCGTCTGCTTGATCGCCACCACCGCCGGGTCGCGCGCCGCCTGACGCAGGAACTGCACGACGACGTCGAAGCTCTCGTATGGGTGATGGACGATGATGTCCTTCTGCCGGATCGCCGCGAAACAATCGCCGCCGAAATCGCGGATGCGCTCGGGAAACCGCGCGTTGTAGGGGGTGAAGAGCAAATCGGGGCGGTCGTCGGTGATCAGCTCGGCGGTGTCGTCGAGCCCGAGGATGCCGGCGGTGGCGAAGATGTCGCCCGGCGCCGCGTCGAGCTTCTCGGAGAGGAATTCGCGCAATTCGGTCGGCATCCGCGCATCGACGCCGAGATAGATGACATGGCCGCGCCGGCGCTGCTTCAGCGCCGTCTCGAACACCTGCACGAGGTCTTCCGCCTCTTCCTCGATCTCGACCTCGCTGTCGCGCAGCACGCGGAAGACGCCTTGGGCGACGACGGCGAAGCCGGGAAACAAATGATCGAGGAACATGGCGATCATCTGCTCGACCGGCAGGAAGCGCAGACGCTCGCCGGGCAGCCGGATGAAGCGGTCGATCGACGCCGGAATGAGGATCAACGCCTGCAGGCGGTGATTGTCGCTGACCCGCTCGAGCAGCAGCGCCAGGCCGAAGCCGCGATTGGCGACGAACGGGAACGGGTGCGCCGGGTCGAGCGCGAGCGGGGTCAGCACCGGGAAGATGTCGGCGAGGAAGCGCTTTTCCAGCCAGGTCCGGTCGCCGGGTTCGAGATCGGTCGGCTCGAGGATGCCGATCCCCGCCGCGCCGAGCTGGACCCGCATCGAGAGCCAGGCGACCTGCTGGCCTTCCATCAGCCTGTCGGCGCGCTCCTGGATGGCGTCGAGCTGCTGCGCCGGGGTCAGCCCGTCCTGGCTGACGGTCATGATCCCCGCCTGAAGCTGGCCTTTGAGCCCGGCGACGCGAACCATATAGAACTCGTCGAGATTGCTCGCCGAGATCGACAGGAAGCGCAGCCGCTCCAACAGCGGGTGGCGCAGATTGTCGGCCTCGGCCAGCACCCGCTCGTTGAAGGCCAACCACGACAGCTCGCGGTTGATGAACCGGGCCGGCGACGCGATGTCCCCCGGCCTGATCTCGACGACTTGCGCGCCCGTGTCCACGTGTCTACCTCCGGCCATGCCCCGACGGGGCAGGCTAGCGCCGCAATTTTACCGCCCGGTTACGCCCCTGTCATGCGCGTGACGGCGTGACCGCAAGCTCTGCGCCAGTGTAGAACACCCGGCGGGGAGCGCCAGGGAGCGGAGCATGATACGCGCGGCGGTCGTGGGAATCGGTCACTGGGGCCGCACGCTGGTCGGCGCCGTGCAGGGCAACAGCGCGCGAATCCGCTTCACCGCCGGGCACACCCGCACCCCGGCCAAGGCCGAGGCGTTCTGCGCCGAGAAGGGCATCGCGCTTTACGACAGCTTCGACGCCATCCTCGCCGACCCGGCGATCGACGCGGTCTATTTCGCGACGCCGCACAGCGAGCACGGCGGCCAGGTCAAGCACACCGCCGCCGCCGGCAAACACGTCTTCATGGAGAAGCCGTTCACGCTCGAGCGGCGCAGCGCGGCCGCCGCCGTCAACGCGGTCGAGCGCGCCGGGGTGGTGCTCGGCGTCGCCTACCCGCGCCGCTTCCACCCCAACATGCAGGAGCTGAAGGCCAGGGTGGCCGACGGAAGGCTTGGCACGATCGCGCATTGCTACGGCGAGCAGAACACGCCGGCCGGCCTTTTCATGGCCCCCGAGTCCTGGCGCGCGACACAAGGGGAGGCGCCGGGCGGGGCGATGACCGCGCTCGGCGTCCACAATGTCGACGCGATGATCCATCTGTTCGGCGAGATCGACGAGGTCTACGCGTCGAGCCTCAGGCGCGCCGTCGCCTACGACGCCGAGGACACGACCAGCGTCATGTTCGCCATGCGCAGCGGCATGTCGGCGAGCATGATGTGCTCGCTGGTGACAACGGTCAGCTACCGCCTCGCGGTATTCGGCACCAAGGGCTGCGCCGAGTTGCGCACCCCCAACCTTGATCTGCATTTCACCCCGATCCCGGACGGCCCGCCGAGCGGACGCCACGCCGCGCTGCCGCCGCAAATCACCGAGAACCGCGGCGTTAACACGCTGCTCGCCGAGATGGAGGCGTTCGCCGCCGCCATCGAAGGCGGCCCGGCCTATCCCGTCACCCCGCAGGAAGCCGTGCACGGCGTCGCCGTGTTCGAGGCAATCGTCGCCTCCGCCGCCCAGCGCCGGCCGGTCCGGGTGGCGCGAGACTGACGTGACGCAGAAAATGATCTGAAATAATTCATCGTCTTTCCCGCGGAAGCGGGAACCCAGGGGCGAGCGATGAGGCGGTCGCCCTGGGCCCCCGCTTACGCGGGGGTGACGAGTTTATGTGAAAGGAAACCCCATGCCCGTCACCGTGCTCTTCCCCGAAGCCCGCCAGCAGCCCGACGAGATGGAACGGGGCGTTCTCGGCAACGATGTGAGGATCGTGAAGCGCGACACCGACGCGCTCTCCGAGCTTTCCGACGCCGATTGCGCCGAGGCGGACGGGCTGATGATCATGGGCTTCGGCGTCACCGGCGCCGACCTCGCGCGCTTCCCCAAGCTGCGCTGCATCGTCCGCATGGGAGTGGGCTACGACAAGCTCGACCGCCCGGCCGCGGCGGCGCGCAACATCCTCGTCTGCAACGTCCCCGACTACGGCACGACCGAGGTGGCGGACCACGCGATCGCCCTGGCGCTGTGTTTGCGCCGTGGCATCCTGCTGCACCACGAATACCAGCGGCACGACCCGCCTGAGCCGTGGCGCTCGCTCCAGAACCCGCTGATCGAGCGGCTCGGCACCCAGACCTTCGGCATCGTCGGGCTGGGCCGCATCGGCACGGCGGTGGCGTTGCGCGCCAAGGCGTTCAATTTCCGCGTCGTTTTCTACGACCCCAAGCACCCGAACGGGCACGAGCTGGGGCTCGGCATCGAGCGCGCCGCGACACTGGAAGACCTGCTGCGCCAGACCAACACGCTCTCGGTTCATTGCCCGCTGACCGTCGAGACCAAGGGGCTGCTCGGCTACGACCAGCTGTCGCTGTTGCCGCGGAGCGCTGTCGTCGTCAACGACGCGCGCGGCCCGATCGTCGATCTCGACGCGCTCTACCGGCTGCTGAAAAGCGGCCATATCGCCGGCGCCGGGCTCGACGTGCTGCCGGTCGAGCCGCCGGTCGAGCCGATCCCCGAGCTGCTGCGCGCCTATCGCGCCAAGGAGGAATGGCTCGAAGGCCGGCTCGTCATCACCCCGCATTCGGCCTGGCTGACGCCGCAATCCTGGATCGACACGCGGCGCAAATCGGCCGAAACCATGCGCGCCGCGTTATTGACCAACAATCCGCAGAACGTGATCACGCCGGATATGTTCTAGAGATTAAAGGCGGCATCAGGCCGCCGCGGAGGAAGCGCCGATGCACCGGTTGCATCTGTTGCGGCATACAAAGTCGAGTTGGGTCAGCGATCTGGAGGACGCGCAGCGCCCGCTCGCCAAGCGCGGGCGTCAGGCCGCGCGGCTCATCGGCGAAACCTTGCCCAATTCCATCGGCGCGCTCGACCTGGTGTTGTGCTCGACCGCGCTTCGCGCCCGCGAAACCGCCGAGCTGGCGCTTGCCGATTTCATGCCGGCGCCAAAAATTCTCTATGAGGACGCGCTCTATCTGGCGACTCCGGCGACGCTGATCCGCCGGCTGCGCCGGCTCGACGAAGCCTGTGGCTCGGTGATGGTGATCGGCCACAATCCGGGGCTGCACGAGTTGGCGCTAATCCTCGCCGAGCCCGGCGGGCCGGGCCACGCCGCGCTCGGCGGCGGCAAATTCCCGACCGGCGTCCGGGTAAGCTTTGCCGTCGACGGCGCATGGGGTGAGATCGACGGCGGGCGCCACCGCATCGTCGACTACGTCACCGTAAAGTCGCTCGGCGGCAAGGAGTGATCGCCGAATTCGGCCAGGACCGCGCGCGCCAGCTTCACGGTGATCGGCCGCTTGGCGCTGAACGCCTCCGCGTCGAGCCGCGCCGCCACTGACGCCGCCGCGGCGAACGAGCGTTCGATGCGCGCGACCAGGTAGGCGATCACCTCGGGGCGGACGAGGATCTGCCGGTCGGCGAAATGCTTGAACAAGACCGCGCCCAACAGCTCGTCATCGGGCGGCGCGATGCCCGCGACGGGCAGGGCCCGCAACCGCGACGCCAGATCGGGCAGCGCGATCGGCAGCGAGGCCGGCGGCGATTGCATCGTCAGCAACAGGCTGGCGCCGGCCTCGATCGCACCGTTGTAGAGGTGCAGCAGCGGCTCTTCGGCAGCGAGGTCGGCGTCGTCGATCGCCATCGCAGCGCCGCCCGCTGGCTCGCCGCCGCCAATCGCCGTTCCGGCGACCAGCGTCGCGCCGGAGCGCTGGCACCACAGATGCGCCAGATGGGTCTTGCCGCTGCCGGAAGCGCCGTGCAGCACGAGCGCGCGCATGGGCCATTGCGGCCAGCGCTCGATCCAGTCGAACGCGGCGCGGTTGCAGTCCGAAACCAGGTAGTCGCCGCGGTCGAACCCGGTTTCGACCGGCAGGTAGAACGCCCGCTGCTTCATCGATACGGCGTGAGCCCGCGCATCGGCCCCGGCTGCCTGGGATCGTAGACGCCGCTGCGCCGGTAGCGGGCGATGGCGAAACGCACCAGGACGCCGATCACCGCGGCGGCCGGCACCGCGAACAGCACGCCGAGAAAGCCGAACAGCGAAGCGCCGGCGAACAGCGCGAAGATCACCCAGACTGGGTGAAGACTGATCCGGTCGCCGACCAGCTTCGGCGTCAGGAAGTTCCCCTCGATGACCTGGCCGACCGCGAAAATGACGACCACGGTCAAAATCCCCGTCCACGTCCCGTATTGCGTGGCGGCGAGGCTGAACGCGAGCACGAAACCGAGCGCGGCGCCGAGGAAAGGGATCACCGCCAGCACGCCGATCAGGAGGCCGAGCGCCAGGCCTGAATCGAGCCCGGCAAAGCTCAGCGTCGTGCCGTAATAGATCGCCAGGATAAGGCAGACGAGCGCCTGCCCGTGGATGAAGCCGACCAGCATGTCGCCGATCTGCCGCGCCTGCTCGCGGACGGTGGCGAGCGACTGGCGCGGGATCAAATCGTCGATTTGCGCCACGATCCGGTTCCAATCGCGCAGCAACAGGAAGGTGATGATCGGCGCGATCACCACCAGCGAGATGATGTTGAGGATCGCGATGCTGCTGGTGATCATGCTTTGCAGCAGCGAGGCGAGCCAGGCGAGCGCCTCACCGATCTTGGTGCCGACGATATCGTTCACCTTCGCCGCCTGATCCGGCGACAACTGCTCCTGGAGCATCACCAGCAGCTGGCCGAGTTGGGCCTGCAAGAAGCTGATGAGGGTAGGCACCTTGGCGATCAGCTGGACGACTTGCCCCTGGATCAGCGGCACCAGCAGGACGAAGACGCAGGCAACGCCGACGAGAAAGGCGAGCAGCACCGCGAAACTCGCCAGGCTGCGGCGCACGCCCCAGCGCTCGAGCCGCCGCACCGGCGGGGCTAGAATGAAGGCGATCACGACGCCGGCGGCGAACGGCAGCAGGATGTTCTGAACCAGTTGCAGCGCGATGATCGCGACCGCAATGCAGCCCAGCCAGAACAGCAGTCGATAGGCGCGCGGGTTCACGACGGCTGCTCCGCGCCCGACAGGATGCGGGCCCAGCGCACCAGATAGGAGAGGCCGGACAACACCGTCGTCAGCGCCGTCGCCGCGACCAGCACCTCGGTGATCCTCCCGTCAGCCATGCCGAGACCCAGCCGGGCAAGCACATAAGCGACCAGCGCGATCTGCGCCAGCGTGTTGATCTTGCTGATGTAGAGCGGGTCGAAGTTGCGCGGCGCCGAGAGCGTCTGGATCAGCACGAACCCGCCGACGATTAGCACGTCGCGAAAGACGACGAGGATTACCAGCCAGTCCGGCAGCAACCCGCCGATGCCGAGCGCGACATAGACGCTGGACAACAGCGCCTTGTCGGCCACCGGATCGAGCAGCGCGCCGATCTTGGTGCGGCAGTCGAAGCGCTTGGCGATGTAGCCGTCGAGCGCGTCGCTGACCCCGGCCCCGACAAAAACCCCGAAAGCGACGCCGAAGCGCTCGCTGAGGATGAGCCAGATCGCCAGCGGAACCGACAACAGCCGCATCAGCGTGATCAGATTCGGAACATTGAGGCCGAGCCGGGTCATCGCTACGGCGCCCGGGCCAGCCGCCAGGCCGGGTCGCCGCCTTCGAGGCCGAGATTGATCGTCGCGAGGCTCGCCTTGAGCTGATCGATCGTGCCGACATACTGGATTTCGATCGTCGCTTCCTGGCGCGACAGCGATTTCACCTCGATCTTGCGGATCGAGGGCAAGGCGGCGAGGCGGTCGCGCAGCTTGAGCCAGTCGTCGAGACTGTTGATCGGCAGCGTCGCAACGAGGCTCGCCGCCGGTCCCGGCGGGGTTCCGGTGTCGGGCGCGGGGGCCGGCGCTCCGGGAGGCGCTCCCGGAGGTGCTCCTGGCGGCGCCGCGGTGGTCGTCGTGCCGCCACCATTGGGCAAGTTGAGCGTGATCCCCGCCGTCGTCAGCATCGTCTGCGTCTCGGCGGGACGGAAGTGATAGGTGTAGTCGGCGGTATAGCGCACCGCCGTCATCTTCTCGTCGGCGACCTCGAAGCTTGCGACCAGGTCGGTGATCTGGTTGTCGCTGAGCTTGGGCAGCTTCGCCTTGCCGGGGCCGCCGGTGACCTTGTCGACGACGGCGGCGAGCGCTTTGCGCTGGCCGTCGAGGCGCGCCACCTCGCGGGCCTTGGCGACATTCTCGGCGGTGGCGTCGACCGTCACGGTCGCCGAGAACGGGTCGTCATCGGCCGCCGCGCCTCGCAGCGGCACCGTCAGAACCAGCAGCAGCACTGCGGCGATGGCCGCGCGCCGCCAGCCGCGGAGGCCGAGGCCTCCCGGCGATACCGGCCCGATCATCGCGAACATTCCTTGGGCAAAAGCCCTCGATCCCCTATCCTCGCGGCTCCCGACCGCGCCTCTCGGTCATACCGCAGTTTTGCCGAGGATGCCATCGACAGCCCGGCCGGGCGCGGTCATGGCCCGGCCAGGAGGCAGGATGGAGCGGCTTAAAGTCGGCGTGCTGATCTCCGGGCGCGGCTCGAACCTGCAGGCGCTGATCGATGCCGCCGCCGGCGCCGGCCACCCTGCCGAGATCGCCATCGTCATCAGCAACCGGGCCGACGCCCCGGGTTTGGCCCGCGCGGAAGCGGCCGGCATCCCGCATGGCGTCATCGCCGAAACCAACCGCGCCGCCTTCGCCGCCGCCGCCGACCGGACGCTGCGCGACGCCCGCGTCGGGCTTGTCGCGCTCGCAGGGTTCATGCGCCTGCTCGACACCGGCTTCGTCGCCGCCTGGCGGGATCGGATGGTCAACATCCACCCCTCGCTGCTGCCGGCCTTCCCGGGCCTGCATCCGCAGCGACAGGCGCTCGCGGCCGGGGTCAAGTTCTCCGGCTGCACCGTTCATTTTGTCCGCGCCGAGGTCGATAGCGGGCCGATCATCGCCCAGGCGGTCGTGCCGGTGGAGGATGGCGACGATGAGGATCGCCTATCCGCGCGCATCCTCGCCGTCGAGCACCGGCTCTATCCGCTGGCGGTGCGGCTCTTCGCCGAGGACAGGCTGCGCGTCGCCGGCAATCGGGTGCTGGTCGCCGGCGGCGTGGCGCCGGACATCGCGGCGCTCAACCCCGCCGAGCCACTTGCCCTTGGCGGCGGTTGAGTTATACAGGCGCGGGTTCGGTCAGATACTGCAGGTACGGCAATGACGATTTCGGCGGAGGCGGACCTTCAGCGGCACCGCCAGACATGGCTCGGCTTCTGCCGGTTCATGAAGATCATGATCGTCGCGATCGTCATCATTCTCGCGGGAATGGCGATCTTCCTGCTGTAGCGCTCAGCGCCTAGCCGCAGATTTCCATCTCGGAAAAAAAGAACGCGATCTCCTGCGCCGCGGTTTCGGGCGAGTCCGAGCCGTGCACCGAGTTGGCCTCGATCGACTCGGCGAAATCCTTGCGGATCGTGCCGGGAGCCGCATTCGCGGGGTTGGTGGCGCCCATGATGTCGCGGTTCCTGGCGATCGCCCCCTCGCCTTCCAGCACCTGCACGATAACCGGCCCCGAGCTCATGAAGCCGACGAGGTCGTTGTAGAACGGCCGTTCCTTGTGAACCGCGTAGAACTGTCCGGCAGTGTCGGCGCTCAACCGCATCCGCCTCTGCGCGACGATCTTGAGGCCCGCCTTCTCGAAGCGGTCATTGATGACGCCAGTGAGATTGCGCCTGGTGGCGTCCGGCTTGATGATCGACAAGGTGCGTTCGACAGGCATGGGGCAGCTCGTTTCGCGGCGGGGCGGCGCGTTATAGCGAACCGGCCGCGCGCCAGCAATCGATGAGCGGCGCGGCGAGGCCGGTGACCGGATCGGCGGTGGGCAACGCCACCCGCTCGACATTCGCCGCCGCCCGGTCGTGCATGCCCGCCTCGGCGCGGCAGATATCGGGCCGCTGGCCCCTGGGATAGGAGCCGACGACCAGCAGATCGGAGCTCGCCGCCTCGCGCTTGTGCGCGACCCCCGCCGGGATCACGACGACGTCGCCGGTCCGCAATTCGACGCTGGCGCCGTTCTCGCCGCCGAGCCGCACCTGCGCCGAACCGCGGGCGATGCCGAGCACCTCGTGCGCGGTGCTGTGGTAGTGATGGTGGCCGTAGATGCCGTTGCGCCATGCGCCGGGCCAGCCATTCGCGTCGAACATCGCCTCGCAACGCGACGCGAGGTCGCCCTCGCTGCCGAGCGCGCCGCGATAAAGCACGAGCGGCAGCGCCGGGTTGTTCGGTACGATGCCATCATCGGCGAAGAGATAGGTTTCGATGTCGGGCGATAGGGTCATGCGTGCCTCCGCGCCAATGCCAGACAAGACCGGGCTTGCCGATAGGATACTCTATCGCGACGGGCTGATGCTCGTCATCGACAAGCCTTCCGGCATCGCCGTGCATGCGGGCCCGCGCGGCGGTCCCAGCCTCGAAGACGGGTTCGACGCGCTGTGCTTCGGCTTGCCGCGCCCGCCGGCGCTGGCGCACCGCCTCGACCGCGACACCAGCGGCTGCTTGGTTCTCGGACGCCACCCGAAGGCACTGCGGCGTCTCGGCCGATTGTTCGCCGAGGGCGGGGTCGAGAAGGTGTATTGGGCCGTCGTTGCCGGCATTCCAACCGAGCCTCAAGGCGTCATCGACGCGTCGCTGAAGAAGCAGACACGCCGGACCGGGTGGCGCATGGAGATCGACCCCGCCGGGCAGCGGGCGGTGACCGAATACCGCGTGCTCGGGACCGGCGAAGGGCGGGCGTGGCTGGAACTCAAGCCGCGCACCGGGCGCACCCACCAGATTCGCGTCCATTGCGCCGCGCTCGGCTGCCCGGTGGTCGGCGACACCGCGTATGGCGGGCCCGGAGGCCAACCGTTGCAGCTCCACGCCCGCGCGATCTCTATCCCGCTTTATCCGACCAAGCCCGCGATCGAGGTCACCGCGCCGCTGCCGCCGCATATGCTCGCGGCGCTGACCCGGCTCGGCTATGATCCCGCTCGCGAAATAGCGAGCGAGACACGAGAGGCCGCCACGGCATGATCCCGCGCTACAGCCGCCCGCAAATGGCCAAGATCTGGGAGCCGGAAAACTATTTCCGCATCCAGCTCGACATCGAGGCCTATGCCTGCGAGGCGCAGGAGAAACTCGGCGTCATCCCGGCCGGCACGGCCAAGGCATTGCGCGAGCGCGGCAAGTTCGAGGTCGAGCGCATCCGCGAGATCGAGCGCGAGGTGCATCACGAGACCATCGCGTTCCTGACCAACGTCGCCGAGCATGTCGGACCGGAGGCGCGCTTCGTCCACCAGGGCATGACGTCGAGCGACGTGCTCGATACCTGCCTCGCGGTGCAGCTGACCCAGGCCGCCGACATATTGCTCGCCGATCTCGATGCGGTGCTCGCCGCGCTCAAGAAACGCGCTTTCGAGCACAAGCTGACCCCGATTGTCGCACGCAGCCACGGCGTCCACGCCGAGCCGACGACGTTCGGGCTGAAGCTCGCCGGGCACTACGCCGAGTTCGCGCGCAACCGCGAGCGCCTCGTCGGCGCGAGGAAGGAGATCGCCACCTGCCAGATTTCCGGCGCGGTCGGCACCTTCGCCAATATCGACCCGCGCGTGGAGGAGTACGTCGCCAAGAAGCTCGGACTCGCTCCGGAGCCGGTCTCGACCCAGATCATCCCGCGCGACCGGCACGCCGCGTTCTTCATGGCGCTGGCGCTGATCGCCGCGGCGATCGAGCGCTTCGCCACCGAATTGCGCCATCTGCAGCGCACCGAGTTGCGCGAGGCGTCGGAATTCTTCGCCGAGGGCCAGAAGGGCTCGTCGGCGATGCCGCACAAGCGCAATCCGGTGCTGTCGGAGAACCTCAGCGGCCTGGCGCGCGTGGTCCGCTCGGCGGTGATCCCGGCGCTGGAGAACATCGTCACCTGGCACGAGCGCGACATCTCGCATTCCTCGGTCGAGCGCTTCATCGCCCCGGACACGACGGTCACCCTCGATTTCGCGCTCAACCGGCTCGCCGGGGTGGTCGAGCGCATGATCGTCGATCCCGAGCGGATGCAGGCGAACCTCGACTCGCTCGGCGGCCTCGTCGACTCGCAGCGCTTCCTCCTGGCGCTGACCCAGGCCGGGATGAGCCGCGAGGATTCCTACCGCCTCGTCCAGAAACACGCGATGGCATCGTGGAACGGCAGCGGACGGTTCTCCGACCTGCTCAAGGCCGATCCCGAAGTCACCCGATACCTGAAACCCGGCCAGATCGACGCCTCGTTCGACCCGGCCTATCATCTGAAGCATGTCGATACGATCTTCCGCCGCGTCTTTGGACCAAAGAAACTTGGCGCGGCGGTTTCCCGGGAGAAGCGCGATGAGCTCGCTGCGCAGTAACAACGGCCCCCGCATCAAGTACACCCCCGACGACTCGCCCTACGAGACGATCACCGTCGATAAGCTGACCCCGATCATCGGCGGCGAGATCGGCGGGGTCGATCTGCGGGAGATCAGCAACCGCCAGATGGACGAGATCCATCGCGCGCTCGCGGAAAACCTGGTGATCTTCTTCCGCGACCAGCATTTGACCCAGGATCAGCACCTCGATTTCGGGCGCAAGTTCGGCGAATTGCACATACACCCGGCGGCGCCGGCCGAGCCCGGTCACCCCGAGATGATAATCATCCACGCCGACAAGGACTCGTTCCGCGCCAACGGCGAGGGCTGGCACTCCGACGTGTCATGCGACGAAATCCCGCCGATGGGCAGCATCCTCTACATCAAGACATGCCCACCGCGGGGCGGCGATACGCTCTTCGCCAACATGTACGCGGCTTACGAGGCGCTATCCGACCGGATGAAGATCTATCTCGACGGCCTCACCGCGCGCCACAACGGCGACCACTACCGCGGCCAGTACGCCAATTACGGGGTCAAGGACAAGGAGACCTATCCCTCCGCCGACCATCCGGTGGTGCGCACCCATCCGGCGACCAGCCGCAAGGCGCTCTACGTCAACAAGGGGTTCACCCGCTACATCAACGGCATCCCGCGCGACGAAAGCGACGGCGTGCTGCGCTATCTCTACGAGCACATGGCGAGCCCGCTGTTCCAATGCCGCTTCCGCTGGCAGGAGAACTCGATCGCGTTCTGGGACAATCGCTGCGTCCAGCACCACGCGATGTGGGACTACTGGCCGCACACCCGCTCGGGCAACCGGGTCACGGTGCTGGGGGATAAGCCTTACTGAGATTTTCTGGTCGGCCAGCGCGCCGACCTACTAGCCCTCTCCCGCACCGCGGGAGAGGGGCTATCAGAAACCTCGCTGCCTCTACTCGCTCATCACCTGCTGCCGGGCGGTCTCGGCGAAGTGGTCGAGCTCGAACTGCACCTGCGCCGCAGTAACGCCTTGGCCCTTGGCGGCAAGATCGCCGGCCACCTTCTCGACGACGTGGCGATCGCCGCCGGAGAATTCCGCATCGACGATGGTCTTGGCGTAGGCGGCAGCCGCCTCGCCCGCGAGCCCCATCTTCTCCGCGGCCCATAGCCCCAGGAGCCGGTTGCGCCGCGCGGTGACCTTGAAGCGCAGCTCCTGGTCGTGCTTGAACCGGGCCTCGAATTCCTTTTCGCGATCGTCGAAGGCGCTCATGCTCGTCCCGTCTGATGTCCCTGCCGATGTCCGTCACCGCACTATAGCCGCATGACCGCGCCATGTGCACACTGGTGATCCTGCGCCGGCCGGACCATTTCTGGCCGGTGGTGATCGGCGCCAACCGCGACGAGATGATCGGCCGCGAGGCATTGCCACCCGCCCGGCATTGGCCCGACCGGCCCGAGATCGTCGCCGGGCTCGACCGGTTGGCCGGCGGTTCGTGGCTCGGCCTCAACGATTGGGGCGTCGCCGCGGCGATCCTCAACCGGCACGGCACGCTCGGCCCCGCGCCCGGCCAGCGCTCGCGCGGCGAATTGGTTCTGGAGGCCTTGGACCATCCCGACGCTGTCGCCGCCGCCGAGGCGCTATCGCATCTCGACCCGCACGCCTACCGCACCTTCAACCTGATCGTCGCCGACAATCGCGACGGGTTCTGGCTGCGCCATGCCGACACCGGCAAGGTCGAGGTGCGGCCGCTGAAGGACGGGCTGTCGATCGTCGCCGCCGGCGAGGTCGACGATCTGCGCACCCGCCGGCTCGAGCTCGCGGCGCCGTGCTTTCACGCCGCCCAGCCGCCCGACCCCGGGCGCGGCGACTGGGCGGAATGGGAGGCGCTGCTGTCGGATGGCGAATCGCCGCCGGGCGAGCCGCCTGAGTCGGCGATGCGGTTTCGCCTGCCGCGCGGCTACGGCACCGTGTCGAGCGCGCTGATCGCGCTGCCCGAGCCCGACGCGGGCGCGCGAAGGCCGCGCTTTCGCTACGCCCAATGGCAGCCGGCGCAAATTCCCTGGGCCGACGTGGCGGTGTCCGGAGCCAGCGGGCCGCTCTGACATTGTTGGTCCCCCTCCCGCTTGCTATATCAAGGGGGTCTTTCGCAGGCGCGAAGGGCACCATCGGGAGCCCCACGGGACTTAGCATGTCGCGACGCCGGCAGATCTATGAAGGCTCGGCCAAGGTGCTGTTCGAGGGCCCCGAGCCCGGCACGCTGGTGCAACATTTCAAGGACGACGCGACCGCCTTCAACAACCAGAAGCGCGGCACGATTACCGGCAAGGGCGTGCTCAACAACCGCATCTGCGAGTTCTTGATGCTGAAGCTCGCCGAGATCGGCATCCCGACGCATTTCGTGCGCCGGCCCAACATGCGCGAGCAGCTCGTGCGCGAGGTCGAGATCATCCCGCTGCGCGTCGTCGTGCGCAATGTCGCGGCCGGTTCGCTGGCGAAGCGGCTGGGGATCGCCGAGGGCACGCAGCTGCCGCGCTCGATCATCGAATACCACTACAAGAAAGCCGAATTGGGCGACCCGCTGGTCAGCGAGGAGCACATCACCGCCTTTGCCTGGGCGAGCACCCAGGACCTCGACGAGATCATGCAGATTTCGCTGCGGATCAACGATTTCCTGACCGGGCTCTTCCTCGGGATCGGCATCCGCCTCGTCGATTTCGGATTGGAGTTCGGCCGGCTTTACAGCGACGACGACATGCGCATCGTCGTCGCCGACGAGATCAGCCCGGACAACATGCGGCTGTGGGACATCCGCACCAGCGAGAAGCTCGACAAGGACCGCTTTCGCGAGGACCTCGAAAAGGTCGCCGAAGGCTATCAGGAGGTCGCGCGCCGGCTCGGCATCCTGCCCGAAGGCGGCCCGGCGGACTTCAAGGCGCCGAGGGCGATCCAATGAAAGCCCGCGTCCACGTCAGCCTCAAGACCGGGGTGCTCGACCCGCAGGGCAAGGCGATCGGCAACGCCCTGGCCTCGTTGGGCTTCACCGGCATCGGCGAGGTGCGCCAGGGCAAGCTGATCGAGATCGAGATCGAGGGCACCGACCGCGCCGCCGCGCGCGAGAAGGTCGAAGCGATGTGCAAGGAGCTGCTCGCCAACCCGGTCATCGAGAACTACGCGATCGAACTGGAATGATGATGCTTCGTTTGGGTGCCTTTCTACTCGTCGCCCCGCGAAAGCGGGGGCCCAGGGGGCAAACGCTTTCACCCTTGGAGCCCTGGATTCCCGCTTTCGCGGGAAAGACGAGGTAAGAGCATGAAGGCCGCGGTCATCATCTTCCCCGGCTCGAACCGCGAGCGCGACGTCTGCGCCGCGCTGAAGCGCGCCAGCGGCGCGGAGCCGGCGGTCGTCTGGCACCGCAACACCGAATTGCCGCAGGCCGACCTGATCGTGCTGCCCGGCGGGTTCGCCTATGGCGACTATCTGCGCTGCGGCGCGATGGCGGCGCATTCGCCGATCATGCGCGAAGTGAAGGCGCGCGCCGCCAAGGGCGCACCGGTCTTGGGCATCTGCAACGGCTTCCAGGTGCTGGTCGAGGCCGGGATGCTGCCCGGCGCGCTGCTGCGCAACCGGACCCTCAGCTTCATCTGCCACGACGTCCATCTGCGGGTGGAGAACAGCCAAACGATCTTCACCTGCGGCTACGAGGCCGGCCAGGCGATCCGCGTGCCGGTCGCGCATGGCGAGGGCAACTACACCGCCGACCCCGCGACCCTCAACCAGCTCGACGGCGAAGGCCGCGTCGCCTTTCGCTATTGCAGCCCCGCCGGCGAACTGACCGACGAGGACAATGTCAACGGCTCGGCCCGCTGCATCGCCGGCGTCTTCAACGAGACCCGCACGGTCCTCGGCCTGATGCCGCATCCGGAGAACGTGACCGACCCGCTTCTCGGCGGCACCGACGGACAGTGTCTTTTCGACGGGCTGGTCAGTGCGCTGCAGTAACTCTCCCGTCACTCCGGGGCGCTGCAAAGCAGCGAACCCGGAACCCATGAACACGGACATTTCGGAGTTGGCATCGCAGGCACCTACCCTGAACCGACAGTGTTCATGCGTTCCGGGCCTCGCCCTACGGGCGATCCCGGAATGACGATGGAACGAAGCAACGTCACCCCCGCCCTTGCCGCCGAGATGGGGCTTTCGGCCGACGAATTCGTCCGGGTCGAAACCATCCTCCGCCGCACCCCGAACCTCACCGAATTGGGCGTCTTCTCGGCGATGTGGAGCGAGCACTGCTCCTACAAATCGTCGAAAGTCTGGCTGAAGACGCTGCCGACCGAAGGCCCACGGGTCATCTGCGGGCCGGGGGAGAATGCCGGGGTCGTCGATATCGGCGACGGCGACGCGGTCGTCTTCAAGATCGAGAGCCACAACCACCCCTCGTTCATCGAGCCGTACCAGGGCGCGGCGACGGGGGTCGGCGGCATATTGCGCGACGTATTCACCATGGGCGCGCGGCCGATTGCGCTGCTCAACTCCTTGCGCTTCGGCAGCCCGGATCATCCCAAGACAAGGCACCTCGTCGGCGGGGTCGTCGCCGGGATCGGCGGCTACGGCAATTGCGTCGGCGTGCCGACGGTCGGTGGCGAGTGCCAGTTCCATGCCAGCTACAACGGCAACATCCTGGTCAATGCGATGTGCGTCGGCATCGCCCGCGCCGACCGCATCTTCTATTCGGCCGCGTCGGGCGCCGGCAACCCGGTGATCTATGTCGGCGCCAAGACCGGGCGCGACGGCATCCACGGCGCGACGATGGCCTCGGCCGAGTTCGACGACCGCGCTGCCGAGAAGCGTCCGACCGTGCAAGTCGGCGACCCGTTCACCGAGAAATTGCTCATCGAGGCGTGCCTCGAATTGATGTCCGGCGAGGCGATCGTCGCGATCCAGGACATGGGCGCGGCGGGCCTCACCTCGTCCGCGGTCGAGATGGCCGGCAAAGGCGGGCTCGGCATCGAACTCGACCTCGACTCGGTGCCGGTGCGCGAAACCGGCATGAGCCCCTATGAGATCATGCTGAGCGAAAGCCAGGAGCGGATGCTGATGGTGCTGCGCCCCGGCAGCGAGGCCGAGGCGCGCCGCGTCTTCGAGAAATGGGAGCTCGATTTCGCCGTCATCGGCCATGTCACCGAAACCGGGCGGCTGATCCTCAAGATGCGCGGCGAGATCGCCGCCGACATTCCGATCGGGCCGCTGGTCGGCGAGGCGCCGCTCTACGAGCGGCCGCGCCAGGCGCGAGACCTGCGGCCGGATATCGATGCGGCATCGCTCCCCGCCCGCAACTCGCTCGAATGCTTGAAGAAACTGCTCGCCTGTCCCGATCTGGCATCGAAGCGCTGGATATGGGAGCAGTACGACCACCTCGTGATGGGCAACACCGTCAAGCGGCCGGGCGGCGACGCCGCGGTTGTGCGGATCGGCGACGGCCCAAAGGCGCTGGCGCTGGCGACCGACTGCACGGCCCGCTATTGCCGCGCCGATCCCGAGCGCGGCGGCATGCAGGCCGTCGCGGAAAGCTGGCGCAACCTGACCGCGGTCGGCGCGCTGCCCTTGGCGCTGACCGACAACATGAATTTCGGCAACCCCGAGCGGCCCGAGATCATGGCCGAGTTCGCCGGCGCCATCGCCGGGATGCGCGCCGCCTGCCTCGCGCTCGATTACCCGGTCGTGTCCGGCAATGTGTCGCTCTACAACGAGACCAGCGGCAGCGCGATCCTGCCGACCCCGGTGATCGGCGGCGTCGGGTTGATCGCAGACGCGGCGAAAGCCGTCGATCTGGCGCTCAAGGGCGACGGCAACGCGCTGATCCTCGTCGGCGAAACCAAAGGCCATCTAGGCGCCTCGCTCTATCTGCGCGAGATCGAGGGCCGCGAGGACGGCGCGCCGCCGCCGGTCGACCTCGCCGCCGAACGCCGCAACGGCGATTTCGTGCGCGGGCAGGTCGCCGCGGGCCGCGTCGCCGCCTGTCATGATGTCGGCGATGGCGGGCTTCTCGTCGCGATCGCCGAGATGGCGATGGCCGGCGGCAAGGGGATCATGCTCGCCGATCTCCCCGCCGCGAACGCCGTCCTCTTCGGCGAGGACCAGGGGCGCTACCTGATCGAGACGTCGGCGCCCGGCACCGTCTTGGCCGCCGCGAAAAATGCGGGCATATACACGCAACGCATAGGCGCCGTCGGCGGGGCCGCGTTGACACTCCCCGGCGGCAATGCCATATCGGTGCACGACTTGAAGGCCGCCAACGAGGCCTGGCTGCCCGCCTACATGGCCGGCGGCTAGGCTGCGAAGGGACAGACCGATGGCGATGGACGCGGCGACGATCGAGCGTCTGATCAAGGAGGGGCTGCCGGACGCACGGGTCTCGATCGAGGACCTGCGCGGCGACGGCGACCACTACGCCGCCACCGTCGTCTCGGGCGCCTTCCGCGGCAAGAGCCGGGTGCAGCAGCACCAGATGGTGTATCAGGCGCTGCGCGGCCGGATGGGCAACGAACTTCACGCGCTCGCGCTGCAAACGAGCGCCCCGGACGAGTAAGCGAGGATCAAGCGATGGACATCACCGTACACGACCGCATCCGCCAGCAGGTCACCGACAACCCGGTCGTGCTGTTCATGAAGGGCACGCCGGTCTTCCCGCAATGCGGCTTCTCGGCGACCGTGGTGCAGATTCTCAGCCATATCGGCGTCAAGTTCAAAGGCATCGACGTGCTCTCCGACGCGTCGGTGCGCGAAGGCATCAAGGAATTCTCGTCCTGGCCGACGATCCCTCAGCTTTACGTCAAGGGCGAATTCATCGGCGGCTGCGACATCGTGCGCGAGATGTTCGAGACCGGCGAACTCCAGCAGATGTTCGAGGAAAAGGGCGTCGCCGTCCGCGCCTGACCTTCGGCCGGCGCACTAGCCCGACCATCTGACCACAGGCACCGCGTTTTCTTCCCGCATCTGCGGGATGTGGCCCGGCTGTGACCGCACCCGCTCCAGCCAGGCCCGGATGCCCGGATAGGCACTCAGATCGAAGCCGCCCTCCGCCGCTGTGTGCGGATATGCGTAGAGCGCGATGTCGGCGATCGTGTAGCGGCCGGCGGCAAGCCAATCGTTATCGACCAGCTGCTGTTCCATGACCGCGAGCGCCTGTTCGCCGCGCGTGCGGTTGCCGGCGATGCGTTCGGCGAGCCGGGCCCGCTCCGTAGGCGGCGAATGCAGCAGCAAGTGCCGGTTCACGGCGATGTAAGGCTCGTGGCTGTATTGCTCGAAAAACATCCAGCGCAGCACGTTGGCCTGATCCCAGCGGTCGCTCGGGAAAAGCCGGGTGCCCTGCGCGAAATAGAACAGGATCGCCCCGATTCCGACAGCATCCGCCCGTCGTCGAACACCAGCGTCGGAATCTTGCCGATTGGGTTCAGCGCACGAAACGCCGCAGTCGCGGGTTCGCCGCGGCTTTGCGTTGTGTCGATGCGGCGATAGGGAATGCCGAGCTGCGCCAGCACCAGCCGCACTTTGTAGACATTGCCGGAGTCGAGGTCGCCTAGAGCGCTTCCCGTTCTATAAAAGACAGTGTTACTGTCTTATATCACGCGAGACAAGCCATCCGAACCCAAATCCGTTGCCTGGGCGAGGCGCTTGCGCAGGGCCCGGCTTTCAGTATAGTGCCGCGCTCCCTTGCCGGCCCCGGGGATCAGTCATCTTGGGACCGGCTCGGCCCGACCGGCGCCAGGCGCTCCGGGCCACACCAGCCACAAGGGGTTTTTCGCATGCCGCTCTATGAAAACGTCTTTATCGCCCGCCAGGACATATCCGGGACCCAGGTCGACGCGCTCGCCGACATCTTTGCCCAGCTCATCACCGAGCATGGCGGCGAGGTCAAGAAACGCGAGAACTGGGGTCTGCGGAACCTCGCCTACCGCATGAACAAGAACCGCAAGGGTCACTACATCCTCCTCAACATCGATGCTCCCGCCCCGGCGATCGCCGAACTCGAACGGACGATGCGGATCAACGAGGACGTGCTGCGTTACCTCACCATCCGGGTCGACGAGCTCGAGGAAGGTCCCTCGCCGGTCATGCTCAACCGCGGCAGCCGCGACGACCGGCCCCGCCGCAGCGACCGCGACCGCTACGACGATCGTGGCGATCGGCCCGACCGCGGCGACGACCGCGGCGTGCCCGATCGCGTCGTCGAAGAACCGGCGGTGGAGGCCTAGATGGAAAGCCAGCGTGAATCCGGCGGCAGCCGGGCTGCCGCGGCGGCACGGCGGCCGTTCTTCCGCCGGCGCAAATCCTGCCCGTTCTCCGGGCCCAACGCGCCCAAGATCGACTACAAGGACACCCGCCTGCTGCAGCGCTTCATCTCGGAGCGCGGCAAGATCGTGCCGAGCCGGATCACCGCGGTGTCGACCAAGAAGCAACGCGAGCTGTCGCGCGCGATCAAGCGGGCGCGCTTTCTCGGCCTGCTGCCCTACATGGTGCAATAGCGATGGTTGACCTGATCCTCCTGGAGCGCGTCGAAAAGCTCGGCCAGATGGGGCAGATCGTGAAGGTCCGCCCCGGCTTCGCGCGCAACTATCTGCTGCCGCAGAAAAAGGCGCTGCGCGCGACCAAGGACAACCTCGCTTATTTTGAAACCCAGCGGGCCCAGCTCGAGGCCAACAACCTCGCCCGCAAGTCCGACGCGGAGCATGTTTCCGGCAAGCTCGACGGCTTGAAAATCGTGCTGATCCGTCAAGCCGGCGAGAGCGGCCAGCTTTATGGCTCGGTCTCGGCGCGAGATATCTCGGATGCGGTGACCGCCGCCGGGTTCACCGTCGACAAGCGGCAGATCGTTCTCGACCGGCCGATCAAAAACCTCGGCCTCCATCCGCTGCGCGTGATGCTGCATCCCGAGGTTGCCGTGACCGTCACCGCCAACGTCGCGCAATCGGCCGAGGCGGCGGAGATGCAGGCGGCGGGCATCAACCCGCTCGTCGAGCAGGAAGACGAAGAGGTTGCGCCCGCCGGAGAGCTGTTGGAGCAGCCGCCGGCGCCCGACGGCGCGTAGCCGGCGGCGCCCGCCGCCTTGGGCGCTTGTCCTCTGCCGCTAAATTAGTCAATAGTAGCAGTCGGTTCAGGCGGGACTTTGTCGCGATGCTGCTCGCGCGGCTGCTCACTCGTATCACGCGTATCGGCCGGATCGAACTGATCGACGCCGCGGGACGCACGCGTGTCTTTGCCGGCGCGCCCGGACCGGCGGTCAAGGTCCGCCTGCACGACAAGGCGCTGCACTGGAAGCTCGCCATCAACCCGTGGCTCTATTTGCCCGAAGCCTATATGGACGGGACGCTGACGGTCGAAGAGGGCGGTATCTACGAGATCATAGAGATTCTCTCCCGTAACGAAGAGCTGATGGCGCGGGATGTCCCCCTGCGCCTCGCCAACCGCATGCGGCAGCTCACGCGGCGCATCCATCAGTACAACCCGGTCCCGCGCTCGCGCCGCAACGTCGCCCACCACTACGATCTGTCGGATCAGCTCTACGCTTTGTTTCTCGACCGCGACCGGCAATATTCCTGCGCCTATTTCCTCCATCCCGACGAGGACATCGATACCGCGCAGCTCAACAAGCGCCGGCACATCGCCGCCAAGCTTTTGCTCCGTCCGGGAATGAAGGTGCTCGACATCGGCTCCGGCTGGGGCGGGCTCGCGCTTTATCTCGCCAGCGAATGCGGCTGCGACGTTACCGGCCTCACCCTGTCGACCGAGCAGCACAAGGTCGCGCAGCGCCGTGCTGCCCAGGCCGGTCTTTCCGACCGGGTGCGGTTCCACTTGCGTGATTACCGCGAGGAAACCGGCCGTTACGACCGCATCGTCTCGGTCGGCATGTTCGAGCATGTCGGCGTCAACCAGTATCCGACCTTCTTCGATCGGGTGAACGCCCTATTGGAGCCCGACGGCGTCGCCCTGCTCCACTCGATCGGGCGCAGCGACGGGCCCGGCACGACCAACCCGTGGCTGCGCAAATACATCTTCCCCGGCGGTTATTCGCCGGCGATCTCGGAAGTCGTGCCGGTGGTCGAGCGGGCGCGGCTGTGGATCACCGATATCGAGGTGCTGCGCCTGCACTACGCCGAGACCTTGAAGGCCTGGCGCCGCCGCTTCCTGGCGCAGCGCGACAAAGTGCTGCAGCTCTACGACGAGCGCTTCTTCCGCATGTGGGAAACCTACCTCGCCGGCTCGGAGATCGCCTTCCGCCATGGCGGCCACCTGGTCATGCAGATCCAGATGGCCAAGGCTGTCGATACCGTACCGTTGACGCGCGACTACATGTTCGACTGGGAACGCTCCCACCGCGCCGCGGACAATCGCGCTGCGTGAATGTAATCGGCTGTTCTTAAAGTCCTAATAGATCAATCCCCATTTTCCACACTATTAATGCCGCTGTCGTTCCTCGATTGGCGGCGCGAGGTGGTATTCTCGCGGCATGGAATCCACCGCCGCTTCCCGCGCCACCCCGCTCCGCGACATCGATGTCGAACCGATCCGTCTGCCGCCCAGCAACACCGAGGCCGAGCAGGCGCTGTTGGGCGCCATCTTCCGCAACAATCTGGCGCATGGGCGCGTCGCCGACTTCCTTGAGCCCGAGCATTTCTCCAACGCGGTGCACGCGCGCATCTATGCCGCCATCGGCAAGTTGATCGAGCGCGGCCAGATCGCCAACCCGGTTACCCTCAAGAATCTGTTCGACCAGGACGGGGCGCTGGCCGAGATCGGCGGCGCGCAATATCTGACCCGCCTCGCCGAGGCGGCGGTGACGATCATCAACGCCGAGGATTACGGCCGCCGCATCCACGACCTGCACCTGCGGCGGCAACTCATCGGGGTGGGCGAGGATGTCGTCAACGACGCCTTCCGCCACGACCTCGACGACGATGCCGTCGCCCAGATCGAGCGCGCCGAGGCGAAGCTCTTCGAGCTCGCCAGCACCGGCCAAGCCGAGGGCGGGCTGCGTCCATTCAAGTCGGCCCTCGCCAACGCGCTCGACATGGCCGAGTCGGCGTTCAAGCGCGACGGGCGCACGGTCGGGGTCGCGACCGGGTTCATCGACCTCGACAAGAAGCTCGGCGGGCTGCACCCCTCCGACCTGGTGATCCTCGCCGGGCGGCCGTCGATGGGGAAGACCTCGCTCGCCACCAACATCGCCTTCAACGCCGCCAAGGCGCGGTTGCAGGCCGGACCGGACGGCAACGACGGCGCGGTCATCGGCTTCTTCTCGCTCGAAATGTCGGCCGAGCAGCTGGCGACCCGCATCCTCGCCGAGGAGAGCGGCGTGTCGTCCGACCGCATCCGCCGCGGCGACGTGCGCAGGGAGGATTTCGAGAAGTTCGTCGCGGCGAGCACCAGGCTGCAGACCGTGCCGCTCTTCATCGACGACACGCCGGCGCTGTCGGTCGCCGCTTTGCGCACCCGGGCACGCCGGCTGAAGCGGCAGCAGGGCCTCGGGCTCATCGTCGTCGACTATCTGCAATTGCTGCGCCCCGCCGCCGCGAGCCGGGGGCAGGAGAACCGGGTCCAGGAAATCTCCGAGATCACCCGCGGGCTCAAGGCCATCGCCAAGGAGCTTGCCGTGCCGGTGCTGGCGCTTTCGCAGCTGTCGCGCGCAGTCGAGCAGCGCGAGGACAAGCGCCCGCAGCTGTCGGACCTTCGTGAATCCGGATCGATCGAGCAGGATTCCGATGTCGTGATGTTCATCTTCCGCGAGGAATACTACCTGTCGCGCGGCGAGCCGAGCCGGCGCCCGGAGGAAAGCGACGACAAGTTCAACGACCGCCACGACCGCTGGCGCGAACGCTGCGAGGCGACCTTCGGCCTCGCCGAGGTCATCATCGCCAAACAACGCCACGGCCCGATCGGCACCGTGAAGCTGCATTTCGAAGCCGAGACGACGAAGTTCGACAATTTCATCGGCCCCGAAACCCTGCCGGCGACTTACTGAAATCTCCATGCCGTCCGACCCGGCATTGCGTGCGGGCGCCATTCTGGAAATCGATCTCGGCGCGATCGTCGCTAATTGGCGGATGCTCGCGGCCAAGGCCGTGCCCGCCGCCTGCGCCGCGGTGGTCAAGGCGAACGGCTACGGTCTCGGCGCCACCGAAGTGGCGGGCGCGCTCCTTGCCGCGGGGTGCCGGCGGTTCTACGTAGCGACGCTCGACGAGGGGATTGCCCTGCGTGCGGCGCTGGGCGCCGGGCCCGAGATCGCGGTGTTCAACGGCCCCTTGCCCGGCTCGGCCAAGGACTTTGCCGCGGCGCGGCTGATCCCGGTGCTGAACGACCCCGGTCAGGTCGAATCGTGGGAGAAGCTGACGGCGGGCGACCGCGGGTCTGCACCCGCGATCCATGTCGATACCGGGCTAAACCGGCTCGGTCTGTCGCTCGCCGAGTTCGACGCGCTGGTGGCGCGGCTGGAGCGGATCGGCATCGATACGCTGGTCAGCCATCTCGCCTGCGCCGAAACGCCCGGGCACGCGCTCAACGCCGCCCAGCGCGAGCGCTTTCTCGCCGCTCGCCGCCGCCTGCCGGGAATCAGAGCGAGCCTTGCCGCCTCGTCCGGTATCTTCCTTGGCGCCGATTTCCATTTCGACGAGGTGCGGCCGGGCGCGGCGCTCTATGGCGTCAACCCCTGCCCCGGACAACCGAACCCGATGCGCGCGGTCGCGCGGCTGAGCGCGAAGATCGTTCAGCTGCGCAAAATTGACAGCGGAGAGTCGGTTGGCTACGGTGCCGCGCACGTCATGGACGGACCCGGATTGTTGGCAACCGCCGCAATAGGTTACGCCGATGGCTGGCCGCGATCGCTGAGCCATCGCGGCTGCGGCTGGATCGCCGGAAAGCGCATTCCTCTGCTCGGCCGGGTATCGATGGATTTGGCGACATTCGATGTCTCGGCGGTCGACCCGGTCGAATTGGCTCCGGGCGCGACGATCGAGCTGATCGGCGATCGTTACGGGGTCGACGACGCCGCCGCCGATGCCGGCACGATCGGCTACGAGATATTGACCGCGCTCGGTTCCCGCTACCACCGCGTTTACCGCTGATGTTCACCTTCCTGGCGTCGGTCGGCGCGGCGTTTTTCGGCTTTCTGGCGGCGACGGGTCGGCTGGTGCTGTTCGCGGGGATGGGTCTCGCCGCGCTCCTCAGCCCGCCCTTCTACCCGCGGCTGATCCTGCGCCAGATCGTCTATATGGGCTACTACTCGCTGCCGGTGGTGGGCCTCACCGCGATCTTCACCGGCATGGTGCTGGCGCTGCAATCCTATACCGGGTTCAGCCGCTTCAACGCCGAGAGCGCGGTGGCGACCGTCGTCGTCCTGTCGGTAACGCGCGAATTGGGGCCGGTCATCGCCGGGCTGATGGTCGCCGGCCGCGTCGGCGCGGCGATGGCGGCCGAGATCGGCACGATGCGGGTCACCGACCAGATCGACGCGCTGACAACCTTGTCGACCGACCCGTTTCGCTATCTGGTGCTGCCGCGCCTTCTCGCCGGGTTGATAACGCTGCCGCTGCTCGTCGTCGTCGCCGACGTCATCGGCGTCTTCGGCGGCTATATCGTCGGCACCGTCAAGCTCGGCTTCAACCCCGCCAGCTACCTGACCCAGACCGAGACCTATCTCGAACGGATGGATGTGATCTCGGGCCTGGTCAAGGCGGGGGTGTTCGGGTTCATCGTCGCGCTGATGGGCTGCTATCACGGCTACCACTCGCGCGGCGGCGCCGAGGGGGTGGGCCAGGCGACGACCTACGCGGTCGTCTCGGCCTCGATTCTCATCCTGGTCGCCAATTACATGCTAACCACCGCCTTCTTCGGCACATGAGCGACGGCAGGACACCGAAGATCGCGGTTCGCCGGCTCGAAAAATCGTTCGGGCCCAAGCGCGTCCTCGACGGCGTCGATATCGACTGCGCGGTAGGCGAAAGCCTCGTCATCATCGGCGGCTCGGGCACCGGAAAATCGGTGCTGGTCAAATGCATCCTCGGGATCCTGCATCCCGAGGCCGGCTCGATCCGCATCGACGGCGAAGAAACTGTCGGCACGAACCGACGCAATCGCGAGCGCCTCATGCACAAGATCGGCATGCTGTTCCAGGGCGCCGCGCTGTTCGACTCGCTGCGCGTGTGGGAGAATGTCGCCTTCGGCCTCATACAAGGGCGCGGCATGGAGCGGGCCAAGGCACGGGAGATCGCGCTCACCAAACTGGCCGCGGTCGGGCTCGGCGCCGAGGTCGGCGAACTGCGCCCCGCCGAGCTGTCGGGCGGCATGCAGAAGCGCGTCGCCCTCGCCCGCGCGATTGCCGCCGAGCCGGAGATCATCTTCTTCGACGAGCCGACGACCGGGCTCGACCCGATCATGGCCGACGTCATCAACGATTTGATCATCACGCTGGTACGCCAGTTGGGGGCGACGGCGGTCTCGATCACTCACGACATGGTCAGCGCCCGCAAGATCGCCGACCGCATCGCCATGCTGCACCGGGGCAAGATCGTCTGGCAGGGTCCCACCAAGGACATCGACAGCAGCGACAACCCGTTCGTCGACCAGTTTGTGAACGGCCGTGCCGAGGGTCCGATCCAGATGGAGGTGCGGGCGCTGTGAGTCGTTGCGCGGGCCGAGGCTAGAGCGATGGCGAAATCGCAGCCGCGCTACGCCTGCCAGGAATGCGGCGCGGTCTACCCGAAATGGGCCGGTCGCTGCGAGGCGTGCGGCGCATGGAACAGCCTGGCCGAGGAATTTCCGCGCGCCGGCCCGCCGAAGAGCCTGGGCGGGAGCGGCAAGGGCGGTCATGCACTCGATTTTGTCGGGCTCACCGGCGAGAGCCAAGGCAGCCGGCGTCATTTGACCGGCATCGCCGAGTTCGACCGGGTGTGCGGCGGCGGGCTGGTGCCCGGCTCGGCGATCCTCGTCGGCGGCGATCCCGGCATCGGCAAATCGACCTTGCTGCTGCAGGCGGCGGCGGCGGTCGCCGCGGGCGGCGCGGCGGCGGCCTACATCACCGGCGAGGAAGCGATCGACCAGATTCGCCTGCGCGCGCAACGCCTCGGCGTCGCCGGAACGCCCGTGCGGCTGGCGGTGGCGACTAGCGTGCGCGACATCGCCGCCTCGCTCGACATCGCCAACCCGCCGCAACTGGCGGTGATCGATTCGATCCAGACGATTTATCTCGACACGCTCGACAGCGCGCCAGGCACGGTGAGCCAGGTGCGCGGCGCGGCGCAGGAGCTGATCGGCCTCGCCAAACGGCGCGGCTTCGTGCTGGTGCTGGTGGGGCACGTCACCAAGGAAGGCATGATCGCCGGCCCGCGCGTGCTCGAGCACATGGTTGATACCGTGCTCTATTTCGAGGGCGAGCGCGGCCACCAGTTCCGCATCCTGCGCGCGGTCAAGAACCGCTTCGGCGCGACCGACGAGATCGGCGTCTTCGAGATGAGCGACCGGGGATTGGTGGAGGTTCCCAATCCTTCGGCGATGTTCCTGGCCGAGCGGTCGGAGGCCGACGAGGCCGGCAATGGCGTCGCCGGCGCCGCGGTCTTCGCCGGGATCGAGGGGACGCGCCCGGTGCTGGTCGAGATCCAGGCGCTGGTCGCGCCGTCCATGCTCGGCACCCCGCGCCGCGCTGTCGTCGGCTGGGACGCGACGCGCCTGGCGATGATCGTCGCGGTGCTCGACGCGCGCTGTGGCCTCTCGGTCGGTGCCAATGACATCTACCTCAACGTCGCCGGCGGCTTGCGGATCGGCGAGCCGGCGGCCGACCTCGCGGTCGCCGCGGCCCTCGTCTCGGCGATGGTCGAAAACCCGGTCCCGGCCGAGACCGTGGTCTTCGGCGAGATCGGCCTATCGGGCCGGGTGCGGCCGGTGTCGCATTCCGACGCGCGCCTGAAGGAAGCGGCGAAGCTCGGTTTTGGCGAGGCCTGGGTCCCGGCGCGGCAGGGCGCCCGCCGCGGGCGGACGGGCGATGGCATCGCGACGGTGCCGATCGCCCATCTGAGCGAGCTCGTCGATCGCCTCGCCCCGGCCGATCGCCGGCGCCAGATGCGGCGCATCGCGGCGGCGCCATGAACCCGCTCGATATCGGCGTCATCGCGGTTATTGCTCTCTCGGCGGTCTTCGCCTTTGCCCGCGGCTTCGTGCGCGAGGCGCTGTCGATCGTCGCCTGGGTCGGCGCCGGGTTCATCACGCTCTACGGCGCCAGCTACGTCTATGCGCTCGTCGACCCGATGGTGCACAACCCGCTGCTGTCGAATCTCATCGCCTACGGCGGCACCTTCATCACCTGCCTCATCGTGCTGACGATCCTCACCGGGATCGTCGCGCGTTCGGTGCGCGCCGGCTCGCTCTCGTCGCTCGACCGCACGCTCGGCTTCATTTTCGGCCTGCTGCGGGGCGTCCTAATCCTTAGCCTTACAGCGTACGTCTTGCTCGACATAATGACCCCACCCCCAACTGAGCGCCCGCAATGGATTCGCGATGCAAAAAGCCTGCCCTACCTGCAGCAGGGCGCTGACATGCTGCAGCACGTCCTGCCGGAACGGTGGCGGCAGAAGACCACCGCCGCCGGCGAGGAGATCATCAAGACCGTGACCCCCGCCGCCGAGGCGGCCAAGGCGATGCGGGCTCTGAGCATCCCGACGGCACCGCCGCAACCCGCGGCCGAAGCGCCGCCGGCGCCGACCTACAAGCAAAGCGATCAGAAAGAACTCGACCGCCTGATCAACAATACGCAGCGTTAGTTGCAGCGGGCTTGTCATCTGGTAGTAACACAGGCGATAAGACCCCATATTCGGTAGGGCCGGACGGGCAAATTCGAGGGCGCGCATGCTGACGACCGGCCGCGGCGACGCGGATCATTTTCACGAGGAATGCGGCGTCTTCGGCGTGTTCGGCCACCCGGACGCCGCGACCCTGGTGGCACTTGGCCTGCACGCGCTGCAGCATCGCGGCCAGGAAGCCGCCGGGATCGTCGCCTACGATGGCGAGCAGTTCAACGCCCATCGCGGCATGGGGCTGGTCAGCGACAATTTCAGCTCCAAGGACGTCATCGCCAAATTGCGCGGGCACTCGGCAATCGGCCATGTCCGCTATGCCACGACCGGCGAGGTGGCGTTGCGCAACGTGCAGCCGCTGTTCGCCGATTTCGCGTTCGGCGGGATGGCGATCTGCCACAACGGCAACCTGACCAACTCCTATCAGCTGCGCAAACAGCTCGTCCGCCGCGGCTGCCTGTTCCACACGACGAGCGACACCGAAGTCATCAACCACCTGATCTCGACCAGCGAGCAAAGCGGCGTCATCGATCGCATGGTCGATGGGCTCAGCCAGATCGAAGGCGCGTATTCGCTGGCCGCGCTGACCCAGGATTCGGTGATCGGGCTGCGCGATCCGCTCGGCGTCAGGCCGCTTGTCGTTGGCCGGCTCGCCGATGCCTGGATCATCGCCTCGGAAACCTGTGCGCTCGACATCATCGACGCCGACTTCGTGCGCGATGTCGAGCCCGGCGAGATCGTCATCGCCGACGCGGAGGGTTTGCACAGCGTCAAACCCTTCACCAAGAAGCCCGAACGCTTCTGCATCTTCGAGCACATCTATTTCGCCCGCCCCGACAGCATCATCGAAGGGAAGAGCGTCTACGAGGCGAGGAAACGGATTGGCCAGGAACTGGCGCGCGAGAGCCATGTCGACGCCGACATCGTCGTGCCGGTCCCGGATTCCGGCGTGCCCGCGGCGATCGGCTATTCGCAGGAAGCCGGGATCCCGTTCGAGCTCGGCATCATCCGCAACCACTATGTCGGCCGCACCTTCATCGAGCCGACCGATCAGATCCGCCATCTCGGCGTGCGCCTCAAGCACAACGCCAACCGCAACGATCTCAGGGGCAAGCGGGTGATCCTCGTCGACGATTCGATCGTGCGCGGCACCACCTCGACCAAGATCGTCGACATGGTGCGCCATGCCGGAGCGCGCGAAGTCCACATGCGGATTTCGAGCCCGCCGACGACGCATCCGTGCTTCTACGGCATCGCCACCCCCGAACGCGAACAGCTGCTCGCCGCGCGCTACGATGTCGATGAGATGGCCAAATTCATCGGCGTCGACAGCCTTGCCTTCATCTCGATCGACGGGCTCTACCGCGCGATGGGCAATCCCGGACGCGACGCCCTCGCCCCGCGTTTTTGCGACGCGTGCTTCACCGGCGACTACCCGATCCCGCTGATCGACGCCGATGACGGCAAGGTATCGGTGCAGCTTTCCCTGCTCGCCGAACCGGCTTAACCTACAAAAAATTTGGGGGGGTTGCGATGGCTACCGACGCCGCGATGGGCGGTCCCGTGCCGCCGCTGCAGACATTCAGGCGGATGGTGTTCGCCGCGACGATCGGCAATGTCCTCGAATGGTTCGACTTTGTCGTCTTCGTTTATTTTGCCGTGACGATCTCCCAGGTTTTTTTCCCGTCCGGCAATTCCACCGTGTCGCTGCTGCTCACTTTCGGCACGTTCGGCTTGGCCTATTTCGCGCGGCCGTTGGGCGCGATCTTTATCGGCGGCTACACCGACAGACACGGCCGCAAGGCCGGCCTCACCTTGTCGATCGCGATGATGATGATCGGCACGACGCTGATGGCGGTCACCCCGGGTTACGCGACGATTGGCCTCGCGGCGCCAATTCTGATCATATTCGCGCGCCTGATACAGGGGTTCTCGGTCGGCGGCGAGTTTGGCAGCGCCGTCTCGTTTCTGCTGGAGCACGGCCCGCATCGCAAGGGTTTTGCCGCAAGCTGGCAATGGGCCAGCGTTGGCATCATCTCGGTCATCGTTTCGATCTTCGGCCTTGCGCTGACGACGCTGCTGACGCCAGACCAGCTGAGCACCTGGGGTTGGCGCCTACTTTATTTCTTCGGCATGCTCGTTGGGCCGATCGGGCTTTATATCCGCTCGCAAGTGGAGGAGACGCCGGAGTTCCTCGAGGCGGAAAAACCGCCGACCATGCCGATTGCCGACCTCTTGCGCCGGTATCCCATTCCCGTATTGCTTGCGCTCGGGGCCTCGATTATCTCCAACAGCTCATACTACCTGCTGGCCTACATCCCGACTTACGGCGTGAAGCAGCTGCATTTGCCAGCCTATACCGGCTTTATCGCGACCGGCGCCGGGGGCATCGTTCTTGCGATCTTTTCCCTTGTCGCCGGACACTACTCGGACAAAATGCCGCGCACGCGCATCATGCTGATCACCGGCTGGCTGTTCCTGCTGACCGCCTACCCTTGCTTCTATCTGATGTCGGCGTTTCCCACGCTGGCGGCGTGCGTCTTCGCCGTCGCCTGGCTCAACCTGGTCAAGGCCGGGTATAGCGGCGTACTCCCGTCCCTGCTCGGCGAGCAGTTTCCCGTCGAGGTCCGCGCCATCGGCGTATCGCTCAGCTTCAGCGCCGCGGTATCGATCTTCGGCGGGCTTGCACCGTTCTTCGCGACCTTGCTGATCGCGCAGACTGGCGACCCGCTCTCGCCGAGCTACTATCTGATGGGGACCGCGCTGCTTAGCATCATCGCGCTCATGCTGATCCAACGGCGCTCCGTCTCCGTCCCCGCGACCACCTCGGCGCTCGGCGCGGTTACCAGCGGAAGCTGATGGCAGGGCGACTCGCCGGCAAGATCGCCCTGGTCACCGGCGCGTCGCGCGGCATCGGCGCCGCCGTCGCCGAGCGCTTCGCCCGGGAAGGCGCGCACCTGGTATTGGCGGCGCGCACGCCGGGCGGGCTCGAGGAAGTCGACGACAAGATCCGCGCCGTCGGCGGCAGCGCCACGCTGGTGCCGCTCGACCTCAGGGACTTCATCAAGATCGACGAGCTCGCCGCCGCGCTCTACGAGCGCTACGGCCATCTCGATATCCTCGTCGGCAATGCTGCCGAGTTCGGCACGTTTTCGCCGCTCGGCCATATCGACCCGGCGCTGTGGAACGAGATCATCGACCTCAATCTGACCGCCAACTGGCGGTTGATCCGGGCGATGGACCCGCTGTTGCGCGCCGCCGGGCACGGCCGGGCGATCTTCGTGACAAGCGGCATCGCCCGCAGCCCGCGCGCCTATTGGGGCCCCTACGCGGTCAGCAAGGCCGGGCTCGAAGTGCTGGTGAGAACCTATGCGGCCGAGATCGAGAAGACCCGGGTGCGGGCCAATCTCATCGGCCCGGGCGTGGTGCGCACCCGGCTGCGCGCCCGCGTCTTTCCCGGCGAAGACCCGATGACCCTGCCGCCGCCGGAAAGCGTCGCCGATGCGTTTCTCCAGCTCGCGCTGCCCGAATGCAGACGCAACGGCGAGATCGTCAACGCCAGCGACCTGCTCGACACTCAATCTCAGGCTTAAGGCTTGGCGCGCGCGTAGGGGTTTGCGCCCTTGCGCAACATCATCCGGATCGGCGTCCCCGGCAGGTCGAAATCCTGGCGCAGCGAATTGACGAGATAGCGGCGGTAGGAATCGGCGAGCTCGCCCGGCTTGGACGCGAAAAGCGCGAAGGTGGGCGGCCGCGTGTTGACCTGAGTGATGTAGCGCAGGCGCAAGCGCCGGCCGGCGGAAAGCGGCGGCGGGTGCCTTTCCTGCACCACAGCGAGCCAGCCGTTGAGCGCCGGGGTCGGAACCCGCCGGTTCCACACATCGTCTGCCGCAAGAACCGCCGTCATCAGCGCATCGAGTCCGGCGCCCGCAAGCCCCGACACCGTGACCAGCGCCACGCCCTGGAGCTGCGGCAATGATTCGGTCACGCGCTCGCGCAGCTGGCGCAGCGTCGCCGCCTTGTTCACGACGGCGTCCCACTTGTTGGCGGCCAGGACCAGCGCCCGCCCCTCCTCGGCCACCAGATTGGCGATGGTCAAGTCCTGCCGCCCGATCGGCTCGAGCGCGTCGAGCAACAGGATCACCGTCCCGGCGAAGCGGATCGTGCGCAGCGTATCGGCAGCCGCCAACCGTTCGAGCTGCTCCTCGATCCGGGCGCGGCGGCGCAAGCCGGCGGTATCGACCAGCCGGATCGGGCGGCCTTTCCATTGCCATTCGAGCGCGATCGCGTCGCGGGTGATGCCGGGTTCCGGGCCGGTCAGCAACCGCTCGTCGCCGAGCAGGCGGTTGACCAGCGTCGACTTGCCGACATTGGGCCGGCCGACGATCGCCAATTGCAGCGGCCGCTCACCGGGTTCCTCTTCATCCGCCTTCGCCTCGCTCCCGACGGGCAGCGGCGCGAAATCGCGTAGGCGCTGGTAAAGCTCGGCGAACCCCTCGCCGTGCGCCGCCGAGATCGGCACCGGATCGCCGAGGCCGAGCGCGTAAGCCTCGCCCACCGCACCAACTCCGGCTCGCCCTTCCGCCTTGTTGGCGACCAGCACCACCGGCTTGCCGCTCTTTCTGAGCCAGCCGCCGAAATGCCGGTCCGGCTCGGTCACGCCTTCGCGCGTGTCGATCACCAGCAGCACCACATCGGCGACCGCCAGCGAGCGCTCGGTCTGCGCCCGCATCCGACCGGCGAGGGTCGTTGGCGCCGCCTCCTCGAGCCCGGCCGTGTCGATGACGCGGAATTCGAGGTCGGCGATGCGGCCGTCGCCTTCCCGTCGGTCGCGAGTTACCCCAGGAGCGTCGTCGACAAGGGCCGTGCGGCGACCGACCAGTCGGTTGAACAGGGTCGATTTGCCCACATTCGGCCGCCCGACGATCGCGACCGTGAACGTCATGGCGTCACCAATGGCTTCAGCGATAGCCCGATAGATTGGCGTCGTCGGTCAGCAGGTAAAGCGTGTTGTCGGCGATGATCGGCCCGAGATAGCCCTTGTCGGACAAATCGGTCTGAAAAACCGTCTGCCCGTTCTGCGGCGACAACCACACCGCGACGCCGCTCGATGACAACGCAATCAGCTGATCGCCGGCCAGCACCGGCCCGGCCCAGCGGATCGGGTCCTTCTTCTTTTCCGCGTTTTCGTAGTGCGGCAGCGACTGCGACCAGCGCACCTTGCCGGTGTCGCGGGTCAGGCAGACCATGTCGTTGTCGTTGGCTAGGACAAAGACGAACTCGCCGGCACACCACGGCTCGTGGCTGCTGGCCATTTCCTGCTCCCAGACATGGTTGCCGCTGCGGAGGTCGATCGCCATCATCCGCCCGCTGTGGCTCACCGCGAAGACGCGGCCGCGGTCGATCACCGGCCTTCCGTGGATGTCGGCCATGGCGGAGACCGCATCCATTCGGCGCGCCGAGGCAAGGTTCTCGCTCCACACCGCCGCGCCGTTTTCGACCCGCAGCGCGAACAGCTCGCCGGAATTATAGGCGACCACGACGATTTCGCCCTCGACCGCGGGGCTGGCGCTGCCGAGCAAGCCGGCCGTTTCGGGAATGCCGTTATGCGACCACAAGCGGCTGCCGTCATTGGCCGAAAGCGCGACCAGCTCGTTGTCGACGGTGACGACGAAAATGCGGTTGTCGGCGACGGTCGGCGCGCTGTGCACCGGCGACGACACGCTCTTGCGCCAGATCACCGAGCCGTCGGCGGGCTCGAGCGCCACCACCTCGGCATAACCGGTCGATACATAGAGCTTGCCGTTCCAGAAGCAGGGCCCGCCGCCGAAAGCGTTGCCGCGCTGATTGTCCGGTTTCAGATCGACTTGCCAGAACTGCTTGCCGGTGCCTGCGTCGAGCGCGCAGACCTGGACGCCGCCATCCATCGCGAAGACTCGGCCGCCGGCGACCACCGGCTGTGACATGACCCTGCGATAGCGGGCCGAACCGTCGCCGATATCCCGAGCCCAGGCGCGCTTCACCTGGCTCGGCAACGCCGGGTTCCCCATCGCGTGAGCCGGGTTGCCGCCCGGCTCGGGCCAATCCGGGTTCACCGCCGCGGGCGGCAAGATAACCTGCTGGCTGGCGAGATTGGGATCGGGGTCGACCTTGTGGTCCAGCCCCAGCACCGAAATCCGCTCGCCGGGAAGGTGTGTCTTGTGCTCAGCGAAAATGTCGCACCCGGCCACGGCCAGCGATGCGGTCAGCGTCGAGACGAAGTGGCGGCGGTTCATCGCTGCGGGACCGCGGTCAGGGTTTCAACGCAGCAGCCATCTCTGTGGCGCGCCCCCGAATACCCTCCGGTGCGGATTGGTCATCGGCAAGCTGCTTGTAGACGGCAAGCGCGGCGGCCGTGTCGCCGGCCTTGAGCTGAGCCGCCGCAGTCAGTTCCAGGGCGGCGGCACGCCATGGATTGCCGGTTTCTGTCAACGGCTTGAGGCGGGCAATCTCAGCCTGCGGATCGCCGTCGGCAAGCCCGTTCATCACCGAGAGCAGCACCGCGATATCGCGAAATTCGGGGTCGACATCGGTCGACCCGGCGACCCGGTCATAGGCGGCGACAGCGGCTTTGCGATCGTCCGCCTTGGCCGCCAGATCGGCGCTCTCGAAGACGGCGAGCTGACCATAGCCGCCGCCCTCCGCGGCAACCGCGGCGAATATCTTGGCCGCCTCGGAATCCTTGCCCTGGTTCAGCAGCGCCATCGCCGCCGCATAGCGCACCGAGCGGGCCTGCCGCTCGGTAAGCTCATGGTTGCGCCAAGCGACGATGCCGCCGGCGACCGCCAGCGCAAGGACCACGGCCCCCACGATATAGCCGGCGTACTTCCGCCACAGCTTCAACAGATTGTCGCGGCGCAGCTCTTCGTCGATCTCGCGAAATATGTCGCTCACAAACGCCTCGAACCCCCGCGCTGACCCGGTGGCTAACATATTTCCGGCGTCGAGGCGAGCCAAACAGCGATAACGTCGCGGCCGCGCCTGCGCACGCTCAAGACGATGGACGCTTGCGCAGAAATCGTCAAAATTACCGACGTGTGACAATAAGCGGCGATCGGCGATGAGCAGCACGAGCGCGACGGTCCTTCCCCTCCGCGACTACCGCACGGACCGCCGGGCGCAGTTCTTTACCCGCTCCGAGCTGAACCAGCTGCTCGGCCTCTACAGCCGCAATGTGTCGCGCGGCGTTTGGCGCGATTATGCGATCGACCATCGCGACGGACGGGCGCTGTTCTCGGTATTCCGGCACACGCACGAGAGCGCGCTCTACACCATCGTCAAATTCGCACCGTCGGCCAGCGGGCCGGCGGAGTTCTTCGTGATGAGCGGCCGTCAACGGCTGCGCTCGGGACCGACGCTCGCCGAGGCGCTCGAGTTCTTCCGCGGCAAGCTGTCCCTGGTCGCTTCCGGCCTCGGCTGATCAGGAACCCCGCCGCGGCAGCATTCGCTCGAGGATGCCGTCGCGGCGGATAAAGCCGTGCATCAGCGCCGCGCCGCCATGCAGGGCGAGCAGCCCGAAGATCAGGAACTCGCCGGTCAAGTGCAGTGCCATCGACGCTTGCGCCAGCCGGCCGCTCTGCGGCACCATCGGCGGGATCGCGACCACCCCGAACAGGCTGACGGCGTGTCCCGCGGCGGCGAGGCTCGTATAGCCGGTCAGCGGCATGGCGACGAACAGCAGGAACAGCGCCGCCTGGGTCGCATGCGCCAGAAATACCTCGATGCGGGTCAGCAGCGGCCGCAGCGGCGGCGCCGAATGGCGCAGCCGCCACCCGGACCAGAACAGCATCACGATGAGAATGACGATGCCGATCGAGCCGTGCATCGTCAGCAGAAACTGGCGCGCGCCCGCGTGCCGCGGCGTCCCCGATATGGCAAAGGCCAGCGCCATCGCGATCGCCGCCAGGATCGCGTTGAGCCAATGGCAGCCCCGCGAGACCCGGTCGTAGCGGGTGTCGCCGGAAACAGCGCCGCGCATCAGCCGACCCCCTCGACGCGGCCGAAATGCCGCTCGCCCTCGGCGAGCCGGCACCAGGCTTCGGCGAGCGTCAGCGCGGTCTCGATTTCGGCGAGGCGTTCGGTCAGCGGACGCGAGCGATCGGCCGCGCCCAGCGCGGCCACGGCGGCCGGCTCGCATCCGGCCCAGAGGTAGCGGATCGCCGGCGCCGGCGGGTCGAGCGCGGCAAAGGCGGCCTCGACCGCATTGAGCCGTTCGCCCGCCGACTTCTTCCGCGCCTGCAAATCGTCGTGGATCATCCCGGCGAGCGGGCCGAGCGGGTCGCTGCCCTTGGCCCGCAACCCCCGCAGCGCCGCCTCGATCGCTGCCGGCAGCCGGGTCTTCGGCGCCGCCGGCTGCGTCGGGACCGCTGCGGCCGGGGCAACGCCTGCGGGCGCATAGCGCAGCATCAGGCTGTGGATGGCATTGAGGATCAGCCGCCACGACGGCGTATCGAGGGGGCGGTAATGGCGCAGCGGATCGGTCATCACCGCCTCGCCGCGGATCGGCAGATAGCGCTCGATGTACTGGTCGAACGCCATGTACTTGCGGATGAGGTCACCCATCTCCGGGTTCGGCGAGAACAAGACCGCGCGGCCGCGGCGCGTCTCGGCGCGCAGGATCGCGCCATGCCCCGCCATCTCGCCGGCGAAACAGGCCGCGTCGAGCGGATTGGCGACGAAGAGATGCCCCGGCATCACCAGCCGCTCGAAGCGCGCCGCGGTCGAGACCGACCGATCGAGCTCGGCATAGACCGGCCCGTGGTAATACGGCATCTCCACGGTCGGCGGGCATCCGAACCCGATGCTGTCCGCGCCGAGCCGCAGACTGACGATGCCGACCCCGGTGCGCAGGAATTCGTGCGAGTAGACCGGCCGCACCGGGGCGATGCCCGTCCATCCGGGCCGGCCGGCCGAAAGATAGAAGGCGCCGCCGGCCGAGCCGATCGCAGCCCCGCCGCCGGCGAGGAAATCCCGCACCGCGGCGTCGGCACCCGTCACCCCCTCGGCCGCATCGAGCCCCCAGATCGCGAAACCGGCGGGCAGCACGACAAGATCGTAGCGGCCCAGCGCGCCGCCGGCGATCGCCGCGCCATCGACCAGATCGAAGTCGAACCCGAGCCGGGCCAGCGCCATCGCGTAATAGGCAAAATTGGGGTACGCCGAGACGGTGCCCGCCACCAGCGCGATGCGGGGATGGGCAAGCGCCACGGCACCATCGGGCAGCGCGCCGGCCCACCGTTCGGCGACGATGCCGAACGCGGCGATGCGCGCCGCGGTGCCATCGTCGACGTCGCACAAATAGTCGCCCGGCTCATGCGCCGGGCCAGCCGCGCCGAGCCACCAGAACGGCGCCCCCCGCGCCGCCACGCGGTTGGCCGCCAGCGCCAGATCGAAACCGTCCAGGTTGCGGCGCCAGGCGAGGTGAAGAAGCATCCGCGATGCGCCGCCGTCGGCCGGTCAGGCCGGGAACGCGACCTCGACTCGGCCGACCCTGCCGAAATCGGCGTCAATCCTGGTCCCCGGCTCGGTGAAGACGAGGCCGGTATGGGTTCCGGTGGTGATGACCGTGCCGGCCGCGACGCCGCCCCGCCCGTTGGCGTGATTGACGGCGGCGACGCAAAGCTCGACCGGAGTCCCGGCGCGCAGCCCGGTGCAGTCGGCGAAGGGCTTGCCGTCGGCGGTGACCTCGATCGGCGGATGCGCGAGGTCGAGCCCGTGCCATGTGGAGGCCGGCACCGCCGCCCCATAGACCAGCGCGCCGTTGGAGAAATTGTCGGCCAGCACCAGCAGCCTGCCGAGCGAGCGGAAATCCTGGTAGCGCGAATCGACGACCTCGATCGTCGGATGCAGCGACGCGGCTTCCAGCACCTCTTCCCGTGTGTAGGGCTGGGCCCGCACCGGCAGCGGCTTGTCGAAGCGGAAGCCGATCTCGCATTCGATGCCGATGATCTTGAACCCGCGCGCCGGCAGGCTCGCCGGGCTCGGATGCACCGCCGAGGCAAAGATCGGTGCCGAGAAATAGCCGCCGAGCGGCGAGAACCCGATCTTCCAGCCGCCGACCTTCTCGCCGAGTTTGGCGATCACCGCATCCTGCACCTGATAGGCGTCCGGCTCGGATTGCGGGATCGCATCGCCCGAGAGCGAGGCGATCGCCGCGCCTTTGCGGGCGGCGACGAGCGCGGTCGCGGCGCGTTCGATCTGGTCGGGGGTCATGTCAGCGTCCTTCGAACTGCGGATCGGTCTTGGCGAGAAAGGCATGATAGCCGGTCGCGAAGTCGCGCGTCCCGTAGCAGGCGAAGCCTTCGTCGCGCTCCGCCGCCGTCAAGGGCTGCTTGTCTTCGAGCCGCCGGGCGAATTTCTTGTGCCAGCGATGGACCAGCGGCGCGCCGGTGGCGATGCGCCTGGCCGCGACGCCGGCTTCCTCGGTGACTTTGTCGTCGGGCACGACGCGGCTGACCAGACCCTTTTGCAGCGCTTCGGCGGCGCCGAAGATGCGCGCCTCCAGCAGGATTTCCAGCGCCGTCGCGCGGCCGACAAGGCTCACCACCGCTGCCATCTCGTCATGCGCCATCACCAGGCCGAGCCGGCTGACCGGCGCGCCGAAGCGGCTGCCCTCGCCGCAGATGCGGATGTCGCAAAGGCAGGCGAGCTCCATGCCGCCGCCGACGCAGATGCCGTGGATCATCGCCACCATCGGGTGCCGGCACTCGGCGAGCGCGTGCAGCGTGCCGTGCATCAGCGCACCATAGTCGCGCGCCTGCTCGACGTTCGAGCGCTCGGTCTCGAATTCAGCGATGTCGTTGCCCGGGCTGAACGCCTTCTCGCCGGCGCCGCGCAGCACGATGCAGCGAACGGAATCGTCGGCGTCGAGGCGCGTCACCGTCTCGCCGAGGCTGCGCCACAGCCGCTTGGTCAGCGCGTTGAGCTTGTGCGGCCGGTTGAGCGTCAGCGTGACGATGCCGCCCTCACGCTCGACCAGAAGCTCGTTGCCGGCTTCGCGGCTCATGCCTCACCGAGATAGGCGAGCGCGGCGGCGACGCCGCCGGCCTTGTGCGGCACCCCGGCACGCGCCAGTCCCATCTCGACCCCGCACAGCGTGCCGCACAGCATCAAATCGTTGAAATGGCCGAGATGGCCGATGCGGAAGATCTTGCCCTTCATCCGGCCGAGCCCGGTGCCGAGCGACATGTCATAGGCGTCGAGGATCGTCTCGCGCAGTCTGTCGGCGTCGTGGCCTTCGGGCACCAGCACCGCTGTCAGCGAGTTGGAATGCTCGCGCGGGTCGAGGCAGACGGTTTCCAGACCCCAGCCGGCGACCGCGCGCCGGGTCGCCTCGCCGTGGCGGGCGTGGCGGGCGAAGACGTTGTCGAGCCCCTCCTCCTCGAGCAGGATCTTCAAGGCTTCGCGCAACCCGTAGAGCAGGTTGGTGCCCGGCGTGTAGGGGAAGAACCCGGTGGTTCCGGTCTCCAACATCGCCTGCCAGTCCCAGTACGACCGGGTGAGCTTCGCATTCTTCGACGCGGCCAGCGCCTTGTCGGACACCGCGTTGAACCCGAGCCCCGGCGGCAGCATCAGCCCCTTTTGCGAGCCGCCGACGGTGACGTCGACCTTCCATTGGTCGTGACGATAGTCGATCGAAGCCAGCGACGAGATCGTGTCGACCATGAACAGCGCCGGGTGGCGCGCCCGGTCGATCGCCGCGCGCACCTCGCCGACCCGGCTGGTGACGCCGGTCGAGGTCTCGTTGTGGACGATGCACACCGCCTTGACCCGGTGCTCGCGGTCGGCGGTCAGCTTTTCCTCGACCTGCGCCGGGTCGACCCCATGCCGCCAATCGCCCGCCACGAACTCGATCTCGATGCCGAGCCGCCCCGCCATCTGCCGCCACAAGGTCGCGAACTGGCCGGTCTCGAACATCAGCACCTTGTCGCCGGGCGACAGCGTGTTGACCAGCGCCGCCTCCCACGCCCCGGTGCCCGAGGACGGGTACATCACCACCGTGCCCTCGGTCTGGAAGACGCGTTTCATGCCGGCGACGACCTCCTTGCCGAGCTCGCCGAATTCGGGGCCGCGATGGTCGATCGTCGGGAAGCTCATCGCGTGCAGAACCCGGTCGGGCACGTTGGTTGGCCCGGGGATCTGCAGAAAATGCCGGCCAGTATGGACGGGGGTGGTGTTTTTCATGGGGAAAACTCGTCGCTGCGTCGGCCGCAGTGTGGCGGCGAACGCGCGGAGGGACAAGCCGATTGCGGCGGCCTCGCGACTGCGGAAGAGCGGGCTGCTACTGGGCCGCTTCGTTGCCGGCCAGCGCGATCAGCTGGCCTCGTTCCCCAACCGTCGGCCGCCGCAGGGTCGGCGCGTAGCGGGCGAAGGTCGCGGTGAACTCGCGGGCCTTGACCGGATCGTGGAACGAAATCTGGTAGATCACTCGGTCGAGCCGCCGTCCTGCCCGCGAAAAACCGAACGGCACGACGTGGTTCTCGTCGAGCCAGCCGCGCAATTCGGAAAACCATTTGCCGAGAGTAACATTCTCGGGTTTCTCGATGTGGACGACCAGCATCCCCTGCTTGCGCTCCTCGCGGTTGGCGGCATGGCCAACGTAAGCAGCGTTGCCGAAACGCGCGCCGCGATCTGTCCGCCAGCGCGCACAGTTACAAATTGTTTCCAAATAATTCCAAACTACAGCAAGCGCTCGACCCGCCGGCGGTCGAGGCCGTAGCACTCCCAGGCCGTTTTTTCGAGCCCGGCGCGATCGACGATGGTGATCTGACCGCGGCGGTAGCGAATGAGCCCCGAGCGCTGCAATTCGCCAGCAGCCTCGCTGACCCCCGAGCGGCGCACGCCGAGCATCGCCGCGAGGAATTCCTGGGTCAGCGGCAGCACATCGCCGCCGACGCGGTGGGCCGCCATTAGCAGCCAGCGCGCGGTACGCTGCTCAACCGAATGCAGGCGGTTGCACGCCGCGGTCTGCGCGCTGAGGTTCAGGAGGTCCTCGATGAACCGCAGCAGCACCGCGCGCACGCCCGGATTGCGGTCGAACACGGTCTTGCATCGGGCCGCCGGGATGAGGTGCGCGGTGCCGGGAAGCTGCATTACCACGTGCTGCGCCGACATCTGTCCACCGAGCACCGCCGACGCCGACGACGCCCTCCGGGCCGACCATGCCGACCTCGCTGCTGTCGCCGTCTTCCATCGTCGTCAGGACCGAGGCCAATCCCGTTTCGATGAAGTAGATTTGGTCGAGCGGCTCCCCGACTTCATAGATGGCCTGCTTCTTGGGCAGGGCCACCTCGTGCAGATCGTCGCCAAGCTCCGCGAAATCTGAGGAAGACAGCGCGGCAAGTAGCCGGTTTTTTGTTCTTCGTTCCGATGCCATCGTATCCTCCCGCGCCCTCTGGCGAGGGAGCGCGGATATCTTGCCGTTTCGGGCCGCCCGCTTTCGGTCAATCTACTTGAAGTAGCGCGGTGCGAGCGTCCGCTAGCGGACAGATCGCAAAAAACAAACGGAGCGCCAAAAGCTCGGTCGAAATGCACCGACACGGGGCTTGATCGCCTTTTCGCAATCCGAGCTCAACCGTCGGGAGCCGGCCGCGGAAGCCGAGCCGATTTCTTGCGTAACTCCGGCGCCTGGGTTCATATCATCCCTGCCTTACCGCCACTTCCGCGCGGGCCGGGATGGCCCCAAACGAGCGAACGGATCATGCCACTCGATACGCCGCCGTCCTCCCGCCTCGAAACCCGGCTCCGCCGCGAGATCAAGGGCGATGTGCTGTTCGACAAGTTCAGCCGCGGGCGCTATTCGACCGACGCCTCGATCTACCAGATCGAGCCGCTCGGGGTCGTCGTCGCCAAGGACCGCGACGATATCGCCGCTTCGATCCAGATCGCCCGCGAGGAAGGCGTGCCGGTGCTGCCGCGCGGCGGCGGCACCTCGCAATGCGGCCAGACGGTCAACCGCGCGCTCGTCGTCGAGTGCAGCAAATACATGCAGGAGGTGATGTCGCTCGACACCGAGGCGGAGCGCGTCACCGTGCAGCCCGGCGTCGTCATGGAGCGGCTCAACGCGCGGCTGCGGCAGCACAAATTATGGTTTCCGGTCGATGTCTCGACCGGCGACCGGGCTACCATCGGCGGCATGACCGCCAACAATTCCTGCGGCGCGCGCTCGATCTGCTACGGCAACATGGTGCACAACGTGCGCGCGATCGATGCGATCCTCGCCGACGGCACGCAAGCGCATTTCGGCGAGCTGCCCGGCAATTTCGGCGACGATGTCGAGCCCGAGCGCTACCGTGCCCTGGCCCGCGACATGCGCGCTCTGCACCGCCGCGAGGCCGACGAGATCGACGCCCGCATTCCGAAGCTGCTGCGCAAGGTCGGCGGCTACAACATCGACATGATTTCGGACGAGGGCCACAACATGGCCCACCTGCTGGTCGGCTCCGAGGGCACCCTCGCCTTCTTCACCGAGATCGAACTGGACCTCCAGCCGATCCCGCCGCACCGGGTCCTCGGCATCTGCCATTTTCCGAGGTTTTACCGGGCGATGGAGGCGACCCAGCACATCGTCAAGCTGGGGCCGGCCGCGGTCGAGCTGGTCGACCGCACGATGATCGAGCTGGCGCGCGACATTCCGATGTTCCGTGCCACGGTCGACCGCTTCGTCCAGGGTGAGCCCGAGGCGATCCTGCTCACAGAATTCGCCGGCGACGACGCCGACGACAATCTGCGGCGGCTCAAACAGCTGGTCGAGCTGATGAGCGATCTCGGCTTTCCGGGCAGCGTCATCGAGGCGACCGATCCCTCCTTCCAGAGCGCGGTGTGGAATGTGCGCAAGGAAGGCCTCAACATCATGATGTCGATGAAGGGCGACGGGAAACCGATCTCCTTTATCGAGGATTGCGCGGTCAGGCTCGAAGACCTCGCCGAGTACACCGACCGGCTGACCCAGGTATTCCGCAAGCACGGCACTTACGGCACCTGGTACGCGCACGCCTCGGTCGGCACCCTGCATGTGCGGCCGGTGCTCAACCTCAAGCAGGAGCTCGAGGTCAAGAAGATGCGCGCGATCGCCGAGGAAGCCTTCGCGATGGTGCGCGAATACAAAGGCTCGCATTCGGGCGAGCACGGCGACGGGCTGGTGCGCTCGGAATTCCACGAGCCGATGTTCGGCGGCCGCATCGTCCGCGCCTTCGAGGAAGTGAAGGACAAGTTCGATCCCGGCGGCCTCTTCAACCCCGGCAAGATCGTGCGGCCGCCGAGGATGGACGACCGCTCGCTATTCCGCTTCAAGCCCGATTACCGGCAGATCCCGGTCGAGACCGCGTTCGACTGGTCGGAATGGGGCGGCTTCGCCAGCGCCGCAGAGATGTGCAACAACAACGGCGCCTGCCGCAAATCCGATCCCGGCGTGATGTGCCCGTCCTATCGCGCCACCGGCGACGAGCAGCACCTGACTCGCGGCCGCGCCAACACGCTGCGGCTGGCGCTCTCAGGCCAGCTCGGCCCCGACGCGCTGATCTCGGACGCCATGGCCGAGACCATGTCGCTGTGCATTTCGTGCAAAGGCTGCCGCCGCGAATGCCCGACCGGCGTCGACATGGCGAAGATGAAGCTCGAATTCCTGGCGCAGTACCGCAAGCGTCACGGGTTGACGCGCCGCAACCGGCTCGTCGCCTATCTGCCGCGCTACGCGCCTTGGGCCGCGAAATTTGCCTTCCTGCTCAACCTGCGCAAGCCGGACGGATTGCTCGCTGGGCTCGGCGAAAAGCTGTTCGGCCTCAGCGCCAAACGGGCCTTGCCGCGCTGGTCGAGCCAGCCCTACCGCGGCGCGAGCGGGAGCGGCGAAGGGCGCGAAATCGTGCTGCTGGTGGACACCTTCAACCGCTATTTCGAGCCGGAAAACGCCGAGGGCGCCGAGCGGGTGCTGACCCGCGCCGGCTATCGCGTGACGACCCCCGAGCCGGCAATCGGCCGGCCGCTCTGTTGCGGCCGCACCTTTCTCGCCGCCGGGCTGGTCGATGAAGCCAAAGCGGAAGCCCGCCGCCTGATCGACGCCCTCAAGGCGGCGGTCGCCGCCGGCACGCCGATCGTCGGGCTGGAGCCGTCATGCCTCCTGACCCTGCGCGACGAATACCCGGCGCTGCTGCCGGGCGAGGACGCCAAGGCGCTGGCCGCACACGCCCAGCTCTTCGAGGAATTCGTCGAGAGCGAACGCAAGGCCGGCCGCTTCAACCTCGCCCTCACCGCGATGCCGGGCCAGACCGCGCTGCTGCACGGGCATTGCCACCAAAAGGCGTTCGGCACCGCCGGTGCGGCAGCCGACGCCCTCAAGTTGATCCCCGAGCTCAAGGTCGAAACCTTCGATTCGACCTGCTGCGGCATGGCCGGATCGTTCGGCTACGAGGCCGAGCACCACGAGATGTCGCTCAAGATCGGCGAGCTCGGCGTGTTGCCGAAGATGCGCGCCGCCGCGCCCGCGACGCTGCTCGCCGCCTGCGGCACCTCGTGCCGCCACCAGATCGCCGACGGCGTCGGCCGCGAGGCCCGCCACATCGTGCGGATTCTGGACGAGGCATCGCGCTTAATCTAGCCCCCCTCCCGCAGTGCGGGAGAGGGCGGCCGCCATGAAATGGCGGACGGGTGAGGGCCCTCGCCGCTCAGCCCTCTCAGAATTGCGTCGATGACCCCTTCCGGATTTCTGAGGATTTCATTGTTCCAGAAGCGGAGCACTCGCCAGCCGCGACTTTCCAGCCACGCTGTTCGGCGATCGTCGGTTTTACTGTCCGAGTGCTGGCCTCCGTCGGCTTCGATGATCACGCGTTGCTTTGTGCAAGCGAAATCCACAAAGAACGGACCGATGGGGTATTGGCGGCGGAACCGATAGCCCGCGAGGCGGCGATCGCGAAGCGCCGACCATAGGCGACGTTCGGCATCCGTCGCATCCCGCCGCAATTGTCGGGCGCGGGTAATCTGACTTCCGTCCATCGACCCCTCACCCGGTCATCGCTGCGCGATGACCACCCTCTCCCGCACTGCGGGAGAGGGGCTAACTGCTGCGTTTTGCGACGGCAATCAATACGCCTTCCCCGCCGGATACGTATCGAACTTCGGCAGCGTCGGGTTCATGTAGTCCCAGGGCTGGGCGCTCTTCGTGAAGATGTCGGCCTCGGGCTTGAAGAAGCTCGGGTCGTCGAAGCTCGCCACGCGGATGCCGACGAGGTCGGGCCGGGTCGACACCTGCACGTAAAGCGGCGCACCGCAATCGGCGCAGAAGACGCGGGCGATCTCGTTGCCCGCGTCTGATTTGGCGACGTAGCGCTTCGGCGTACCCCGGGTGATGCGGAACTCGGCCGACGGCATTCGCACCGCCGCGACATAGGCGGTACCGCTCTGCCGCTGGCAGTCGCGGCAATGGCATTGCAGCGAGAACGCCGGCTCGCCGCCGCTTTCGTAGCGGATCGCGCCGCACAGGCATCCGCCGGTTCTCACAGGCATGTCGGCCTCCCTCAAAAACGTCGCGATGATCGTCCGGGGCACGGGGGTAGGGCAACGATCTTCGCACCTGCGGTAGAAGCCGGTAGGATGCGCGAATGCCCTTTGCTTCCGGCCCTGCCCCGCTCCCCACCCGCGCCCGGGTTTTTCTCGATTTCTGGTTCGGCGCGGCGGACGACCCGGAGCGCCACCACCACCGGCAGATCTGGTTCCGCGCCACCCCGGCATTCGACGCCGCGGTGCGCCAGGACTTCGCCGCCGATCATGATGACGCCGCCGCCGGCAGGCTCCCCGCCTGGGAGGCCGAGCCGCTCTCCGCCCTGACCCTGGTCATGCTGCTCGACCAGGTGCCGCGCAACATCTTCCGCTCGACCTCGCGCGCCTTCGCCAGCGACGCGCTCGCCCTGGCGACGACCCGCCGCGCGATGGAGCGCGGCGACGACCGTGCGGTTCCGGCGGCGTGGCGGCTGTTCTTCTACCTGCCGTTCGAGCACAGCGAGGTGTTGGCCGACCAGCAGCGCGGTATCGATCTGCTCCTGGCCTTGCCGCCGGTGCCGGGCCGTCCCGGCGACGGGCACATGACCCGGCTTCATCTCGAGATCATCGAGCGGTTCGGCCGCTTCCCCCACCGCAACGCCATTCTCGGACGCCCGTCGACGGCCGAGGAGTTGGCGTTTCTTGCCGAATGCGAACACCGCTTCGGCCAACCCTTCGCCGGATAACCGGAGGATTACGATGGCGATCACCGATATCGGCGTCACCGACATCGCCGATTTCGCCGGCGGCCACGAATTCGGCGCGGCCGGCGCCTATGTCCGCATCAAGGGCGTGGCGCGCGGCATGCTCGACCCGGCTTCGCCGGCCAATGCCGGCATCGTCGATCTCGACAAGGCGCCGGTGAACGCCAAGGGCCTCGTCGATTACGCAATCGACTTCGACATCCTGCGGCCCAAGGACGCGCTGCGCGGCAGCGGGATCCTCGTCTACGACGCGCCCAATCGCGGCTCGAAGCGCATCCTCAGCGTGCTCGACGACATTCCCAGTACCGAGCGCGAGCGGGTCAACAACCCCAAGAACAAGGAGGATGCGGGGCTCGGCTTCTGCCTCGGGCGCGGCTATTCGCTAGTGTGGTCGGGCTGGGACCCGGGCGCCCGGCGCGCCGAGGGCGAGCTCGGCGCTGAATTCCCGCCCGCGCTCGAACGCGGCCAGCCGATCGTCCGGCGCATCCGCGACGAGTTCCATTTCGGCACCCGCGCCGCCGGCGACGGCAGCATCCGCCGCCTCTCCTACCCGGCCGCCTCGACCGCCCAGCCTAGCGCGCGCCTGACCGTGCGCGACCGCGAAAGCGACCGCCGCAGCGAGATCCCGCGCGACGAGTGGGAATTCCTCGACGACCGCTCGATCCGCATGCTGCCGGTCGAGCGCAACTTCGAGCCGGTCAAGATCTATGAGCTGTGGTACGAGGCGACGGGGTCGAAGGTGCTCGGCATCGGCTATGCGAGCGTGCGCGATCTCGTCTCGTTCCTTCGCTACAAGAGCGCCAATCGCGGCGTCGCCAACCCGCTGCTCTCGGGAATGAGCGAAATCCGCCACGCACTCGCTTTCGGCGTGTCGCAGAGCGGCCGGTTCCTGCGGCATTTCCTCGAACTCGGGATGAACGCCGACGAGGCCGGGCAGAAGGTGTTCGACGGCGTCTTCAGCCACGTCGCCGGGGCTGGCAAGGTCTTCGCCAATCACAGCTTCGCGATGCCGGGCCGCACCGCGACCCAGCACGAGGACCGGCTTTATCCGGAGAATTGGTTTCCGTTCAGCACCGCGAAAACGGCCGACCCGGTTTCGGGCCGGATCGCGGCGCTACTCGGCGGCGCGCCGAGCGACCCCAAGATCATCGAAACCAACTCGGCAACCGAATACTGGCAAAAGGGCGCGTCGCTGATCCACACCGACCCGAGCCTGCGGCGCGACCTGAAGCTGCCCGAGGATTCACGCGCCTATCTGATCGCCGGGACCCAGCATGGCGGACGCCCCGGAGTCGACCGGCGGCCCGGCCCTTGCGTCAACCCGCGCAACCCGCATAGCGCCACCCCGGCGCTGCGCGCGCTCTTCGTCGCGCTCGAGGAATGGGTGACGAAGGACGTCGCCCCGCCGCCGAGCCTGGTGCCGTCGCTCGCCGCCGGCACCGCGATCACCGCTGATGCCGTCGCGATGCCGAAGGTCGGCGGGTTCGCGGTCGCGCCCGGCGACAACCCGGTCCTGCCGCCGGTCGATTGGGTCGATCCGCCCGAGGCCTCGCTGCCAGCGCCCTATACGACTTTCGTCTCGGCGGTCGACAGCGACGGCAACGAGACCGCCGGCATCCGCCTGCCGCAGATCGCGGTGCCGCTCGGCACCTATACCGGCTGGAATGTCTACAAGGCTCAGCCCGGCGAGCTCGCCGACCGCGACGGCTCGTTCATCGCCTTCGCCCGCACCAGAGCCGAGCGCGAGGCCGCCAGCGACCCCCGCCCCTCACTCGAAGAGCGCTACGGCAGCCGGGACGCTTATGTTGCCCAACTCAAGGCGGCTGCGGCGGCGCTCGTCGCCGAACGGCTGCTGCTGCCCGGCGACGCGGACCGCCTCGTCGCGGCGGCGCAGGCCAGCGACCGCTTCTGATCGGCAAAGCGCTTGCCGCGTGATGCGGATCGGGTCAGCATCGCCCTAACGCCGACTCAACGGCGGGGGACATTTGGGGAGGGGCGCATGCGCTCACCGAGAGTAGCGGGCCGCGCGGTTGCAGCCGCGTTGGCGCTAATCGTTTCCGGCGCTGCGGCACACGCCCAGCTGATGATTATCGGCAACGACCAGAAGCCGAAATTCGAGGACGGCAAGGTGGTGATGCAGCCGCCCGGCCACGACACGCTGTCGATCGTCGACATGTCGAAGCCGGCCAATTTGCGCATCGTCGCGACGATCCCGCTCGACAACACCATTGTCGGCCCGCCGACCAACCTCGCCATCACGCCGAACGGCGAGCTCGCGCTTGTCGTCAACTCCATCAACGCCGTCGAAAAAGACGGCAAGTGGGACACGGTTGCCGACGACCGGCTCTTTGTCGTCGATCTGAGGGCAAGCCCGCCGGCGATCATCGACACCCTCCACCTCGGCAAGCGGGCGTCGGGCATGGCGATCAACGCCGCCGGGACACTGGCGCTCGTCGCCAATCGCGACGATGGGACGATCTCGGTGCTGTCGATCAGCGGCAAGCAGGTCACGGTCACCGATACGGTGACGGTCGGAGCCGGCGGCGACTCGGTTTCCGCGGTCGCCATCACGCCGGACGGCAAGACCGCGCTCGCGGTCAAGTCCAACGTCGGCAAGGTCGCGGTGCTGGCAATCGACAACGGCAAGGTGACCTACGACCCGAAGGCCGACCCCGACCTCCCGGCCAACAACTATCCCTACAACGTCGCGGTCGCGCCGAATGGCAAGATCGCGCTTATCGCTAATACCGGCGGCGGCGGCAGCTCGGACGGCAACGCCGACACCGTGAGCGTGGTCGATCTGGAGACGAAGCCGATCCACATCATCGATCACGTCACCGTCGGCGACTCGCCCGAGGGGTTGGTCATCAGTCCGAAGGGCAATCTGGCGGTCACGATCGAGGCGCGCGGTTCGAACCGGTCGAAGGACACCTGGTACTACCATCCCGGTGGCGCGGTGAGTGTGCTGCGGATCGATGGCAAGCATGTGACCCGGACTGGCGAAGTGACCGTTGGCGGCCTGCCTGAAGGCGCCGCGTTCAGCGCCGACGGCAGCTACCTCTACGTCGGCAACTTCATCGATTCAGACCTGTCGGTGCTGCGCGTCATGGGCCACCAGGTGACTGATACCGGCCACCCTCTCAAGCTGCCCGGTCAGCCCGCCTCGATGCGCGCGGGGCCGCAATAGGACGGCCCCTCACCTTCCGGTCGCGCGGCGCGCGAGGCCGGCAAGCAGGATGAGGCTCGACGAATAGTAGTCGTCCTTGTCGCCGATCTCCGGCAATGGCCCCGGCTTGGCGTCCTCGCCGAGGCGGGCGAGCTGGATGATCGCCTGGAACCCGGCGGGCGCCGGAAACGGCGCCACGCTGCCATCGGTCACATCGACCCAGGCGGGGATCGGCTTGTCGGCGAACGCGTCCCAGAAGCGCCGCTCGGCGGCGAGCCGCGGCGGGGTCGCCTCATGACCCCAGATCAGGTAAAGCGGAATACGGATCGCGTCGAAGCCGAAGCGCGGCGGCAGGTTGGCCGTCGGCTTGACCTCGCCGGTGTCGCCGATCGTCACCCAATCCGACGTCAGGCCCCATTGGCCGAACCGTGCCTTGGCGAGTAGCGCCAACCCGTCGCGCCGCAACTGCGCCCATACCGGCGAATGATCCAGCATGGGAAATTCCCGGAAGGCCGGATAGATGTAATAGGAGGGGTTGACGATCACCGACCCGTCCTCGGTCTTGAAGCCCTCGGTCCCGGGCAACAGCACCAGATGGCCGTCGAACCGCTCGACCAGCTTGTCGCGCATCTCGGCCAGCATCCGCTGCGCCTCCTGGCTGTAGTCCCGGTCGTGCCAGCGCCGCGCGGCGAGAATCAGCGACCAGGCGATCAGGATGTCGCCGTCGGACGCGTTGTTGGTGTCGGCAATCGGCTTGTCCGCGTTCCGGGGGTCCCAACGCCAGGCGAACAAGGCGCTGTCCTGGCGCCGCAGCTTGTCGCGCGTCCAGCCCCAGACGCGATCGAACGTGGCCCGGTCGTCGAAGGCCTCGGCAAACAGCATCGCGCTGCCCTGACCCTCGGTATGGCTGACCTCGCGGTTCCCCGTGTCCCGCACCCGCCCGTCGTCGCCGATAAAGCGGTCGCGGAACTTTATCCACTCGGAAGCAAGAGAGGCGGTCTGCGCCGAAGCGGGCGCCGGGATCAGCAGTAATCCAGTGAGTAGAATGATCAGGCTGAAACGGTACGCGCGCATCGCTCTCGCGGATTGAACTGGCTCAGTCGTGGCGGCTCAGTCGTGGCGGCCGTAATGGAAGGTGAGCGCCGCACCGTTTACAACGGCCTTGGCGGTGAGCCGCGCCTTCAAGGAGGCGTCGCCGCCCTGCTCGCCGAGCCATCCGCCATAAAGCCCTTCGAGGATCGGGATGACCCAGCTGCGCCTGCCGTCGTTCTGCGGCACCAGCGGGTAGGCGCCGTGTGTGATCTCGATAAAGCTGTCGGCTTCGCTCAGCCGCATCCAGCCCCAGTCGATGCCCTCGAGGACGCTGTTGATGTCCTCTTCCAGCTCTTCGAGGCTCTCGCAGCGACGCAGCGGCAGAAGTCGGGCCATCTTCGCGCCCAACGCTTCGAGGAATTGGTTCGCCTCCGTCGCGTCGACGCGTTCCTCGAACTCGGCAAACATCGCCGCCATGAAATGCACCCATTGGCGCGAGCATTGCTGCCGGGAGTAGTATTGGAGCGAGAGCACTTCCTCATCCAGTGCCGGACTTGCCATTTTTGCCTCGCCTTTCTCCGCAACGGGCGGCAACACATAGCCCGCGTTATGGGCGCAACTCTAGGTCTATTTAGCAGGTTGTGAAATACCGAGCGATTTCGTCCAGTCGTCGTCGACCGCGGGCACGTACTCTTCGAGCATGCGTTCCGGTATTTCCCAGACAATCATATGCGGCGGCGATTTCGAAAACTCCGGTTTCGCGAAATACTTCCGCGCGGAGGTGAAGAGTCCGCCACCGCTGATTGCCTCGTTTTCGACCGGCGAGCCGAGCGCGAGCGCCAGGAATGGCGAGAAATTCGACGCATTCGAAAACGACGTTCCGACGATGACAAGTTCCGGCGGCGGCGTCTCGTCGAGGATGCCGACATTGGCCGCGGCCGTTTGCTCGATCTCCGTCAGCGCGACCTCGTCGCCGCGCGGCCGCAACGGCCAGGGCAACCGCTCGAGCCCGGCGAAGCGAATCAGATCGCCGACCCGCTCCTGCAACGGCTCGCTGACGACGCGAAATTCCGCCTTTTGTGTCGGCGCCAGCCCCGCCTGCCGCAGCGCCGCCGCGAGGGTGCCCGCGACGGTCTTGGCGCCGTGCTCGTTCCAATGAGTATCGGTGTGGTAGTAGAGCTCGCCGCCGGCCGCTTCCATCGGCCGCGACACGTCGACGACGGCGATCCCGCCCTGGCGCAATTGCTCCTCGAACTCGCGCAGCCGGCCGGCGACGACCGTGGGCCGGTCGACCCCGCACAGCTCCGCCGCCTCGATGCGCGACTTGTCGGGCACCGGCAGGACCACCAGCGCGATATTCCGGCTCTTGAGGAAGCCGGCGACGCGCTCGACCGCCGCGATATGGTTGGCGAAGTTCCCCTCGCGGCCAGGCCGCAGGACCAGCTCGTCGGTCAGGAACAGCCAATTGCCGCAGCCGCGGCGGACGAACCGCCCGAGATCCCCGGTCAGCACGTAGGATGTCGCCCGGTCGAACGTGACCAGCGGATCCTCCAGCGGGTTCTCCTTTTGCAGGAGCTGCGCGATGTCGGACGCGGTCTCGCCGCCCAAGACATGCGACCAGGTAACCGCGGCGGCGGGCAGTTCGGCGCGCTTGAAAACCAGCGCGTAGACGCTCGATGCCAGCCCGATAACCAGAATCGCCAGTAGCGCGATGCCGGGCAGCATCATCGGACGGATCGGCAATGGCGTCGTCCTCGCCGTGGGACCGAGCGGCAGAAGCGGATCGACCGGGATCGTCATCGCCTCGCTCTAGAATTGAAAATACAGGAAGGGCACGGTCTGGTGGCCCATCATCACCGCGATCGCGTAAAGAAAGAGTGCGATCGGCCACAGGGCTTCCCACCATTCTCCGGTCGGCTCGACATGCGGGAAGAAGCGCGCCTTGACCGCCGGCCAGAACACGACGATGGCGGCGATCGCCATCCAAATGACGAGGAAAGGCCGCATCATCAGGATCATCTGGTCGCTGATCGCGAAACCGTTGAGCCCGATCTGGCCCGAGAACATGGCCAGCGTGCCGCTCCAGCTGGTGGCGCGAAACGGCGTCCAGGCGAACAGCGCCGTCAGCAGGGTGAGCGGATAGGACAGCACGGTCGGGAACCACAACCCGCGCTCGTTCCAGAACCGTCCCACCGCCAGCGCCCCGCCGTGGATCACGCCCCACAGCAGGAACGACCAGCTCGCGCCGTGCCACAACCCGCCGATCGCCATCGTCAGAAACAAATTGGTATAGGTGCGGGCGTCGCCGTGCCGATTGCCGCCGAGCGAGATGTAGAGGTAGTCGCGCAGCCACGACGACAGGCTGATATGCCAGCGCCGCCAGAAATCCTGGATCGTCACCGCCAGATAGGGATCGCGGAAATTCTCCGGATACTTGAAGCCGAGCATGCGCCCGAGGCCGATCGCCATCGCGCTGTAGCCGGCGAAATCGAAGAAGATCTGGAAGGCGAAACAGATATCGCCGATCCAGGCATCGACAAAGCTGGGATGCTCGAGGCTGAATGCCTCCTCGACCACCAGCGACAACGTGTCGGCGATCAGCACCTTGGCGGCAAAGCCCAGCATGAACCGGCGGGCGCCGATCGACATGTCCTCGAAGGTCAACTGGCGCTCGATCAGCGCCTTGTCGACCCAGGAATAGCGGATGATCGGCCCGGCGATCAGATGCGGGAACATGTCGAGATAGGCCGCGAAGCTGATAAAGCTCGGCTCCGCCGCGACCGTCTTCCGGCGCACATCGATCAGGTACGACACCGCCTGCAACGCGGTGAACGACAGCGCGATCGGGAGGATGACGTTGGTCCACGGGATCGGGCTGCTGTTGAGGGCGACGAGCGCGCCGTCGAGCGTATGGACCGCCAGATTGGCGTATTTGAACCAGGCAAGGCAGCCCAGCACCACGACGATGCCGCCGCCAAGGATCAGGCGCTGACGGCGGTCCCCGGAGCGCGCGATCTCGCGGCCGAGAAACCAGGCGACAAAGGTGATGCCGACGATCAGCAGCAGAAAGACCGGCCTCCACCACGCGTAGAAGACCCAGCTGCCGAAGCACAGGGTCAGGTTTCGCGCGCCGTTCGGCGTCGCCAGGTAGGCGATAAAGAACAGCGGCAGGAACAGCGCGAGGAATTCTACCGACGAGAAAACCATCAGCCAGCCGATCGGCTAAATTCGCCGGGCGCCGTCAGGGGCGGAACGACGCCTGCTCGTCGCGGCCGGCGACGATTTGGCGGCCCGATCCGGAAGCGGCGACGAACACGCTGTAGCGGTCGCCCGCCACGAGAGCGCCGAGCTTCGCCGGCAGCCCTTGGGCGGGGTCGCCGCACGACACCGAGAGCGCGACATCGACCGGATTGACCAGCCGGCGCCCGAGCGCCCCCGGCGCGACATCGGAAACGACGGCGAGGTGATTGTCGCCGGCAAGCAGATCGGCCTTGGCGCAGGCGGGGTCGAGGTTGAACAGCGCCAGCGACGATTTCAGCGCGTTGAAATCGGACGGCACGTCGCGCAGGACCGTCAGGGTCAGCCCGTCCGCGCCGCCGGTGATCGCGATGGTGACGAACTCGTTGGGCGCCAAGGTCACGTCGATCGGCTTCGACGCCCCGCCGAGCTCGACCGAACCCTTGAGCGCCACTCCTGGCGTGACCGGGTCGAATTCGCGCACGCGATGCGCGTCGTCGGCCGGAACGGCGATCTTCGCGGCGGGCGACACGACCGTCACCTCCTGCGACGCCATGTTGACAAAGCGCAGATAAGCGACGCCGTTCGGCGGGCCGCTCGGATAGAGGCGCCCCTCGGCGGCTATTCCGGCGCTGCCGGCGGCGAGCACGAGAGCGAACCCCAGCGCGAGGCTGCGGCGCAAGGGGCGGAGCATCGCGATCATGGCCGCCGCGCGAGCTGGGGCGCCATCTGGTCGATCGACTCGGTGATGTCCTTGCCCCAGGTCCTGTAGCCGCTGGCCGTCAGGTGTTGCCCGTCGATCGTCGGCCAATCGCCCGGCTTCGAGAAAACGGTCGAGTCGATAAAGCGGCAGGGAGCGACCGCGGTCGACAAGAACTCCGACATCTCCTTAACCCGCGCAAAGGTTTTGTGATAGGTCGAGCCTTCACCGCCCCAGGGCGGCCCGATCCAGATGCACGGGATGTTCTGCGCCGCGACGCGGCCGGTCAGAGCGTGGACCTGTTGATAGATCCAGCCTTGCGGGAAATCGTGCTGGCCGTACCCCGCCATGGTATCGCCCATCTCGATGACGACGAGATTGGGGTGGTGCTTGGCGATCAGCGCATCGACCGTCCAGGTCGGGATGCCGCCCTTGTAATCGACGACGGGCGGCGTCTTGCCGTGGCGTTCCGCCCGGCCGCAGGAAACCGTTGTCGGATAGACCCAGTCGCCGGCATTGGCGCCGCACATGCCGTAGGTGTCGACCGTCGCGCCCTGCGCGGTCAGGTCGTCGTGCAATGTCGTGATCAGGTAGTCGCGGGTGACCATGTGGCTGTCGCCGATAATCAGGACCGCCAAACCCGCCAACAACGCGTTCATTGCCGGAAAATCCCCCCGCACCCACCGCGGCACATCGCGATGAGGTATCCCATTCGCAAGGCCCGGTAAAGTAAGTCGCCCGGCCTAATCTAGGGTTAACGCGAGGATTGGCGTTCCTCGCCAATATCCAGCCGGCGAGGATCGGAATCGGCCAAAAAACGGCACAGTCTTGCGCGGTGCCGAGGCTCGATTCGGCTGCGGCGAGGGCACCAGGCCGACCTTCCCGGCCGCCGGCCGATGCGCAAAAAAAATCGCGCGGGGGGAGGAACTCCCCGCCGCGCGATTGAGGCCCCCTACTGCCCCGTTCCGACGATCTACTTCGCAGCCAGTTGGGCTTTCGTCTGCGCCACCTGACCGGCGATATCCTGCCCCCATTGCCTGTAGCCGGCCGCGGTCAAGTGCTGCCCGTCGGTCGTTGGCCATTGGCCGGGGTTGGCGAACTTCGTCGAATCGACGTACCGGCACGGTGCGACCGATTGCGACAGGAACTGAGACAGCTCGCGAACCCGGTCGTCGGCCTTGTGATACGGCGAGTTGACCTCGCCGAAGACCGGCCCGACCCAGATGCAGGAAGCGTTTGCCGCCGCGATCCGGCCCGCGAGCGCATGCGTCTGATCGTAGATCCACGCCTTCGGCAAGCTCGGCGAGCCATAGCCGCCCATCGCGTCGGCCGCCTCGACGATCACCAGATTGGGATGATGCTTCGCCAGGAGGTCGCTGATCGTCCAGGTCAGTTCCGACTTGCCCATCTCGGCGACCGGTGGGCTCTTTTCATGGCGCTCGGCGCGGCCGCAACTGACCGTGGTCTTCTGCAGCCACGCATCGGCGCTGGCCCCGCACATCCCGTAGGAATGGACGATCGCGCCCTGCGCGGTCAGCGCGTCGTGCAGCGAAGAGATCAGATAGTCCCGCCCCGCCATGTGGCTGTCGCCAAGCACGAGGATGACCAATCCCGCCAAAGCCATATTCATCGCCTAAACTCCTTTGCGTCTCGGCCGGCAACCAATGCAGGTTCCCAGCTCCACGACAGGGCGAAGGTTAGGTGAAGCTCTGTGGTTTTTCTGTTAAATTTTGGGTATTTATTTAGTAAATAACGCCCTTTAGACAGAGTTTACAGTTAACAACCGAAAATGTTTATTAATTTACTCTGAATAAGCGAAAATATTCGGAAGGCATTTCCGACCTAGAGCACGATCCGTTCAAGCACGATCGCCTTATTCATCGTCACCCCCGCGACGGCGGGGGTCCAGGTCGGGCGACGGAACGGTAGCCCTGGATTCCCGCTTTCGCGGGAATGACGAAAGCGATGCAACCTGATCAAACGGCGCTCTAATGGGTGCGGAGTTCACCCGACAGCCGCACCGTCGCGTTGGCGATATCGGTCCCCCATACGCGATAACTGTCCGGGGTGAGGTGCTCGCCATCGAAGGTCGCCCACTGCCCGGGCTGCGAAAAGAGCAGCGAGTCGATATAGCGGCAGGGGTAGACGATCTGCGACAGGTATTCCGACAAATCGTGCACGCGCGCAAAGGTCTTGTTCGAGGGGCCGCCTTCGCTGCCCCAGGGCGGCCCGACCCAGACGCAGGGGAGCTGATGCGCCTCGATCGGCTTCAGCATCTGCATCGTCTCGAACGAAATCCATTCCTTGGGCAGCGCCGGCAGGACGCCGTAGCCCGCCATGTTGTCGCCGAGTTCGACGACCAACAGGTCGGGATGGTGTTTCTCGATCAAGGTTTCGAGCGACCAGGTCTTGACCTTCGGGCTCTTGTCGATGACCGGATCGTCGGCATTGTGCCGCTCGGCACGCCCGCAGGGGAGTTCGGTTTGCGCGACCCAATCGTGCGGTTGCGAGCCGCAGACGCCATAGGAATGCACGACGGCGCCCTGGTTGACCAAGGCATCCTGCAGCGAACCCAACAGGAAATCCTTAGAGGCGATATGACTGTCGCCGATAATCAGGACGACCAGTCCCGCGAGGGCGGCTTTAACCAAGGGGTGTCCTTCTCCGCGAGGCTTGCGGCAGGTTGGCGGTAATCTATCGCGGTGACCGGTTAAGAAGCTGTTAGAAGCGTCGCAACCCTGCCCTGCGCGGGCAAATGGCGCAGCTCGACCAAGGTTTTAGTGCAGGCGGTTTTGCGTCTTCAGCTGAACGACCGCGTTGGCGATGTCCGCCCCCCACGCCCGGTATCCCGCCACCGTCAGGTGCTGCCCGTCGGTCGTCGGCCATTCGCCGGGATGTGAGAAGTGGGTTGAATCGATAAACACGCACGGCGCGGCGCTCTGCGAGAGGAAGTCGGATATCTCGCGGACTCGCGCGTCGGACTTGAAATAGCTCGAGTTGGCGGCGCCCCAGGCGGGCCCGACCCAGGCGCAGGACGCGCCCGCGGCGGCGATCCTGCCGGCCAGCGCATGGACCTGGTCGTAGATCCAGGGCTTCGCCATCTGCGGCGCGCCATATCCGGCCAGCGCGTCGCCCAGTTCGACGATGACCATGTTGGGATGATGTTTCGTCAGCAAGTCGTTGATCGACCAGGTGATCGTGGGCTTGCCGCTGTGATCGACGATCGGCGCGTCTTTGTCGTGGCGTTCGGCGCGGCCGCAAGTGACGTTCGTCGGGTTGATCCACACATCGGCGTCGGCGCCGCACATCCCATAGGAGTGAACCGTCGCGCCATCGGCTTCGAGCGAGTCATGCAGCGTCGTGATCAACAGCTCACGAGCCGCCATGTGGCTGTCGCCGAGCACGAGGATGACCAAGCCGGCCAGTGCGCCGTTCATCGGCTGTGCCTCCCGGGTGCGAGCGATCCGCCAGCCCTCAATGGAACTGGCCTTTCATCTGGATGAGCGCGGCGACCAGGTCGGCGCTCCATTTGCGGTAGCCGTCCGCCGTCAAATGCTGCCCGTCTGTCGTCGGCCATTCGCCAGGTCTGGCGAACCGCGTCGAGTCGATGAAGTTGCAGGGGGCGACGCTCTGGGACAGGAACTGGGACATCTCGGTAACACGGGCATCGGTCTTGTGAAATGCGGACTTGGGATCGCCCCAGATCGGCCCGATCCACACGCAGGAGACGTTGTGAGCGGCGATCCGCCCGGTCAGCTGATGAACCTGGTCATAGATCCACGCCTTGGGCAAATCCGGCTTGTCGTACCCGGCCATCGTGTCGCCGAGCTCGACGATCACCAGATTGGGGTGGATCTGGTCGATCAGCTCGCCGAGAAGCCAGGTCGGCTGGACCTTGGTGGTATAGACGGGCGCCCCCGGCCCGTGGCGCTCGGCGCGGCAGGGCGCGGTGACCTTGAGCACCCAATCCATCGCCATGCCGCCGCACATGCCATACGAATTGACCGTGGCGCCCTGGGCTTGCAGCGCCTCGTGGAACGAGGTGATCAAATAGTTCGGCATCGCCAGATGGCTGTCGCCGATCATGAGGATCACCAGCCCCGCAAGCGCACCGCTCATCATGCCTCCCTGACATCCCCAGGTGCGCCGCCGCAGCGACGTCCGTGGGGGCGCGCTTTCACACCATGGAATTGCCGGCAATGCAATGTTTCACGGCCGCGCAGGCATTACCCGCCGCCGATTTTCCGCCGCCCGAAAGCGAAAGCGGCGCCCCGGAGCCGCCGCTTCGGCCGTCCGTATTTGCAACCGCTACAGGTGACTCACCGGCTGGTCGCGCCGGGCGAGCACGGCCGGATCGGAGCCGTTGGCCGTCGGCGTCAGCCAGTCGAAGGTCTTGCGAATATACAGCTTGGCAATGACCTCCTTGTAATTGTTGGAGTTGTCAAAGCCGGCCGCCGCGCCGATCGACAAGGTATTGTCGATCGCATATTCGACCTGTCCCCTGAGATTGAAGGCCGGGCCGGTGCCCTCGCTGCCCGAAAAGAAGGCGGGGCTGCCCGAAGTCGCGAGCGCGACCTGAGCCGGCAGGTTGTAGGGGAAGATCGCGCCGCCATCTTGGTTGAAGTGCTGGACGCCGATCGCCACCGAGGCGAGGTAGCTCCACGGCCCCGAATGTCCGGTGTATTCAACCGGGAAGGTCAACGCCTCGAGGTTCTGCGGGCTGAAATAGCCGCCCTGGCCAAAGGTGAACCCGGACAGGTTCTTGTCGAAGCCCGTGTAGTAGGCCGAAATCCCAACCCGGATCGCATCGTTGTCGGTCTTGTAAGGCCGAAAATAGACGCCAGCCAGGCCGGTTATCTGACTGTTGGTGGTAACGTTCTCCCCGGTCAGCGTCGCCAGACCGATGCTGCCATAGGCGCCGTATGTATTGTCGTCGTAGAAGGCGCTGACATTGCCGCCGGTCCTGACCACGCCGCCCCAGGTCGCGTTGGTGCTGAACGCGCCGCCGGTGACCGCGTTGGCCGCGGCCAACGATGCGTGAGTGCCGGCGTAGGACAGCACGCTGTCGGTCACGGGCTGGCGCACGCCCTCGAAGCGGATCGTCAGCGTGTTGTCGAAGAATTTCGGCGAAAACGCGGCCATCCCGACCAGGTTGGTCACTGGGAAACCGAGCGGCGAGGTCCCGAACTGACCGGAGAAGTCGCCGTAGGAATAGCCGCCGAGGATGCCGACGCCGCTGGCGCTTTGCTGCCCGGGCGCCACCAGCGGAAGGCCCGCTGCCGCCAGGATCGGATTGGCCCCGAACTGACCCAGATTGCTCGAGGCAACCGATCCAGAGTCGAGGAGAACCGGCAGGACCGTGAGTTTCGCGGCGCCGGTGTACCACGGCGAAAACGTGCCTTCGATCGGCGTGCCAAATTCGGTCAGCTGACTGAGCCCGCTGGTTCCGTCGTGCCAGCGGAACCCGAGGCCCGCCACCAAGGACGGGTTGGCCTGTTCCTCGAGTTGAGCGAGATTGCGGTCGATGTCGATCTCGAGCGTGTCGGTCGGCGAATACGCCGTCGTGGTGATCCCCCGCTGGTAGCCGCCGACCGGAAGCGGTGCGGCCAGCTCGAGCTGAGCCACCTGCACCGGTTGGACGGTAACGCCGAGATCGGTGGAACCGGCCTGTCGCGTTGCCGCCGGCGCGGCCGGAATTCCCGGGGTCGCGTCGCTGACCGTGACCTCCGGCAACGCCGCCAATTGGGCGTTCCTCGCCGCCTGGCCGTCCGCAACGCCGGCCACCATGGGCGGCATCGTCTTGGTGGAAGCCGTCGCGTGCGCGGGCGGCGGTGCGATCAAATCGTCGCTGTCGGCGGAAACGGCCGCGATCGCCGGCAGTTTCTGCACCGGCGGGACCTGTTGCGGCGCCGCAATGGGCGGTGCGGGCGGGACAGCCGCGGCGACAACCGTCTTGGCCGGCTGCGGCGGTGCGGCCGGCGGCGCCGGAGCGCGCGACGCGGTCGGCGACAAAGCCTGCATCAGCTCGGCTGCGCGCGGATCGGCTGCCGCCATCTGCCGCAAGCGATCGAAATAGAGCTGGGCGCCGCCGGTATCCCCACGCTGTATTGCCAGCAAGCCGAGCTGGTAGAGCGCATCGGGTTGGCTCGGGTTGAGCGCGAGAACCTTGTTCAGCGTTTCGGTGACCATGTCGAGCCGCTGCTGGGCGCGCCAAAAGGCCGCCCGCTGCAGCAGGATCTGTTCCCCTGGATCGGATGCCAACGCGGCGACCGCTGGAATCGCCAGCGAAAGCAGCAATCCAAGGGCTACGGCGCTCGTCGACGGCTTCATCGCAAATCCCCTAAAGCTGCGCCCGGCGTCCCCAAACGGGGTCGTCGGCGGCCGCGGATGCCGTCATCGCTCCCCCGAGCGACGGCTGCATCAATTGTGAGTGACGGAACGGGTTGGCCGGAGGTGGGGTCGTCGACCCTCCCGGTGCCGGCGGTGTCGGCGTTCCCGACTCCGGCGGCGATGGCGGCGTCGCGGCGGTCTGCGCCTGATTCAGCGCCTTCGCCGTGCGCAAGGCCTGGATCGCCGCGCCATTGTTGCCGCGCGCCTCGGCGATTTGCGCCTTCAGATAGTAAAGCCAGGCATTGTTGGGATCGGTCTCCATACCTTTGTCCAAGTATGTTTCCGCCTCACTGAGCTTATGTGCCAGGAGAGCCCCCATAACCACGCCTCGTACCACATCAATATTACTAGAATCTTGTTGAAATGCCTTGTCGAAATATTCCATCGCGTCTTTTGTCCGTCCGGCAGAAGCGAAAATGCGCCCCTGTGACATCAGCAAACCGGTATCGTCGGGATTGTCTGCCAGGTACGGGGAGATCTGGTCGAAGGCGCCGGCGTAGTCGCCTTTCTCGCGCAATTTGTCTGCGCGTCTTATCGCCAGGACGATATACACGGGCGTCAATAGTTCCTTGTTGCTGGCGGTTATCTTGCCGCTGGCGTTGATCTGCGCCATTACCTGGTTGGCCTCTTCGTCATGCCCGCCCTGCATGAGAAGCAACATCGCGTAATCGCCGCCCGCCTTCACCGAATCGGGGCCGCCCTTGGTGTAGACATCGTGGGTGAGTTGTATCGCCGTCGGATAGTCGTGCAGGCTCTCGACGATGACGAACGGCGCCTGAAGCTTTTCATCGGTGGTGACGCTCGGGTCCGTATAGAGCTTGACGAGGATATTGCGTGCCTCGCCCGTGTTGCCGGCCGCCGCCAGCTGCTTCGCCCGCTCGATCGTGCCGCGGACATAGATGCGGTCGCGAAAATTCTTGATGTCCTCGGTGCGCCGATTGGCCGGGATGCTGTCGACCTTGTCGAGCGCGGCCACCCACTTGTCCTGCTGAGCGTCGAACATCGCCGACACGAGGATGCTGATCGGGCTATTGCCCGACGCGGCGGGATCGACTGCGGCAAACGCCTCCGGCATATGGCCCTGCCCCGCCAGGAACCGGGCGTAATCGAGGCGGATCCACGGGTTCTTCGGATCCGCGGCGATCGCCGCCTGGAATTTGGCGGTCGCGGTCGCATTATCGCCGTTTGCCGAGGCGTTCTTGGCTTCGTCGCGTAACTTCTCGGCTTCGCCGCCCCCGCCGCCGCTTCCCGCCTTCTCGAAGCGGGCCCGCTCCGCGGGGCTCATCCGGCTGGTCAGCTGATTGAGTTCGGCGGTCTTGTTCTGGGCCCGCAGCGCATTCGCCAGTCCCACCAAAGCGTCGAGATTTCCCGGCCGCGCGCGGAGCACCGAGCGATAGGTCTGTTCGGCGGCGGCGAACTGGCCGGCCTTGGTCTCGATATCGCCGAGCACCATCTCGGCGCCCCATTGGTCGGCGCGCGGATGGGCGAGCAACGGCGCGAGGATGGCGCGCGCTCCGGCATAATTCTTTTCGGCCCCCAGGCGCTTCGCCTCAGCGACGTGGCTCCAGAACATCGCGCTCTCGTAGGCCGGCTCGATCTGCTTCTCCTGATCGGGCGCCTCTTTCATCGCGCGGGCGAGAAGGTCGCGCGCCTCGGCGAAGCGCTGTTGGCGCAAGCGCACCAAGCCGAGCCCTTCCAGAGCTTGAACATCCTTGGGATTGGCCTTCAAATCGGCGAGGAACTGCCGCTCGGCCGCGGCCAGATTGCCCTTTCGCAAATCTTCATAGGCTTGCGACTGCGCCGCGGTTCCGCCGCCCGCCGGCTGGTTCTTCAGATCGGCGAGAAGCTGGGCGACTTCCTGGTCGTTCGGGTATTGCGCCAGGTATTGCTGCAGCGCGGGCCTGGCCTGAGGCGACCCGCTCATCCAGGTCAGGGCTTGGCGCCATGCCTGCACCGCCGCCGTGGCGACGACCGGGTTCTTGCTCAACTCCGCCAGCATCGCGATGCCTTGCAGCCGCGTCGGCTCGCGGTAGGTGTAAAGCTGCGCCAGCGCCAGCTTCAGCTGCGCGTCGTTCGGCGAATCCTTGACTGCCTTTTCGAGCCCCTGGCGCGCCTCGTCCCAGCCTTGCGGCGTCCCCGCCAGGGTCATGTAGTATTCGACCGCGTAGCTTAGCGGCGGCGGCCCCTTGAATATCTCCTGGTATTTCTTCACCGCCTCTTCGAGCTGACCTGCCTGCGCCAGCCGCCGCGCCTCGCTCAGATCGCTGGGGCCGATAACCCCGGTGCGAATGGCATTCTGCAAATCGGCGATACGGGGACTATCGGGAGCCACCTGCTGCAGCTTGGCGAGGTAGCGCCGCGCCTCGGCGGGCTTGTTTTGCTGCACCGAGATCAAGCCGAACTGAAATAGCGCCTCGGGATTATTGGGGTTGATCTCGAGCAGCTGCGTGAGGGCTTGAGCGGCAAGGTCCGGACGGTCCTTGATCCGCCAGTAATTGGCCTTGTCCAGCAGCACCTGCTCGGCGGTCTCGGCAGCCCACACCGCCTCGGTCGGGATCGCCGTGGACAGCAGCACCGTCAGCGCGAGACCGAACCCCCACGCCTTCATCCCTGCGCCTCCCACGCCGCCACGCCCGCCACGCTCAACATCGGCTTTTCCGCGCTCAGGGCGCCGACCGGGAGCCCAACCGCGCCATCGCCAGGCGGCGCAGCAGCCAATAGGCCACCAGCGCAACGATCAGGACACCGATCAGCGTGAACAAGATCAAGATCAGCGGCGAATTGCCGAGCCACCAGCGCAGTTTGGTCAGGGCCGGCAAGTGACCGACCGTGTATTCGTTGCCGATGCGGAAGCTGGTCACCCGGCCGGCTCCGGCGATCATCAAATCGCCCTGGATCGACGGATTGAGCTCGCGGTTGCGGAAGGTGTTGATCACCGTCAGCAGCTTGTCGGGCGACGAGCCGGTAATGATTACCGCGCTGTGCGACGAGCTCAGCGGCGACTGCAACCCGATCATCGCGGCGAGATTCTCGCCCTGCGCCACCAGGAGCTGATCGACGCGCTCGCGTTCCTGCTCGGCATTCGGGTCGAGCACGGTATAGACGCGCTCGAGCGGCGAGGTCATGCCGACCCGCAGATGCCCGCCCTCGACGCGCAGCTTGCCGTTCTGAACCCATTTTGCGATCAGCGGCTGGTGACCGATCGAGCCGAGCACCAAGAGGTCCTTGTTGGCCACCTGCTCGACGCCGGCCGCGGTTACGACCGTGCTGCTTACCACCGGGAAGCCGGTCGAATCGCCCATCATGCCCATCAGCGCGAGATAGGCCTCGATATCCTGCGAGGTCAGCTGATCGGGCAGGACGACCGCGGTCTCGCTCAGATCGGCCATCCGGGTGAACGGGTAGCCCGAATTGACGAAGAACGACAGGTTCGGCAGCGAGGTGAACCGCTCGGTCTGCGACAGGTCGATCGTCGAATCCGGGTCGATCGATTCCTGCACGTTGTTCGGCAGCACATCCTGGCATTCGCCGATCTTGACCGGCCGCAGATCGTAATAGAACTGCAGCTGGTTCTGGCCGAATACGTAATAGGGCGGAACCCGCACGATCTGCTCGTTCATCACGAAATCGGGCGAAACGATGTCCTTGACCTGCTGGACCACACCTTCGCGGGTCAGCGGCAAGCTGCGCAGGTAGGAGTTGTTGATCGACACGTCGAGCCGCGACTCGGGGAAATTCAGCCACGTCCCTGCCGGATAGCGGTAGCGGATCTTCAGCGGCACCCCGGTATTTCCCCACACGAACAGATCCGGCGCGGTGCGGAAATTGAGGGTAAGCAGGCCGGGGACGAGCCCATTGCCTTGCAGGTCGGTCGGCGTCACCAATTCGCCAAACCGGACCGGCCGGTTGATCGGTACCCAGCGCGGCGCGTCATAAGCCTTGCGGGCCGGAACCTCGGGATTGCCGACCACCTGGGTCTGCCCGGTAAGGGCAGTAGAGCCGAGCGCCAGCGTCACGGCCGCCGCCTTCAGCTCCCCGGCATCGCGCCCGAGCACCAGCAGCAGCTTGGTTTCCGGGTTGTTCGGATTGGCAATGACCGCGATGGTCGGACCGGAGATCGGCGGCAAGGTGAGGCCGGCCGGCTTCTCCGCATTGGTCGCGAACACGACCGCGTTGCCGTTGGGAATTGTATCGAGGCTGGTCGGGAAGCTCGCTCCCTTGTACGACGCCAGGCTGCCGAACCACGACGACACGATCCCCGCGGCCTGCAACGTCGCCGGCGAAACCTTCGAGGCGAAGACGAAGGGCAGCGTCAGCCCTTGCATGTCCTTGGGGTCGTAGAACGGCGACGGCAGCAGCGACAGATCGTTCGCCAGCGTGAGTTTTTGCAGCTGCGTCGTCAGCGACGTCGTGTTGCTCAGCACCAGCCATAGGCTCGAATGCAGCGGATCCTCGCAGCCGAGCGTGTAATGCCCGATGAAGCGGAAGAGGATGCGGTTGTCCTCCTGCAGCAGCACTGGGTTGATCGGCAGGGTCGCGGTTTCGCCCGACGCCTTGTCCTTCGGCAACGGCAGCGAGCCGATCACCTCGCCGTTGATCAGCACCGTCAGATGGCTCAGTTCGGGGATCAGCGCCGGCGAATAGGCAAAGGTCAGGTCGATCTTGCCGCCGGTGACGACCTCGTCCCGGCGTACCGAGAACGGCAGGCTGCCTTCGCCCTGCACGCCAATGAGGCGGATCGGCGAGTTGGCGCCCAGATCCTTCAGCGTCAGGACTTGGGTGCGGGTCGTCCCGGCCGCGGGATTGGCGGCGGCGGGGGTCGTCCCGCCGGCCGGTCCGGGAAGCGTCGGCTGACCCGGCGGGGTCATGCTCGGCGGCGCGAGCGCGCCTGGCGGCGACGGCGACGGCAGCGGCACTTGAGAGCCCTGCGGCGGCGGTGCGGCGGCCCCGGTCAGCGGCGCCGGCGCGTTTTGCCCGACGCCACCGCTCGGCGGAGCGCCGGCTGTCGGCGGCGCGTTGGTGGGCGGCACGTTGGTCTGCGCGATCGCCGTCGTGCCGGCGAGCATCGCGCCGAGGCCGATCCCGGCCGCGAGCGACAGGCCGCGCAGCACGCGCTCGCGCTGCCGCTCGCCTGCGGGGCGCGCCGGCTCGGCCTCGCGAAAGCGATGCGCGACGAACAAGCCGCCGATGCTGGCCAGAATCTCGCGCACCGAGCGCAATGGCCGATCCACCGGGTGTTCCTCCCAGTCGAGCCACGCATCGGCGCGGCACAACACTACCCGAACGAGATCGCGCTGCTGACGCAGCGTCAATTGCTCAAAGGCCACGCGCAGTACCTCCCCATCCCACGCAACAACCCGCGCCGGCATCACCGCCGTGCGGTCGCCGATCGGCAGTTCGATCTGGACGACGTCGTCCAGCTCGACCCCTTGCGGACGTTGCGCGATGAACAAGCCACCCGTCGTCGAAAGATTACGCGACCGGGTGACTAGCGATTGCCCATCGGGCAGATAGACGACGCTCGGCATTTCGAGCCCGAGGCGCACCGAGGTGCGCAGCTGGCGGGTCTCGCGCCCGACGGCGATCGCCGCCGCCAGCGTCAGCAGGTTGAAGATCGCCCAAGCGACGTTCAGCACCAGCACTTCGGTGTCGGCCAGGTCGCTCAGCAACCAGCGCGTCACGCCGATGATCAGGGCGACGATAAGCAGGCCGAGAATGATCAAATGCGGCCGGACGATCTTGTAGTCGAAATAGTCCTTGGGCAGCAGACCGCCCTTTTCGGTGACATTGAACTTGCCGCGCTTGGGATTGACCAGCGTCGCCAGCGTCGGCCGCAGGATGTAGAGGGCGAGCACGCTCTCGTAGATCTCGCCCCAGAACGAGTGGCGATAGCGCGACTGCAGGCGCGAATTGGTCACCGTCGAGTGCCACAGATGCGGCACCGCGTAGACGATCACCATCAGCCCGCTCGCGGCGATGATGTTGAGGTGGAACATCAAAAAGGCGAGCGGCGCCGTCAAAAACACGAAGCGCGGCAAACCGAAGAAGAAGTGCAGCATCGCGTTGAGGTAGCAGACCCGCTGGCCGAAGCTGAGCCCGCGCCCCAGCACCGGGTTGTCGATCCGGAAGATCTGGGTCATGCCGCGCGCCCAGCGCATGCGCTGGCCGACATGGATGGCCAGCCGCTCGGTCGCCAGCCCCGCCGCCAGCGGCAGCCGCAGATAAGCGGAGTTCCAGCCGGCGCGGTGCATCTTCAGCGCGGTGTGTGCGTCTTCGGTCACGGTCTGGATCGCGAAGCCGCCGATCGATTCGACGGCGCTGCGGCGGATGACCGCGCAGGAGCCGCAAAAGAACGACGCGTTCCACAAATCGTTGCCGTCCTGGATCAAGCCGTAGAACAGCTGGCCCTCGTTCGGCACGGTCGTGCCGGCGCGCAGGTTCCGCTCGAACGGATCGGGCGAATAGAAGTGATGCGGCGTCTGCACCAGCGACAGCCGGGGGTCGCGCAGGAACCAGCCGATCGTCAGCTGCAGGAAGGCCCGGGTCGGCACATGGTCGCTGTCGAACAGAGCGAGCAACTCGCCGTCGGTTACCTGCAGCGCGTGATTGAGGTTGCCCGCCTTGGCATGCTCGTTGTTGTCGCGGGTGATGTAGCCGACCCCCAGCGCCTCGGCGAACTCGCGGAATTCCTCCCGCTTGCCGTCGTCGAGGATATAGATCTTCAGCTTGTCGAGCGGGTAGTCGACCGATAGCGCCCCGAGCACCGTGTTCTGCACCACCGACAGCGGCTCGTTGTAGGTCGGGATGAACAGATCGACGGTCGGCCAGTCGGCGAGGTTGTCGGGCATCGACACCGGCGGCCGCCGCAACGGCCAGGCGGTCTGGATGTACCCCAGCACCAGCACGAGCCAGGCATAAAGCTCGGCCAGGATCAGGCCGATCCCGAGAAACGCCTCGAGCTCGGTCGGGAATTGCAACGTCTCGGTAAGGCGCCACCAGATATAGCGGGTCGAGACGACGATCGAGAGCGTGATCAGGATCAAGGTTACGCCGCGTGACGGCTGCCCGCGGATGAGCAGCATGACGAGGATCGTCAGCACCGCGAACAGGGCCTGCGAAACCAGGTCCAAGGGTGTGATGATGACGATACCGAGAAAGAAAATCCCGGCGACGATCATCACCGCCAGCAACAGGCTCCGGCCAGCGAGGTCCGATTCGCCTATCCGCCTCAGTCCGCCGAGCATCTAATTCACCCTCATTGCCAGTACGTCGGCGGGCGCTGCGCGGCAATGAACAAACCGGCTGAACCCGCCGTCGCGGGTCCCGCGTTTCCCCTTGCCGCCCCCCGGCGACGCGATCGGACCCCCATCATTTCAGCGCGAGCGGCCGCTGGTTGGGCCCAAGCCGGGAATATGCTTGATGCGCTCGCGCGGATCGGAAGCGCGAGAGCTGCCGCTGGAGAGCCGGTTGAACACCGAGTCTAGCGAACGCGCGGGCGGCTCTTGCTCATCGACCGTCTGCGGCGGAGGAGCCGGCGGGGGCGGGGGCGCGGGCACAACAGGCGGCTCGGCGGCTTCGGCTTGCCGAGCGGCACCGCGGCCTCCGGCGCCAAGCGTGAACGGACCGCCCTCGGCCGAAGGCGGCGCCGGCTCTGCCGTCGGCACGACCATCGGCGGTTCGCGCCGCACCGGCTCTGGGGGCGGCGGCGGGACGATTGGCGGCGGCGCCGGCTCGACCTCGACCCTTACCTGGGACTGGTCGGGAAACTGATCCTGCGGATACTCTTCGTCGAGCTGAACATTGTGAGGAGCCGGGGGGTCGAGCTGCGGTGTATTCGTCCGCAGCTGCGAAGTCGCCACCGCGTCCGTCACCTCGCGCGCGCCCGCGAACTCCCGGTAGCGGATATCCGGAGTTTGCAGCCACGAAAACAATCTTTCAACGTCGTCGTCTTGATCCATTGCCTAGCCGCCACTGTCCCTTAACCACACCAACTAGAGCTTCTCTTACATTGCAAATATACGGCCCGGCAAGACGATGGGCCAACAGTTATTGCCCGATACCCAGCACTTCTTATGGTTAATGACGCACCCCCAGATGTATCAACATGTAACAACGTGCGGTTGATCCGCTGCGCCGCAGTCCAGCGGATCGCCGGGCTTCGACGGCAGGCATCCTAGCATCCTAGTTTGAAAGAAGTTAAGCAATTCTTGGGTTTTGGCGCTCGCGCAGGCAGGCTCGGGCAGCGGCATCGATAATCGCCTCCTGGTCGATACCGCAATAATGGTAGAGGTCCGGAATGTCGGCCGACTGCCCGAACTGATCGACCCCGAGAGGCACGACGGCGTGCTGGCCGACGCTGCCCAACCAAGACAACGTGGCGGGATGGCTGTCCGCGACGGTGACGATCGCGGCGTTGGGACGCAGCCGCCCGAGCAATTGCTGCGCGATGCTGGCCGTACCCACCGCCGCGGCTTTACGCCAGCCGCGGTGAAGCCGGGCGGGCGACGTGACCGCGAGCAGCCCGGCCTGGGGCAGATCCTCGCAAATGGCCTCGTAGGCGGCGAGCGCCTCGGGTGCGACGGCGCCGCAATAGGCGACCGCGAGGTCGCAATCCGGGCCCGGCTCCCGCAGCCAGTAGCCGCCCCCCACGATGCCGTCCACGAGCCCCGCGTCGAGCGTCCGCGACGGCTGCTCGATCGGCCGCGTCGACAGACGGAAATAGACCGACTGGCCGTTCTCCTCCTGGATCTCGCCGAGCGCCCAGCCCAGCAGCACCGCGAGCTCGTCGGCATAGGCGGGCTCGAATGCCGTCAGTCCGGGCTGCGCCAGCCCGATCAGCGGCTCGATCACCGATTGATGCGCGCCGCCCTCGGGCGCCAAGCTGATCCCCGACGGCGTTGCCACCAGGATGAAGCGCGCATCCTGGTAGAGCGCGTAGTTGAGCGCGTCGAGCCCGCGCTTGATGAACGGATCGTAGAGGGTGCCGATCGGCAACAGCCGTCCGCCGAACAGCGGTCCGGAGAGACCGAGCGCCGCCAGCAGCAGAAAAAGGTTGTGCTCGGCGATGCCGAGCTCGAGATGTTGGCCTTGCGGCGACATCGCCCAGCGCTGCGCCGATACGACGTTTTCCTCGCGGAAAGTGTCGATCCGCTCGGAGCGGTCGAAGATTCCGCGCCGGTTGACCCAGGCGCCGAGATTAGTCGAGACCGTCACGTCCGGCGATGTGGTGACAATGCGGCGCGCGAGTTCGTCGTTGCCGGCCGCCAGCCCGCCGAGAATGCGGCCGAAGGCTTCCTGGGTCGATCCGCGGCGGCCGTGCGGCGACGCCGGCATCTCCGGGACGGCGATGCGCGGCGTCTCGATCCGGCGCGTCGCAACTTGCGCCAGCGGCACTCCGCGCAGGAAGCCGGAAAGCCGGTCGGCCGACATGTCGAGCCCGGCAAAAGGCTCCCACTCCTCCCCGGCCGGAACCCGCATGCTCTGCTGGAACAAGGCCATCTGCGCCGGGTTCATCAACCCGGCGTGGTTGTCCTTGTGGCCGGCGAGCGGCAGGCCGTAGCCCTTGATCGTATAGGCGATAAAGCAGGTCGGGCGGTCGTCGGTGATGCTGTGGAAGGCGTCGAGCACTGCTTCCATGTCGTGCCCGGCGAGGTTAGTCATCAGCGCCTGCAGCGCGTCGTCGTCGTGTTCGTCGAGGATCGCGCGGATGCCGGGATAGCGGTTGAGGTCGCGCAGCAGGTGCTCGCGCCAGCCCTCCCCGCCCTTGTAGACCAGCGCCGAATAAAGCGAGTTCGGACAGGCGTCGATCCATTCGCGCAGATGGCTGCCGTCGGGCCGGGCGAAGGCGGCCTCCAGCTTGCGGCCGTATTTGAGCGTGACGACGCGCCAGCCGACCAGCTCGAACAACGCGTCGATGCGGCCGAACAGCCGGTCGGAGACCACCGCATCGAGGCTCTGGCGGTTGTAGTCGATGATCCACCACAGATTGCGAACATCGTGCTTCCAGCCTTCGAACAGCGCCTCGAAGATGTTGCCTTCGTCGAGCTCGGCGTCGCCCGCTAGCGCGATCATCCGGCCGGACGGGCCGTCGCTCGGCACCATATCGTGCAGGCGCAGGTAGTCCTGCACCAGCGAGGCGAACAGCGTCACCCCGACCCCGAGACCGACCGATCCGGTCGAGAAATCGACGATGTCGCCGTCCTTGCTGCGCGACGGATAGGCCTGCGCGCCGCCCAGCGCGCGGAAGCGCTCGAGCTTGTCGCGCGTCTGGTGGCCGAGGAGATATTGCAGCGCGTGGAATACCGGCGCCGCATGCGGCTTGACCGCGACCCGGTCCTGGGGCCGTAGCACATCGAGATAAAGCGCCGTCATCAAGGTCGCGACCGACGAGCTCGACGCCTGGTGGCCGCCGACCTTGAGCCCGTCGCGGCTCGGCCGCAGATGGTTGGCGTTGTGGATCATCCAGGTCGACAGCCACAGCACCTTGCGCTCCAGCTCTTCGAGCAGAGCAAGCCGGTCGGCCAGCGCCACTTCTGCCTTTCGGCCGCGCAGGGTGGTATGATCGTTCATCGCGACCTAAATACACTGCTGTGCCCCCGTGGGCGATACCTGTGGGCGATACCCGTGAGCGATACCCTGGGCGGGTAAGATGGAGCCGAAGCACGTGAGCGAGACGACGAGCGAAGCCGGCGAGCGCAACATCACGGTCACCGAAAGCGCGGCGAAGCGCATCGCCTACCTGCGCGAGCAGGAAGAGGCCGGCAACGCCAATCTGCGCATCGCCGTGTCCGGTGGCGGCTGTTCCGGATTTCAATACGGCTTGACCTTCGACGACCAGACCAATCCCGACGATCGCGTGTTCGAGCGCGACGGCGTCGGCGTCGTCGTTGACGAGGTTTCGCTCGATCTCCTCAACGGCGCCGAGGTCGACTTCGTCGAGGATCTGATGGGCGCCTCGTTCCAGATCCGCAATCCGAACGCGGTCTCGTCCTGCGGCTGCGGCAACTCCTTCTCGATTTGAGCAAGCCGGCCGTCGCCCGGTTCAAAAGGTCTCGAAGCACAGACGCTGGCCCGCCGGTTCGAGGCGTGCCGCGAACTTGCCTCAACCGCCGCTACCGCCCGGTCAAGTCATTGGCGATCGAAAATACGTTTTCACCGATATAGATGAAGTCGCGGTCGAGCTGAGCGATGCATTGCAGGAAAGAGCGCGAGGTGCCCATCTTCGGCATCAGCCAGTCGTGCAGCTCGACGATAATGAGTGGAGTGATGGCCACCCAGGCGGTATTCGCCGAAAAGAGGTCGGCCTCGGCGCCCTCGATGTCGATCTTGACGATAAACGGGAAATGTTCGGCGGCGTAATCGCGATAAATCTGGTCGATCGTGACACAAGGAACCGCCTGATCGGTCGGCGTACCGTCGGCGATAATCCGGGTCTGATACCCCCAATGCCCCTCGCCGACATCGACGACCGCCGCGTGACCCGCCCGTGACGCAACGGCGGCGCGAAGACAGGATACCGGCAGGCCGGCGGTATTGGCGGTCAACAGATCGAAATTGCCCTTGTCGGGTTCAATCGCCGCAACCGCCGAACCGGGGCAGGTCAGTGCGAACAGGATCGCAGACGCCCCGATATTGGCGCCGGCATCAACGACGAGCCCGTATTTCCCCTCCTCCCGCCTGCGTTGGTAATAGGCCGCCAGTTCCGAATAGCGGCCGAGCGCGGTCAGGTTGTAGTCGTTCCTGCCAAAGATTTGTTGAATCGTCGTTTCATCGCTGGTCCCGGGCCGAAACGATAATTCCCGGTTAGTGCCGACGACGGAAATCTGCAGTTTGGCAAAACCCATCGCGGTGTCCTCTGGGCCGCTGTCGAACCAGTGTAATCGAGACATCGTCCGGCCGATATCGCGGGCTTGACCCGCCGGTCCAAAGATGCCCGGATCGGGTCCTGGCACGGCGCGAAGGAATTGTCTGTGAAAATCGCCACGTGGAACGTCAACTCGGTCAAGGTCCGGCTGCCGCATCTGCTCGACTACTTGAAGAGCGCGCAGCCCGACGTCTTGTGTCTACAGGAGATCAAGTGCCTCGCCGACGATTTCCCGCGGCTCGAGGTGGCCTCGCTCGGCTACAAGGTCGAGGCACTGGGGCAGCGCGCCTATAACGGCGTCGCGCTGGTGTCGAAGGAGCCGGCGCGCGACATTGTCTTTGGTCTCCCCGGCGACGATAGCGACGACCATGCGCGCTATATCGAGGCCAGTTTCGGCCCGCCGGGCGCCGAGGCGCGCGTCGCCTCGATCTACCTGCCGAACGGCAACCCGTCGGACGACGCGGCCAAGTTCAACTACAAGCTCGCCTGGATGGACCGACTCAACGAGCACGTTTCCGGCCTGCTGCGCCGCGAGATCCCGTTCGTCCTCGCCGGCGACTACAACATCTGTCCGACCGACGACGACGTCTACGACCCGGTTGCCTTCCGCGACGACGCGCTATGCCGGATCGAGTCGCGTTCGCGTTTCCGCGCGCTACTCTACCAGGGCCTTACCGATTGCTACCGTGTATTCCACCGCGAACCGCACAAATACACCTACTGGGATTACCAGCAGGGACGGTGGAGCCGCGACGAGGGCCTGCGCATCGATCATCTGCTGCTGTCGCCGCACGCTGCCGACAAGGTCGTCGGGTGCGATATCGACAAATCGCCGCGCGGCAAGGAGCGCGCCTCCGACCACACCCCGATCTGGTGCGAGCTAGCGGGTTAGTGCAGGCGCCGGACGACGGCGAGGTCGAGCAGCCTCGCGGCGTCGGCCTCGATGTCGTCGAAGCGCACCACCGTATGGCCGGTCGCCGCGTCGCTGCGCAGGATTTCCCCGGTAAAGGCGAACGCCAGCTCCGGCAGGGCGATCCAGCCCTCGACCGCGCTGCCGACCGGAACGCCTTCGCAGACGCCGTCGAGATGCACGCCGCCGACCGACCAATCGACCGACCGGAACAATTCGCACTCGACGATGATCTCGAAAATCGGGGTCAGGTAGCGGCGCTGCCGGCGCAGTTCGCTCCGGTCTAGCTTGGTCACGGCGGTGGACATCCCCCGAACCTCGCCGCGAAACGATCAAAAATCCATCAAATTGATCATTAATTACAACAAGCTTACGGGCCGTCTCTACCGGCCGCTTCGGGGCGCCGGATAGGCGTGGCTCACCCCGGCGCTATCCTCGACGAGCCAATGCTCGCCGTCGCGCCGCGCCCAGCACGGTCCGACCGGCACCTTGCCGTGGCCGCCCGGGATGTCGAGCACATAGGTCGGCTGGCAAAGGCCCGACGCCCGCCGGCGCAACTCGCGCAGCAACCGTTGCCCGTCCTCGATCCGGCCGCGGAAATGCCCGGTGCCGCGCGCTAGGTCGGGGTGGTGCAGGTAATAGGGTTTGACCCGCATCGCGACCAGCTCGCGAAAGAGCTGTTCCAGGATCGCGACGTCGTCGTTGACCCCGCGCAGCAGCACGCTCTGCGACAGGAGCGGGATGCCGGCGCGGGTCAGCCGGGCCACTGCCGCCCTCGCCTCGCCGGTCAATTCGCGCGGATGATTGGCGTGGATCACGACGTAGACCGCCTTGTCGGCGGCCAGCGCCTTGAGGAGCGCGCGGCCGACCCGGCGCGGATCGACGACCGGGACACGGGTATGAAAGCGGATGACCTTAACGTGCTCGATCGCGGCGAGGGTTTGCACGATCTGCGCGATCCGCCGCGGCGACAGCAGGAACGGGTCGCCACCGGTGACGACGACCTCCCAGATCTCCGGCCGCTCGCGGATATAGGCGAATGCCTTTTCCAGTTCCTCCCCGGCAAGGACGGCGCCCCGCGCGCCGATCTGCTCGCGGCGGAAGCAGAAGCGGCAATAGACCGGACAAAGGAGGCTCGGTTTGAGCAACACCCGGTCGGGATAGCGGTGGACGATGCCGGGCAGCGGCGACCAGCGCTCGTCGCCGATCGGGTCGGCCTGCTCCTCGTCCGCGGCATCGAGTTCGGCGGGGTTCGGCACGAATTGCGCGGCGATCGGATCGGCAGAGTCGGACGGATCGATCAGCGCCGCGACATCGGGAGTCAACGCCACCGCGAACTGCTCGGCGACCCGCCGCACCTCGTCGAGCCGCGCGGGCGCGACCAGCCCGGCCTCGACGAGATCGTCGGCACGTAGAATCACATCCCCTCCAGCCGGTCGAAAGCAGCCTTGAGCCGGTCGCGGTCCCGCCGCGTGTCGGCCTCGCGCTCGCGCTGCTCTTCGATGATCTCGGGCTTGGCCTTGGCGAGAAAGCCGGGATTGCCGAGTTTGGCGGCGAATTTCCCGAGCTCGGCGTCGAGCCGGTCGATCTCCTTTTTGAGCCGCGCCTTCTCCTGGCCGAGATCGACGACATCTCCGAGCGGCAAGATCAAAATCGTGCCCTCGACCACGACCGACACGCTGCCCGCCGGCGCCGCATCGCCAAGCTCGATGGGCTCGACCCGGGCCAAGCGGACGATGTGCTCGCGGTGACGGTCGAGCCGTGCGACCACGGCCGCCTCGGCATCCTTGACCAGGAGCGGCACCCGCGCGCCCGGCGGCACATTCATCTCCGAGCGCACGCCGCGGATCGCCGAGATCGCCGCGACCACCCAGTCCATCTCGGCCGCGCTTGCGGGATCGTGCAGGTCGGGCGCCAGATCGGGCCACGACGCGGTCAGCAGCATCCCAGCCCCCTTGCCGCCGAGCTGGGCCCAGACCTCCTCGGTTGCAAAAGGCATGATGGGGTGCAGCAGGTGGACGATCTGCGCCAGCACCCAGCCGACGGTCCGCTTGGTCTCGGCCTGCGTGGCCGCGTCGCCGCCCTGGAGGATCGGCTTGGAAAATTCGAGGTACCAATCGCAGAACGTGCCCCAGACGAAAGCGTAGAGCCGGTTCGCCGCCTCGTCGAAGCGGAATGCCTCCAGCGCGGCGGCCACCGCCACCGCGCAGTCGCGTGTGGCGCTGGCAATCCAGCGGTTGACGGTTGCCTTGCTGGTCCGCGGATCGAACGCGGGATCGAAGGCGCAGCCGTTCATCTCGGCGTAGCGCACCGCGTTCCACAGCTTGGTGACGAAGTTGCGGTAGCCCTCCACCCGGCTCTCGGCGAGCTTGATGTCGCGGCCAGGCGCCGCCAGCGCCGCCAGCGTGAAACGCAGCGCGTCGCAGCCGAAGCGGTCGATCAGATCGAGCGGGTCGATGATGTTGCCGCGCGACTTCGACATCTTCTGGCCGCGCTCGTCGCGCACCAGCGCATGGATGTAGACCGTGCGGAACGGGACTTCGCCGCGGAAATGCAGCCCCATCATCATCATCCGGGCGACCCAGAAAAAGATGATGTCGAACCCGGTGACCAGCACGTCGCCGGGGTAATACCGCGCCAGCTCTGGGGTTGGTTCGGGCCAGCCGAGCGTCGAGAACGGCCACAGCGCCGACGAGAACCAGGTGTCGAGCACGTCCTCGTCGCGCCGCAGCGTCACCGCCTTGCCGAATTTGGTCTCGGCCTCGGCGCGAGCCTCCGCTTCGCTCTCGGCGACGAAGATCGTGCCGTCGGGCGCGTACCAGGCCGGGATCTGGTGGCCCCACCATAGCTGGCGCGAGATGCACCAGGGCTCGATGTTGCGCATCCATTCGAAAAACGTGTTTTCCCATTGCCGCGGGACGAAACTCGTCTGCCCGGTCTCGACCGCCGCGATGGCCGGCTCGGCCAGCACCTTGGCGTTGCAGTACCACTGGTCGGTCAGCCACGGCTCGATCACCACGCCGGAGCGGTCGTGGTGCGGCACCATCAGCGTGTGGTCCTCGACCTTCTCGATAAGCCCGGCGGCTTCGAGATCGGTCAGGACCTGCTTGCGCGCGGCGAAGCGATCGAGCCCGCGATAGGCTTCCGGCGCGTTGTCGTTGAGCCGCGCGTCGGCGTCGAAGATGTTGATCATCTCGAGGCCGTGCCGGCGGCCGACCTCGAAATCGTTGAAATCGTGCGCCGGCGTGATCTTGACCGCACCGCTACCCATTTCCGGGTCGGCGTATTCGTCGGCGACGATCGGGATCAGCCGGCCGACCAGCGGCAGCCGCACTTTCTTGCCGACGAGGCCGGCGAAACGCACGTCCTCGGGATGCACCGCCACCCCGGTATCGCCGAGCATCGTCTCCGGCCGCGTCGTCGCGACCACGACATAGCGCCCCTCCGCGCCCTCGATCGGGTAGCGGATATGCCAGAGCTGCCCCCGCGTCTCGCGGCTCTCGACTTCGAGATTGGAGATCGAGGTGTGCATCTCCGGGTCCCAGTTCACCAGGCGCTTGTCGCGGTAGATCAGTCCCTCGCGATACAGCTCGACAAAGACCTTGCGCACCGCCGCGGCGAGGCCGGGGTCCATCGTGAAGCGCTCGCGCGGCCAGTCGGGCGAGCAGCCCAGCCGGCGCAGCTGATTGACGATCGTGCCGCCCGACTCGGCCTTCCATTCCCAGACCCGCTCGACGAATTTGTCGCGGCCCAGCGCGTGCTTGTCGATCTGCCGCTCGGCAAGCTGGTTGGTGACGACGATCTCGGTGGCGATGCCGGCATGGTCGGTGCCCGGCTGCCACAGCGCGTCGCGTCCGCGCATCCGCTCGAAGCGAATGAGGATGTCCTGCAACGTGAAGGTCAGCGCGTGGCCCATGTGCAGGCTGCCGGTCACGTTCGGCGGCGGCATCATGATCGTGTAGGGCCGCTTGGCGTTGCCGGGATGCGCGGCGAACCCGCCCGAGCGCTCCCAGGCCGCGTATTGGCGCGGCTCGACCTCGGCAGGACGATAGGTCTTGTCGAGCATCGTCCGTTCTAACGCTCAGCGATTGCCGGCATCGCCGATCATGCGGGCGATCTCTTCCTGCACCAGCCGTTCGACCAGCGCCGGCAGGTGCTCGTCGAGCCAGCTTTGCAGAAGCGGCCGCAACGTCTCGCGCACGATGTCGTCCAGCGCGCGCTCGGTATTGGCTTCCAGGGCGGGCTGCGCGTCGCGCGGCAGGTCGGCCAACCGGGCGAAGGACGCGGCGACGGCATCCGCGGCCGGGGCCGAGACGAGCCGATCGCCGGAGCCGGCTGCTTCCGGACGTGGCGGCGCCGGCTCGACCCGCCCGTCCGGCAACGGCGGCGGTGGTGGTGCGGTATCGAGCCGCATGGCTTTGGGCTCGATATGCCGCACCGTGCCGTCGTCGCCAATCACCTCGGTCAGATCGAGGACATCGGGAGCAGCCCGGGCGCGAAGCGGCAGGGGCCGCGCGCCGCGCTCATCCTCGGCGAGGATGCGCCGGATCGAGCCGAGGATCTCCTCCATCGAGGGTTCCGAAGATTTTCCGTCAGACATCGACATCACCAAAGCGCGCCGCAGCGGGCGCCCATATTACAAAAATCGAGCCGTGTGGGCCGAGGAGAAGCGCGGCTATTCCTTGAGGCCGCTGCCGAAGCCGAGCCACTTATCCTTCACCGCGCGGTAATGCCGGCCCATGTCGTAGAGCTGCACCGGCAGCTTGAGTTCCGGCGCCACCAGCCGCCCGATCGCCGCCGCGAGGTTGAACTCGGCGACCGCGGCGTCGTGCTGCGCCCCGACCAGCTGGGATTGCGTGGTGAACAGCTGCTGCTCCGAGATCAGCACGTCGAGCACGGTGCGCGAGCCGACCAATGCTTCCTGCTGCGTCCCCGCGAGGGCAATCTGCGCCGCCTTCACCGCTGCGGCGAACGAGGCGACGGCGGCCCGCGCCGCCATCAGCGTCTCCCAGCTTTGCGTCGCCAGCTGCACTGCGGCGCGCCGTGCGTCGTCGACCTGGCTGCGGCGCTGCCCCACGGTCTGTTGAGCCGCGCGCGTCTGGGAATAGATCGCCCCGCCCTCGTAAAGCGGCATCGTCACCTGGGCGACGACCGAGACGGTATCCTCACGCGCCGATCGGAGGGTTACCGACGGCGAGTAGCTGCGGTTCAGATCGCCGATGATCGAAACCTGCGGCAGCAGCTGATCGCGAGTCGCATCGACGTTGTCGCGCGCCGCCGCCTCGGCGAAATTCGCCGAGATGACGTTGAAATTGTTGGTAGCTGCGAGGGTGAGCGCCTCGTCGCGGGAAGCCGGAAGCGCCGGCCGCTCGGTCGGCAGGATCAGCCGCCCCGGCGGATGGCCCACCGCGCGGGTGTAATTGGCGCGGCTGATCTCGAGCTGGCCTTCGGCGGCGATCCGGTTGGCGGTCGCCTGGGCCAGCGAGGATTCGGCCTGGGCGACGTCGGTGCGGGTGACTTCGCCGACGCGAAACCGCTCGCGCGTCGCGTCGAGCTGCTTCTTCAGCACCGCCTCGTTGTTGCGGTTGACCTCGACCAGCGCCTGGTCGCGGTAGGTGTCGAAGAACGCCTGCACGACCGCCTGAAACACCGTGGTCTCGACCCCGAGCGTTTGCGCGCGGGTCGATTCGACCGTGTTGATCGCCTGTTTGGTCAGCGCCTCGGTGCGGCCGCCCTGATAGACCGGCTGGGTGATCTTCAGGTCGAGCTCGCGCGTCTCGAAGGTCGAGAATTGGGTGGGCGAGGCTTCCGCAAACCCCGAGCGGTTGATGCCCGCCTCGCCGGTGAAAGCGACGGTCGGGCGCCAGCCGGAAAGCGCCTGGGGCACCTGTTCGTCGGTGGCGCGCAACAGCGCGCGCTGCGCGAGGAGCTGCGGATTGTTGTTGTAGGCATAGGACAGTGCTTCGGTCAGCGTCTGAGCCGCGGCGGGCGCCACATCGGCGATCGCCGCCAGCCACAACGCGGCAAACGCAAGGGCCGCTCCAGCCACCTTCGCGCAAACCTGCCTGGTCGGCTCAGACATCGAATCCTCAGAACACGAAAGCCGGCTTGCGGGCAAAGCCCGGAAGCAGCGGCGTTGACGCGTCGAAGATAACGCGATGGGCGAGGATTCCACCAGTCCGCGTTGTCAGGGTAGCTCGCCCGGGGCCGTCGTCGGGCCGCACGACCGCAGCCATCCGGCCGCCCTCGGCGAGTTGCGCGGCGATCTCCGCCGGGATCTCGGCAACCCCGCCGCCGAACAGAATCGCGTCGTAGGCGGGACGCGCCCGGCTGCCCTGCGCCGCCGGTCCTTCGACATATTTGACCGTGGCGATGCCATGCTCGACCAGAGCGGCGCGCCCCTGCCGCGCCAGCTCCGGATCCTCTTCTAGGGCGATGACCGTGCGGCAGAGCCGTGCCAGCAGCGCGGCCTCGTACCCGACCCCGGCACCGACCACGAGCGCGGCGTCGCCCCTCGCGATCTCCATCGCCTGCAGCAGCCGCGCCGCCAGCATCGGCGCCATCAGATAGCGCCCGCCGCCGAGAGGCAGATCCTCGTCGGCGTAAGCGATCCCCCGGAGCTGCTCAGGCACGAACAACTCGCGGCGGATGCCGGCGAAGGCGACGATCAGGCGCTCGTCCGTGACCTTGTTGGGCAGGAGTTGACGCTCGATCATGTTGGCGCGGGCTAAGTCGTAGCCGGTCATCGCCTCACCGCGACAGCAGGGGAAACGGCACCCGGCGGCTGCCGGGGCCGACCCGGTTATATCGGCCGCGCCACTCAATCACAATTGCTCGCGGTGCATGCCGCATTCCCGGTAGGGTTGGGCCGCCATCGCCGATCAAGGGTCGAGCCGCTCGACCTGCTGGCTGGACGGCAGGCCGGCCAGCAGTTCGGCCGCGGTGAGGCCGAGGCGCGGATGGCGCCAGGCGGGCGCGATCTCGCTTAGCGGTTCGAGAACGAAACGCCGCAGGTGCAGCCGAGGATGCGGCAAGGTCAGCGTCGCCGTCTCGCATCGGCGCGAATCATAGTCCAGCAGATCGAGATCGAGCGTGCGTGCCGCGTTGCGCGCGCCGCGGATCCGGCCGAACTCGACCTCGAGCCGCAGCAGCCGTGACAGCAGCGCCTCGGGGGCAAGCCCGGTCGCGACCGCCGCCACCGCATTGACGAACCATAGCTGGTCCGACACGGGCACCGGTTCGGACGAATACCACCCCGATAGCGCGACCACGCGAATCCCCGCCGCCGGCAGGGCGGCCAGCGCCGCCTCTGCCGTGGCACGCGGCGAGTGCGCCGGCGGGTGCACGAGGTTGCTGCCGATGCCGATCAGAATCATGACCAATTCTCGGGCACAGAGCTGCCTTGACGCAATTCTGGCCGAGGATGACACTCCGTCGATTTTTTAAGAGTTCTGGAGAGTCGGATGATTTTTTATCCACAAGAGCGCATCGCGATTTTCATCGACGGTGCCAACCTCTACTCCGCCGCCCGGGGACTTGGCTTCGACATCGACTATAAACGCTTGCTCGATCTGTTCCGGTCAAAAGGAAGATTGATCCGGGCTTTTTATTATACCGCGCTGATGGAGGATCAAGAGTATTCGCCGATCAGGCCGCTGGTCGATTGGCTCGATTACAACGGCTACACGATGGTGACCAAGCCGACAAAGGAATTCACCGACGCGATGGGTCGGCGCCGGATCAAGGGGAACATGGATATCGAGCTGGCGATCGACATGCTCGAAATGGCCAAATACATGGACCATGCGGTGTTGTTTTCCGGCGACGGGGATTTTCGCCGTCTGGTCGAGGCGGTGCAGCGGCGCGGCGTCCGGGTATCGGTGATTTCCACCATCCGTTCGACCCCGCCGATGGCGTCGGACGATTTGCGCCGGCAGGCGGACAGTTTTGTCGAGTTGCAGGAGCTAGCGCCGAGCATCTCGCGCGCCCATGCGCCGCGCGACGAGATGGCGCGGACGCGGCCCGAGCCGGTCGACGAAGAGTGAGCGCGGCGGCGCCGTTTCCGCTGCCGGACCGCGACTGCCCGCTCTGCCCCCGGCTCGCCGGGTTTCGCACCGCGCAGCGGCAAGCCCACGCCGAATGGCATAACGCGCCGGTGCCGCCGTTCGGCGATCCGTCGGCGGAACTGCTGATCGTCGGGCTGGCGCCGGGACTTCGGGGCGCCAACCGCACCGGCCGGCCGTTCACCGGCGACTATGCCGGCGACCTGCTCTACGCCACGCTCGCCAAGTTCGGCTTCACCACCGGCGGCTATGGCGGCCACGCCGGGGACGGCCTCGCGCTGCGCGGCGCCCGCATCACCAACGCGGTACGCTGCGTGCCGCCGCAGAACCGGCCCGAACCCGCCGAAATCCGCGCCTGCGGCCGATTTCTCGCCACCGAGTTCGCTGCGGCGCCGAGTGTGCGCGTGATCCTCGCGCTTGGCGCCATCGCCCATAACGCCGTGCTCGCCGCGAAGGGATTGCGGCGTGCCGCCTACCCTTTTTCCCATGCCGGAATGCACGCCCTGCCGGATGGCGCGCTGCTCGCCGACAGCTACCATTGCTCGCGGCTCAACACCAATACCGGCACGCTGACGACGGAGATGTTCGAGGCGGTGTTCGAGGCGATCGCCGAAGTGCTCGGCCGTCCTACGCTTTCGGCTTGATCGCCCGCCGCCGCAGCCACTCGTCGGCGGCGTCGCCCATCGTCCCTTCTGCGCCGTCCTTGAGCCAGGCCATGAAGGCGCGATCGAATTTGAAATGAGCGCCGCATTCGGCCTTGAAGAACCGGCGGACTTTCTGGGTGTTGCGGTAGGATTTGGTCATCGCCGTTTCCCGCGTTATCCGCGCGGAATGCCAGTCGAATGCCGCCATCGATTTTGCGCTATTCGTTACGGGACCGCATGATACGGGCCTTGTCCCGCTGCCAGTCGCGCGCCTTCTCGGCCTGTCGCTTGTCCGCCTTCTTCTTGCCGTGCGCCAGGCCGAGTTCGACCTTGGCGCGGCCGCGCTCGTTGAAATAGATCGACAGCGGCACGATCGTCATCCCCTCGCGGCGGATCGCGCCGAGCAGCCGGGTTACCTCCCTGCGGTGAAGCAGCAGCTTGCGCGGCCGTCGCGGTTGGTGGCTGAAGTTCTTCGCGGCGCTGTATTCGGGGATATTGGCGTTGACCAAAAACAACTCGCCGCCGCTTTCGCTGGCATAGGCTTCGGCGATGCTGGCCTGGCCCTGACGCAGCACCTTGACCTCGCTGCCCTGGAGAACGAGGCCGGCCTCGAGTTTTTCCTCGATCAGATAATCGTAGCGGGCGCGCCGGTTCTGCGCGGCATAGCGATCGCCGGCGCGCATACGTGTCTACCGGTCAGCCGATGGATTGCGTCAGTTTAAGAGGCCGGCACCGCGCATCGCCTCGCGCACCTTCTCCTGCGTCGCCGGCGTGGTTTCCCACAGCGGCAGGCGCACCTCGGCCGTGCAGCGGCCGAGCAGCGAGGCGGCATACTTGACCGGCGCCGGGCTGGTCTCGACGAACAGCGCCTCGTGCAGCGGCATCAGCCGCTCGTTGATCCGGCGCACCGTCGCGACGTCGCCCTTCTGCCAGGCCGTGTGCAGCTCCGAGCACAACGCCGGTGCGACATTGGCGGTCACCGAGATGCAGCCGTCGCCGCTCTGCGCCAGGAAGCCGACCGCGGTGCCATCCTCGCCCGACAGCATCGAGAAATCCTCGCCGACCTCGATCCGCAGCTTGGTCGGCCGGCTCAAATCGTTGGTCGAATCCTTGACGCCGACGATGTTCGGCAGCTTGGCAAGCCGCGCCAGCGTCGCGTTGGTCATGTCGACCGAGGTGCGGCCGGGGATGTTGTAGATGACGATCGGCAGATCGACCGCGTCGTGCACCGCCTTGAAGTGCTGGTAGAGCCCTTCCTGGGTCGGCTTGTTGTAATAGGGGCACACGACCAGCGCGGCGTCGGCGCCGGCCTCCTTGGCCTGACGCGTCGCCTCGATCGTGTGATGCGTGGAGTTGAAGCCGGTGCCGGGGATGATCGGCGCGCGCCCCTTGGCGACCTCCACGCAAAGCTCGATGACCCGCCGCTGCTCGTCGTTTTCGAGCGCCGGGCATTCGCCGGTCGTGCCGATCGGCACGAGCCCATGCGTGCCCTGCCCGAGCTGCCAGGCGACGTGCTCCTGAAAAGCCGATTCGTCGACCTTGCCGCCGCGGAACGGGGTAATGAGCGCGACCAATGATCCCTTGAACATGGCGTCCTCCCGTTCCGAATACCGCGACAAGTCAACGATAGTCTTCGGCAGCCCGCGCATCAACAACACCGTTGCCCGACCGAGAAATCCTGTCTTCGGCTTGCGACCGTGGCAAAAATCCGAAACATTGGCGCCCTCAGCCCCGACAAGATAGGAGCGGCCGGCATTGGCTCCGGTATTTCGCCTGTTGTTGGCCGTCGCCGCCGTCCTCGCCGTGCTGCCGCGAGCACACGCCCAGGAATTGACGGAAGCGGATCGCACCGCCGCCATCGCCGCCATCGCCGCCGCACGCACCGGCGATTGGTCGCAGGCTTACGCGGCGGCCGGGCGAAGCAGCGACCCGCTGCCGCAAAAGATCGTCCGCTGGCTCGATTACACCCGCTCCAGCGCCGTGGGACGGTTCGCCGACATCGCCAGCTTTATCGAGAAGAACCCGGATTGGCCGGGCCAGAAAATCCTTCGGCGCCAAGCCGAACAGGCGCTCGCCAGCGAGGGCGACGACACCGCCGGCTCGTGGTTCAAGAAGTTCCCGCCGGTCAGCGCCGTCGGCAAGGCGCGCGCCGCGGCGATCATGATGGCGCACGGGCAGAGCGAGGCCGGGCTCACCGCCTTGCGCGAAGCCTGGGTCGACGGCGATTTCACGCCGGCCGACGAGCGCGATTTCTGGTCCCGCTACGGCGCCAACATTCGCCCCGAAGACAACGTCAAGCGGCTCGACCGGCTGCTGTGGGACCGCGAGGGCGACGCGGCGCGGCGCCTGCTGCCGCTGGTGCCGCCGGATTACCGCGCCGAAGCGGAAGCGCGCCTCGCGCTCGTCGATCGCGGCGGCAACGCCCAGGCGCTGCTGGCACGGGTGCCCCAGCCGCGGCGCGCCGACCCGGGCTTGATCTTCGATTTGGTGCATTGGGAGCGTCACAACGACCAGAACGACGCGGCGGCGCAGCTGCTGCTGGCCCATCCCGACAATCCGGTGCGCCCGGTCGCCTGGGCCGGCGAGCGCCAAATCGTCGCCCGCCGCCTCCTCGCCGCCGGCAATGCCGACCTCGCCTACAAAATCGTCCAGCAGAATTCGCTGACCGACGGCAACGCCTACTCGGAGGCCGAATTCCTGTGCGGCTATATCGCGCTGCGATACATGAAAAACCCGACTCTCGCCTTCGAGCATTTTTCGCGGGTGTTGGCGCGGGTCACGACCCCGTGGGGCAAGTCGCGCGCTGCCTACTGGAGCGGGCGCGCAACCGAGGCCGGCGGGAAGCCGCAACTCGCCGCCAAGTGGTATGCGGCCGGCGCCGAGAACATGGCGACCTTCTACGGTCAGCTCGCCGCGCACCAGCTCGGCAACGACGCGCCGCCGCGGCCGCAGCCCGAGCCTGCGCCGACCGCGGTCGAGCAGAACGAGTTCAATGCTCGCGAGCTGATCCGTGCCGCGGCGCTGTTCGCCGCCGCCGGCGACCGCGATCACGTCAAGACGTTCCTCATGCAAGAGGCCGACTTGGCGAAACGGCCGATCGATTTTGCGATGATCGCCGCCCTCGCCGAGCGCAGCGGGCGGATCGATGTCGCCATCGCCGTCGCCCGCCGCTCGATCGATGCCGGGATGCCGCTGATGATCCACGGCTATCCGGTTACCGCGACGCCGCCCGGCACGACGCCGGAACGCGCGTTGCTGCTCGCCATCGTCCGCACCGAGAGCGCCTTCGACCAGGAGGCGGTGAGCGGCGCCGGCGCCCGCGGCCTGATGCAGCTGATGCCGGCGACCGCCGCGCTCATCGCGCGCCAGCAGCAGATCCCCTACTCGCTCGACCGGCTGACCAGCGACGGCGTCTACAACATCACGCTCGGCCGCGCTTACGTCGAAAAGCTCTTGGAGGATTTCGGCGGCTCCTATCCGCTCGCCATCGCCTCCTACAATGCCGGACCGGGGCGGATCCGCCAGTGGCTGCGCGATTACGGCGATCCGCGCGGCCGCGAGATCGAGATGGTGGATTGGATCGAGGCGATCCCGTTCAGCGAAACCCGCCTCTATACTCAGCGGGTGCTCGAAAGCCTGCAGATTTATCGCGGCCAGGACACCGGCAACACGGCCGCCTTCTCGCTGGCCGCGGACCTCGCGAGGTAAAGCCTAGCGGGTCGAGACCGGCACCGTCATCGCCGGCACGTAGCGCGCGAGGCCGAAGAACTTCTCCGGATCCTGCGGCTCGCCGTTCACGACGACTTCGTAATGCACGTGCGGCCCTGTCGCCCGCCCGGTCGAGCCGAGATAGCCAATCTGCGTGTGCGCCGCGACCCGCTGCCCCACCGACACCGTGAAGGCATGGAGATGAGCGTAACGGGTGGTGATCCCGTTGCCGTGATCGATCTCGACGATCTTGCCGTAGTCGTTGCGGTATGCGGCGAAGGTCACGACACCTGGCGCGGTTGCGTAGACCGGCGAATCGTAGGGCGCTCGCAAGTCGATGCCGGTATGAAACCCGGCGTGGCCGTTTTCTGGATCCTCGCGCACCCCGAACGGGCTGCTGACCTCGAACGATTCGAGCGGCGCGGCCACCGGTAGCGACTTGATCATCGCCCGCAGCGCGGCAAGCTTTTCCGGGCTTAGCGTCGTCTTGGGCACCTGCCCCTGCACCGGGATGAACGGACCGCCCTGGTTCTGGTTGACGCCGAATTGGGCGAAGAGCTGGCGCACATCGACGCCGGCCGATGCCAGCACGCGAGCGAACTGGTCGACGACCCCGTGGTCGACGGCAGGCTCGTTGGCGGCGGCGCGAGGCGGAACCGCGGCTGGCTGCGGTGGCGGGGCAGGAGCCGGTGCGGCCGCTGCCACCGGTGCCGGGACGGCGGCAGCTACGGGCGCCGGCGCGACGGCGGGCGGCGCGGTCGCCGGCGGCGCCGCGAGGGGCGCTGCCGCGACGATGGGTTGCTGGGCATGCCGCAGTTGCGATTGTTTCTCGAGCTCGCCGACCCGCGCCTTGAGCCGGTCGCGGTCGGTCGACATCTGTTCGAGTTTTTTCTGCCACTGTTCGATCTGGCCGAACAGCTCGGTTTGCTTCGCCTGCTGTTCGCCCAGATCGGCCTCGGCCTTGCTGAGCCGGGCCGCCAGTGTCGCCCGCTGGGCCTCGGCGAGATGCAGCGCGCTCGTCAGCTGGGTAACCTTGTCGCCCTTGACCGGGGTCTTCGGTTCGGCCGCGGCCGGTTGCGGCTGCTGCGCGTGAGCCTTGATCTCTTCGGCCAACGCCGCGACGCGCCCCTGCGCCGCGGCCAGGTCGCGGCCGTTGATGGCGACCTTGTCGCGCAGCCGCGCCAACTCGTCCTGCAAGTCGACATTGGCGGCCTCGATCCGGCTCGCCGTCAGCTGCGCCTCGGCAACGTGCCGGGTGTGCTGGACATAGCCGACCGTCGCGAAACCCACCGCCACGATGGCGACACCGGCAGCGGCAGCCGCCACGGCATGTATGCGCCGCGTACGGATCAGTTCAACCGCGTCGCCGGTGATCTGAGCCACGGACTGGAGCCCGGAAAGCCGGGAGGTTCCCCTTTGCCAAAGATCGCCGACCATTCTCCCCCGCGCCCTAGTTCTAACAAGCTGTAACGAACGCGACCGACCCCTTGAACCCGATCGACGCCCCCTTCATACCCAGAAGCGTAGACGGTCAACTCAGGTATTGCAACAGCAATTCCCTCTATTCCGGCAAGCACTCTGACTATTTCTTCCAATGAAACGGCGACAGCGCATTTTTCCACAATTAATCCACAGTGACCGTGAGAACACAGAACGTGCCCGGTGATGCGGCCTTTGGCCTTGATACACAATGTTTACGAAATGTGAAGGCAAATACTGGCCGAATCGGTCACTCAGATTCACATTACCCTCTCGCATTCGGCGAATTCTGAAAGGGCCTTGGCAACAACGCAACAGCTGTTGCAAAAAAGCAACGCACCGCGGTCAGGCGGGCAGCGGTATCTCGGCTCGGTTGCTCGGCGCGTCGAGGAACTGGGTGCGGTAATAATCGGCAAAGACGCCTTGCCGCCTGAGCAGTTCGGCAAGCGTGCCCTCTTCAGCGATTCCCCCGTCGCGCAGCACGATGATTCGGTCGCAGCTTCGTACCGTCGACAGGCGGTGGGCGATGATGAAGATGGTGCGAGCTTGCATCAGCCGTTCGATCGCCTGCATCACCAGCGCCTCGGTCTCGACGTCGAGCGCGGAGGTGGGCTCGTCGAGGATCAGGATCGGCGCATCGCGCAGTAGTGCCCGGGCGATCGTGAGGCGCTGCTTCTCGCCTTCCGACAATGCGACTCCTGATTCGCCGACGAGGGTCTCGTAACCCTCCGCCATCTCCATGATCCGGTCGTGGATGCGCGCGTCCTTCGCCGCCGCCTCGATCGCGGCATCGTCCGCCCCCGGCCGGCCGTAGGCGATGTTGTCGCGCACCGACAGCGGAAAGATCAGCGGCGGCTGCAGCACCATGCCGATCTGACTGCGCAGCGATTTGAGATCGTAGTCGCGGGCGTCGATCCCATCGATCTCCACCCGCCCCTCGCTCGGGTCGAAAAAGCGCGGCAACAGGCCGAGCAGGGTCGATTTACCGGCGCCGGTCGGGCCGACAATGGCGATCTTCATGCCCGGCGCCACGGCAAGGTCTATACCGCTCAGCACCGGGGTCTCGGGCAGGTAGCGGAAGGCGACTCCGTGCCAGGCGATCTCGCCACGCGCGCCTAGCGGCGGGAACTGCCGCGTGCCACTCGGCAGGTCGGCCTCGGTGTCGAGCACCTCGAAGACCCGGCGGGCGCCGACCCGGGCGCCGGCGATCAACCCCCAGCTCTGGGTGATCTGGTTGATCGGCGTGTAGAGCTGGGCGAGGTACGAGATGAAGACGAGGAGCTGCCCCAGCGTCAAACTGTGCGTCATCACCGCGCGCGCGCCGGCATAGATCACCATCGCGGTTCCCGCGGCGATGATCAGGTTGACCGCGCCCGAATAGAGCGTCTGCCAGCTATAGAGCCGCAATGACGCCCGCAGGCTCTCGCGGCTCGCGCCCATGAAGCGCCGGTGTTCCTCGTCCTCCTTGGTGAAGGCCTGGACGAGCTTGATCGCGGTCATCGTCCATTGCACGAGCGAGTAGACCTGGCTTTCGCGCTCGCGCACCTCGGTCGACATCGTGACGATCTTGTTGTTGAAGCTCGAGATCAGCACGAACAGCACCGGCACGATGCTCAACGCGAGCAAGGTCAGCATGGGGTCGAGCGGCAGCAGCACGAACATCATGCCGACGAGCAGGATCACCGCCGAGAGGATCGGCAACAACCCGTTCATGATCATCGTCTGCACGGCAAAGCTGTCGGCGGTGATGCGGTAGAGCAGATCGCCGACCCGCTGCCGTCCGTGATAGGCGAGCGACTGCCGCTGCAGATGTGCGTAGAGCGCTCCGCGCAGATCGTTGACCATGCTCTGGCCGACGCGGATCGTCGTGTAGTAGTGCAGCTGGGTCAGCGCACCGCTGCCCAGGGTGACGACCACGAGGCCGCAGCACGCGACGAGCAGCAATTGCCCCGGCGGCAGCGACAGCACCCTGCCGATGAACCCGTCCACCTGCGGCTTCTTGCCGCCGAGCACGTCGTCGATGACGATCTGCAGCGGCCACGGCTTCAACAGCTCGAAGCCGGAGATCAGGAACACCTGCGCCAGCGCCCAGACGACCTGCCAGCGGTAGCTCCGAAGGTATGGCCAAATCTTGCCGAGCATGGCTTGACTCAGGCGTCTCGCGCCGGGCCGGCCGGCGGCGCGCCGCGCGTAATTGGATCGACGGGAACGAGCCCCGCCTCTCGCGCCGCCGCCTCGATCAGGCGATGCAGCCTTCCGGCATAGACCGCGATCTGCCACAGCACCGCGCCGCCGGCGATCACCGTCAGCAGCACGAAGAACGCCGCCGCGACATGCCAGCCGGAGACGAGGCTCAGCAATGTCATCAAGGCCGGGACCCCGATCGCCGCGACGGCCAGCCGCGTCGGCCGCAGGGCGCAGCGCACGCGCAGCAGGCGCTTCTCGGCGCCGTGGTTCTCCTCGGCGACGGCAACGCGGCCGATGCCGGCGAGATTGCCGCCGGCTTCCAGATCCCAGTCACGCCACCCGGTATCGAGCACCAGCGGATACTTCCGCTCGGTGAGGCCGCGCATCAGGGCGCCGAGCACGGCTTCCTTCTCGGCTCCGCTTTCGCTCCAGTACGACAGCACGAAGGCGCGCTCGCGCCAGGCGAGCTGTCCGCGCTGTTCGGGCGGCGTCGCGTCGAGCGGCAAGAGCGGCGGGATCGCCTTGAGCCGCCATTTGATCCGTTCGCAGCCGCGCAGCAGCGGCCCGAGATGGATCAGCAGGGTGACAAGCCCCCGTGCCTTTAGGCTCTCGAAGCGCGGGTCGAGCGGCGCCGACAGGCCGCCCTTGAGGCACATCGCCCAGTTGGCGAGGAGCGGCAGGAGCAACAGCCACCACCAGCCGCCGCGGGCGATCTCGCCGACGATGCCGAGAAGCGCCAGCGGCAACGCCACAGCCGTCCACTCGAAGGTCAGCGGCAGGTATTGCAGCATTCCGGCGGGCGGCTGGTAAAGCGTCTGGAACAGCCCGCGGCCAAAGGTGCCCGAATAGATCGCCGGCCGCTGCCACAACAGCATTGCGGCCGACAGATCGCCGTAGATCCGGCCGTTCCATTTCGCCTGCCCGAACGCGTTGAAACGCTCCGGGTGCTTGGCGAAGACCAGCGCCTCAGCCTTTCCGTAGCCCTGTTGCTGGCCGATATAGGCCTGCACCGTGTTGCGGCGGAAATGCCAGACGAATGCCGACGGGCTGTAGCCGATCGCATGACCGGCGTCCTGCAGCCGCCAGCAGATATCGACGTCATCGCCCGCCGCGCGGAAGACCGGGTCGAACCCGCCAATGCCGAGCAGCACCTCGCGGCGGAACGCCATGTTGCAGCCGACGATGTGCTCGGCGATCTCGTCGTCGAGCAGCACATGGCACGGCGCGCCGGGCGACACCGCGACCGCCTCCGGCACCAGGCTGTCCTCGGGCGGCGGGAAGTTCGGCCCGCCGCAGGCGACGAGGCCCTTCGCCTCCATCGTGCCGACCAGGTAGTTGAGCCAGTCGGGGTCGGCGACGCAGTCGCTGTCGGTATAGGCGACGATCTCGCCGCTCGCCGCCTCGGCGCCGACATTGCGGGCAACGCTGAGGCCCCTATTCTCCTGGCTGATGATCCGGCAATAGGGATAGCGCTCCGAGATCGCCAGCGTGCCGTCGGTCGAGCCGTCGTTGACGACGATGACTTCGTAATCCGGATAGTGCAGGCGCTCGAGCGAGGCGAGGCATTTCTCCATCGTCCGCTCGGCGTTATAGGCGCAGACCACGACCGAGACGCGCGGGAAGCGCTTCAGCGGCGGCGGCAACTGCCCGACATATTGCCGGGCGACGGCACTGAACGCCGGCTTCTTCTTGCGCTTGCGATCGACCAGGCCGAAATCCCAATCCTCGATCGGATGGTCGCCGGTGAACCATTCGTCGGTCCAGGCGAAGACGAAGGTGCCCGCGACTCCGGCCGAAAACGCGGCCCTGACGTGCCACGACAGGATGTCGCGCTGCTCTTCCTGACTGCCGCGCAGCGAGTCCGCGCCGAATTCGGTCAGCACCAGCGGCTTCGTCACGCACAGGTTCTGCAGCCGCGCGACATAGCGGCGGAACGCCGCCTCATCGTGCAGATAGACATTGAAGCAGAGGAAATCGCAGAACGGCGTGACGTCGAGATATTCGGTCGATGGGAAGTTCGCGTAGCTGACGAGCGCACCCGGGTGCTCACGCTTGGCGAGTTCGACGAGGCTTTTGACAAACCGCTCGATCCGCTTCGGGCCGTGCCAGCGGATGATATCGGGTGGAATCTCATTGCCGACGAGATAGGCGAACACCGCCGGGTGACGGGCGCAGGCGCGCACGCCATTGACGATCATGCCGTGGATCTCCGCCTGTACCTCCTTGCTATCGAGAAAGGTGACGTGCTCCGACCACGGCAGTCCGACCAGCACCTTGAGCCCGTGCTTGGCGGCAGCGTCGAGCAGCCACACCGGCGGCACGGTGAAGACGCGCACCGTGTTGATCCCGGCGGTCACCATCATCGCGAAGTCGCGGTCGACGATCTCGGTTTCCGGGAACTGGGCGCCGTGGCTGCCCGGCCCGAACGGCCCGTAGGTCACGCCCTTGACGTAATGCTTGGGTGCCTGTTCCCCGTGGCCGGCGCGGAAGAACTTGCCGTCGACGCGGATCGGCGCGCCGACGGCGGCTTCCGCCGGCAGTGCGGTGACGGCATCGTCGACGACCATGTTCATCGATTTTCCTCGGCGCGACGGCTGACGCCGCCCGGTCCTGGCGGCGGTCGCATAACGAGTCTCGCCACGCTTCATTCCCGAGTCGTGTCCGTTGAGCCGCCGGCGGCGTTGTGCTGGCGGCGTTCCCAGGCGAGCGCCGTGCCGATGATCGTCGCGAGGTCCGAGCATTGGGCGCGCCAGCCGAGGACCGACGCGGCGAGGCTCGGGTCGGCGACGAGCGCCGGCGGATCGCCCTCGCGCCGCGGCGCTTCCCGGCAAGGAACCTCGTGCCCGACCGCCTCGGCGACCGCGGCGATGATCTCGCGCACCGAATAGCCCATCCCGGTGGCCAGGTTGACCGCGGCGCTGTCGCCGCCACCGCCCAGGTGTTCGAGCGCGCGGACATGGGCCGCCGCCAGATCGTCGACATGGATGTAGTCGCGGATCGCCGTGCCGTCCGCTGTCGGATAGTCGGTGCCGAAGATCTGGACCGGCGGCGCCGTCCCCAAGGCGGCGCGCAGCACCAGCGGGATCAGATGGGTCTCGGGGTCGTGCTCCTCGCCGACCTCGCCGCCACGGTCGGCGCCCGCGGCGTTGAAATAGCGCAGCGCCACCGAGCGCAGCCCGTAAGCCGGGCCGTACCACCGCAGCACCCGCTCGATCGCCAGCTTGGTTTCGCCGTAGGGATTGACCGGCAACTGCGTCATCGTCTCGCGGATCGGCACGGAATCCGGCAACCCGTAGGTGGCGCAGCTCGACGAAAAGACGATCTGGGCGACATCCGTTTCGCGCATTGCGTCCAATAGAGAAAGTGTGCCGCCGACATTATTGCGGTAATAAAGCGCAGGATCGGTGCCGGACTCTCCAACATAAGCAAAAGCCGCGAAATGCATTACCGCCGAAATTCGATGCTCTCTCAGCGTCGCGACGAGTGCTCCCCGGTCGGCGACGTCGGCTTCGACCAATGGTCCCCAGCGCACGGCATGGCGATGACCGCGCGACAAATTGTCATAGGTCACGGGAGTATAGCCAGCGGCGGCCAATGCCTTGCACGCGTGGCTACCGATATAGCCGGCCCCTCCTGTCACCAGCACCGATTGGGACATAATGAAAAATCAAGCCTCAGCTGGAATCATGGCGGCACAACGGGACGCAACCCGCCTGTGTTCCGCCGATTGCCCCAAACATATCGCAGTGCAGCGAGTGGTGGTGGAATAACCCGGCGCCACATCCGTTCTGGGCTGCGGTCGCCTAGCGCTCTGAAGGGAGCCGGTTGATGCGGATAGCGATGATCGGCACGGGGTATGTAGGGCTCGTTTCGGGGGCCTGCTTCTCCGAATTCGGTGTGTCGGTCACTTGCGTCGACAAGGACGCCGACAAGATCGCGCGCTTGCAGCGCGGCGAGACGCCGATTTACGAGCCGGGCCTCGATCAGCTCGTTGCGGCCAACGCCGCGGCCGGGCGGCTCAGCTTCACGACCGATCTGAAGACCGCGCTCGAGGGCGCCGAGGCGGTATTCATCGCCGTCGGCACCCCGTCGCGCCGTGGCGACGGCCATGCCGACCTCACCTATGTCTTCTCGGCCGCCGCCGAGATCGCCGACACGCTCGCCCAGTTGCCGCCGAGCCGCACCGTCGTCGTCACCAAATCGACGGTGCCGGTCGGAACGGGTCGTCGGGTCGAGCGGATCCTATCGATGCGGCTGCCGCACGGCGCTTTCGATGTCGCCTCGAACCCCGAGTTCCTGCGCGAAGGGTCGGCGATCCAGGATTTCATGCGGCCCGACCGGGTCGTCATCGGCACCGACAGCGAGCATGCCCGCTCGGTGCTGCGCGCGCTCTATCGCCCGCTCTATTTGCTCGAGACGCCGGTCGCGTTCACCACGCTGGAAAGCGCCGAGCTGATCAAATACGCCGCCAATGCGTTTCTCGCGACCAAGGTCACCTTCATCAACCAGATCGCCGATCTGTGCGAAGCGGTCGGGGCGGACGTTCAGGACGTCGCGCACGGAATCGGACTCGACGGCCGCATCGGCCGCAAATTCCTGCATGCCGGCCCCGGCTTCGGCGGCTCGTGCTTCCCCAAGGATTGCGCCGCGCTGGTGCGCACCGCCGCGGAAGCGGGCACGCCGATGACGATGATCGAGCGGGTGCTGGAGATCAACGACTCCCGCAAGGACGCGATGGCCGAGCGCATCGCCGAGGCCTGCGGCGGCAGCGTCGCCGGCAAGACCATCGCGGTCCTGGGCCTCACCTTCAAGCCCAACACCGACGACATGCGCGAAAGCCCGAGCCTGTCGATCCTGCCGCCGCTGGTCGAGGCCGGCGCGACGGTCCGGGCCTTCGACCCCGAGGGGATGGCCGAGGCGAAGAAGCTGATGCCCCAGCTCGATTATTGCAGCGACGCCTACCAGGCGATCGACGGCGCCGACGCGCTCGTGCTGCTGACCGAGTGGAACGAATTTCGCGGCCTCGATCTCGTGCGCATCAAGAGCCTGCTGCGGGCTCCGGTGGTGATCGACCTGCGCAACATCTATCAGCCGCAAGACATGGCCGATGCTGGCCTCGCCTACCACAGCATCGGTCGCACGACCGGCGAGCCTCCGGCCGGCAAGTCCGCCAGCCTCAAGGCGATCGCCTAACCCCCAAAACAACAAGCGAAACCCCCGAGGATCTCCATGCGTACCTCAACCAAGCGGGTTCTTGTCACCGGCGGCGCCGGGTTTCTCGGCTCGCATTTGTGCGAACGGCTGATCTCCGACGGCCACAGCGTGCTGTGTGTCGACAATTATTTCACCGGGCGCAAGGGAAACGTCGGGCACCTGCTCGACGACCCTCATTTCGAGGCGATGCGCCACGATGTGACCCATCCGCTCTTCGTCGAGGTCGACGAGGTCTACAACCTCGCCTGCCCCGCCTCGCCGGTGCATTACCAGCACGATCCGGTGCAGACGACCAAGACCAGCGTCCTCGGCGCGATCAACATGCTGGGCCTCGCCAAGCGGCTGAAGGCCAAGATCCTGCAGGCCTCGACCTCGGAGGTCTACGGCGACCCGCTGCTGCACCCGCAGCCCGAATCCTATCGCGGCAACGTCAACCCGATCGGCCCGCGCGCCTGCTACGACGAAGGCAAGCGCTGCGCTGAGACGCTGTTCTTCGACTACTATCGCCAGCACAATCTGCGCATCCGCGTCGTGCGCATCTTCAATACCTACGGGCCGCGCATGCACCCCAACGACGGCCGCGTCGTCTCGAACTTCATCGTCCAGGCGCTGAAGGGCGAGCCGATCACGCTCTACGGCGACGGCAGCCAGACCCGCGCCTTCTGCTATGTCGACGATCTGATCGAGGGCTTCATCCGGATGATGGCCGCGCCGGACGACATCACCGGGCCGATGAACCTCGGCAACCCGGTCGAGATGTCGGTCGCCGAACTGGCCGAGCTGGTGATCGACCTGACCGGCTCGCGTTCGCGCATCGTCCACCGACCCCTACCGGTCGACGATCCGATCCAGCGCTGCCCGGATATCAGCCAGGCGAGCGCGCTCTTGGATTGGAAGCCGCGCACCGCCATCCGGCCCGGCCTGCAGCGTACGATCGCCTATTTCGACGGGCTGCTCACCGAGCGCGGCGCCATCGCCCTCCAGGCGTCTGCGGCAGACTAGAGCACCGTTCGATCAGGTTGAATCGCTTTCGTCATTCCCGCGAAAGCGGGAATCCAGGGCTACCGTTCCGTCGCCCGCCCTGGACCCCCGCCGTCGCGGGGTGACGATGAATAAGGCGATCGTGCTTGAACGGATCGTGCCCTAGCCTCGATCAGGGCCCGATCAGCACCCTGTGCGGCGCGCAGGTGCCGGTCGCGGTGATCAGCTGGCCCGGCTTTGCATCCGTGGTGGCCGAGCTGCGCGGTTGATAGCTGGTCGCGCACATCTGGCTCGCCAGGGCCGGGTTGACGGCCGGGTCGTAGCTGTTGAACCCGGCGTATTCAGGAGGGACGTCGCCCTTTGGCGCCAGTGCGCTGACGCCGAAATCGAGCCGCTCCGGAATATAGGGCGTGCAGCTCGCGAAGAGCGGCGCGGCTAGGACGAGGAAAAGAAGCGGGCGCATGGCGTCAACCGGCGGCAGATGAGGCCGGTCGAGTGTGCCTGCCCCGGCGCCTCAGCGCAACCGCGGCGACAACGCGGCCAGGGCCGGCGACATCTCCGGCATCGCCTCAACCACCACCGCGGCGCCCGCGGCGGCAAGCCGCGCGCCATGCCCGTCCCGGCAGTGGCTGCCGCCGGTAAAGCCGATCGCGGTCATCCCCGCCGCCACCGCCGCCTCGATCCCGGGCAAGCTATCCTCGATCACGACACAACGCCGCGGCGCGGCACCCATCCGCTCGGCGGCATGGAGGAACAGGTCGGGCGCGGGCTTGCCGCGGGCGACCATCGTCGCACTGAAGACATAGGGGTGGAATCGCTGGTAAAGGCCGGCAATGCCGAGCGTATGGCGCAGCCGCTCCGGCGAGCTGCTCGACGCGACGCAGATTTTTCCCGGCAGGCGGTCGAGCACGCCGCCGATGCCGGGCATCGCCTGCAGCTCGCTTTCGAACAAGGTCTTCACCTGCAATGCATGGCGGACAGCGAAGTTATCGCCGAGCGACCGGCCGAATCGTGCCTCGAGATCGGCGATCATCGCCGCCATGCTGGTCCCGACATAGCGTTCGATGATCTCGTCGCCGGTGATCGCGATGCCGGCTTCGGCGAGCAGCGCCACCTCGACTCCGATCGTCAGCAGCTCGCTGTCGATCAGCACCCCGTCGCAGTCGAAGATGACCAGGTCCCAGCCCATTCCCGGGCAGCCGCCGGGCGGTCGCTAGCGGTAGCGGTCGAAATACGACCCCGGCATGTAGTGGGCGTGATGCACGGGCGGTGGCGGCGGGACGATCGTGCCGGGCGGAATCCCGGTGCCGTGATGGCGCGGCATCATGAACGGCGCCGGCGGATGTGCAAGGGCAAGCCGTCTCGGTCTCGCCGGATGCGGACGCAGGACGACGGGCGGTTCGGTCGTCGCGACGGCGCGGCGATGCGGCGCCTCGTGCGCCCATACGCCGCCCGGAAAGCCGGGGTGGCCGGGGACGATCGCCGCGTAGCGGGCATTGTCGACGACGATGCGGCGATGCGCCCAGTCGACCGAGCTCCAGCCCCATAGCGGGCCGTAGAGCGCGACCTCGACCGCCGGATCGAACCCGACAACCACGCCCGGCGCGAATGCAAACCCTGGCGGGGGCGGAAACGCGGCCGGCGGATAGTCCGCGGCGGGCCAGGTTCCATAAGCGACCGTCGGGTTATAGACCGGGATGCTGACCACCCCGGCGTCGGCGGGCAGCAGCGCGATCGTGTCGCCGCTCACCTGGATCACGCAGTGGCATTCCGGCGTCGCCTTGAGATTGCCCGCCGCCATCGCCGCGTGGCGCAAGCGCTGGACCGCGGCCATCACCTCCGTCTCATGGGTGAGAAAGGCGGCGCTCAGCTGCTCGGTCCATTCGAGCTTGTCGGCCATGATCGCCAGCAAGTCCGGAAACGGCGCCAGCGCCATCACGCTGGGATCCCAATGCTTGTTCTTCAGCGCCGCGGTCAGCCCGTCGCCGCCGAGCGCCCGGTTGGCCGGAACGGTGAGCCAACGCGCCGCCTCGACCACTTGCAGCGGATAGGTCGAGGCCATCAGCACCTGGCCGAGCAGCGCGTCGGGATAGAGCGCGATCGGGGCGATCAACTGGTCGAATTGCGCCTCGGTGAGCCCTTGCGCGGCGGGAATGGCCACCGGCTGGGCTGCCTCCGCGGCCTTCGGCGCCGGTGCCGGCAGCACCAGCACAGGCGGCATGTCCTGCGCGAAGGCCGCGCTGCCGAGAGCGCCGAACATCACGGCTGCGGTAAGCATTCGCGCGATCGATCCGGATTTTGCGTGAGACATCGACTCCCCCGACACAGGCTTGCCCCCATAACGCAGCGGGCCGCAATTTCTTCCCGCCGTTAGGGCACGGCTAACCGGCGCGGGGAAGGATTCCCTCACATGATGTCAACTTTGTGATCGCAGCATCGCCCGGTCGGAGCGGCCGGCGTCAGCGGTGATGACCGCCCTGCGCGGCGCCGCCGGGATGCCCGCCGCCGCCATGCGGCGCCACCGCGTGAGCGACAGGGCTGTGGCCGCCGCCGTTCGGGCTGAAATGCGCCTGCCCGACCGGCCCTCGCATGCCATGCGGCGCCGCGCCGCGGGCGACCGGCGCGCTATGGAATGCCGCCGGGCCGCGAAAACCCGCGCCGGCCGGCGCGAACGACCGATGCGAGATGCCGGCGCCGCCAACCACCGCGTTCCGCGCCCCTCCGACCGGAGCACCCGAGCGCGCCGCGCCGAAGCGGCCGCCATTGGGGCTGCCGGTCCGGGCCGCGCCGGTCACCGCCGCCCGCTGCCCCGCGCCGAAGCGCGCTTGCACGGTGGCGTTGTTATAGGCGACGCCGCCGCGATGCGCCGGATCGTGGACCCAGGCGCCGCCGCCGGCGAGGATCCGCCCGCCCCGCCAGTCAAACGAGCCCCAGCCCCAGAGCGGGCCGAACACCGCCAATTCGATCGGCGGCTCGAACCCGATCCAGTATCCCGGCGGATAGTCGAAGCCGACCGGCACCGCAAAGAAGAAGGGCGGATAGTCCGGTGCCGGCCAGGCACCGTAAACGACGGTCGGGTCGTAGACCGGGACGCTCACGACCTTGGGCTCGGCCGGCAGGATCGTGATGATGTCGCCGCTGGTCTGGATCACGCAGTGGCATTCGGGGGTCGCCTTGAGGTTGCCGGCGGCCATCGCTGCGTGGCGCAGCCGCTGCACCGCGGACATCACGTCGGCCTGCTGCGCAAGGAAGGCGTTGCCGAGCTGCTCGGTCCAGCGCAGCTGCGCGGCCATCACGCCGAGGACGCGCGGAAACGGCACCAGCGCCATCACGCTGGGATCCCAGTTCTGCGCCTTGAGCGCAGCGGTCAGCGCCTCGCCGGTCAGCGCCTTATGCGCGGGATCGCGCACCCAGCGATCGCCCTCGACCACTTCGAGTGGGTAGGTCGAGGCCATCAGCACCTGGCTGAGCACCGGGTCGGGGTAGAGCGAGACCGGGGCAACGAGCTGGTCGAGCTGGCCTTCGCTCAGCTTCTGATCTGCGAGTGTAGGCGCGGGGTTAGCCGGCGGCGGCGCGGCAGTGCTCGGCGGGGGTGCCGCGGCGACAGGCATCGGCGGCAGATCCTGGGCTTGCGCAAGCCCGCCCATCGCGCCACCCGTCAAGGCAATCAGCGCGACGGAGAGCGCATAGGATCGCAGGCCCGGCATCGTTTCCTCCAACTCGACTATGCGACCACAACGATTTGGAAACCGGTTTCGTTCCGGCTCAACCTCCCTCCGCGCTCGGCACCCCCGCACGCTTCAGCGCCGCTCTTTGGCGCTGCGCCAGCTTGGCTTCGTCGAAATCGTCGATCAGTTCGTGGAACAGGCGATGCCAGTTGATCTCGGCCTTGAGGTGCATGAACACCGAGCCCAGCCCGACCGCGGCGCGATCCATGAAGACGAAGACGCGCGGCGGCGCGATCCCGCCGAGGCGGCGGATGTCCTGGTGGACGCTGTCGACCAGAAGCGGCCCCTCGGGTTCCGCTTTAGCGCCCCTGGACCGCTCCTGGATCGGCCGGGTGCGGTCGTCGAGCAGCGGCCCGTAGACGAACCGCGCCCAGCGGTTGAGCACCGCGATCATCTCGTTCGACAAATCGCCGAAACCCCAGCTTTTGTACGCCTCCACCGCGAGGTCGCGGTCGTCGCGCTCGAGCGCGTGATAGAGGTCGATGACCCCCTTGACGAAGCTCGCCGGGAAGATGCGGACGCAGCCGAAATCGAGCAGGTTGACCGTGGCGTCCGGCGCCACCGTGTAGTTGCCGAGATGCGGGTCGCCATGGATGACGCCGTAGAAATAGAACGGCACGTACCAGATGCGGAACATCCTGAGCGCGATCTCGTTGCGTAGCTGCAACGGCGCCTTGGCGATGTCGAGGATCGGCCCGCCGTCGAGCCAGCTCATGGTCAAGAGCCGCCTGGTCGACAGCGCGGCGACCGGCTCGGGCACCGCGACCTTCGCCTCGTCCTTGAGGATCTCGCGATAGAGCCGCATGTGCGCGGCCTCGCGTTCGTAGTCGAGCTCCTCGCGCAGTCGCGCGGAAATCTCGGCGTGGATGTCCGCGGTCGTGACGGCGCGGTCGTAGCGCTCGTAAAGGCTCATCGCCAGGCGCAGCTGCTTGAGGTCGGCTTCCACCGCCGACCCCATGTCGGGGTATTGCAGCTTGCAGGCGAGCCTCACCCCGTCGAGCCCGACCGCGCGATGCACCTGGCCCAGCGACGCGGCCCGCGCCGCCTCGTGCTCGAAGCTCTTGAAGCGCTTTTCCCAATCGGCCCCGAGCTCGCCGATCATCCGCCGCCGCACGAACGGCCAACCCATCGCCGGCGCGTTCGACTGCAGCTGGATCAGCTCGCGGACATATTCCTCGGGGAGCGCGTCGGGGATGGTGGCGAGCAGCTGCGCCACCTTCATCAGCGGCCCCTTGATGCCGCCCAGCGCCGCCTTCAGATCGGCCGCATGGCGCTCGCGGTTGACCTCGATCCCGAGATAGCGCTCGCCGGCGAGCCTGGCGCCCAGCCCCGCCATCGCCGTCCCGACCTGCGCATAGCGCCGCACCCGGCCGGTGAACGAGTCCTCATCCGCCAAGGGTCAGGTCCATGGATCGATCAGCTGTAAACCGCAATCGGCAAAATCCGAGACGTTCCGCGTCGCTAGCCGCGCGCCCCGCGACCTGGCGATGGCTGCGATCCGCGCATCTGGCTCCGAAATCGGCCGGCCGAGGCGGCGGCGATTGGCGGCGATATCGGCATATTCGCGCGCAGCGGCGCTGTCAAACGGCAATATCCGTCCGGCAAAATCTTCCGCGAGAATCCCCGCGACGAGCGTTTCCAGTAGGCTCCGGCGCCGACCTTCCGGCAGCAACTCGATACCGTAAAGCAACTCGCCCTCGGTTATCGTCGTCGTGAGCAAGGCGGTCCTTGGTTCAGACCGCATCCAGTCCAATACCCTCGCCGATGGGCTCGGACGCGACGCTTCGGAAACGAATCGGCCCGCGTGGGGGCAATTCGAGCTCGAAGCCGCCGAAAGGTTCGACCCGGCGGCGGATTGCGTCCGCCAGATTGTCTCTCGCCTCGGGCAGCTCGGAAAGCGCGCAGCGCAGGATGTCTCGCGCCTCCTCCTCCATCGAGCGGTTGCGCTGGGCAGCGCGAAGGCGCAACCGGCGTTTGATGCCGTCGTCGAGGTTGCGGATCGTGATGCTGCTCATCGAAAGCCCGTTGCAATCAACGCAATCAAGTTAATCATTGCATCCACTACAGGCAAGGCCTCGGCGACTAAGCCGGCGACCGGAGCTCGCTGTTCTCGCTGTTATCTGCAGAAAATTTACAGCCACGTCCCTCCTGCGACGCGACTCCCGTCGCCGCGACTCGGACGATTGTCTACCGTGCAAATCCGGCGATTTTCCGGCCGGTGTTTCCGCTATCATGCCACGACACGGGGTTGCGGGAACGCCCCAGGGGACGCAATGGATTACGATCAGATCAAGAGCCTGCCGGCGATGTTCTTCGCGACCGCGACGCGGCGCGGGGAGCGGCCGTTCCTGTGGGCGAAGCACGGTCACCGCTCCCAATACCAGCCGCTGAGCTGGGCCGAGGCGGCGTGCGCGGCCAACCGGCTGGCGCGCGGCCTCGTGGCGCTCGGCGTCGCGCCCGGCGACCGGGTCGTGCTCGCCGCCGAGAGCCGGCCCGAATGGGTCATCGCCGACCTGGCGATCATGAGCGCCGGCGCGATCACCGTCCCCGCCTATACGACCAACACGGTCGACGACCACCGCCACATCCTCGCGAACAGCGGCGCGCGCGCCGCGATCACCTCGAAGCCCCCGCTGAGCGAGCGGGTCGGCGACGCGGCGGTGCGGCTGCCGGGCGTGCGCAACGTGATCGCGATCGAGGATGCCGGCGAAGCGATGCGCGGCTGGGACGATGTGCTGGCGCTCGGCGACGCGCGGCCCGACGATGTGGCCGAGCGGATCGCGGCGATCCAGCCCGACGACATCGCCTGCCTCATCTACACCTCGGGCACCGGCGGGCCGCCGAAGGGGGTCGCCCTCACCCACCGCAACGTCATCGCCAATTGCCGCGGCGCCTACCGGCTCCTGGAGATGCTCGGCCTCGGCGAAGAGGTGTTCCTCTCGTTCCTGCCGCTGTCGCATTCCTACGAGCACACGGCGGGCCTCATGTTCCCGATCTCGATCGGCGCCGAGATCTATTTCGCCGAGGGCGCCGAGACGCTGGCGGCCAACCTCGTCGAGGCGCGGCCGACGATCATGACCGCGGTGCCGCGACTCTACGAGACGCTGCACCAGCGCATCCGCATGGGCATCGAGCGCGAGAGGGGGCTGAAGCGGCGCCTCTTCGAGCAGGCGGTGGCGAACGGCCGGAAGCGCCTCGCCGGCGAAAGCCTGTCCCTGGGCGAGTGGCTGCTCGACCCGCTCCTCGACAGACTGGTGCGTAGCAAGGTGCGCGCGCGGTTCGGCGGGCGGCTCAAGGCGATGATCTCGGGCGGCGCCCCGCTCAACCCCGAGATCGGCAGCTTCTTCGTGGCGCTCGGGGTGATGCTGCTGCAGGGTTACGGCCAGACCGAGACGGCGCCGGTCGTCGCCTGCAACCCGCCCGGCCGCATCAAGATCGACTCGGTCGGCCCGCCCATCGACGGGGTCACCGTCAAGATCGCCGAGGACGGCGAGATCCTTGTCGCCGGCGACAATGTGATGAAGGGCTACTGGAACGACCCCGAGGCGACCGCGCGCACGCTCGGCGACGGCTGGCTGGCGACCGGCGATGTCGGCTATCTCGACGACGACGGCTATCTGCGCATCACCGACCGCAAGAAGGACTTCATCAAGAATTCCGGAGGCGACATGATCGCCCCGGCCAAGGTCGAAGGCGCGCTGACCCTCCAGCCGGAGATCGCCCAGGCGATGGTGTTCGGCGACCGGCGGCCGCACCTCGTCGCGATCCTGGTGCCCGACCCCGAGTTCGCCGGCAAGTTCGCCGCCCCCGGCACCGCGCTGGCGGCGCTGTGCGAGCATCCCGAGCTCACGAAGGAACTGGGCGAGGTCATCGCCAGAGCCAATGCCGGGCTGCCAGCGATCGAGCGGGTGCGCCGCTTCATCGTCGCCCGCGAGCCGTTCACCACCGCCAACGGACAGATGACCCCGACCCTGAAGATCAAGCGCCACGCGGTCCGCGCCGTCTACGGCGAGGCGCTCGAAGCGCTCTACGAGAAGAGCGCGGCGGCTTAGGGGACTAATCCCGCCGGAAATAGTGGACGGAGAACCTTCCGTCGCGGTCTGTCCAGGTGTCGAGCGCGGCGAAGCCGGCGCGGGCGGCGAGGCCGCGAAACTCGGGGATCGCGTATTTGTAGGAATTCTCGGTGTGGATGAGTTCGCCCGCGGCGAACGAGAAGCGCCGCCCGGCGATCGTCGCCTCCTGCGCCTTGAGGCTGCGGATATAGAGCTCCATCCGGCCCTCTTCGGGGTTGTAGAACGCGAAATGCTCGAAATTGGCGATGTCGATATCGCCGTCGAGCTCGTTGCGGATGCGGTGCAGCAGGTTGAGGTTGAATTCGGCGTTGAGCCCGGCCGCGTCGTTATACGCCGCGTCGAGAATGCGCTTGTCCTTCTTCACGTCGACGCCGATCAGCATCTCCGCGCCGGGGCCGAGCAGATGGCCGCAATGGGTGAGGAAGGCGACGACCCCCTCGGGCTCGAAATTGCCGATCGTCGAGCCGGGGAAGAAGCCGACCCGCTTGCCCCGCGGCCCCGACAGCGGCGGCAGATCGAAGGGGCGCGTGTAATCGGTGCAGACCGCGGCGATCTGCAGCCCGGGGAAGTCGGCGGCGATGCTCGCCGCCGCCTCGCGCAGGAAGTCGCGCGAGATGTCCACCGGCACATAGGCCACCGGCGATTGCAGCGCGTCGAGCAGCAGCCGGACCTTGCGGCTGGCCCCGCTGCCCAGCTCGATCAACCGGCAATGCGGGCCGATGCGCCCGGCGATCGCGCCGGCATAGGTCTCGAGGATCGCCATCTCGGCCCGGGTCAGGTAGTACTCGGGCACCTCGCAGATCGCCTCGAACAACGCCGAGCCGCGCGCGTCGTAGAAGAACTTTCAGGGCAGCGATTTCGGGCTGCGCCCAAGCCCGGCGAGCACGGCGTCGCGGAAGCTCTCCTCGCCCGGCGCCAGATCGTGGAAGGCAAAGCCTCGGCCGTCGGGCATCAACATTCTCCGGACATCAGGCATCCTCGGCGAGGCGCAGGCCGGAAAACGCCCAGCGCGCCGAGGGGGGGAAGAAATTGCGGTAGGTCGCGCGGATGTGACCGGCCGGGGTCACCACCGCGCCGCCGCGCAGGACCATCTGGTTCGACATGAACTTGCCGTTGTATTCGCCGATCGCGCCGGCCGGCGCGCGGAACCGCGGATAGGCCGTGTAGGGGCTCGCCGTCCACTCCCATACATCGCCGATCAGCTGGCGCAGCCCGCCGGCTCCTTCGGGGCCGCCGGCATCGGCGGCGGGGTGATGACGGCGGCTGTCGCCGAGATTGCCGGCGAGCGGCATGCGCGAGTCCAAAGTCCTCTGGGCCGCGACTTCCCACTCGGCCTCGGTCGGCAGCCGCTTGCCGGCCCATTTGGCATAGGCGTCGGCCTCGTAGAAGCTGATATGGACGACCGGCTCGGCCGGGTCGAGCCGCCGTTCGCCGGATAAGGTGAAAATGCGCCACTCGCCGGCGGCGTCGCGCCAGTAAAGCGGCGCCTCCCAGCCGTGAAGCTGCACGCTCGCCCAGCCTTCGGACAGCCAGAACTCGGGTTCGCGATAGCCGCCGGCGGCGATGAACTCGGCGAACTCCCCACAGGTCACGGGGCGGCTCGCCAGGCGGAATGGATCGAGCCAAACGCGGTGGCGCGGCGTCTCGTTATCGAAGGCGAAATCCGGCCCGGAATACCCGATCTCCTCGAGCCCGCCGGCGAACTCGACCCAGGAGAGCGGCGCCGCCTCCGTGGCGACGCGCCGCCGCGGCGGCTGATAGGCCGGCAGCAACGGGTTCAGCGAGAAGACGTGCTTGATGTCCATCAGGATCAGCTCCTGATGCTGCTGCTCGTGATGGAGGCCGAGCTCGATCAGCGGCGCGGCCTCGGCCCAGGCCTCGTCCGACATGTCCTCGATCAGCTTCGCCATCGCCACGCCGACATGGTCGCGATAGGCGGCGACGTCGTCGCAGCTGGGACGCGACAGCATCCCGCGCTGCGGCCGCGGATGGCGCGGACCCTCGGCCTCGTAGTAGGAATTGAACAAATAGTGGAAGGCCGGGTCGAACACCCGGTAGG